>Ga0265798_10000559_pt1 | contig 61336 bp, 54 predicted proteins | sample P3T30metagenome_FD_192430 | JGI IMG/M metagenome (GOLD analysis project Ga0265798, IMG submission 192430) | Plant litter microbial communities from East Loma Ridge, Irvine, California - P3 T30 | ecosystem: Environmental > Terrestrial > Plant litter > Unclassified | place: USA: California... | reverse complement strand
CTCGCGCTACCTGCCGAATTATCTCGGCTGGCGCTGGGCTCTGGACGGCGATCGCGTCACCACCCCGGATGAGCTGCTGCGAGCGGCGATCGGCCTTTTCAACACCAAACGGTGACAGCGCCTTTTTTTTCATGGCGCTGACGTTGGCTGGCGTCGAATTGTTCGAACCGTCGGGCGTTTCGGTGGTCAGAATGGCATCGGAACGCCGACGCGGCGATCAAGGAGAGATGCCATGAATGAGATTGACGACGTGGTCACGCCCACGCTCCAGCCTGCCAAGTCAACGGGAAAGCGCATCCTGCCTGCCGCTTTGCTGCTGGCGATGGCATCGACTTTCGCGGGCATGGGCCACGCACAGACGGTGGCCGATTAGGATGCATCGCATGGCGCCAGGCCGAGGACGACGTACGTCGTGCTGGACACGTTGGGCGCCGCCACCCCCACGACAAGATTCAGTGTCTTTGGTTCTGGAGGCAACGGGATCTTCAGCGAGCAATTTATCGGGCCTCAATTTACCTTGCCACGGCGCTCAGTTCTGACTCAGGTTGGCGGCTTCGTCAACAACTGCGACTCGATCCTGTCGGGTGTTCCGCAGTGCCCCAACACGCGGCCGTTTGTTGTACAAATTCGGCGTTCAGTGAACGGTGCGCCCGATCCCAGGCTCGTGGTCGCAGCGGCTCCGCTGACGCATGACAACGACCCGCTCGTGATTTCGTTCGAGTCGGCGCGCTTCGACGACATACCGCTGGAGGCAGGCACGTATTTCGCGATCTTCACACCCCAGCAGGCGGGGGATGCCGGATTCCTGGTCGGCTCGGTACTGGGCTATACCCCTGGCATCGCGGCGGTAGGGACCATTACCCCGGCCGGGAGCACGTTCGATGCGGCAGCCCACACGGCGGTCCGGATCGTTGCCAGGCCAGTCCGAAGGTAGGCGCGGGCAAGGCCGGCAGTCAGCGATGCACCACCACCAGCATCGCCTTGGCTTCGGTCTTGCCGGTATTGCGGATCACGTGGTTCTGGTCCGCCGAATAGCGCGCGGTGGCCCCGTGCCGCACCTTTCTCTTCTCGTTCCCCACTTCCAGTTCGACCGTCCCGGTGATCACGGTCAGGTGCTCGCCGGTTCCCGGATCGTGCGCCTGTGAGGCCAGCGCCCCGCCGGGCGCCAGGGTCAGTTCATACCATTCGTACTTGCCGGCCAGGTCCATCGGGCCCAGGATGCGCAGCGAATAACCCGCATGCGCGCCGGGCAGGGTCGGGATCTCGTGCGCGTCCACCACGCGGATCAGCTCCGCCGTGCGCACCTCGGACGACAGCAATTCGCCAATCTGCACCCCCAGTGCATTGGCCAGGCGCCAGGTGATGGCGATGGTCGGATTGGCCTTTTCGCGCTCGATCTGGGACAGCATCGACTTCGACACGCCGGCGATGCGCGACAGGTCTTCCAGCGTGAGGCCGCGCGCCAGGCGCAGGCGCTGTAGCGTGGCGCCCACTTCGGGCGGGGCATTGTTTGTTAGAGTTGTATTCATTGCCGTATGCGTCTGGCCCAATTCGGATTGCAGATAAGGTTATCGCTCGCTTGCCAAGTTCATTGGCCGGGCGTAATATTCGATATATTGAATTTCTGTTCGAGATACCGAACCAAGTTTAGTAACTCGAACGAGCCAACGGTACAACATCCGCCAACGGCCGGTCAAGCCGGGCCAACCACATTTCAGGGAACAGGGAGCACTCCATGAGCGATCAAGCCTTCTACAGCAGCCTGCAGCAAAAACTCGACACCCTGAAGGGCGAAGGCCTGTTCAAGCCGGAGCGCGTGCTGGCCTCGCGCCAGGGCGCCGAAGTGACTGCCGACGACGGCCGCACCCTGATCAATATGTGCGCGAATAACTACCTGGGCCTGTCGGGCGACGTCGAGACTCAAAAAGCCGCAGCGGCGGCGCTCGAGAAGTATGGTTATGGCCTTTCCTCGGTGCGCTTCATCTGCGGCACCCAGACCGTGCACAAGGAACTGGAACAGGCTCTGTCGACGTTCCTCGGCACCGAAGACACGATCCTGTACGCGGCAGCTTTCGACGCCAACGGCGGCGTGTTCGAGCCGCTGTTCGACGACAACGACGCCATCATCTCGGACGCCCTGAACCACGCCTCGATCATCGACGGCGTGCGTCTGTGCAAGGCCGCGCGCTACCGCTACGCCAACAACGACATGGCCGACCTGGAAAAGCAGCTGATCGCGGCAACCGAGGCGGGCAAGCGCCACAAGATCATCGTCACCGACGGTGCGTTCTCGATGGACGGCACCATCGCCAGGCTGGACGAAATCGTTGCGCTGGCCGAAAAATACGGCGCCCTGACCATGATCGACGAGTCGCACGCCTCCGGCTTCATGGGCCCGACCGGCCGCGGCACCCACGAGCACTTCGGCGTGGTCGGCAAGATCGACATCATCACCGGCACCCTGGGCAAGGCCCTGGGCGGCGCGATGGGCGGCTTCACCTCGGGCAAGAAGGAAGTGATCGAGACCCTGCGCCAGAAGTCGCGTCCCTACCTGTTCTCGAACACGCTGGCGCCGATGATCGCCGGCGCCTCGCTGGCGGTGCTGGACCGGATCAGCAAGTCGACCGAGCTGCGCGACCGCCTGCACGAAAACACCGCCTACTTCCGCCAGGAGATCGAGCGCATCGGCTTCACGATCAAGCCGGGCACCCACCCGGTGGTGCCGGTGATGCTGTTCGACGCGCCGGTGGCGCAGAAATTCGCGGCGCGCATGTTCGAACTGGGCGTGCTGCTGTCGGGCTTCTTCTACCCGGTGGTGCCGATGGGCCAGGCACGCGTGCGCGTCCAGCTGTCGGCGGCGCACACCCGCGAGCAGCTCGACTTCGTGCTCAAGGCTTTCGAGCAGGCCGGCCGCGAACTGGGCATCATCAATAACAATAACTGATTCAAGCAAGGGAACAACAGATGGAACGCATCCTCATCATCGGCGCCAATGGCCAGATCGGCAGTGAACTGGTCAGCGCCTTGGCCGACAAGCATGGCGCAGACAACGTGATCGCCTCGGACATCGGACAAACCAACGTCTACGGCGCCGCGCGCTACACCACGCTCGACGTGCTGGACAAGGACGCGCTGGCGCGGCTGGTCGAGGGTGAAGCCATCACCCAGGTGTATCAACTGGCTGCGCTGCTGTCGGCTACCGGCGAAAAAGCGCCTTTGAAGGCCTGGACCCTGAACATGGATGGTTTGCTGAACATCCTGGAAATCGCACGCGAACGCGGCGAAGCGGGCAAACCGTTGAAAGTGTTCTGGCCATCGTCGATCGCGGCTTTTGGGCCGAACACGCCGAGCGAAGCCACGCCGCAGTACACGGTGATGGACCCGACCACGATCTACGGCATCAGCAAGCTGGCCGGCGAGCGCCTGTGCGAGTACTATCACGCCAAGTACGGCGTCGACGTGCGCAGCATCCGCTATCCGGGCATCATCAGCTACAAGTCGCCTCCGGGCGGCGGCACCACCGACTACGCCATCGCGATCTTCCACGCGGCGCTCAAGGGCGAGACCTATGAATGCTTCCTGGGACCGGAAACCACGCTGCCGATGATCTACATGCCGGACGCGATCCGCGCCACCATCGAGCTGATGGAAGCCGATGCCGGCAAGGTCGCGATCCGCTCCTCGTACAACGTGGCCGGCGTCTCGTTCAACCCGCGTGAACTGGCCGACGCGATTGTCGCCGCACGCCCGGGCTTCAAGATCGCCTACAAGCCGGACAGCCGCCAGCAGATCGCCGACTCGTGGCCGAAAAGCCTGGACGACGACCGCGCCCGCAGCGACTGGGGCTGGGAGTCGCGCATCGGCGTCGACGAGATGGTCGCGGACATGCTGAACAATATCGACGTCGGCCTGAGCGCCGCCGCCTGATGTACAACCGGCCAGGCTTCCACGCCTGGCCTTTTTCCCGTAAACGATAGCAATAACGATAACCAAAACAACGCGGGATACACGGAGACATAACGATGGACATGAGCGTATTTGACCTGTTCAAGATCGGTATCGGGCCTTCCAGCTCGCATACCGTCGGGCCGATGGTGGCGGCGCGCCGCTTCCTGCTCGAGAGCGGGGTGCTGGAGCAGGCGGTCGGCGTCGAAGCCCACCTGTACGGATCGCTGGCGCTGACCGGCGTCGGCCACGCCACCGACAAGGCGGTGATCCTGGGCCTGATGGGCGAAACGCCGCAGGAAGTCGACCCGATCGCGGTCGAAGACAAGCTGGCCGAAGCCGAACTGGATGGCGAGCTGACACTGCTGGGCATGAAGACGGTGCCGTTCAGCGCCAGGACCAATCTGGTGTGGCACAAGGCCTCGACGTTGCCGGAACACCCGAACGGGATGCGCTTCGTGCTGCACCTGGCGGACGGCAGCATCGTCGAGCGCATTTATTACTCGGTCGGCGGCGGCTTCATCACGGCGGCCGGCGAGAGCCAGGCACGGTCGGCGGATGCTCCCGCTACGTCGGTGCCGTTTCCGTTCGATACCATGGCGCAGCTGCTGGAGCAGGGGAGCCGTCACGGCTTGACCATCCCGCACATGCTGCGCGCAAACGAGTGCGCGCGCATGAGCAACGGCCAGCTCGACGAAGGCCTGGACAATATCTGGAACGTGATGCGGGCCTGCATCTGCCACGGCCTGGTGACCGAAGGCCGCCTGCCGGGAGGCCTGAACGTGCGCCGGCGCGCGGCCGGGCTGTGGAAGCAGGCGCAGGAAACACAACCGCAGAACGCGCTGCCGCACGACGCGGTGCAGCAGGTCAGCCTGTACGCGATGGCGGTCAACGAAGAAAACGCGGCCGGCGGCCGGGTGGTCACGGCGCCGACCAACGGCGCGGCCGGGATCATTCCGGCAGTGCTGCGCTACTACGCCGAAGACTGCCGCCCGATCGACCCGGTGCGCGGCGTGCGCGACTTTTTGCTCACCTCCGCCGCGATCGGCATGCTGTGCAAGAAGAACGCCTCGATCTCGGGCGCCGAGGTCGGGTGCCAGGGCGAGGTCGGCGTGGCGTGCGCGATGGCGGCGGCCGGGCTGGTGGCGGCGCTGGGCGGCACCAATGAGCAGATCGAAAACGCGGCCGAGATCGGGATCGAACACCATCTGGGCATGACGTGCGACCCGATCGGTGGGCTGGTGCAGATTCCGTGCATCGAGCGTAACGGCATGGGGGCGATCAAGGCGATCACCGCGGCCTCGCTGGCGCTGAAAGGCGACGGCACCCACTTCGTCAGCCTGGACAGCGTGATCGAGACCATGCGCCAGACCGGGGCCGACATGCAGGTCAAATACAAGGAAACTTCGCTCGGTGGCCTGGCGATCCACGTGGTGACGGTGAACCACGCGGCCTGCTGATTTTGCATCGCAGCGTACAATCCGGCTGGCTCGCTCTATAATAAAGTATCAACGTGAGCCAACCGGATCTTCCATCGTATGCATTATGTGTCCACCCGCGCGACGAGCGCGTCCGCAGCACGCAATCCCCAATCCTTCTCCGACATCCTGCTGGCCGGCCTCGCGCCTGACGGCGGCCTGTACCTGCCGGCAGAATACCCGCAAGTCACAGGCGCCGAACTGGATGCATGGCGCAAGCTGGCCTACGCCGACCTGGCCTACGAGATTCTGCGCAAATTCGCCACCGATATTCCCGACGCCGACCTGCGCGACTTGACCACCCGCACCTACACGCCGGAGGTCTACCGCAACGCCCGCGCCGACGAATCGGGCGCCGACATCACGCCGCTGCGCGTGCTGGAAGATGGCGCCAACGGCAAGCTGGTACTGCAAGCCCTGTCGAACGGCCCGACGCTGGCGTTCAAGGACATGGCGATGCAGCTGCTCGGCAACCTGTTCGAATACGCGCTGGCGAAGAACGACGATGAACTGAACATCTTCGGCGCCACCTCGGGCGACACCGGCAGCGCCGCCGAATACGCGATGCGCGGCAAGCGTGGCGTGCGCGTGTTCATGCTGTCGCCGCACAAGAAGATGAGCGCGTTCCAGACCGCCCAGATGTTCAGCCTGCAGGACCCGAACATCTTCAACATCGCGGTGGAAGGCGTGTTCGACGATTGCCAGGACCTGGTCAAGGCGGTCTCGAACGACCTCGAATTCAAGGCGCGCCACAAGATCGGCACCGTCAACTCGATCAACTGGGCACGCGTGGTGGCGCAGGTGGTGTACTACTTCCGCGGCTACCTCGCGGCCACGACGAACAACGAGCAGAAGGTCTCGTTCACCGTCCCGTCCGGGAACTTCGGCAACATCTGCGCCGGCCACATCGCCCGCATGATGGGTCTGCCGATCGACAAGCTGATCGTCGCCACCAACGAAAACGACGTGCTCGACGAATTCTTCCGCACCGGCGTCTACCGCGTGCGCAAGTCGAGCGAGACCCTGCACACCAGCAGCCCGTCGATGGACATCTCGAAGGCTTCCAACTTCGAGCGCTTCGTGTATGAGCTGGTTGGCCGCGACGCCGAACGCACCCACGCCCTGTTCCGCAAGGTAGAGACCGATGGCGGCTTCGACCTGTCCGGCGCGCCGGGCAGCGACGGCGACGAGTTCAAGCTGGTGGGGCAGTACGGCTTCGCTTCCGGCCGTTCGACCCATGCCGATCGCCTGGCCACCATCCGCGACGTGCAGCAGCAGTACGGCATCACGATCGACACCCACACCGCCGACGGCATCAAGGTCGCGCGCGAACACGTGCAGCCGGGTGTGCCGATGATCGTGCTCGAGACGGCGCTGGCCGCCAAGTTCAACGAGACCATCGTCGAAGCGCTGGGCGTCGATGCGGCGCGTCCGGCCGGCTTCGAGAACATCGAGGCTTTGGTGCAGCGCTTCGTCGTGATGCAGCCGGACGTCGGCCTGATGAAGGCCTACGTCGCCGAACGCACGGGGCTGTGACATGAACGCACCTGTAAACAAAGCACCCATGCTGTCGGTGCGCGAAGCGCTCGACTTCCTGCTGGAAGTGGCTGTGCCGGTCGAGCAGGTCGAGACCGTGCCGACCCTCGACGCCAACGGCCGCGTGCTGGCCGCAGACCAGCTGTCGACCATCGACGTGCCGTCGGCCGACAATACCCAGATGGACGGCTACGCCGTGCGCGCCGCCGATTGCGACGGCGGCAGCGCCACCCTGCGCGTCGTCCAGCGCATCCCGGCCGGCACTGTCGGCCACGAGCTCGAACCCGGCACCGCTGCCCGCATCTTCACCGGCGCCCTGATTCCGCCGGGCGCAGACGCGGTCGTGATGCAGGAGCAGTGCGAGGCGGTCGGCGGCAGCGTCACCGTGCGCCACACGCCGCGCGCAGGCGAATGGATCCGCCGCCGCGGCGAGGACATCGGCGCCGGCGCGACCATCCTGGCCGCCGGCACGCGCCTGCGCAGCCAGGAGCTGGGCCTGGCAGCGTCGGTCGGTCTGGCCACGCTGCCGGTGCGCCGCCGCCTGCGCGTCGCCGTGTTCTTCACCGGCGACGAACTGACCATGCCGGGCGACGTGCCGGCCGACCAGCTGAAACCCGGTTCGATCTACAACTCGAACCGCTTCACGCTGCGCGGCCTGCTCGAGAACTTCGGCTGCGACATCACCGACTACGGCATCGTGCCCGATTCGCTGGGCGCCACCCGCGCTACGCTGCGCGACGCGGCGCGCGCGCATGACCTGATCATCACCTCGGGCGGCGTGTCGGTCGGCGAGGAAGATCACATCAAGCCGGCGGTGGAAGCCGAAGGGCGCCTGAACATGTGGCAGATCGCGGTCAAGCCGGGCAAGCCGCTGGCGTTCGGGCAGGTCAATCGCCCTGACGGTCACGCGTTCTTCCTCGGACTGCCGGGTAATCCGGTGTCGAGCTTCGTCACCTTCCTGCTGTTCGTGCGGCCGTTCCTGCTGCGCCTGCAGGGGGTGAGCGGACCGGTCGAGCCGCGCGGTTATCTGCTGCGCGCCGACTTCGACCAGGCCAAGGCCGACCGCCGCAACGAATTCCTGCGCGTGCGGGTCAATGCCGCTGGGGGACTGGACCTGTTCCCGAACCAGAGCTCAGGCGTGCTGACGTCGACCGTGTGGGGCGACGGGCTGGTCGACAACCCGGCGGGCAATCGCATCGCATCGGGCGACCTGGTGCGCTTCATCCCGTTCGCGGAATGTCAGAATTAGGAGAATCATGAAAGTCACGCTGCGATATTTTGCCGCGCTGCGCGAAGCAGTTGCGGTTGGCCAGGAAGAGTTGGAACTGCCGGCCGACGTTGGGACCGTGGGCGCGGTGCGCGAACTGCTGCGCGCGCGCGGCGGCGTATGGGCCGAGGCGCTGGCGCCGGAGAAGGCGGTGCGCATGGCCTGCAATCAGGTCATGTGTGCGCCTGACACCGCCGTGGTCGACGGTGGGGAAGTGGCGTTTTTCCCGCCGGTGACGGGTGGGTGAGGCAGGTTGAACGCGTGGACGGGAAACCCGTCCACCCTACATCAGTGACGCAGGGTGGACGGCTTGCCGTCCACGCGTCCAAACCCCACATGCCGCCCCGAGGCGATCACAACTTCGCGATCGACTGCTCCGCCAGCGACAACAACTTCGCGCAATTCCCGTTGCGCTCCCCAAACTCCTTCCACGCCGTACTGCGCGCCACTTCCTGCCAGCGGCGCAGCGCCTGCGCGTCCAGGTCGACCACCTTGGCGCCCACGCCGCGATACACCGACGCCACCGCAGCATCGTCCATGCGCGCCGCCTCCATCGCGAACTTTTCCAGCTCGGCGCCGACCGCCAGCACCGCATCGCGCTGCGACTTCGGCAGCCGCTCGAACACGGTGCGCGACATCAGCAGCGGCTCGAACATGAACCAGTACGAGCCGCCGCGCGCCGTGGTGAGCGAACGCGCCGTCTCCTGCAGGCGGAACGAGATCAGCGACGTCGACGAGGTGAGCGCCGCGTCCAGCGCCCCGCTGCGCATGGCGGCGTGGATCTCGTTGGACGGCATGCTGACCACGGTGGCGCCGGCGTCGCGCAGCAGCAAATCCATCTCGTGCGAGCCGCCGCGCACTTTCAGCCCACGCGCATCCTCCGGATTGACGATCGGCGCGCCGCGCGACGCCACGCCGCCGGCCTGCCAGATCCAGCTGACGATCACCATTCCCTGCTCGGCCAGGATGCGCGACAGTTCCTGGCCAACCGGCGCGTTCTTCCAGCCGTAGCCCTGCTGGTAGGACGTCACCAGCGCCGGCATCAGGCCGATGTTCGCTTCCGGCGCCTGGGCGCCGGCATACGACAGCGGCACCAGCGCCATGTCGAGCGAGCCGTTTTTCAGCGCCGCGAACTGGGCGTTGGGCTGCATCAGGGTAGACCCGGGATAGATCGAAAACTTGAGTGCGCCGCGCGTGCGCTTCTCGACTTCGGCTGCGAACTTGCGGCTCAGGCGGTCGCGGAAATCGCCCAGGTTGATGCTGCCTGAGGGGAACTGGTGCGAGATCTTGAGATTATTGGGCTGGGCCCAGGCCTGCTGCAGCCAGAGCGGGCTGGTCGCGATTGCGCCCAGCAATGTCCTGCGGGTCATCGCTGACTTGTTATGTACCGACATACACATCCTCCAAGATGTTTAACGGACTGCCTGGGAATCGTGGCTTCCTCGTCATGCGGGCGGCCATCGTTCGTGGCCCGTACAAGAATATGCCTGTCACATCCGAAGTCAAGCGGAATATTGCAGGTATGACAAAGGCATGAACATGCCAGCGCGGCGCAGTCCGACAGCCTGTCGGAGTGCGCCGCGTGCGATCCTGGAGGATGGATGGATCGGGACGCTTACGCCTGCTCGTCCTTGCACAGGGCGCAGGCCGCGCCGCTTCTGGCCTGGCGCCAGCGCGCGCCGATGAAGATGGCGGCGGCCAGCGCCGACCAGGCCAGCGTCGGCAGCCAGGTGGCGGCCAGGCTGTCGCCGCGCATCAGGTCGACGACGGCGAGCAGCGCGAACATGGTGACGGTTGCCAGCAGGTACTGGCCGATCCAGTGCGAAAGCGGGGGCATGGCGTCTCCTTGTCGTTATTGGCTTATTTGCGGTCGAGGAAGCGTTTCAGCTGGCCGGCCAGCGCCAGCGGCTGGTCGATCATGACGAAGTGGCGCGCCGGCGAGATCGGCGCCACCTCGACCGACGGCGCGCCTTCCAGCAGGCTGCGATAGTGCTCGACCTTGCCCGCCATGTTCAGGCCATCCTGCATCGCATCGTACTCGTAATACGGCGCGATCACCAGCACCGGAGCGCTGATCTTGCCCAGTTCCGGCCGCAGGTCGAGCGCCAGCAGATCGGCCACGTAGGCGCCCACCGCCTCGCGGTCGCTGCGCAGCAGCAGCGGGGTAATGGCGTCGGCCTTGCCGATATCGAGCACACCCTGGCCGCGCATGTACTGACGCTGTTCGTCGGCGTAGGCGTCCGGCCGCGCCTGCGCCATGCGGGTACGCACGTTGACCGCCGCCTGCGGGCGCTGCTCTGGCGGCATGTTCTCGGTGCCGGGGAACACCGGCAGGCCGTCGATCGCGACCACGCCGCCGACGCGGTCGCCCAGGTCGGCCGCCACGGCCAGCGCCAGGGTGCCGCCCAGGCTGTGGCCGACCAGCACCGGCTGCTTCAGCTTGCGCGCAGCGATCAGGTCGCGCAGCGCGGCGCGCGCGCCCTCGATTGGCGCGTCACCAGGCGCCGGGCGGCCGTCGAAGCCGGGCAGGGTGACGACGTAGATCGTGTAGTCGTCCTTGAGCTGCTGAATCGTTTGCTGCCATACCCAGGGGCCGCTGGCCAGGCCCGGGATCAGTACCAGCTCACGGCCGCGCGAACCGTGGCGCTCGACCAGCAGCGCGCCGGATTCGAAGCGCTCGGCCGGCTCGATGTAGGCGGCGTAGCGGCTGGCGGCGGCCGGCGCCGACGTGACCGGCGTCTGCGCCAGGACTGGCGCGGTGACGGCGCCGAGCGCCAAAGCAAACAACAGGGAAGCTCTCATGCGGACTCCTGATCGGGTGAAAAGATGGCTTCGACCGGCAGGCCGAACAGCCGTGAAATGGTGAATGCGAGCGGCAGGCTGGGATCGTAGCGCCCGGTCTCGATCGCGTTGACGCTCTGGCGCGACACCTCGAGGCGCTCGGCCAGGTCGGCCTGGCTCCAGCCTTGTTCGGCGCGCAGTTCGCGGATGCGGTTGTTCATGATGATGTGGGTGAATGGATCAGCGGTTGCGCAGTGAACGTAGCAGACACACCAGCATCGTGGCGCCGCACAGCACCATCCACACCGAGAACATCGACAGCTTTGGATAGCCCGCCGTTTCGAGGAAGCCGTAGGTGAAGGTGAGGCCAGCCGTGATGCCCGCGGCCAGCGCGAACGACTCGAGCAGGAACATGCGCAGGTATTCGTCGACCCGCTTCAGGTGGCGCGCGATCGCCCACAGCATCAGGCCGAAGCCGATCATCGGCGACAGCAGGAAGAGCGTGCGCAGCAGGCCGTCTTCCATCGGCCGGCCAAGGCGGATAGCCGCCACCAGCAAGACGGTATACGTCAGCAGCGCGATGCCGAGCTCGCGAAGATAAAGGTTGCCGACCCGTTTTTCGTGCGCGTTCCTGGCCATGGTGTGCTCTCTCTTGAAGTAAAGGATGCTTTACATCGTAGGCGCGCTTTCGACCAATGTCAAGCATCCTTTACACGTCCTCGCGGCGCGGATCTCGACTACAATGCGGACCCTGTTCGACCAACCTTTTCGAGTCTGCCATGAACCAGCCCCGTCCACCTGCATTTCGCGTCGCCGTCATCGGCGGCGGCCCCGCCGGCCTGATGGCGGCCGAGGTGCTGGCGGCGGCGGGCGTGCAGGTCGACGTCTACGACGCCATGGCCAGCGTCGGCCGCAAGTTCCTGCTGGCCGGGAAGGGCGGCATGAACATCACCCACTCCGAACCGTATCCCGACTTCGTCGCCCGCTACGGCGCGCGCCGCGAACAGGTGGCGCGCTGGCTGGAAGTCTTCGACGCCGACGCGGTGCGCGCCTGGATTCATGGTCTGGGGATCGAGACCTTCGTCGGCAGCTCGGGCCGCGTGTTCCCGCTCGAGATGAAGGCGGCGCCGCTGCTGCGCGCCTGGCTGCACCGGCTGCGCGAAGGCGGCGTGCGCTTTCACATGCGGCATCGCTGGCTGGGCTGGCGCGACGGCCGTCTGCTGATGTCGGCGCCGGAGGGCGAGATGCAGGTGGACGCCGACGCCACCATCCTCGCCCTGGGCGGCGCCAGCTGGGCGCGGCTCGGGTCGGACGGGGCCTGGATGCCGCTGTTGGCCGAGCGCGGCGTCGAGGTGGCGCCGCTCGCTCCCGCCAATTGCGGCTTCGATACCGATTGGAGCGCGCATTTCAGCAGCCGCTATGCCGGCCAGCCGTTGCTGACGGTGGCGATGGGCTGGCGTGCGCAAGACGGGCAGCTGGCCTGGCGCAAGGGCCAGTTCGTGGTCACGCAAACCGGCATCGAGGGCAGCCTGGTGTACGCGCTGTCGGCGCTGCTGCGCGACGGGATCGCGCGCGATGGCAGCGCCACCGTCTGGCTCGACCTGGCGCCGGACCTGAGCGCGGAGCGGGTCGAGGCCGAAGTCACCCGGCCACGCGGCTCGCGTTCGATGTCGAGCCACCTGCAAAGCCGGCTCGGGATCAAGGGTGTCAAGGCGGGGCTGCTGCACGAATGCCTGAGCCGCGAAGACTATGCCATTCCTTCGCGCCTGGCCGCCGCGATCAAACGGCTGCCGGTCAAGCTGCTGCGCACGCGCCCGATCGACGAAGCGATCAGCAGCGCCGGCGGGGTGCGGTTCGAGGCGCTGGCCGAGGATGGCGCCATGCTGCGCGCGCTGCCTGGTGTGTTCGTGGCCGGCGAGATGGTGGATTGGGAAGCGCCGACCGGCGGTTACCTCCTGACGGCCTGCTTTGCCGGCGGGCGGGCCAGCGGCAGCGCGGTGCTCGACTGGTTGCGCACTTGCGCGCCAGGTGATTGACAGGTTTGCTGGTGCGGGAGGGGCGGTATCTGGCGGCTGGCGCCTTCATCCAGGCAAGCCGCGCATATTCACCTGCACGAATCGGCTACAAATACCCATATTTTTGCCTGCATCGTTTACACCAATGCAATAAGTCGCTACAGTCTGGCTCGTTTCCGTCCGGCGTACCCTCCCATGTCCAAGCTGCAGTCTCCCGGTGCTGTCACGCGCTGGAACGGTGAATTTGCATCGGCCACCATCGAATCGGCCTTCCTGCGCGAGCAGGGCAGCGCCATCCAGCACGAGTCGGCCCGGTCGCTGGCGTTTTGCGCCATGTTTTTCCTGGCGTTCGCACTGGCCGATGCGGCCCATCTCGGTTATGGCAGCGAGACGCTGACGTTGTTCGCTGCGCGCCTGGCGATCGCAGTGGTAGCGCTGACGGGCATCGTGCTGACGCGCCGCAGCAGCAATCCAACCTACACCGCCTACCGCGCCGCTACCGTCTTCACCAGCCTGACGATGTTGACGTTCCTGCTGATTGCGTATTTTCGGGGCGATCTGCTCCTGCACGGCATGTCGATGGCCATCATGCTGATCATCGTGTACCTGTTCATTCCGAACCGGCTGGTCACCGCATCGACGATTGCCATCACCGCCAGCGTTGCCTTCCTGACGCTGGTGCACGCGGTCGACATGGCCAGCCCGCGCCAGCTGTCGACCATGACCATGCTGCTGATCCTCGCGAACCTGTTCGGCGCGATTGCCGCACGGCGCGACGCCCGCTTGTCGCGCCGCCATTACTGGACCCAGCAAATCCTGATCGACCACTCGGTGCGCGATCCCCTCACCGGGGCCTTCAACCGGCGCCACCTGAACGCGGGCCTGCTCGAGCAAGAGATCGGGCGCGCCCGACATCAGCGCACGTCGCTGACCATCGTTGTCTGCGACCTGGACGGCTTCAAGGCGATCAACGATACCCACGGCCACCAGGCCGGCGACAAACTCCTGCAGGATTTCGCCCATCTGCTGCTGTCGACCACCCGTGACGGCATCGATACCGTGGTGCGCTATGGCGGCGAAGAATTCCTGTTGATCCTGCCGGATACGGACCTGGTTGAAGGGCAAGCGCTCGCGGAGCGCATTCGTGCATGCCAGGCTGCCGCGAGCAGCCTGCACGGCGAGGTCCGGATCCAGGCCACGGCAAGCTTCGGCGTGGTCAGTGCGCGCTTGTCGTCAAGCCTGCCAGGCATTGCCAGCCACGCCCTGATCGCGCACGCCGATGAGCTGATGTACGTCGCCAAACGCAGCGGCCGCAACCAGGTCCATGCGGCCGAGTGGGCGCCGCCGGCGCGACCTGGGCTACCTTGGGAAAAATTGGCCGCCGATTGAACGAGCCGGCCTCCGCTCAGCGCGTCGAGCTGCGTTCGGACGCCGCCAGATCGCACCGTTCGGCCGGCGCTGTCTTGCCGCAGTGCCTGAAGAACAGCCTGGCGAGATCGAAGGCCATTTTATCGACGTCGGTCGGCGACACGTTGGTCAGCACCATCACCGTCAGCGGCAGGCGCAGGAAGCGGATGTAGCCGAGCTGGTAGCCGGGCAGGGTGCCGCCGTGACCGACGGCGGTCTCGCCATCGACCGTGTCCACGAACGCGCCGAAGCCATAGCCGGAGCCCTCGTTGCGGAACATCTCCTTTTTGAGCGCCGGGTCGAGTTTGAGCGCATCGCCGTCGTGCAATGCCCGGTCCCAGATCAGCAGGTCGTCGATCGTCGAATACAGGTTGCCGGCGGCGTAGACCATGCTGGGCGCGATATGAAACATGTTCTGCAATTTGCCGTCGTCGCGCAGATAGCCGGGAACGAGCGACGGCACGATGCGGGTGTAGTCGAAGTAGCCTGAATGCTTCATGCCGAGCGGTTGCAGGAAGCGGGTCGCGAGGTCTTGCGCGTACGGCTTGCCGGTCAGCTTTTCGATGACCATGCCGAGCGCCACGTAATTGCTGTTCGAGTACGCGTATTTGCTGCCCGGGACGAAGCGCAGCGGCTGGTCTTGCACCAGCGCCAGCACGGCGTCGGGCGCGCGATCGACCCGCACCAGCTGGCGAAACGAATTGGTGCTGGCCATGTATTCGGGGATGCCGCTGGTGTGATTCAGCAGGTGACGGATCGTGACCGGCTGCCACGCTGCCGGCAGCGCGGGCAGCGTCGCGCGCACCGATGCGTCCAGCGACAACTGGCCTGCCTGCACCAGCTGCAGTACTGCCACCGCAGTGAACATCTTGGTAACCGAGCCGACGCGATACACGGCGTCGCGCCGGGTCGGGATCTGCCAGGTACGCTCGCCGATGCCGTAGGCGCCACGCACGATCTGTTGGCCGGCATACACGATGGCGACGTTGCCGGCCCAATCCTGTCGCGAGACCAGGCCTTGCAGCATCGCGTCCACGTCGCGCACGAACGCCTGGCGCTGTTCTTGCGGTGTCGGGGGTGACGCAGCACCGGCCGAAGACAGCGTCAGACACAGTGCGACAAGGCTGGCGACCAGCGGGTGATAAACTCGGGGCATGGATTGGAGTCGAAGCGCTGCAGATCAGCGAGGCGTCGAGTATACGCAGTGGAACACAGGCGAAAGTACGCGCTTTTCCACGCTCGCGCGGTGCATATCCCGGGACGTGGCCCCACGTGTTCAATCGCGCGCCGTGCGCCACTCCTGCGCCCTGGCCGGCGCCTCGTGCTGCGGGCAAGTCGTGAAGCGCTGCTTGCCGTGCTTTTCGATCATGTCGATGCTGGTCACGGGCGAACGCTCGGTGATGCAGTACGTGCCGCGGCCAGTGATGACGCGGGTGCGGCGCGCGCCGTCGCCGGTCTGGTTCACCAGTTCCTCGATCTCGGGCGCTTCCCACGCACGCGGCGGCGCCAGGTCGCGCGCTTCCTGCATGCGCTGGCGCATGCGGATCTCGGGGCTGTCGGGCGGCGCCACGATGGTCGGCTGGCGCTCCTTGCGCAGGGCGCGTTCGATGTCGCCCGCGCTGCGGCGGGCTTCCTGCAGGATCGCATCGACGCTGGGCTGTGCCGGCGCGGGATCGGCGGCCGGCTGCGCTTCGGGCGCGACCACCGTCTCGGGCTTGACGGCGCTGGGCGAAGCGGCCCCTGGGACGGGTGACCGTGATGGCGCGCGGCGGGTATCCGGCGCGGGCGCCTGCAGCGGAGTCACCGGCTCGATGGGCGGCGCTGCCAGCGGCGCCGGCAGCTGCAACCACTGGACTGCGGACTCGCGCTCGTCAGGCTGCACCGGCGGCGCCTGGCGCGCCATCTGCCACCCGAGGATCAGCGCCAGGTGCACCAGCAAGGTCGCCCCGATCCCGGCCAGGCGCCGGCTGCTACCGAAGCCTGGCTGGAGCGTCATTCGACGTAGCTGACGCTGCCGGTGCCGGTGCGGCTGGTGCTGCGCTCGGCCGGATTGCCATGCACTTCGACGTCGCCGCTGCCGCTGATCGACATGCTGGTCTTGCTGCGCGCCTGCACGATGCTGTCGCCGGATCCGGTCTGGCTCAGCATCACGGTGTCGGCGCGCAGGTGCTCGGCATCGAGCCGTCCGGAGCCGGACGATTCGGCATCCAGTTCGCGTGCGTTGCCGACCACGGTCAGGCTGCCGGAGCCCATCAGGCGCGCCTCGAAGCGGTCGACCGCGGCGCCCGCATTCACGTCCAGGTCGCCGCTACCGCTCACTCCCGCCTCGACCCGGCGGAAGCGGCCGTTGAAACGCGCCGAGCCGGAGCCGTTCAGCTGCACCACGATGCGTTCGCCCGAGAAGCCGTTGACGGTACTGTCGCCGTTGCCGGTGAGCGTGACGGCGGTCAGCGCCGGCAGCGTCAGCTCGACTTCGAGCGGCTCGCGGTGGCGCAGCACCATGCCGCGGATGCCGATGTGCAGCACAGGCCCTTGCTGCGTCACCTCGACATTGCCCAGCAGGCGCTGCTCGCCTCTGACCTGCAGCGCCGGCGTGGCGCCGTAGCGCAGGGTCAGGTCGATCGGGCCTTCGAGCGCGACCGCGTCGACGCCGTCCGGCACCGTGCGCACTTCGCGCGCTACCTGGCGTCCCTGGCTGACCGAGGTGGTGCCGTTGGCGCGCAGCATGCTGTAGCTGAGCGCGACCAGCACGCAGGCCAGCACCAGCAGGCTGAAACCGACTTTCATCAAGGCGCGCATCGTTCAGGCCCCCTTCAACAGCGACATGTTCATCCTGGCGTAGCGGCGCAGGCCGATCAGGGTGTACCTGCTGATCACCAGCGCCAGCAGGAACAGGGCGATGCCGCCCAGGATCAGGCCACAGCCGAACAGGGTTTGCGTGGTGCGCGAATCGGGATCGAGGTCGGTCGTGATCTGGATCTTGCGTTCGGCCACTGCTTCGGCGCCGCGGATTACGCGCATCGCCGAGCGGTCGCGGTCTTTGGCCAGGTCGGCTGGCGGCGGCTCGTCGGGCTCGACCTGTTCGTCGAATACGTGGATGCCGTTTTCGCTGATCGAGACCCGGGTCTGCGAGCGACCGCGCTGCCATTCTTCGTCGTCGGTCACCACCATGTGCTGCAGCGGGGCGCTGAGCACCAGTTCGTTGGCGCCGGCCAGGCCGCTGGCGGTGATCGCGATGCCGGACACATAAAAGCCGAACGCGCTCGCGTACAGCGCCACCAGCAGGCTGGCGTACACCGCCGCCGGAATCGCCATGAACAGGTTGAACACCAGCAGCCCCAGGCCCGAGAGGAGCGTGCGCAGTGGCGCGCCGGCCGGTTTCTTGTCCTTCAGTGCATCGAGGTGGGCATTGGTGCGCAGCGTCACCGCCACCTGGCGCGGGTCGCCCAGTTCGTGCGCCACGTCCTCTTCGCGCCGGCCGGCGGCGACGCCGTCGACGAAGCGCTGCTCGTACCAGGCCAGGGTTCTGGCCTGGATTTCGGGCGGCAGGCCGGCCAGGGCCCGCTTGAGCGCGTCGAGGTATTCGAGCTTACCCATGATTCACGGATGGCCGATGACCGGAATCGCGCCGATTGCCGCCGACGTGGCGTGGGCCGAGCCGCCGATCAGCTCCGGCTGCACCAGCACCGCGGTGCTGGCGATGGCCAGCGCCACCAGGGCCAGCAGCACGATCGGCAAACGTACGGCGCGCAGGCCGGGTTGGGGTTTCATGACGGATTCCATGCATATGTGTCGATGCTGCTACTGTACGGAATCGTCGGCGGCTGCACCACGGCTGTGCGACAGGCTGCGTTTTTCGCGGGGCAGGGCGCCATAGGCGCGGATGGCCGTCGCCGCCGCCAGGCCGCTGCGCACCGCCGTTTCCAGCGTCGCCGGGTAGTCGCTGGCCGTATAGTCGCCGGCCAGCACCAGGCCCGGCAGGCCGGTGGCGTTGTCCGGGCGCTTCAAGGCCGGTGTGCATGAGAAGGTGGCGCGCTTTTCGGTGATCACCTGGGACCAGCCAGGGTTCGCGAGCTCCGGACGCTTGAAATCCTGCGCCAGCTGGGCCGCGATGGCCGCCGCCAGATCGTCGCGCGACAGGCTGCCGGCCTCGCCGGCGGCGCTGACCACCACCGCCAGCAGGCCGTCCTGGGAGGCGTCGAGCTGGGCGCGGTCGAACACGAACTGGCCCCAGCGGCCGTTGGCCGGATCGTCTTCCAGCGCGTAGAACGGTAGCGCGAGACGGGTGCCAGGCGCGTACTGCAGGTAACAGGTGGCGATCGGCTCGTAGTCGAAACCGGCCAGTTGGGGCGCGAGTGCTTCCATGCCGGGCAAGGACGCCACCAGGGACGCGCTCTGGGCGTTCGGCGTGGCCAGCACCACTGCATCAAAACGTTCGCTGGCAGCGCCGCCGGCCGCCTGGCCGGTGAGCTCGAGCCGCCAGCCATCATGTTCCTGGTTGATGGCGGCGACTTTCACGCCGAGGCGCAGCGCGCCGCCTTGCCGTTCGAGCCAGGCGCCGGCCGGTTCCGGGAACAGGGCGCCCATCGGCAGGCGCGGGAGCAGCATGTCGGAGGCCGCGCGGCTGCGCGCGCCGAGGCTGTCGCGCAGCACCGCCAGGAACACGTTGGCGGACGCGCGCTCGGGCGGCGTGTTCAGGGCGGCGATGCACAGCGGCCGCCACATCAGGCGGATCAATCTCGGGGTCTGGTCGAAGCGCTCCAGCAGTTCGGCCACGCTGCAGTCGTCGTTCAGCTGCCAGCCCATCCACTTGGCGGCGCTGTTCAGGCGCGCCAGGGCCAGCTTGTCTTCGCGCGCCAAGCCCGTCGCGCGCAGCAGGGCAACGATCAGGTGCAGCGGCGCCGGCAAGCGCGGCGCGGCGAAGTCCATGCCGTCGCCGCCGGCCTGATAGCGCATCTGTACCGGCAGGCGCAGCAGGGCCGCATCGAGGTCGACGCCCACCTGGCGCATCAGGCGCAGGCAGTCGCGGTAGGCGCCCAGCAGGATGTGCTGGCCGTTATCGAGCGCCATGCCGCGCACTTCGACCCCGCGCGCGCGCCCGCCCAGGCTGCGCGCCGCTTCGAACAGCGTCACGTGATGACCCTGGCGCGTCAGTTCGACCGCGGCCGCGCAGCCGGCCCAGCCGCCACCGGCGACCGCGACCCGTAACGCATTGGCAGAACTGGCCCTTTCAGGTCCGAACATAGGTCTTCCACGCCAGCCAGAGCTTACGCAAGGGCGTGAGCGAGATGCGCTGGTTGAGCACGTGGAAGCCGTCGCGCTGGATTTCGTCCAGCAGGGTGCGGTAAATGGCCGCCATCATCAGGCCGGGGCGCTGGGCGCGCCGGTCTTCCTTCGGCAGCAGGGCCAGGGCTTCGTCATAGATGGCCTGCGCGCGTTCGGCCTGGAACCGCATCAGCGCTTCGAACTTGTCGCTGTGCTGGAGTTTCAGCAGGTCGTTGGCGGTCACGCCGAACTTCTGCAGGTCGTTCACCGGCAGGTAGATGCGGCCCTTGCGCGCGTCGTCGCCGACGTCGCGGATGATGTTGGTGAGCTGGAACGCCAGTCCCAGTTTTTCGGCGTACTGCAAGGTCTGCGGATTGGTGTAGCCGAAGATGCTGGCCGACAGGATGCCGACCACGCCGGCCACGTGCCAGCAATAGCGCTGCAGGCCGGCGTAGTCGAGGTAGCGGCTCTGGTCGAGGTCCATCTCCATGCCGTCGACGATCGCCAGCAAGTGCTGCTCTTGCAGGTTGTAGGGGGCGACGTGCGGCTGCAGCGCCAGCATCACCGGATGCGTGGGCGTGCCGGCGTACATCTTCGAGACCTCGGTACGCCACCAGGCCAGCTTGATGCGCGCCACCGAGCCGTCGGTCGTTTCGTCGACGGTGTCGTCCACTTCGCGGCAGAACGCGTACAGCGCGGTAATCGCGCGCCGGCGCTCGGGCGGCAGGAACAGGAAGCTGTAGTAGAAACTGGAGCCGCTCTGGACGGTCTTTTGCTGGCAGTATTCGTCAGGAGACATGAATTCTAACTGGTGATGCTGGTTGGGCGGCGCGGCGCGCCGCGGGTTGGACCACGGGTTGGGTCATATCAGGGCGCTATCTTATACGATGCATGGGCGCCGGTTGAAGAAAGCCGGGCACTTACATACGCAGTGCGCGCCAGCCGACCACCAGCCAGTCGTGCCAGGCCAGCACCGGACGCCGGCGGAACACGTCGTAGCCGGCGCCATCGAGCTTTTCCAGGATGCGCAGGCCGCCCTGCACGATCATGCGCAGTTCCATGCCGATCCGGCCCGGCAGACGCTTGACCAGCGGCGCGCCCGAGAGCATCAGGGCGCGCGCGCGTTCGACTTCGAAGCGCATCAGGGCCTGGAACGGAGCGTCCACGGTGCCGGCGCGCAGCGCGGATTCGCTGACGTTGAAACGCGCCAGGTCTTCCTGCGGAATGTAGACGCGGTCCTTGGTGAAGTCGATCGCCACGTCCTGCCAGAAGTTGGTCAGTTGCAGGGCGCTGCAGATGGCGTCGGCTTCGCGCAGGTTGTGGGCGTCGTCAGCCTGGTACAGCGCCAGCATCAGGCGCCCGACCGGGTCGGCCGAACGGCGGCAGTAATCCAGCAGGCTGGCGTAGTCGGCGTAGCGGTGCGTGACCACGTCCTGCTTGAAGGCCGACAGCAGGTCGCGCATCGGCTGCAGAGACAGGCGGTATTGCGCGACCACGGCGGCCAGGCGTGCGAACATCGGGTCGGCCCGCTGCTGGCCGGCTTCGATCAGGTCGAGCTGGCGCTCGTAGTCTTGCAGTGCATCGAGGCGCTGCTGGGGCGTGGCGTCGCCCTCGTCGGCCAGGTCGTCGGCACTGCGCGCGAAGGCGTAGATCGCTTCCACCGCCGGCACCAGGCGGCGCGGCAGCAGGATCGAGGCGACCGGAAAATTTTCGTAGTGATTCACTGCCATATTAGATTGATGACTCTATCGTCATCAAATTGTCTGTTTGCATGATTATAATTGCTGGATTACAAACTGGCGCCATCCGCGTGCCGGTTTCACGATCAGAACAATCATAAGGACCGCCATCGTGCCTGCCCGACCTGTATTCCTGTTCTCCCTTGCCCCCGTCCGCGCCCTGGCGCTGGCTCCCCTGGCCGCCGCCGTGCTGGTTGCCTGTTCCAAGCCGGCCCCGCCCGTTGAAGACGTGCGCCCGGTGCGCGCCATGACCCTGGTCGCGGGCAGCAACGGCGAGCGCCTCGAATTCTCGGGCGACGTGCGCCCGCGCTACGAGTCGGCGCTGGGCTTCCGGATCGGCGGCAAGATCGTCGAGCGCAAGGTCGACGTCGGCGCGCTGGTCGAGAAGGGCGACGTATTGATGCGGCTCGACCCGCAAGACATGAAGCTGGCCGAAACCCAGGCCCGCGCCACGCTGCGCGCCGCCGAGACCGAGCGCGACCTGGCAAATGCCGACTACAAGCGCCACGTCAACCTGCGCGCCCAGAACTTCGTCAGCCAGGCCGTGCTCGACGCCAAGCAGAGCGCCCTGAAGGCGGCGCAAGCCAACGTCGAGGCGGCGCGCGCCGGTCTGCGCGGCCAATCGAACCAGGCCAACTACACCAGCCTGAGCGCCGACGTCGACGGCGTGGTCACCGCGATCGAGGCCGAAGTCGGCCAGGTGGTGCAGGCCGGCAGTCCGGTGGCGCGCGTGGCGCGCACCGACGAGAAAGAGGTGGTGATCGGGATCCCGGAAGACAAGGTCGAACTGCTGCGCAAGGCCGGCGCCGTGACCGTGCGCCTGTGGGCGAATGCCGACCAGACCATTCCCGGCAAGATCCGCGAAGTGTCGCCGGTGGCCGATCCGGCCAGCCGTACGTACACGGTGAAGGTGTCGATTCCGGCGCGCCAGGACGTGCGCCTGGGGATGACGGCGACCGTGGAAATGGTGGCGGGCGGCGGCAAGGGCGGCGCCGCGCTGCGCGTGCCGTTGAGCGCACTGGTGCAGAACAAGGGCGCCACCGGCGTGTGGGTGGTGGAGAAGGGTGTGGTCAAGCTGGTCAACGTCGAGGTGGCGGGGCAGAGCGACAATGACGTCCTGCTCGCGAGCGGCGTCAGCGCCGGCCAGCAGATCGTCACGGCCGGCGTGAACCAGCTCAAAGCCGGGCAGAAGGTGCGCATCCTGACGGCCGACGTGGCGCGCCGGGCCGACACCGAGGCTGCGGTCTCGGGCAATGCCGGCAACAATGCGGCCTCTCCTGACGCAGGCAGCGGGGCGGCACGATGAAAGGTTTCAACCTGTCGCGCTGGGCGCTGGAACACATCCCGCTCACGCGCTTCCTGATCGCGGCCTGCCTGCTGTTCGGCATCCTGAGCTACTTCGAACTGGGCCAGGACGAGGATCCGCCATTCACCTTCCGCGCGATGGTGGTGCGCGCCGTGTGGCCGGGCGCTACTGCACTGCAGATGGCCGAGCAGGTCACCGACCCGCTCGAACGCAAGCTGCAAGAGACACCCTACATCCACACCATCCGCAGCTTCTCCAAGCCGGGCGAGACCACCATTATCCTCGAGCTGCGCGAGTCGACCCCGCCGAAAGAAACCGGGCCGGCCTGGTATCAGGTGAGGAAAAAAATCGGCGACATGGCGGCCACGCTGCCGCAGGGCGTGATTGGTCCGTTCTTCAACGACGAATTCGGCGACACCTACGGCTCGATCTTCGCGCTCTCGGGCGACGGCTTTACCTACGCCGAGATGCGCGACTACGCCGACTTCGTGCGCCAGCAGCTGTTGCGGGTGCCGCTGGTGGCCAAGGTCGAGCAGTTCGGGGTGCAGAACGAGAAGGTCTACATCGAATTCTCGAGCAAGAAATTCGCCCAGCTGGGCGTGCCGTTCGAGCAGATCGTCAACCAGATCGCGACCCAGAACGAGGTCGAGGCCAGCGGCGTGCTGGTCACGCCATCGGACAATCTGCAGGTGCGGGTGACCGGTGCGCTGCGCACGCTCGGCCAGATCGAAGACCTGCAGCTGCGCGCCGGCGGCACCACTTTCCGCCTGGGCGACTTCGCGGTTGTCAAACGCGGCTACCAGGACCCGCCGGGCGAAAAAATGCGCTTCAACGGCAAGGAAGTGATCGGCCTGGGCGTGTCGATGGAAAAGGGCGGCAACATCATCACCATGGGCGAGGGGCTGGAAGCAACCGTGACGCGCATCCGCGCCCAGCTCCCGGTCGGCATCGAACTCGAACGCGTGGCCAACCAGCCGCAGGCCGTGACCGAATCAGTCGGCGAATTCGTCAAGGTCTTGATCGAGGCGATCGTGATCGTGCTGGCGGTGTCGTTCCTGGCGCTCGGCCTGCACAGCAAGCCCAAATGGCGGGTGGACGTGTATCCGGGCCTGGTGGTGGCGCTGTCGATTCCGCTGGTGCTGGCGATTACCTTCCTGTTCATGCGCGTGCTCGACATCTCGCTGCACAAGATCTCGCTCGGCGCCCTGATCATCGCGCTCGGCCTGCTGGTGGACGACGCCATCATCGCCGTCGAGATGATGGTGCGGAAAATGGAAGAGGGCCTGTCGCGCTTCGAAGCGGCCACCTTCGCCTATACCTCGACCGCGATGCCGATGCTGACCGGGACCCTGATCACGGCGGCCGGCTTCCTGCCGATCGGCCTGGCCGAGTCGGCGGCCGGCGAATACACCTTCACCATGTTCTCGGTGAACGGGCTGGCGCTGCTCATCTCCTGGGTGGTGGCGGTGATGTTCACGCCGTACATCGGCTTCATGCTGCTGAAGGTGAAGCCGCACGCAGCGGGCGAGAGCAGCCACGACGTGTTCGATACGCCCGGCTACCAGCGTTTCCGCCGCATCGTGACCTGGTGCGTCGAGTGGAGGAAGACCACCATCGCGCTGAGCCTGGGCGTGTTCGCGCTGGGAGTATTCGGCTTCAACTTCATCGAGAAGCAGTTCTTCCCGGATTCGAGCCGTCCCGAATTGATGGTGGAATTGTGGTCGCCCGAAGGCACCAGCTTCGCCGCCAACGAGGCGACCGTCAAACGCTTCGAGGCCTTCCTGTCGAAACAGCAGGGTGTGCAGAGCGTCACCAGCTACGTCGGCACCGGCAGCCCGCGTTTCTACCTGCCGCTGGACCAGATCTTCCCGCAGTCGAACGTGTCGCAGGTGGTGGTGCTGCCCGTCGATACGGTGGCGCGCGAGGCGCTGCGGCTGAAGATCATCAACGCCTTCCGCGAAGACTTCCCGGAAGTGCGCGGCCGCGTAAAACTGCTGCCGAACGGGCCGCCGGTGCCGTACCCGGTGCAGTTCCAGGTGCTGGGGCCGGACATCGGGGTGGTGCGCGGCGTGGCCGACCAGGTCAAGGATGTCATGCGCGCCAACCCGAACACGCTGGGCGTGAACGACAACTGGAACGAAGCGGTCAAGGTGCTGCGCCTGGACCTCGACCAGGACAAGTTGCGCGCATTGGGCGTGACGTCGCAGGCGGTGCGCCGCACCGTCAACACCACGCTGACCGGCACGCCGATCGGCCAGTTCCGCGAATCGAACCGCCTGATCGACATCGTGGTGCGCCAGCCGGTGGAAGAACGCGCCACCATCACCAAGCTGTCCGAAGCACTGGTGCCCACCAGCGCAGGCCGCGCCGTGACCATCGGCCAGGTGGCGCGGGTGCAGTTTGTGTGGGAGCCGGGCGTGGTCTGGCGCGAAGGGCGCGAATGGGCGGTGATGGTGCAGTCCGACGTGGTGGAAGGCATCCAGGGGCCGACCGTGACCGCGCAGATCGACGCCAAGCTGGCCGAGATCCGCAGCAAGCTGCCGGCCGGCTATCGCCTGACGGTGGAGGGCGCGGCGGCCGACAGCTCGGAAGCGGAAGCCTCGATCATGGCCAACGTGCCGCTGGTACTGTTCATTACGTTCACGCTCTTGATGCTGCAGTTGCACAGCTTCTCGCGCTCGCTGCTGGTGTTCCTCACCGGACCGCTGGGCGTGGCGGGGGCAGCGATGGCGCTCTTGGTCCTGGATCGCCCGTTCGGCTTCGTGGCGAACCTGGGCGTGATCGCGCTGTTCGGCATGATCATCCGGAACTCGGTGATCCTGGTGGATCAGATCGAGCAGGACATCGCGGGCGGGGCGCATCCGTGGGACGCGATCGTGGAAGCGGCGGTGCGCCGTTGCCGGCCGATCCTGCTGACGGCGGCGGCCGCGGCGCTGGCCATGATCCCGTTGTCGCGCTCGACCTTCTGGGGGCCGATGGCGGTGGCGATCATGGGTGGCTTGCTGGTGGCGACGGCGTTGACGCTGCTGTTCCTGCCGGCGCTGTATGCGGCGTGGTTCCGCGTCAAGAAGCCTGACGCGTGATGTAGCGACGGAGCTCGATTCGGTTGAACGCGTGGGCGGCAAATCCGTCCACCCTACGTTATCGCGGTAGGTGATGCGGTGGCGAACCAATAAGATGGACGGGTTTCCCGTCCACGCGTGCAACCAACATATGAGCGCCCGGTAATGCCCCTTGCCGCACGCCTCTAAAATTCGCCCCAATAGTGACAGAAAATCCAGTAAAATAATCGTTTGAAGTTGTAGCCCCTAAACAATGGAGTGCAGGGCGACCGGTTCTACGACGGGCGCCCTTTGTTTTTGTGGCAATATGCAATCCTGCGCGAGGATGGCGAAATTGGTAGACGCACCAGGTTTAGGTCCTGACGCCAGCAATGGTGTGGGGGTTCGAGTCCCCCTCCTCGCACCACGAATAATTATTTTTTTGGACGATTTTTACAATGGCAACTGCAGTCGAAACCCTGGGTAAACTCGAGCGTCGCTTGACGATCTCTTTTCCGGTAGCTGACGTTCGCACCGAAGTCGAAAAGCGCCTGAAACAGCAGGCCAAGACCGCACGTGCGCCGGGCTTCCGTCCGGGCAAAGTGCCTCTGAAAATGGTCGCTGCCCAGTACGGCTACCAGATCGAAACCGACGTCCTGAACGACAAGGTCGGCCGTGCTTTCAACGACGCCGCTGTCGCCAACGAACTGCGCGTTGCCGGTTTCCCGAAAATCGAACCGAAGCAAGACGCTGAAGAAGGCACGCTGTCCTTCGACGCTACCTTCGAAGTCTATCCAGACGTCGTCATCGGCGACCTGGCGGCAGTCGAAGTCGAAACCGTCGCCACCGAAGTGAGCGACGCCGAAATCGACAAGACCATCGATATCCTGCGCAAGCAGCGCGTGCACTACCACACCAAAGGCGAGTCGGGCGAGCACGGCACCGGTGGCGAACCAGTCGCTGCTGATGGCGACCGCGTGACCGTCGACTTCGTTGGCACCCTGGACGGCGTCGAGTTCGACGGCGGCAAGGCCGAGAACTACCCGTTCGTGCTGGGCGAAGGCCGCATGCTGCCAGAATTCGAAGCCGCCACCATCGGCCTGAAAGTTGGCGAAAGCAAGACTTTCCCACTGGCCTTCCCGGAGGATTACCACGGTAAAGATGTGGCCGGCAAAACCGCCGAATTCACCATCACCCTGAAGAACCTCGAGTGGGCGCACATGCCTGAAGTCGACGAAGAGTTCGCCAAGTCGCTGGGCATCGAAGACGGCTCGATCGAAAAAATGCGCGAAGACATCAAGGTCAACCTGGAGCGCGAAGTCACCGCACGTGTCAAAGCGCGTAACAAGGAAGCCGTGATGGACGCCCTGGTCAAGTCGACCGAACTGGACGTGCCGAGCGTGATGGTCGACCAGGATTCGGAGCGCCTGGCCGAGATGACCCGTCAAGACATGGCGCAGCGCGGCATGGACGTGTCGAAGATGCCATTCCCGACCGAAATGTTCAAGGACAAGGCCGAGCGCCGCGTGCGCCTGGGTCTGATCCTGTCGCAACTGGTCGCTGACAACAACCTGCAAGCAACCCAAGAGCAGGTGAAAGCCCAGATCGAAGATTTCTCGCAGAGCTACGAAGACCCGAAAGAAGTCCTGAAGTACTACTTCAGCGACCGTCGTCGCCTGGGCGAAGTCGAAGCTCTTGTATTGGAAGAAAACGTCGTCAACTATGTACTCGGCAAGGCGAAGGTCAGCAGCAAGGCCATCGCTTTCGATGAACTGATGGGCAGCGTCCCTCAGGCCTGAGAATGAAAATTGCCGGCCTCTGAGGCCGGCATTTTTTTCTCGGGGTATTTTTCACGGCCTTATAAATAGGAACGAGACAGAATGAACCACAATCCGGCATTGGATACGCAAGCCCTCGGCATGGTCCCGATGGTGATCGAGCAGAGCGGCCGCGGCGAGCGCGCTTATGACATCTACTCGCGCCTCTTGAAAGAGCGCGTGATCTTCCTGGTCGGCCCCGTCAACGACCAGATGGCGAATCTGATCGTGGCGCAGATGCTGTTCCTGGAAAGCGAAAATCCTGACAAGGATATCTCGCTGTACATCAATTCGCCTGGTGGCTCGGTCTCGGCCGGTCTGGCGATCTTCGACACGATGAACTTCATCAAGCCTGACGTCTCGACCCTGTGCACCGGCCTGGCCGCTTCGATGGGCGCCTTCCTGCTGGCCGCCGGCGCCAAGGGTAAGCGTTTCTCGCTGCCGAACTCGCGCGTCATGATTCACCAGCCATCGGGCGGTTCGCAGGGTATGGCGTCGGATATCGAAATCCAGGCCAAAGAAATCCTGTACCTGCGCGAGCGTCTGGCGCGCATCATGGCCGATAACACCGGCCAGAGCATCGAGCAGATCCACAAGGACACCGACCGCGACCGCTTCATGTCGGCCGAAGAGTCGGTCGACTATGGCCTGATCGACAAGGTCCTGACCAGCCGCGGTTGATCGTTGGAGCGGGCAACAGACGAGGTGTTGCCAAAAAACGCCCGGACGTGCAACCGTTCGGGCGTTTGTTTTTTATTTCAGGTAGCATATCCCTGCATACATTATTTGCGTGGGTACGCACTCGCCCCGGCGGTAGTTGTTGCATGCCCGTATTAGCGTTACATTGATAGCAATTAAATAGATTCCTGCCCCCATGTCAGACAAAAAATCCTCCAGCGGCGAAAAACTTCTGTACTGCTCGTTCTGCGGAAAGAGCCAGCACGAAGTCAAGAAGCTGATCGCGGGACCGTCGGTGTTCATCTGCGATGAATGCATCGACCTGTGCAACGACATCATCCGCGATGAAACGTCGAACGTCGAAACGGTGGCGGGCGCCAAGTCCGATCTGCCGACGCCGCTCGAAATCACCGAACTGCTCGACCAGTACGTGATCGGCCAGCAAACGGCCAAGCGTATCCTGTCGGTGGCGGTGTACAACCATTACAAGCGCCTCAAGCACCTGGGCAAGAAAGACGACATCGAACTGGCGAAGAGCAATATCTTGCTGGTCGGTCCAACCGGTTCGGGCAAGACCCTGCTGGCCCAGACCCTGGCGCGCATGCTCAACGTGCCGTTCGTGATCGCCGATGCGACCACCCTGACCGAAGCCGGCTACGTCGGCGAAGACGTCGAGAACATCATCCAGAAGCTGCTGCAAAGCTGCAACTATGAAGTCGAAAAAGCGCAGCGCGGCATCGTCTACATCGACGAGATCGACAAGATTTCGCGCAAGTCCGACAATCCGTCGATCACGCGCGACGTCTCGGGCGAAGGCGTGCAGCAGGCGCTGCTCAAGCTCATCGAGGGCACCATGGCCTCGGTGCCGCCGCAGGGCGGGCGCAAGCACCCGAACCAGGACTTCGTGCAGATCGACACGACCAACATCATGTTCATCTGCGGCGGCGCCTTCGACGGCCTGGCCAAGGTGATCCAGAACCGTTCGGTCAAGAGCGGCATCGGCTTCGGCGCCACCGTCAAGAGCCAGGACAGCGGCTACAACGCCGAGATCCTGCTCGAAGCGGAACCGGAAGACCTGATCAAGTTCGGTTTGATTCCAGAACTGGTCGGCCGTCTGCCGGTGGTTGCCGCGCTGAGCGAATTGACCGAGGAAGCACTGATCCAGATTCTGGTCGAGCCAAAGAATGCGCTGATCAAGCAGTATTCGAAACTGCTTGAAATGGAAGGCGCCGAATTGGAAATCCGTCCGGCCGCATTGCACGCGATTGCCAAGAAAGCATTGGCGCGCAAGACCGGTGCGCGCGGCCTGCGTTCGATTCTCGAACACGCGCTGCTCGACGTCATGTATGAATTGCCAAGCCAGCAAAACGTGGTGAAAGTCGTGATCGATGAAAATACGATCACGAACGGCGCCAAACCTTTGCTGATTTACAGTGAAACTGCGAAAGCGTCTGGAGAAAACTGAAAAAATCCCGCGCGCACGCCTTAAAAAGGCTTGCCGTACGGACTTAACTCGGTACAATCAATCTCAATAAAAGACGCAGGCTTCAATCGAAAAGCCACTCGCGGTGCGCCGCGCAGTGGCTTTTTTATTTACGATGCAATTTCACTGCCTCGCCTTTTATTGGAACGGCAAATGATGATTCGACAAGTAGATTCTTTTTACTTGTAGAAAATAATTTCGCAGCCCGGACTTGAGATTCCGCTGCGAGCGCCCAAGTTCAGCAACACGCTTTCTATAAGGTATGCCATGACAACTCCGAAATTAACCGAGCAAACGACGCTGCCACTTCTGCCGTTGCGCGATGTGGTTGTGTTCCCGCATATGGTGATACCTCTGTTCGTCGGCCGTCCTAAATCCATCAAGGCACTCGAAGCTGCCATGGAGCAGGGCAAGAGCATCATGCTGGCCGCCCAAAAGGCCGCCGCCAAGGACGAACCTTCCGCCGCAGACATCTACGAGATCGGCTGCGTGGCCAATATTCTGCAAATGCTGAAGCTGCCTGACGGTACCGTGAAGGTGCTGGTCGAAGGCGCCCAGCGCGCGCGCATCGACACCATCCTTGACGGCGCCACCCATTTCACCGCCGAGCTGACCCCGCTGAATTCGGAAACCGGCGACGATTCCGAAGTCGAAGCGATGCGCCGCGCGATCGTGCAGCAGTTCGACCAGTACGTCAAACTCAACAAGAAAATCCCGCCCGAGATCCTGGCGTCGCTGGCCGGCATCGACGACGCCGGCCGCCTGGCCGATACCGTTGCCGCCCACCTGCCGCTCAAACTCGAGCAGAAGCAAGTGATCCTGGAGATCTTCAACGTCGCCAAGCGCCTCGAGCACCTGCTCGGCCAGCTGGAAGGCGAACTGGACATCCTGCAGGTCGAGAAGCGCATCCGTGGCCGCGTCAAGCGCCAGATGGAAAAGTCGCAGCGCGAGTACTACCTGAACGAACAGGTCAAGGCGATCCAGAAGGAACTGGGCGAAGGCGAAGAGGGCGCCGACATCGAGGAACTCGAGAAGAAAGTCATCGCCGCCAAGATGCCGAAAGAAGCCCAGGAAAAAGCCCAGGCTGAAATCCGCAAGCTGAAACTGATGTCGCCGATGTCGGCCGAAGCGACCGTGGTGCGCAACTACATCGACACCCTGGTGTCGCTGCCATGGAAGAAGAAGTCGAAGGTGACCGCCGACCTCGAGAACGCCCAGAACGTGCTCGAGCAGGATCACTACGGCCTCGACAAGATCAAGGAACGCATCCTGGAATATCTCGCGGTGCAACAGCGCGTCGACAAGCTGAAAGCGCCGATCCTGTGCTTCGTCGGTCCTCCGGGCGTGGGTAAGACCTCGCTGGGGCAGTCGATCGCCCGCGCCACGAATCGCAAGTTCGTGCGCATGGCGCTCGGCGGCGTGCGCGACGAAGCCGAGATCCGCGGCCACCGCCGTACCTATATCGGCTCGATGCCGGGCAAGGTGCTGCAGTCGCTGGCGAAAGTCGGTGTGCGTAATCCGCTGTTCCTGCTCGACGAGATCGACAAGATGGGCGCGGACTTCCGCGGCGATCCGTCGTCGGCGCTCCTTGAGGTGCTGGATCCGGAACAGAACCACACCTTCTCGGACCACTACCTGGAAGTCGACTTCGACCTCTCGGACGTGATGTTCGTGGCGACCTCGAATTCGTTCAACATCCCGCCGGCGCTGCTGGACCGGATGGAAGTGATCCGCCTGTCGGGTTACACCGAAGACGAGAAGACCAGCATCGCGCAGCGCTACCTGCTGCCGAAGCAGCTCAAGAACAACGGCTTGAAACAGGAAGAGATCACGGTCGAGGAAAGCGCGATCCGCGACATCATCCGCTACTACACCCGTGAAGCCGGCGTGCGTTCGCTCGAGCGCGAAGTGTCGAAGATCTGCCGCAAGGTGGTCAAGATGCTGCTGCTCAAGCGCGATGAAAAGGGCGAAAAAGCAACCGCCAAGCGCGTCGTGGTCGGCAGCGAGAACCTGGACAAGTTCCTGGGCGTGCGCCGCTATGACTTCGGCGTGGCCGAAAAGGAAAACCAGATCGGCCAGGTGGTCGGTCTCGCGTGGACCGAAGTCGGCGGCGACCTCTTGACCATCGAAGCCGTGAACGTGCCGGGCAAGGGTGGCATCATCCGCACCGGTACCCTGGGCGACGTGATGAAGGAGTCGATCGAAGCCGCGCGCACCGTGGTCCGTAGCCGGGCCCAGCGTTTCGGCATCAAGAACGAAGTGTTCGAGAAGACCGACATCCACATCCACGTGCCGGAAGGCGCGACGCCGAAGGATGGTCCGTCGGCTGGTATCGGCATGACGACCGCACTGGTGTCGGCCTTCACCGGCATTCCGGTACGCGGCGACGTGGCGATGACGGGCGAGATCACGTTGCGCGGCGAAGTGCTGCCGATCGGCGGCCTGAAAGAAAAGCTGCTGGCAGCGCATCGCGGCGGCATCAAGACGGTCCTGATCCCTGAGCAGAACGTGAAGGACCTGGCCGAGATTCCGGACAACGTCAAGAACCAGCTCGAGATCGTGCCGGTGCGCTGGATCGAGAAGGTGCTGGAAGTGGCGCTGGAGCGTCAGCCGGAAGCGCTGGCCGACGTGCCTGCCGTGGCGGCCGTGGCTGCGACGCCCGCGCCGGCCGAAGGGCAGGGCGAGGTGGTCAAGCACTGAGTCTTCAAGCGACCGCTTGAACGATGCAACAGGCGCCTGCGGGCGCCTGTTTTATTTTGCGAACGTCATGACGTTCGCAACTTCGATAATGCATCCGACCGGGTTCTGACGCGACAACCGGCACTAAACGGCGGTCTGTTCGAGCCCCTCCACCTTGACATCCCCATGTTGCCCTTGTTTAATACGCCCTGCACTTTTGCAGTAAAGGCGCCCCACAGCGTCACGAACGAAAACGAGGGAACGAGTGAACAAGACAGAACTGATCGAAGAAATCGCGAAGTCCGCGGACATTACGAAGGCCTCGGCGACGCGTGCACTCGACGCCATGATCGAAGCCGTCACCGAAAGCCTAAAGAAGAACGACAGCGTCACGCTGGTCGGCTTCGGCACCTTCACGGTTGGCGAGCGCGCAGCACGCACCGGTACCGATCCGCGCACCAAGGAACCCATCAAGATCAAGGCAGCCAAGGTTCCAAAATTTAAGGCTGGTAAAGCCCTGAAAGATGCTGTAAACTAATGCCTTCTTCGCGGTGACACGCGAAGAGAGCAGCGGGAAAGATTCACGTCAATCCTGAAGCTTTGTTGAAGTGTGTTTTGCTGGAGCGGTAGTTCAGTTGGTTAGAATACCGGCCTGTCACGCCGGGGGTCGCGGGTTCGAGCCCCGTCCGCTCCGCCACCAAAACGCACGAGACGCAAGTCTGGAGCGGTAGTTCAGTTGGTTAGAATACCGGCCTGTCACGCCGGGGGTCGCGGGTTCGAGCCCCGTCCGCTCCGCCAGAACATAGCAGTAAGAGTGTTCCCCCCTGCGGGGAACACGGAGTGGGCGAGAAGGGATTCCCCTGCAAGGGAATCCGCGGCCGGCAGGATGTCGGCGAGCTCCGTCCGCTCCGCCAGAATTCGAGTAGTATGGAGTCGCCCAAAAAGGGTCGCTCCGCAAGAAGGGGCGAACGCGAGTTCGCCTTTTTTTTTAACTGTGCTGTTAAAGCATTCTCAACCTTGAATGGCTGACCATGTTTGAATTTGTTCGGAATAACAAGCGCGTGATGCAAGGCCTGCTGTTGGTCATCATCGTGCCGTCGTTCGTGTTCGTCGGTCTTGAAAGCTATGGCAACGGCGACGCCGGCGCCGGTGTCGCCACCGTCGACGGCAAGAAGATCACCCAGCAAGAGTGGGAAGAAGCGCAGCGCCGCCAGATCGAGCAGGCGCGCCAGATGATGGGTCCGCAGTTCGACCAGAAGATGTTCGAAACCGCAGAAGCCAAGCAGACCATCCTGAACAATCTGGTGGGTGAACGCGCCCTCGACGCCGAACTCAATCGCGCGCACCTGACCGTGAGCGACCAGGCGCTGGCCAAGTACATCTCGAACATCCAGATCTTCCGCAAACCCGACGGCAGTTTCGACAAGGACGCCTACCAGGCCTGGCTGGCTTCGCAGGGCATGACCGGTCCGATGTTCGACCAGCGCCTGCGCCGCGACATGGCCGTGCAGCACCTGGCCGGCTCGATCCAGGCCACCGCCTTCGCGCCGCGCGCCGTCACCGCGCGCCTGTCGAACATCAACGACCAGCAGCGTGAAGTGCAGGAACTGGTGTTCCCGATCGCGACCTACCTGCCGCAGGTGAAGGTCACCGACGAGATGGTCAAAGCTTACTACGACAAGAACGCGCAACTGTTCCAGATCCCGGAGCAGGTGAAAGCCGAATACGTCGTGTTCGATTCGTCGACCGTCGAAAGCCAGGTGCAGGTGAGCGACGCAGAAGTCCAGGACTACTACAACAAGAACCTGGAGGCGTACACCACGCCCGAGCAGCGCACCGCCAGCCACATCCTGATCAACATGACGCGCGACGCCAAGCCGGCCGACCAGGCCGCCGCCAAGGCCAAGGCCGAAGCGGTGCTGGCCCAGGTGCGCGCCAACCCGGCCAACTTCGCCGAGATCGCCAGGAAAGAGTCGCAAGACCCGGGGTCGGCCCAGGCCGGCGGTGACCTCGGCGTGGTCGAGAAGGGCCTGTTCGTCAAGCCGGTCGAAGACGCGATCTACGGCCTGAAAGAAGGCGAGACCAGTGGCCTGGTGCAGTCGGAATTCGGCTACCACGTCATCAAGGTCACCAAGATCGTGGCATCGACCCAGAAGTCGCTGGACGCGGCCAAGGACCAGATCGCGGCCGACCTCAAGAAGCAGAAAATGTCGGCCAAGTATTCGGAACTGGCCAGCGTGTTCAGCGAGACCGTGTACGACCAGTCGGACAGCCTGAAACCGGTCGCGGAGAAGCTCAAGCTGCAGATCCAGACCGCCGACAACCTGACCCGCACGCCGAATCCGGCGCTGGGCGAGGCGCCGTTCAATAACGCCAAGTTCCTGGCCGCGCTGTTCTCGAACGACGCGATCAAGAACAAGCGCAACACCGAGGCAGTGGAAGCCGCGCCGACCGTGCTGGTGGCCGGTCGCGTGGTCGAGTTCCGCCCGGCGAGCAAGCGCCCCCTGGCCGAAGTCGACGCGGCGATCCGCCAGCGCGTGACGCTGGAAGAAGCAGGGCGCCTGGCGCGTCAGGCCGGCGAAGCCAAGCTCAATGCCGTCAAGGCCTCGGGCGACGCCACCGGCTTCGGCGAAACCAAGCTGCTGTCGCGCACCACGCCGCCGACCATCAACCAGGCCGCTGCCATCGCCGCGCTGAAGGCGGACGTGAGCAAGCTGCCGGCCTACGTCGGCGTCGAAGTGCCGGGCCAGGGCTACAGCGTGGTCCGCATCGGCAAGGTGTCGCAGCCTGCGCAACTGGATGAAGCGCGCCGCAAGCAGGAAGCGCAGCAGATCTCCGAACTGGCCGGCCAGCAGGCGATGGTCGACTACGTCGAAGCGCTGAAGGTCAAGGCAAAAGCCAAGGTCTCGGTCAAGGGTTCGGAACTCGGCAACACCGACAGCGGCCAGTAAGATCCGGCGCTGGACGTGAAAAAGCCCGGCTGCGCGAGCAGCCGGGCTTTTTGTTCTGGTGGTGCGACGTTCGTAGGGTCGGCGGCGCAGCCGCCAACCCTACGTCAGATCGGATGCAAGGTGCGCGCGGCGCGCAGGAAGTCTTGCGGCGCGATGTCGTCCAGCGTCAGCGCTTCTGCCTTGGGATACTGCACGAAGTTGCGGTCGATCGAGCGCAGGTAGGCCGGATCGTAGTGCTCCGCCAGCAGCTGGTCGACCACTTCGGCCATCCGGCCGCCGTTGGCCAGCGCCTGCCAGGCCTCGATCCTGGCGCGCCCATGCAACTGCACCAGGTGCTCCAGCTGGCCGTTCAGCGTCGACGGATCGGCGCAGAAGTGCTCGTAGTCCTGCATCAGGAGGCGCACCCGGTTCGGGCGCGACAGGTTCAAGGCGATGCACGGCGCGGCGCGCATGTGCTCCATCACCAGGCCCGGCACGCGCAGGTTGCCGACCTTCTTGCTCTCGGATTCGACGAACACCGGCTTCGACGGATCGAAGCGGCGCAGCTTGTCCCACACCTGGCTCTCGAACCACTTCTGGGTCGGCTGCGGCTCGTGCGGCAGGTGGCCCAGCACCGAGCCGCGGTGCGCGGCCAGTTGTTCCAGGTCCAGCACCTGGGCGCCGATGCCGTCCAGCGTCTCGAGCAGGCGGCTCTTGCCGCTGCCGGTGGTACCGCAGATGACGCGCCAATCCAGCGCCGGCGGTTGCTCCAGGGCCGTGCTGACGAACGCGCGGTAGTTCTTGTAGCCGCCTTCCAGTTGCACTACCGGCCAGCCGATGCGCGCCAGGATGTGCGCCATCGAGCCGCTGCGGTTGCCGCCGCGCCAGCAGTACACCAGTGCTCGCCAGTCGCGCGGCTTGTCGGCGAAGTGGGTCTCGATGTGGCGCGCGATGTTGGCCGCCACGATCGGCGCGCCGACCTTCTTGGCTTCGAACGCGCCGGCCTGCTTGTACAGGGTGCCGACCCGGATCCGTTCTTCGTCGTTCAGGACCGGGAAGTTGATCGCGCCGGGAATGTGGTCGTGCGCGTACTCCGACTCGCTGCGCACGTCGATGATGGTGTCGAAACGGTCGAGCTGCGCCACCAGGGCGTCGAAGCCCAGGACTTCTGGATATTTCATTGTATCTTGATGAGGGCCGCGAATTGCGGCCAGATGTTATTCAGGATGATCGGGTGCGCCTGCGCGGTCGGATGCAGGCGGTCTTGCTGGAACAGCGCCGGCTTGTCGGCCACGCCTTCGAGCATGAACGGCACCAGCGGTGATTTGGTATCGTTCGACACCGACTTGAACATGTTGAAGAAGCGTTCGGTGTAGGCGCGGCCGTAGTTCGGCGGCATGCGCATGCCGACCAGCAGCACGCGTGCCTTGATGTCTTGCGACCGCTTGATCATCTCGCGCAGGTTGGCCTCGGCCGACGGCACCGGCAGGCCGCGCAGGCCGTCGTTGGCGCCCAGTTCGATCACGACGATGTCGGGCCGGTGCTGGCCGAGCAGGGCCGGCAGGCGCGCGCGTCCGCCGCTGGTGGTCTCGCCGCTGATGCTGGCGTTGACCACTTTGGCGTCGATCTTCTCGAGCTTGAGTTTTTGTTCGAGCAGCGCGACCCAGCCCGCACCGCGCGCGATGCCGTATTCGGCCGACAGGCTGTCGCCCACCACGAGCACGGTTTTTGGTGCAGAATAAGCGCTCGCCGTCGCAGCTACCGAGAGAAGTGCGCCGACAGTCAATTTTTTAAGAAAAGCAAGCATGCGTGATCATCCCGAGGCATTCAAACAAAACGCCACCCTCGACGGCCAAACGCCGGCAATCGAGGTGCGCGCACTAGCGAAGAAGGTTGCGGACGCCAGCGGCGAACTCACCATCCTGCAAGATATCGATTTTACCGTGCAACCGGCCGAGACGCTCGCGCTGGTCGGCGCGTCCGGCTCGGGCAAGTCGACCCTCCTTGGCCTGCTGGCCGGCCTCGACACCCCGACTTCGGGCACCGTGCTGCTCGACGGCACCGACATCTTCGCCCTCGACGAAGATGGCCGCGCCGCTTTCCGCAAGGCCAAGCTGGGCTTCGTGTTCCAGTCGTTCCAGCTGCTGGGGCACCTGACCGCGCTCGAAAACGTGATGCTGCCGCTCGAACTGCGCGGCGACGCCGATGCGCGGGTCAAGGCGACCGAGATGCTGGGCCGCGTCGGCCTGGGCAGCCGCCTGAAACACTATCCCAAATTCCTGTCCGGCGGCGAGCAGCAGCGCGTCGCGCTGGCGCGCGCGTTTGTTACCGAACCGCCGCTGCTGTTTGCCGACGAGCCCACCGGCAGCCTGGATGCCGCCACCGGCGAAGCAGTGATCCAGCTGATGTTCGAACTCAATCGCGAACGCGGCTCGACCCTGGTGCTGGTCACGCACGACAACGCGATGGCGGCGCGTTGCGGCCGCACGCTGACCATCGCCGCCGGCCGCCTCGCCGGCTAAGCACTTAACGCACGGACTGCTCGCGCACCAGGCGATTGAGCACCTTGCGCATCGCCGCCGGCAACTCGCCGGCGGTCAATCCGATTGGGCCGACACCGTCTTCCACCAGCTGGTCGGCCGCCGCGCCGTGCACCCAGGCGCCGCCGATTGCCGCCTCCCAGCTTGGCCAGCCCTGCGCCAGCAGCGCGCCGCAGATCCCCGCCAGCACGTCGCCGGTACCGGCCGTGGCCAGGCCGGCATTGCCGGTCGGGTTGATCACCACTTCGCCGTCGGGACGCGCGATCACGCTGCCCGACCCTTTCAGAATTACGGTCGCATTGGTGCGCAGCGCCATCTCGCGCGCCGCTTCCAGGCGGTCGCCCTGGACCACGGCGGCGGTCATCCCGAGCAGGCGCGCGCCTTCCAGCGGGTGCGGCGTCAGGATGCTTGGTGCGGCGCGCTGCGCCAGGCGCGATTGCAGGTCGGGGCTGGCGCCGATCAGGTTCAGGGCGTCGGCGTCGATCACCAGCGGGCTGTCGCTGTCGAGGGCTTTCGCCAGCAGCCGGATCGCATTGGCCGAATCGCCCATGCCGGGACCGATCACCAGCGTGCGGCCGAAGAAGTCGAAGTCCTCGGCCTGACGAAACATGATTTCGGGCTGCCCGCTGTCGTAGCCGGGCGGGTTGCCCAGCGCCGCCACGAACACGCGGCCGGCTCCGGAGTACAGCGCGCCGCGCGCGGCCAGCACCGGCGCGCCGGCCATGCCGTGCGCACCGCCGACGACGGCCACGTCGCCGAAGCTGCCCTTGTGCGAATTGTGACGGCGCGCGGCCAGGTGGCCAACGAATAGCGCGGTATCGCCGATGGCGGCAGTAGCGCGCGGCAGCAATCCGGCGTCGACTTCGAGCGAGTCGACCCGCACCCGGCCCGCATGATCGCGCCCGTCGGCGGTGTGCAGGCCGGCCTTGTTGGCGAGGAGGGTGATGGTGTGGGTGGCGCGCACCGCGACGCCGTCTGGGCCAATGACTGCACCAGTGTCGGCATCCAGGCCACTGGGCACGTCGAGCGCCAGGATCGGGCAGCGGATGGTGTCGAGCGACGCGACCAGGTCGCGGTATTCGCCCTCCAGCGGCCGGGTGAGCCCGATGCCGAACAGGCCGTCGATCACCAGGCCCCACTCGGCGTCGGGCGGCAGCATGTCGATCCAGCCGACCGTGCCCGAGCGCGCCCGTTCGTAGGCGGCCGCGGTGGCGGTCGAGGCATCGGCGCGGCCGGGCAAGTGCAGGACGGTGGCGTCGACGCCGGCGTCGGCCAGGTTGGCGGCCACTTCCAGCGCGTCGCCGCCGTTGTTGCCAGGACCGGCCAGCACCAGCACCGGCAGCGCGCGCGATTCTCCCAGCAGTTCGAGCGCGTAGTTGGCGGCGGCGCGGCCGGCGCGCGTCATCAGTTCGCCGGCGGGCAGGTTGGCGTAGGCCGCTTCTTCGATGGCGCGGGTCTGGGCGACGGTATAAAGACGTTGTTCCATGCTGTGCTTCGGATAGTGGGTTCGGATGTCATTGTCGTGCATTTTCGCCAACGGCGGCGCGCCGTCCGACTACAATGGGGCACGCACAATCGACAGCACGCGAAAGGACAAGGCATGGATTGGCAGTTCTGGATCGACCGAGGCGGCACCTTTACCGACATCGTGGCGCGCCGCCCCGACGGACAACTCGTGACACACAAGCTGCTGTCCGAAAACCCCGAGCAGTACCGCGACGCGGCCGTGGCCGGTATCCGGCACCTGCTGGGCAATGAAGCCGGCACGGCGCCGATCGAAGCGGTGAAGATGGGCACCACGGTCGCCACCAACGCGCTGCTCGAGCGCAAGGGCGAGCCGACCGTGCTGGCCATCACGCGAGGGTTCAGCGACGCGCTGCGCATCGCCTACCAGAACCGGCCGCGCCTGTTTGACCGCCACATCGTGCTGCCCGAGCTGCTGTACGCACGCGTGATCGAAGTCGACGAACGCATCGGCGCGCACGGCGACGTGGTGCAACCGCTCGATGCAGCCGCGGCGCGCGCCGCGCTGCAGGAGGCGTTCGACGCCGGCCTGCGCTCGCTGGCGATCGTGTTCATGCACGGCTACCGCCACACGCAGCACGAAGCCGAAGTGGCACGCATCGCGCGTGAGATCGGCTTTACGCAAGTGTCGGTCTCGCACCAGGTTAGCCCGATGATGAAGCTGGTGGCGCGCGGCGACACCACCGTCGTCGACGCCTACCTGTCGCCGATCCTGCGCCGTTATGTCGACCAGGTGGCAAGTGAACTGCCCGGGGTGAACCTGCAGTTCATGCAGTCCAGCGGCGGCCTGACCGATGCGCGCGCATTCCAGGGCAAGGACAGCATCCTGTCGGGACCAGCCGGCGGCATCGTCGGCATGGTGCGGGCCAGCCGCCTGGCCGGCTTCGAGCGCGTGATCGGTTTCGACATGGGCGGCACCTCGACCGACGTGTCGCACTTTTCGGGCGCGCATTCGTCCGATTATGAGCGCGTGTTCGAGACCCAGGTCGCGGGCGTGCGCATGCGCGCGCCGATGATGAGCATCCATACCGTGGCAGCGGGAGGCGGCTCGATCCTGCACTTCGACGGCAGCCGTTACCGCGTCGGCCCGGACAGCGCCGGCGCCAATCCGGGACCGGCCAGCTACCGGCGCGGCGGGCCATTGGCGGTCACCGACTGCAACGTCATGCTGGGCAAGGTGCAGCCGCGTTACTTCCCGCAGCTGTTCGGACCAGGCGGGAACGAGGCGCTCGATGCCGACGCGGTGCGTGCACGCTTCGAGGCACTGGCCGACGACATTGGCGCGGCAACCGGAGAACGCCCGGCGCCGGAAGCGGCGGCCGAGGGCTTCGTCCAGATCGCGGTCGGCAATATGGCGAACGCGATCAAGCAGATCTCGGTGCAGCGCGGACACGACGTGACCGAATACGCGTTGACCAGCTTCGGCGGCGCCGGCGGCCAGCATGCCTGCCTGGTGGCCGATGCGCTGGGCATGAAGACGGTGTTCATCCATTCGCTGGCCGGTGTGCTGTCGGCTTACGGCATGGGCCTGGCCGACCAGACCGCGATGCGCGAGCAGGCGGTCGAGGAGCGCCTGGGCGAGGCGATGCTGGAATCGCTCCGGACACGCCTGGTCGCGTTGGCGGGGCAGGCCCGCCAGCAACTGCTGGATCAAGGCGTGGCGCCCGAACGTATCGTGCTGGTCGAGCGCGTACACCTGCGCTACGAAGGCACCGATTCGGCATTGCTGGTACCCGCTGGAAGCGCCGCCGACATGCAGGCCCAGTTCGAGCAAGCCTATAAACGGCGCTACTCGTTCCTGATGCCGTCGCGCGCGCTGATGGTGGAAGCAGTGTCGGTGGAAGCGATCGGCCAGTCGGACGCGCCGGACGAAGCACGCGCCGACACGCTGGCGCAGGAAGCAGCACCTGCGCCGCAGGAGACCGTGCGCATGTACAGCGGCGGCGCCTGGCGCGACACGGCGATCCATGCGCGCCGCAATCTGCAGCCGGGCCACGTGGTGCGCGGTCCGGCCATCGTCGCCGAAGACAACGCCACCACGGTTGTCGAACCGGGCTGGCAGGCGCGTGTGACGGACTACAATCACCTGGTCCTGAATCGTGTCGAAGCGCTGCCGGAGCGGCGCGCCATCGGCACCACGGCTGATCCGGTGATGCTGGAGATCTTCAACAATCTGTTCATGTCGATCGCCGAACAGATGGGCCTGCGCCTGCAGAACACGGCCTACTCGGTCAACATCAAGGAGCGGCTCGACTTCAGCTGCGCCATCTTCGACCATGACGGCAACCTGGTGGCGAACGCGCCGCACATGCCGGTGCACCTGGGTTCGATGGGCGAAAGCATCAAGACCGTGATGCGCGAGAACGCCGGCCGCATGCGCGCCGGCGACGTCTATGTGCTCAACGACCCGTACCACGGCGGCACCCACCTGCCGGACGTCACGGTGATCTCGCCGGTGTTCGACGCCGCGGGCCGCGACACCGGGGAGCCGGACCTCCTGTTCTACGTCGGCTCGCGCGGCCACCACGCCGACATCGGCGGCACCACGCCCGGCTCGATGCCGCCGGATTCAAGCCACATCGAGCAGGAGGGCGTCCTGATCAACAACTTCAAGCTGGTCGACGGCGCCGACGGCGTCCTGCGCGAAGATGCCGCGCGCGCCCTGCTGTCGAACGCGCGCTACCCGGCGCGCAACCCGGACCAGAACATGGCCGACCTGCGCGCGCAGGTGGCGGCCAACCAGAAGGGTGTCGAAGAGCTGGGCAAGATGGTGGCCTACTATGGACTGGAGGTCGTGCGCGCCTACATGGGGCACGTGCAGGACAACGCCGAGGAGGCGGTGCGGCGCGTGATCTCGGCGCTGAAGGACGGCAGCTTCCACTACCAACTGGACAACGGCGCGCACATCGACGTCGCGATCCGGGTCGACCAGGCGGCGCGCAGCGCGGTGGTCGATTTCACCGGCACCTCGGGCCAGTTACCCAACAACTTCAATGCGCCGTCGAGCGTGTGCATGGCCGCGGTGCTGTACGTGTTCCGCACGCTGGTGGACGACGAGATTCCGCTCAATGCCGGCTGCCTGAAGCCGCTGCAGGTGATCATTCCGCCGGGCTCGATGCTCAATCCGCATTACCCGGCCTCGGTCGTATCGGGCAACGTCGAGACCTCGACCTGCATCACCAATGCGCTGTACGGGGCGCTGGGCGTGATGGCGGCGGCGCAGGGCACGATGAACAACTTCACGTTTGGCAATGCGCGCTATCAGTACTACGAGACCATCTCGGGCGGCTCGGGCGCCGGCGACGGGTTCGATGGGACCGATGTGGTGCAGACCAACATGACCAACTCGCGCCTGACCGATCCGGAGATTCTCGAGTTCCGGTTCCCGGTGCGGCTGGAGAGCTACGAGATCCGCCACGGATCCGGCGGAGCAGGGCGCTGGCATGGCGGCAATGGCGGCGTGCGCAAGGTGCGCTTCCTGGAACCGATGACGGCGGCGATCCTGTCGAACAACCGCATCCATGCGCCGTTCGGCATGGCGGGCGGCGGGCCGGCCGCGCGCGGCAGCAATCGGGTCGAACGCGCCGATGGCCGCGTCGAACAGCTGGGTCACATCGGCAAGGTCGAGATGGGAGCCGGTGACGTGTTCGTGATCGAGACGCCGGGCGGAGGCGGATTCGGCGAGGCGTGAGCGAGGGGCGGTTCAGCGCCGCCTGCCGCCGTGTCCATGACCATGCCCGCGACCATGGCCGCCCTGGTAGTGATGGCCATGCCCTCCGGGATGGCCGCGCCAGCCATGGCCGCCGTGGTGGCGGCCGCCATGCCCCCAACGGCGCCCGCCGTAGTGACGCGGGCCGCGGTCGAAATAGGAGAACCCGAGGCCGAGCGTCACCGGCGGGTAGACGTAAGCCGGGCGCGCATAGGGATAGCCGTAAGTGGAATAGGCGGGATAGCCGGAGTAGCCATAGGCGGGCGCGTAGCCGCCATCGTAGGCCGCATACGGCGGTGCGTACACGCAGCCTGCCGCGCTGCAAGCCAGCAGCAGGACAAGCACCAGGCGTTGCGCCGCGCTTCCGATCTGCAGTTTCATGGCAGACCTCCGATCGGGACGATGGTTCATTCTAGTCCCGAGCGGACCCGCTGGACGGCCCGTTTGTAAGGAATTGCTACACCGGCGTCAGCCGCGATCGCGCCGCCCCCGTCAAGCCGCGATACCGTACTTCCGTCGCGCCGCCTGATACTCTTCGACCAGCACCGCCAGCCGCGGATGCTGCGCATCCTGCGCCCTGATCCCATCGAGCAACTCGCTCGCCGTCTGCCCCAGCGGGTGATCCCACCCCAGCTCGTTCACCTGGCGCAGGATCCCGCCGGCCGTCGCCACCATGATCTGCAGATTGTGCGGCGCGATGTGCAGCGCCTCCAGCAGCGTCTGCACCGCGCCGCGCACGTCGCCCATATTCCGCTTTTCGTCGGCCACGCCGAGCAGGATCTGGGCCTGCGCCTTGAGCTGCTGGCCCATGCCCTCGACCAGGTCGCTGCGGCCGGCCTGGTTGAACACGCCCATCGCCTGGTCGACCGAGACGCCGCTGCCGGCGTCATGCATCACCGTCATCATCACGTCGGCGGCCTGGGCGTCGAGCTGGTGATCCAGGCAGGCACGCGCCATTTCCATCTTGAGGCTCGGCGACAACCCGCTGCTGGCGCGCACCGCGTTCACCGCCGCCTGCAGCTCGGCCACCGCCGCGCCGCCGTTGCCGGTCTTGTCATGCACCAGCGAGTTGGCGTACGACTTGCAGGCATCGGCCGCCGGGCTGCCGCGCAGCGAGCGTTCCAGGTCGCGCACCACGCCGGTGGCCTGGGTCAGGTCGCCGCGCGTCACCAGCGCCTTGACCAGGTTGACGTGGTCTTCCGGATCGCGAAATTCCGAATAGCGCGCCTTGCTCACCACCTGCCTGAACGACTTCTCGGCGGTGTCCGGGTCGCCGCTGGCGAGCGCCACTTCGCCCAGTTTGCGCAACCGGCGCACCACGTGCGGCGAGATCGCCACCGCGTCGGCCAGCACCTTCTTGGCCAGCGCCTGCTCGCCCTCGGCCTCGAGGCAGCGCGCCAGCAGGTCGTAGGCGGCCATCAGGCGCGGGTTCGAGATCAGCAGTTCGTCGAGGATGAAGCGGGCGTCGTCCATCTGGTTCAACGCCACCATGCAGCGCGCCAGTCCCAGCGCGGCCCAGCCGAGCGGGCGTTCGGTCATGATGTGGCGGTACACGTTGGCGGCCAGCTGGTGCTCGCCCAGCGTGGTGTGCAGCTCGGCGCGAATGCGCGCGAAGTCGAAAGCGTAGCGCGGCTGCGCTTTCTCTTCTTCCTCGCAGGTGCGGATCGCTTCGCGCAGCTTGCCGGCCGCGGCCTGCTGCCAGGCCGGGAGCAGGGCGGCGCGCCGTTCCAGCGCGCGCTTGAGGCGGCCACTGAGCAGCTCCACGGTGAATGGTTTGAGCACGTAGTCGGTCGGGGTCAGTTCGGCCGCACTCACCACCTTCTCGTACACGCCCTCGGAGGTGAGCATGATGAAGATGGTCGACGGGGAGATAAGGTGGTGGTGGCGCAGGTCTTCCAGCAGTTGCTGGCCGTCCTGGCCTTCACCGCTGCCGCTGGCCAGGTCGTATTCGCACAAGACCACGTCGTAGGCGCGCTTGGTGAGCTGCTTGATGGCCGTGTTGGCATTGATCGCGTACTCGACCTTGCCGATGCCGATCAGGGTCAGCATGTTCTGCAGGCTGGTGCGCATGCCTTGATTCGGATCGACCACCAATACCGCCAGATTACCGTTCTCTTGCATTTTGATTCCCGTTGGCCTGCTTAACATCTAAATATTGTTCACGGTAAAGATACCGACAACTGTCGTTTCGATCAAGGAAGTTGCCGTGCAGTGTCGCCAATGTGTCATGCGCCAGAATACCGACGGCGCACGACCAGGCGTCGGTGACTCAGGAATGCCCCCGGACCCCATGGTCGCGCCTTTACAACACTGTATAATAGCGGGCTATCTTCCACCCAAGCAGCCACGCTGCATCAACGACTGTCCAAGCCATGTTGATTCTGCCGGGTTCCAATGCCCTGTCCGCCTTCCGTAACCAACGCCTCCTGAGCCAACTGCAAGCCGTCGCCCCGTCGATTGCCGCAATCCAGGCGCGCTTCTACCACTTCATCGATACCAGCGCGCCACTCACGACGGACGACACGTCGCGCCTGTCGGCCATGCTCACCTACGGCGAGCCGGCCCCTGAAACGCTGTACGAAGGTGTGAGCGAGGAATTCTTCGTCATCCCACGCCTGGGCACGATCTCGCCGTGGGCCTCGAAGGCAACCGACATCGCGCACAACTGCGGCATGACCCACGTGCACCGCATCGAGCGCGGCGTCGGCTACACCGTGGTGCTGAAAACCGGCATCCTCGGCAGCAGCATCGGCGCGCCGAAGAAGCTGAACGACACCGAACTGGACGCCGTCAGCGCGCTGCTGCACGACCGCATGACCGAAACCGTGCTGCGTAAAGCAGACGAAGCGCAGCACCTGTTCCGTGAACTGGAAGGCAAGTCGCTGGAGAGCATCGACGTGCTGGGTCAGGGCCGCGACGCATTGGTGCGCGCCAACACCGAACTCGGTCTGGCGATGTCGATCGACGAGATCGACTACCTGAACGACGCGTTCACCAAGGCCCAGCGCAATCCGACCGACGTCGAACTGATGATGTTCGCCCAGGCCAATAGCGAACACTGCCGCCACAAGATCTTCAATGCGGACTGGATCATCGACGGCGTCAAGCAGGACAAGTCGCTGTTCGGCATGATCAAGAACACCCACCAGCTCAACCCACGCGGCACCGTGGTCGCCTACAGCGACAACTCGTCGATCATCGAAGGCGCGACCGTGACCCGCTTCTTCCCGCGTGAAGGCCAGCAATACGGCCCGTCTTCCGAGCTGGTGCACACGCTGATGAAGGTTGAAACCCACAACCACCCGACCGCGATCTCCCCGTTCCCGGGCGCCTCGACCGGCGCCGGCGGCGAGATCCGCGACGAGGGCGCGACCGGCCGCGGCGCCAAGCCGAAGGCCGGCCTGGCCGGCTTCACGGTGTCGAACCTGCTGCTGCCGGATGCCCAGCGTCCGTGGGAAAACGCCTCGGACGTGACCCGCAGCGAACGCGTGGAGGCCGTGTACGGCAAGCCGGAACGCATCGCCTCGCCGCTGCAGATCATGATCGACGGACCCGTAGGCGGCGCCGCCTTCAGCAACGAATTCGGTCGCCCGGTGCTGGGCGGCTACTTCCGCAGCTACGAGCAGAACGTGGGCGCTGCCGGAGCAGTGTACGGCTACCACAAGCCGATCATGATCGCCGGCGGCATCGGCAGCATCTCGGCCGCGCACACCCACAAGGACGAAATCCCGGTCGGCTCGCTGCTGATCCAGCTGGGCGGCCCGGGCATGCGCATCGGCATGGGCGGCAGCGCCGCCTCGTCGATGGCCACCGGCACCAACACCGCCGACCTGGACTTCGACTCGGTCCAGCGCGGCAACCCGGAGATGGAGCGCCGCGCGCAGGAAGTCATCAACGGCTGCTGGCAGCTGGGCGATAACAACCCGATCATCTCGATCCACGACGTCGGCGCCGGCGGCCTGTCGAACGCCTTCCCGGAAATCGTCAACGACGCCAAGCGCGGCGCGATTTTTGACCTGCGCAAGGTGCCGCTGGAAGAAAGCGGCATGGCGCCGAAAGAAATCTGGTCCAACGAATCGCAGGAACGCTACGTTCTCGCCATCGCCCCGAGCGATCTGGCCACCTTTGCCGCCCTGTGCGAACGCGAGCGCTGCCCGTTCGCCGTGGTCGGCACCGCCACCGAAGAACGCCAGCTGCGCCTGATCGACGATCAGGCTACCGATGCCGCGAATGCGTCGCCGGTCGACATGCCGATGGACGTGCTGCTCGGTAAACCGCCGAAGATGCTGCGCGACGTCGAGCACGTCCAGCATGCCTTCCCGGCGGTCGACCTGACCGGCATCGAGCTGAAAGAGGCCGTGCGCCGCGTGCTGCTCAACCCGACCGTGGCCGACAAATCGTTCCTGATCACGATCGGCGACCGTACCGTGGGCGGCATGACCGTGCGCGACCAGATGGTCGGCCCGTGGCAGGTTCCCGTCGCCGATTGCGCCGTCACTGCGATGTCGTATGAAGGCTTCGTGGGCGAAGCGATGGCGATGGGCGAGCGCACCCCGCTGGCCGTGATCGACGCCGCCGCCTCGGGCCGGATGGCCGTGGGCGAGGCGATCACCAACATCGCCGCCGCGCCGATCGCAGATATTTCGGACATCAAGCTGTCGGCCAACTGGATGGCGGCCTGCGGCCAGCCGGGCCAGGACGCCGCGCTGTTCGACACCGTCAAGGCGGTGGGCATGGAACTGTGCCCGGCGCTGGGCGTGTCTATTCCCGTGGGCAAGGATTCGCTGTCGATGCGCACCACCTGGAACGACGATGGCGAAAGCAAGGCCGTGATCTCGCCGGTGTCGCTGATCGTGTCGTCGTTCGCGCCGGTCACCGACGTACGCCGTGCGCTGACCCCGCAACTGCAGACGGACAAGGGCGACACCGCCCTGATCCTGGTCGACCTGGGCCGCGGCAAGAACCGCTTGGGCGCTTCGATCCTGGCGCAGGTGACGCAGCAGCTGGGCGACAGCGTGCCGGACGTCGATTCGCCGCAAGACCTGAAAGCCTTCTTCGTCGCGATCCAGCAATTGAATAGCGACGGCAAGCTGCTGGCCTACCACGACCGTTCGGACGGCGGCCTGTTCGGCACCCTGGCCGAGATGGCCTTCGCCGGCCGCACCGGCGTGTCGGTCAACCTCGACATCCTGACCATGGAAGGCGAGCACGCATCGGACTGGGGCGACGCCAAGAACTGGGCCGGCCAGGTGGCCGAGCGCCGCAACGAAATGACGCTGCGCGCGCTGTTCAGCGAAGAGCTGGGCGCCGTGATCCAGGTGCGCGCGGAAGACAAGAGCGCCGTCATGAATGTGCTGCGCGACCAGGGCCTGGGCGCCTGCAGCCACATCATCGGCAAGCTGAACGACCGCGGCGCGATCGAGTTCACCCGCGACGCCAAGGTGATCTACAGCGAATCGCGCAGCAGCCTGCATCGCCTGTGGAGCGAGACCAGCTGGCGCATCGCGCGCCTGCGCGACAACCCGGCCTGCGCCGACCAGGAATACGACCGCTTGCTGGACGAAACCGATCCGGGCATGAGCCCGAAGGTGACCTTCGACCTGGCCGACAACGTGGCGGCGCCGTTCATCGCGACGGGCGTGCGTCCGCGCGTGGCGATCCTGCGCGAGCAGGGCGTCAATTCGCACATCGAGACCGCCTGGGCGATGCACCAGGCCGGCTTCAACGCGATCGACGTCCATATGAGCGACCTGATCGCCGGCCGCGCCGCACTTAGCGACTTCCACGGCATCATCGCCGTCGGCGGCTTCTCGTACGGCGACGTGCTGGGCGCGGGTGAAGGCTGGGCCAAGACCATCCTGTTCAACCCGCAGCTGGCCGATGCGTTCGCGAAGTTCTTCGCGCGTACCGATACCTTCGGCCTGGGCGTGTGCAACGGCTGCCAGATGATGAGCAACCTGAAGTCGATCATCCCGGGCGCGCATGCGTGGCCGAAGTTCACCCGCAACAAGTCGGAACAGTTCGAAGCGCGCTTCGGCATGGTCGAAGTGCTCGATTCGCCGTCGATCTTCTTCGCAGGCATGGCCGGCACCCAGGCGCCGATCGCCATCGCCCACGGCGAAGGCTTTGCCGACTTCTCGCTGACCGGCGACATCAACGCCGCCAACAAGGCGATGCGCTTCATCGACAACCATGGCGTGGCGACCGAAGTCTATCCGTTCAACCCGAACGGTTCGCCGGGCGGGCTGACCTCGGTCACCACCGACGACGGCCGCTTCACGGTGCTGATGCCGCACGCCGAGCGCGTGTTCCGCGGCGTGGTGCACTCGTGGGCGCCGGAATCGTGGGGCGACGAGTCGCCGTGGATGCGCATGTTCCGCAACGCGCGCAAGTGGGTCGGCTGATCATCCTTGCAGCATAAAAGACGCCTCTTCGGAGGCGTTTTTTTATTTCTGGAGGGGAGTGAATGTATGCTTGATGTTGGCAGGGACTTCATGCCGCCGTTGGCGGCGCTTGCGACCAACCGAACCATCCACTACTCCTCATGAAACCATCGGCACTGCAGTTGTTGTTCGTATTGGGCCTTGCGTGCCTGACAGCCACGGCGGGCGCGGCGACGCCGAAGTACCGCATCGACGACGCGACCAGGTCCGCCATCATCGCCACGCTCAAGCAGAAGATCAGCGAAGAGTACGTATTTCCGGATAAAGCGAAGCTGATCGTGGAGCGGATCAGCGCCAACGAACGGCGCGGCGCCTATCGCGGCATGCGTCAGCTGGGGCCACTCGCTCAGGCATTGACCGCGGATCTGCGCCAGCCGACCGGCGACCTGCACCTTGTCGTGAGGACCACACCCGAGCCGATTCCCGAGGAGGCGGCAGGGCCGCAGCGCACGCCGGAGACCGACCGTCTGATGCTGGAGCGCTTCAAGGCCCGCAATTTTGGCGTCAGGAAGACCGAGACATTGCCCGGGAATATCGGCTACCTCGACCTGCGCGAATTCGCGGCGCTCGACCTGGCCGAGCCGACCCTCGGCGCGGCGATGTCGGGGTTGGCCGATACCGACGCTCTGATCGTCGACCTGCGCAACAATGGCGGCGGCGATCCCGACGCGGTGGCGTTCGTCACCAGCTACCTGTTCGACCGCCGGACGCATCTGAACAATATGTACTGGCGCAAGAGCGGCACGACCAACGAGTTCTGGACCAGGGACCAGGTGCCGGGCAAGCGCTTCGGCGGCGCCAAGAACGTGTATGTCCTGACCAGCAAGCGCACCTTCTCGGGGGCGGAAGAGTTTGCCTACAACCTGCAACAGCTCAAGCGCGCGACCGTCATCGGCGAGACCACGCGTGGCGGCGCCCATCCGGGCGGCGGTCACCGCCTGCATGCGCACCTGTTCGCGTTCATCCCGAGTGGTCGCGCCATCAATCCAGTGAGCAAGACCAACTGGGAAGGCACCGGTGTCAAGCCGGACATCGCTGCGGCAGAAGGCGATGCACTGCGTACGGCGGAACGGGCGGCGCTGCAAGGACTGTTGAAACACGCGCCGGATGCGGGCCGTGGTGAGGTGCTGCGCAAGCGCCTGCAGGAGCTCGGCGATTAAACCACTGCGGCGCTGAATGGATCGGGCCGCCGCGCAAGCAGTTGGGACAGCCGTTGCAGGCCCGCCTGCAAGCGTCCACGATCCTGGATGCTGCCCAGAGAGATTCGGATTGCGTTCACGGTCCCGTTGCCGGTCGCAAATGCCTCGGCCGGCGTGACGGCGATGCCCTCGTTGTCTGCGGCCAGTGCAAGCTGCGCGGAGTTCCAGTACGCAGGCAGTTCAAGCCATACATGCAGGCCGTCTTCGGCGCCGTTGTAGCGCCCCGCCAGGATATCGCGCGCCATTCGCTGGCGCTGGCGCGCCTCGTTGCGGACCCCTGCCAGTAAGCGGTCGGCCGAGCCGTCGAGGATCCACTGCGTGGCCAGAGCGGCCGTCAGCGGCGCGACCATCAGCGCGAATGATCGTAGCGCGGTCAGGAAGCGTTCGCGTTCGTGCGGGTCGCGTATCAGCACGAAGGCGACCTGCAAGCCGGGCGTCAGGCATTTCGACAGGGTCGAGATGTAGTGGACCTGTTGCGGGGCGTACGTGGCGATCGGCGGGGGCGCGGCGTTGGCGAGGAGCCAGTAGGGATCGTCCTCGATGATGGGGATACTGCTGCGCTGCGCGATGCCGGCGAGCTCTCTGCGCCGGCTTTCGGGAATGGTAATGGCGGTCGGGTTCTGGAGCGTCGGATTGAGGTAGACTAGCCCGGGCTTGTGCAGACGGCACGCGTGCTCGAGCATCTCGGGCAGCATTCCGTGCAGGTCGGCCGCCACCGCCACGATGCGTCGGCCGAACTGGGTCGCGGCCGCCCGCAGGCCGGGATAGGTCGTCGGCTCGGCCAGGATCACGTCGCCAGGCTCGGTCAGCGCCAGGATCAATGCGGCGATCGCCGCTTGCGCGCCCGGACAGACGACGAGCTGGCGAGCATCGAGCTGGCCGAACATCGGCGCCAGCCATCTGGCGCCAGCCTTGCGGTCGGTGTCGCTGCCGCCACCCAGGTGGTACGTCATCAGCAATTCGTTATCTGCCCGCATCAGCACCTGGGACAGACCCTGCTTCATCAAGTCGTCGAAGTCCACGCCATCGGGCGGCGGCGGGGTGTTCATGCTCAGGTCGAGGATCGGGGACAGTTCGACTTTCGGCGCCGCGACGTAGGTGCCGCGGGCGCCGCGGCCCTCCAGCAGGTTGCGGCGCCGGGCTTCGTCGTAGGCGCGCGTAATGGTGGTCAGGTCAACGTCCAGCTGCGCCGCCAATTGGCGTTGCGGCGGCAGACGGTCGCCTGGCTTGAGCGACCCATTCGTCACCGCCGCCTGCAATGCATCTGCAATCTGCAAGAAGCGTGGCCCTCCTTGCTTTGCCAGGCGCGGCAACCAGAATGGTGAATCTTCATCTTGTATGGTTTTCAACTGGGACATTTTGTCTCGATGTATGGATATTGCTTGCGAGTAGAATGCCTCAGAACGTGCAGCAACACCATCCTCTCATGAAAGTTGCTGGCGTTTTCTCGTTGCTCATCTGCATTTGGCGGCATCCCGCCTCACGATCAATAGCGTCAAGTAATCGTCAGGAATTACTCAAACATCATGGAATGGTTCCCTGTAGTCTTCGTTACGTTCAAGGTTGTCGTGCTGGGCATCGGCATGTTCTTCGCCGTCAAATGGCATTACGACCAAGGGAAAAAGAACAAGCACATGGAGCGGCGTCAGGTGCTGCTTGCAGCCGGCAAGGCCGCTGCCATCTTCGTGCTGGCGCTGGCGGCCCTCGGGCTGATTACCTATGTCGTTCTCAGCAAGCTTAGTTTGGACATGAGCGGTCCATGGTGGTAGAACGTATTTAGTGGGGCGGCAGCAGGCCACGGCGTCTGCGCTAAGTGCAATGCACGATGCCGACAAGCGGCCACAAGATGGACGTTGGCTACTGGCCAGTTTGTATCAACTCGTCGGCAACAAGATGATCCTCATCCTGGATCGGAGTGCGCATTGATGCTATTTCAGCAGTTGCGGTCTCCCTGCTGCGGCTTTCTCGAGCGCTAAGCGACGGGCCGCCGGGCCAGCGTCGCCGGTTCGACACGAATGCCCTCTGTTTCGTTGGCGAAGTCGATGCGCCGTCACGATTGGCGCCAGTCCTCGCACGATAGCGAGTATGCGACTTCCCGCAAGTCGGTGCTGCCACGGCGCCAGCCCTGGCGCTCATAGAAACGGTCGGCCCTGGTGCCGGGCGTGGTGGTGAGCGTGATCACGGGGAAGCCGAGCGTGAACAACCAGTCGACGGCGTGCGCCAGCAGCTGCCTGGCCAGGCCAAGACCTTCATGCTCCGGCGCGACGAACAGCGCCCAGATCGAGCCGTCGACCTTGTCGGCGTAAGCGAAGGCGACCACCGCGCCGTCGATCTCGGCCACCCAGCCGCGGCCGCACCGTTCGAGGTAGTCCTCGTACATCTGCAGCGTCACCCGCGCCGGATCGGACAGCACGTTCTCGGTGACCGAGAGGCGGATGCGCGACATTGCCGCAATGTCGGCTTGGCGCGCGCGCCGAAAGGCCGTCGTCATCGCGAAGACTGTTTCCACTGCGGCGGCGGCACGATCATGCTGACCAGCCACAACCGGCCTTGGGCGACGGAGAAGAAGCGCAATTCGTGCATCGGCACATCCTTGGACAAGCTGTGATCGAACCTGAACCATGGCGCCGCGGGCAAACGGCAACGATAGCAAACGCGCTCCGCATACAAATGCGCACAAATTCACAGGCAAACAAAAAGCGCTCCGAAGAGCGCTTTTCTTGTCAGCCAATCGCCACAGCGATTACTGCACCTTGGCCTTCTTGACCAGGCTTTCGCGGTACTGCGCCACCTGGCGCTGTTGCAGCTGCTCTGCCACCTGCTGCTTGACTTCTTCCAGCGGCGGGATCTTGGCAGCGCGCACGTCTTCCAGCTTGATCACGTGGTAGCCGTACTGCGACTTGACCGGGGTCTCGGTGATGGCGCCTTTTTGCAGGGCGACCATGGCTTTCGAGAACTCTGGCACGTAGTTGGCCGGGCTAGCCCAGTCCAGGTCGCCGCCGTTCTGGGCCGAACCGTCTTTCGACTGCTTGGCCAGCTCTTCGAACTTGGCGCCGCCTTTCAGCTTGGCGATGATCGCCTTGGCGTCTTCTTCCTTGTCGACCAGGATGTGGCGCGCATGGTATTCCTTGTCGCCCACTTGTGCCTTGTACTTGTCGTACTCGGCCTTGATGTCGGCGTCCTTGACCGGGTTCTTCTTGACGTAGTCCGCCAGCATCGCGTTGATGATGATGCTTTGACGGGCGTTGTCGATCGCGGCCTTGACGTCGGCGCGGTTGCCGATGTTCTGCTTGTCGGCTTCCTGGATCAGCACTTCGCGACCGACCAGGTCTTTCTTGATCATCTCGCGCAGTTGCGGCGAATCCGTGGCGCGGCCCTGGGCGACGACTTGCTTGACGAGCTGGTCGACCTTGGCCTGCGGGATCGCTTTGCCATTGACGGTTGCAGCGTTTTGCGCGAGTGCCGGCAGCGCAACCAGTGCGGACATGGCTAACAGCAGGCGGGCTGGCTTCAAAATCATTGTTGTGATCCTATATAAACACGAAAAGTATCGCCGCAGGCGACGAAAACCGGTGCCCCGAAGCACCGGCGATTGCATATCTTACTGCACCTTTGCCTTTTTGACCATTTGCTCCTGATAGTCCTGCAGCTTACGCTGCGACAGGGCATCGGCGATCTGTGGCTTGACCTGGTCGAGCGCCGGCAGCTGCAGCGGACGGGTGTCGTCGACCTTGATCACGTGGAAGCCAGCCTGGGTCTTGACCGGAACGTCGGTGATCGCGCCTTTCTGCAGCTTGCTGACGCCGGCTGCGAACTCAGGCGGGAACTGCGACGGTGGAGCCCAGTCCAGGTCGCCGCCATTGTTGGCGGTGCCGGTGTCCTTGCTCTGCTTGGCCAGTTCTTCGAACTTGGCGCCGCCCTTCAGCTTGGCGATGACGGCCTTGGCTTCGTCTTCGGTTCCCAGCAGGATGTGGCGCACGTGGTATTCCTTGTCGCCGTTGGCTGCCTTGGCTTTGTCGTACTCGGCCTTGATTTCCGCGTCGCTCACCGGGTTCTTGGTGATGTAGTCGCGCGCCAGCTGGTTGACGATGATGGTCTGGCGGGCGTTGTCGAGCGCCTGCTTGACTTCAGGCTTCTTGTCGAAACCCTGCTTGAGCGCCTCTTGCATCAGCACTTCGCGGGCGACCAGTTCTTCCTTGATCGCTGCGCGCAGCTGCGGCGAGTCCTGGCCCTGGCCTTGTGCCACGACGGTCTTGACGGCTTCGTCGAGACGGGCCGATGGAATCGCCTTGCCGTTCACCACCGCCGCGTTCTGGGCGAAGGCCGGTGCCGATGCGACGGCGATCAGGGCTAACAGCAGGGATGCTGGCTTAAAAGTCATGTGTGTTCCTGTGACGGGGAAAGTTGCTTGGACGAGATTAGATTAATTCTTGTAACTGCCAGTTCAATTGTCGAACAAATTTCTTAATCCTGCCTGAAAACAGTGGCCTGGAATGACAGCGACGCCGCTCAAGGCAGCTCGGAAGGCGCCACCGCGTTGATCGCCAGGGCGTGAACTTCCGACTTGTTGATCATGTCGTGCACGGCATCATACACAAGACGATGACGCATGACCAGCTTGAGCCCTTCGAAGCGGGATGACACGATTTTGACCGTGTAATGGCTGCCGCCGGAGGCCGCGCCGGCATGGCCGGCGTGCAGGTGCGAGTCGTCGATGATCTCGAGCGAAGCGGGGGCCAGCTCGGTCTGGAGCAGGGCGCGCAGGCGCTCGGTACGGTCATTGGTGGTCATGCGTCTTCCTCCTTGATGTATTTGGAGAGCATCATCGCCTGGATCATGGTGAAGGCGAAGAAGATGCCGGTAAATCCGAACAGTTTGAAGCTGACCCAGGCGCTGGTATCGGCGCGGAACACCACAAAAGCGACCAGCAGATTCAGCAGGCCCATGGCCACGAAGAACAGAATCCAGACGTAGCCGACCCGGTTCCAGATCGGGTCCGGCAGGTTCATGTGCGCTTCCATCACCGAGCGCATCAGGTTCTTGCGGTAGAACACCTGCGCCACCAGCAGTACCAGGGCGAAGGCCCAGTACAGGATGGTCGGCTTCCATTTGATGAAGGTCTCGTCGTGGAAGTAAATCGTGGCGCCGCCGGCGACCAGGATCACGCCCAGCGAGAGCCACAGCATGGTGTCGATCTTGCGGCCGCGCACCAGCAGGTAGCCGATCTGCAGCGCGGTGGCGACGATCGCCGCTGCCGTGGCCAGCAGGATCGCCGATTGCGAGGCCGGCACCGCGCCACCGGCGGTCATGAAGCCGAGGAACTCGACGGCCATGCGGTGCGCCCAGTCCTGATTGTTGTCGCCGTATTTATAGACGCCGAAGAACAGCAGGACCGGGAAGAAGTCGAACAAGAATTTCATGGAGCGTGATTCCCTTACTGCGGCTCGAAGCGCATCGCAGCCGAGTTGATGCAATAGCGCAGGCCGGTCGGCGGCGGGCCGTCCGGGAATACGTGGCCGAGGTGGGCGTCGCACACCGCGCAGATGATCTCGGTGCGGACCATGCCGTGGGTACGGTCGGTCTTTTCGATGACGTTTTCCGGATCCAGCGCGCGGAAGTAGCTGGGCCAGCCGCAGCCGGACTCGAACTTGGCGTCCGATTCGAACAGCGGGGTGTCGCAGCAGACGCAATGGTAGATGCCGTGCTCGTGGTGGTCCCAGAACTTGCCGGTGAAGGCGCGTTCGGTGGCGGCGTGGCGCGTCACCTGGTATTCCATCGGGTCGAGTTGTTCACGCCATTCGGCGTCGGTCTTGGTCACTTTGTCGGTCATGATTCTCTTTCTCGGTGTTTCCGGAACGGTTCTTTGGTGATGCTTTGGTCGATCAGGAGGAGCAGCTCACCTCGAGGTGGGCTGCCCAGTCGGGCGGCAGGGCCGCATACGATTCATTCTCTGGCTGCTCGTCGAAGGGACGTTCGAGCACGGCGAGCAGGCGCTGCACGCCGCTATAGTCGCCGTTCTGCGCCTGTTCGATCGCGGTCTGGGCCAGATAGTTGCGCAGCACGTACTTGGGATTGACGCGCCCCATGGCCGCGCACCGCGTTGCATCGACACTGTTTTCGCCCCGCAAGCGGGTGCGGTAGGTGGCGGCCCAGGCATCGAACGCGGGGCGGTCGATGAACAGGTCACGCAGTGGCTCGTCGGAACCGGGTTCGTCGAGCTTCAGATCGCCCAGGCGTCGGAAGAACAGCGTGAAGTCGGCGTGGTTCGCCTGCAGCAGGCCGAACATGGCGTCGAACAGGGCGCTGTCTTCCTCGCGCGATTCCGTCAAGCCGAGCTTGGCGTGCAGCAGGGTGTCGAGCTGGCGCCCGAATTCGGGGCGGTAGACGTCGAGCGCTTCCTCGGCCACTTCGGGTTCGCCGATCAGCGGCAGCAAAGCATTCCCAAGCGCGTAGCAGTTCCAGTGGCCGACCGGCACCTGGTTGGCGTACGAGTAGCGGCCACGGCTATCGGTATGGTTGCAGATGTGGTTGGCGTCGAACGCTTCCATGAAGCCGAACGGGCCGTAGTCCAGGGTCAGGCCCAGGATCGACATATTGTCGGTGTTCATCACGCCGTGCATGAAGCCGACCGCCTGCCAACCGGCGATCATGCGCGCGGTGCGGCGCGTGACTTCGGCCAGCAATTCATTGTACGGATTGTCGGCGCCCAGCAGCTCGGGGTAGAAATGCTTGAGGACGTAGTCGGCCAGCAGGCGCAGTTCTTCCTGCTTGCCGCTCGACTCCCAGTGCTCGAACGAGCCGAAGCGGATGAAGGTCGGCGCCATGCGCGTGACCACGGCGGCGGTTTCCAGGGTCTCGCGCGCGATGCCTTGCGGCGAGCCGGTCAACATCAGCGCGCGCGTGGTCGGAATGCCGAGCGCCGCCATCGCTTCCGAGCACAGGAATTCGCGGATCGACGAGCGCAGCACGGCGCGGCCGTCGCCCATGCGCGAATACGGTGTGCGGCCGGCGCCCTTGAGTTGCAGCTCCATCGGGCCGGTGGCAGTGGCCAGGTCGCCCAGGGTGATGGCGCGGCCATCGCCCAGCTGGCCGGCCCAGACGCCGAACTGGTGACCAGAGTACACGGCCGACAGCGGCTGCGAACGCGGCGCCACCTTGTTACCGGTGAACAGGTCGATAAAGTCGGGACGTGCGAGGTCGGCCGCGTCGAGTCCGAGCAAGGCGGCGGCAGGGCTGCTGGCCGCAATGAAGTGCGGCGACGGCAGCGGCGTTGGCATCAGGCGCGTATAAAACGCCGGCGGCAATTCGGCGAACGAATTGTTCAGGGGCAGGTCGTCAGCAGTAATGGCAGTTCCCGTTGCGGTGAGTGAGTGCGGTGAGTCAGTCATGGACAGCATCAGGGCACGATTTTACCGCACCAGCCTGATTCTATTCGCGCACCACTGCAGCGCGGGCCGGCGTTACATCCGGTAACGCAAACGTGGCCAGAAATCGCCGCACGCTTGATGCGGTGCATCATCGAAAAGCGTTGACGCGCCGGCGTCAGCGGCACGACACTTTCGGTCATGTTGCCATTCTTGCCACGGGAGCGCCAATGATTGATTTGCCGATGAGTCCCTTGATGGGCCAGATGATGGATCAGCCGCTCCTGATCTCGAGCATCATCGAGTTCGCCGCGCGCCATTACGGCGACACCGAGATCGTGTCGCGCCGGGTCGAGGGCGACCTGCACCGCTATACCTACCGCGACTGCGCGCGCCGTTCGCGCCAGCTGGCGTCCGCACTGAACACGCTGGGCGTGGCGATGGGCGAGCGCGTCGCCACCCTGGCGTGGAACGGCTACCGCCACATGGAGCTGTACTACGGCGTGTCCGGTTCGGGCGCGGTGCTGCACACCATTAATCCGCGCCTGCATCCGGAACAGATCGCTTACATCGTCAACCACGCCAACGACGAGTACCTGTTCTTCGACCTGACCTTTTTGCCCGCGATCGAAGCCATGGCGCGCCACTGCAAGACGGTCAAGGGCTACATCGCCCTGTGCGGACGCGAGCAGATGCCGCGCGAGAGCGGCATCCCGACGCTGCTGTGCTACGAGGAGTTGATTGAGTCCGGCGCCCCGGATTACGTCTGGCCGCAGTTCGACGAACGTTCGGCGGCGGCGCTGTGCTACACCTCGGGCACCACCGGCAATCCGAAGGGCGCGCTGTACTCGCACCGCTCGACCGTGCTGCATGCCTATGCCTCCAGCATGCCGAATGCGCTCAACGTGGCCGCGCGCGACGTGGTGCTGCCGGTGGTGCCGATGTTCCACGTGAATGCCTGGGGCTTGCCGTACTCGGTGCCACTGGCGGGCGCCAAGCTGGTGTATCCGGGACCGGCGCTGGACGGCAAGTCGCTGTACGAATTGTTCGAGGCGGAAGGCGTGACGTTCTCGGCCGGCGTGCCGACCGTGTGGCTGGGTCTGATCAACCACGTGGTGCAGAACGACCTGCGCTTCTCGACCTTCCGCCGCACCGTGATCGGCGGCTCGGCCTGCCCGCCGGCGATGATGGACACGCTGATCGACCGCTTCGGGGTAGAGGTGGTGCACGCCTGGGGCATGACCGAGATGTCGCCGCTCGGGACCACCTGCACCCTGATGGCCAAGCACGATGCGATGACGCCGGAACAGCGGCGCGCCGTGCTGCGCAAGCAGGGCCACGCGATCTATGGCGTCGACATGAAGATCGTCGACGACGACGGCACCGAGCTGGCCTGGGACGGCACCACCTATGGCCACCTGCTGGTCAAGGGGCCGTGGGTGGTGTCGGGCTATTTCCGCGACGAAGGTGGAGAGGTGCTGCAGGACGGCTGGTTCCCGACCGGCGACGTGGCCACCATCGACCCGGACGGCTACCTGCACATCACCGACCGCAGCAAGGACGTGATCAAGTCGGGCGGCGAGTGGATCGGCTCGATCGACCTGGAGAACGTGGCGATGTCGCACCCGGGCGTGCTGCAGGCAGCCTGCATCGGCGTGCAGCATCCGAAGTGGGCCGAGCGCCCCTTGCTGGTGGTGGTGCGGCGGCCAAGCGTCGAGGTCACGCGCGAAGAATTGCTGGAATTTTTCACCGGCAAGGTCGCCAAGTGGTGGATCCCCGATGATGTTGTATTCACCAACGCCTTGCCGGTAGGCGGCACCGGCAAGATTCAAAAAAACAAGCTGCGCGACGCGTATCGCGAGCACCGGCTGCCGACGGCCTGAGCCAGGACCGCCGGCGCGTGCCGTTCGGGTTTTAAGCCGCGTTCAGCGCACGCACAGCCGGACCGCGCGAACGGCGCTGCACGCCGGCCAGCGCCAGCGCGCCCAGCGCCAGCATGGCGATCGAACCCGGTTCCGGCACCATGGCCAGTTCATTGTCGTCGAAGAAGGCGTCCAGGTCGCGGCCGACGTTGCGCACGAAGTGCATCGTGTAGTCGACGGTATAGGCCGAGGCCGGCACGGCGAACACGCTGTTGAAGTTGGTCCAGATGCCGTCGTGCGAGTCGATGCTCGGGGTCTGCACGCTGCCGAGGATGCCGCCGTCGATGCCGCGCCAGGTCAGCGAGACGTAGCCCTGGTCGCTCGGGATGTCCTGGTCCAGGCCTTGCTCCCAGAACGAGACGCGCACGTTGCGCGCCCGGCCGAAGCTTGGCAGCCGGACGTTCTGGGTCAGCGAGCCGAATGGGCCGCGGCCACCATAGAACATGAAGGAGCCGGTGCGTGGGTTGATGCCCTCGTCGAAACTACCGTCGTCGATGCCGGGGTTGGACACGCCGCCCGCGGTCCAGCCTTCCAGCGTGCCGAGTTCGGCGCCGCCGTTCTTGAGCAGGGTGGCGTGGCTGGAGGCGGACAGGGCGAAGCAGGCGGCGGCGAAGACGAGTTTGAGGCGCATGTTGACTCCTGTGAGAGCTGGTGATGGATGATTTGTGCTGGTGATCGTCGGTGATAGTTCGTGATGATCAAGCAGGTTCCACAGTAGCAGGGATGCTTATGCGCCACAATTTACGGCGTGGCATGAGCGCGACAAAACCCGACAGCTGGACGAATTGCAATGTTTCCAGTATGTACAGCATATCGGCGCGCGGACGCACCGGTCCGCACGTCTGCCGCGCGCAGCGTTACGCGTCCGGATGCGTGCGCACGGCAGCGATGGCTTCGATCTCGATCATCGCGGCCGGGTCATACAATGCCTTGATCTCGGCGATGGTGTCTGCCGGGTAGGACGCGCTGAAATACTTGCGGCGCAGGTCGACCACGTCCTGGAAATAGCCCATGTCGGTGACGAAGATCGTCACCTTGACCACGTCGCTCAGGCTTGAACCGCCCGCTTCGAGGACGCGGCGCAGGTTGGCAAAAGCCTGTTCGCCCTGGGCGCGAAAGCCGCCGGCGACGATCTTGCCATGGCGCTGTCATCGTTAGCTGTGGATGAGCACTGAACTGCCGAGCTGCCTTGCTGTCCAATCCGTATCGGCATCGAGACGGAGCCATCATGAAAGGCCCAGGTTTCAAGAAATGGTTTGCGCGCGTGC
>Ga0265798_10000558_pt1 | contig 61372 bp, 50 predicted proteins | sample P3T30metagenome_FD_192430 | JGI IMG/M metagenome (GOLD analysis project Ga0265798, IMG submission 192430) | Plant litter microbial communities from East Loma Ridge, Irvine, California - P3 T30 | ecosystem: Environmental > Terrestrial > Plant litter > Unclassified | place: USA: California... | reverse complement strand
GGCTACCTGCGCATCCTGAAAATGGGTTTCCGCGTGGGCGACAATGCGCCAATGGCCTACGTCGAACTGCTGGACCGTCCGGAAGTCACCTCGGCTGAAGAAGCACCAACCGCCGAGTAATCGCTTCCAGCGAATGAAAGAACCAGGCCCCGCGCCTGGTTTTTTTTCGCCCGTCGAAACCTGGACCAAGCAGGGCGGCGGCGCGCGGTGTACCATGCCGGTGCGCTGTAACAACTCATCCGATACCATGTTCCTTTCGTTTCGACGCCTGCTGCTGGCTGGCCTGACGCTGCTGCTGGCTTTCATCCCTGGCGTCCACGCCGCCGACGACTTCCTCGACCCCGCCATCGCCTTCCGTTTCGAAGCCCGCATGGCCGACCCGCAGACGGTCGAAGTGCGCTACCGCATCGCCGACGGCTACTACATGTACCGCGAACGCTTCGGCTTTCGCGCCGCTGGCGCCACGCTCGGCGCCGCCGCGATCCCGCCGGGCAAGGTGAAGTACGACGAGACGTTCCAGAAGGACGTCGAGACCTACAAGGGCGAGCTGGTGATCCGCATTCCCGTGGAAGGCAGCGGACCGTTCACCCTCAGCGCCACCAGCCAGGGCTGCGCCGATGCCGGCCTGTGCTATCCGCCGCAGGAGCACAGCGCGCAACTCGATGCCGGCGGCGGGGCGCCCGCTGGGCCCGCATTGCCGATCGGCGCGAATGCGAGCGCGCCGCAGATGTCGACTGGACCGCTCTCGGCCCAGCCCGCAATGGACACGGCGCCGGCCGCGCCTGTGCAAGCCGCGCCAGCGCCGACGGCCCCATCCCAACAGCCCGCCGCCGCCAGCGCGCCATCCGACATGTCGCGCATCGACGCCGTACTGCAGGGCGGACGCCTGCTCGCCATCGTGCCGGCCTTCATCGTCCTCGGCCTCGGCCTGGCCTTCACGCCCTGCGTGCTGCCGATGGTGCCGATCCTCTCGTCGATCATCGTCGGCGAAGGCAAGGTGAGCCGCGGCCGCGGTTTCCTGCTGTCGCTCACTTATTCGCTCGGCATGGCCATCGTCTACACCCTGCTAGGCATCGCCGCCGGGCTGGCCGGGGAGGGATTGTCGGCTGCCCTGCAGAACCCCTGGGTGCTGGGCGCCTTCGCGCTCTTGATCGTGGCGATGGCGATGTCGATGTTCGGCTTCTATGAATTGCAATTGCCTGCGGGTCTGCAGAGCCGTCTGGCGGGCGCATCGAACCGCCAGTCCAGCGGCAAGCTGGCGGGCGTATTCGCAATGGGCGCGATTTCGGCCCTGATCGTCGGGCCCTGCGTGGCTGCGCCGCTGGCCGGCGCGCTGGTCTACATCAGCCAGACCCGCGACGTGTTCATCGGCGGCGCCGCGCTGTTCTCGATGGCGGTCGGGATGAGTATCCCGCTGCTGCTGGTCGGCGTCTCGGCCGGTACGCTGCTGCCGCGCGCGGGCGCCTGGATGGAATCGGTGAAGCGCCTGTTCGGCGTGCTGATGCTGGCGATGGCCTTGTGGCTGGTGTCGCCGGTGCTGCCGCCGATCGTGCAGATGCTGGGCTGGGCGGCGCTGCTGCTGGGCTATGGCTTCTACCTGCTGCGCCGGCACCGGCACTGGGCCTCGATGGCGGCGGGCGCGGCGTTCGCCCTGCTGGGCGGGATCCAGCTGGTCGGCGCGGCCACCGGCGGGCGCGATGCGCTGGCGCCGTTGGCGCACCTGACGGGCGGCGCGCATCAGGGGCTGGCGTTCAAGCGCATCAAGACGGTGGAGGATCTGGACCGCGAGCTGGCCAATACGGGCGGCAAGACGGTGATGCTGGACTTCTATGCGGACTGGTGCGTGTCGTGCAAGGAGATGGAGAAGCTGACCTTTGTCGATCCGGCAGTGCAGGCGAAGCTGGCGAATACCACCTTGCTGCAGGTGGATGTAACGGCGAATGATGCGGCGGACAAGGCGATGCTGAAGCGCTTCAAGCTGTTCGGGCCGCCGGGGATTATCCTGTTTGGTGTGGATGGGGTGGAGATACCGGATAGCCGCGTGATCGGGTACCAGAATCCCCAGAAGTTTTTAACTTCCCTGGCAAAGCTGCCGTGAGTTGAACGCGTGGGCGGTCCTCCGCCCACACGTTCAGCCATCCCCAGTTCAGCCGCGCATCATCTTGCCGTGGCCGCCGTGATGACGGCCGCCGTGACGGCCCATCTTCTGCTCGTCGAACACCTTGCGCTGTTCCGGCGTCAGCGCCGCATACAGGCTGTTCAGGGCCGATAAACGCGCTTCCATGCGGACGGTACGCTGCTTTTGCGCAGCGATCTGGCGCTCCAGGCGCTGCGGAGCGGTGAGTGCGGTGCGCTGCTCCTTCGTCATGCGCTGGCCGGCGCGCTCACCCTTGTGTTGCGGCGTCATGCTGGCCACGAACGCCTGCCACACCGGCAGTTGGGCCCGGGTCAGCTTGAGCTCTTCGGCCAGTTTCGCCTGGCGTGCGGCGCGCATCTCGCCGCGCTTGGCCTTGAACTCGGCAAACCTGGCCTGGCGCTGTTCCGGCGTCAAGTTGCGGAATTCGGCGCGTTTCGCTTCGCGCTGCTCCTTGCTCATTGCATGCGGATGGGCGCGTTCCTGCGGGGCGGCGGTCTGGGCCTGGACGCCCAGCGAAGCGGCGCCGATGCCGAGGGCGGACAGGACGATCACGATGTGTTTGCGGACGGTGTTCATGTTGTTTCCTTTGTGGGAATGAGAAGTCGGTCGGTGTGCACCTTGCATCCGGACTGCTCGCTGCACGGTTCCCATCATCGGAAAAATCTGTAACCGGGGGATTTCCCCTGTCCCATACTTTGTATCAATATGTTTCGCGCCTAACTGCATATACAAGCCGATACAAAACCATTGTCCATGGGTGCGCCGAACCCGGATAATCGGGGTTATGGACAATCCCTCTACGATCTTGATCGTCGACGACGACCGCGATATCCGCAGCCTGCTCGCCGATTACCTCGAGTCGAACGGCTACCGCACCATCGCCGCCGCCGACGGCACCGGCATGTGGAAGGCGCTCGACGACGCGCGCCCCGACCTGATCGTGCTCGACCTGAACATGCCGGGCGACGACGGCCTGACCCTGTGCCGCAAGCTGCGCGCCACCTCCAGCCTGCCCGTCATCATGCTGACCGCCCGTAACGAGCCGCTCGACCGCATCCTCGGCCTCGAGATGGGCGCCGACGACTACCTGCCGAAACCGTTCGAACCGCGCGAACTGCTGGCACGCATCCGCAGCGTGCTGCGCCGCTCGCACGCCATGCCGTCCAACGCCCCGCTCGAAAACGTGCAGCAGATGCGCTTTTCCGGCTGGACCCTCGACCTCACCGCGCGCCACCTGGTCAATCCGCAGGGCGTGGTGATCATGCTCTCGGGCGCCGAGTTCCGCCTGCTGCGGGTCTTCCTCGAACACCCGAACCGCGTGCTGAACCGCGACCAGCTGCTCAACCTGACCCAGGGCCGCGACGCCGACCCGTTCGACCGCTCGATCGACATCCAGATCTCGCGCCTGCGCCAGAAGCTGGGCGAAGATGCGCGCATGCCGCAGATCATCAAGACCGTGCGTAACGGCGGCTACGTGCTGGCCGGCCAGGTCACGGTGGAGCCGGCCGCGTGAAAGCCTTCCTCGGCTCGATGACCGGGCGCGTGTTCGTGACCCTGCTGCTCGGCATCGTGATCTCGGCGGGCCTGACCCAGCTGGCTGCCGACCTCGAGCGCCTGCGCGTCATCGAGCAGCAGCGCGACCAGCACCTGCTGGAACGCGCCGAACAATTGGTGATGGCGACCGAGATCGTGCCGACCTCGGCCCGTTCGGTCTACCTGTCGGTGGCCAACCGTCCCGGCCTGCGCCTGGAAGTCGGCAACGTCCAGCCGCCATCCCAGCCACCGAGCTGGTTCGCGCGTTCACTGGCGGCGCGCCTGGGCGACGGCTACCGCATCACCTCGGCCGCCGGCCGCCCGGCCTCCTGCGACATGCCGCAACGGCAGATGGTGCTCTACGGCCTGGTCTCGACCGACTGGCGCGGCGCCTGCGAGACCCTGAACGTGCGCCTGCGCGACGGCGAAGAGCTGCGCCTGTCGGTGCTGCCGCCGCGCTCGGTCTTCACCGGCCCCGAGACCGATTACCGCACCACCATCGCCCTGTTCCTGGTCAGCATCGCGGCACTGGCCTACCTGGTGGCGCGCATGACCACCCGCCCGCTGAAGGTGCTGGCGCGCGCCGCCCAGGACCTGGGCCAGGACATCAACCGCGCGCCGCTGTCGCTGAACGGCGCCAGCGAGATCCGCCAGGCCAGCGCCGCCTTCAATGCGATGCAGGCGCGTATCCGCCAATACATTTTCCAGCGCACCCAGATGCTGGCCGCCATCACCCATGACCTGCAAACCCCGCTGACCCGCATGCGCCTGCGCCTGGAAAAGGTGCCCGACCGCGAACTGCAGGAACGCCTGATCGGCGACCTGTCGGCGATGCAGGAAATGGTGCGCGAAGGCCTGGTGCTGGCGCGTAGCATGGACACCACCGAGAACATGCAGATGCTGGACCTCGACTCGCTGCTGGAAGCCGTGTGCGCCGACGCGGTAGACGCCGGCCAGCAGGTCGAGTTGAAGGGCCATGCCGGCATGGCGATGCTGGGCCGGCCGCTCGACCTGCGCCGCTGCCTCGGCAACCTGATCGACAACGCGGTGAAGTACGGCCGCGACGTGCGCGTTTGCGTCGACCGCATCAACGGCGCGGCGCGGATCCGCATCCGCGACAGCGGCCCTGGCATCCCGGCCGGCGAGCTGGGCCGCGTGTTCGACCCCTTTTACCGGGTCGAGACCTCGCGCTCGCGCGAGTCGGGTGGCACCGGCCTCGGGCTGACCATCGCGCGCAACATCGCCGAGCAGCACGGCGGCAGCATCGCCCTGGCGAATCACCCGGAGGGCGGGCTGGAAGTCACGCTGGTGCTGCCGGAGTACTATCCTAACAAGTAGAACAAAGCCTTACGCCATACACAATCCTGAAACATGGCCGTGCGAGAATGCAGCGCCGCTCATTTGCATGAGCATCTGCCGGACATAACGTGAGAAAGAGCCGCCGGGACTGGTGGCAAGGGACGAACATGAAAAAGAAGAACGCGGTAATCCTTGTCGGCGTGATCGCCATCGCCGCCGGCGCCTGGTACCTGAACAAGGGCGACGGCGCCCACGCCGAAGGCCCGGGCGGCCCCGGCGGCAAGGGCGGCATGCCGCCGACCACCGTCAACGTGGTGGCGCCGCAACGCCAGGACGTCGGCGTGGAACTGTCCGCCAACGGCACCGTGACGCCGGTGCGCACCGTCGACCTGCATCCGCAGACCACCGCCACCATCCGCCAAGTGCACATTCGCGAAGGCCAGTTCGTCAAGGAAGGGCAAGTCCTGTTCTCGCTGGACGACCGCGCCGACCGCGCCAACGTGGCGCGCGCCGAAGCGCAGGTGGCGCAGAACCGCGCGACCCTGGCCGACCTCGAGCGCCAGTACAAGCGTAGCCAGGAACTGGCTGCCCAGAACTTCCTGTCCAAGAGTGCGGTCGACTCCCTGCTGAGCCAGGTCGAGGCGGCGCGTGCCCTGGTCCAGAGCAATGTCGCGGCCACGCGCGCCAGCCAGGTCAGCGCCAGCTACACCACCATCCGCGCCCCGATGTCGGGCCGGGTCGGCGCCATCGACATCCACCCGGGCGCCCTGGTGCAACCGACCACGTCGCTGACCAGCATCACCCAGCTCGATCCGATCGACGTCTCCTTCAACCTGCCGGAGTCCAGCCTGGGCAGCGTGCTGGCCGCCTCGCGCGCCGGCAAGGTGGCGGTGCAGGCCAGCGTCGGCGACGCGGCCAAGCCCGTTACCGGCGAACTCAAGTTCGTCGACAACGCGGTCGACGCCACCGCCGGCACCATCCGCGTGAAAGCCCAGTTCGCCAATCCGGATGCCAGCCTGTGGCCGGGCCAGTACGTGACCACCAAGGTGACGGTCCAGACCATCCGCGACGCCGTCGTGATCCCGCAGAACGCGATCATCACCTCGACGCAAGGCACCTTCGTCTACGTGGTAGGCGAGGGCAACGAAGCGAAACAGGTCAAGGTGGCGCGCCTGCACGGCTTCGGCGAGTATGCTGCCGTGACCGGCCTGAGCGGCACCGAGAAGGTCATTACCGAAGGCAAGCAGAACCTGCGCCCAGGCGGCAAGGTCAAACAGGCTGGCGCCCCTGGCGCCAAGCCACAGCCGACCGCGCTCGCCAAGAAGGATGACAAGGCATGAACCTGTCCGAACTGTGTATCCGCCGTCCCGTGATGGTGGTGCTGCTGTCGCTGGCCATGGTGCTGGTCGGCGTGCTGGCCTACATGCACATCCCGGTCGCGGCGCTGCCGAGCTATAACACGCCGGTCATCAACGTCAACGCCAACCTGGCCGGCGCCAGTCCGGAGAACATGGCCTCGTCGGTAGCGCTGCCGCTGGAAAAGCAGTTCGCGACCATCGCCGGCATCAAGATGATCAGCTCGACGAACACCCAGGGCAATACCTCCCTGACGCTCGAGTTCGATGAATCGATCGACGTCAACCAGGCTGCCGTCGATGTCCAGGCCGCGCTGCTGCAGGTGCAGCGCCAGCTGCCGCAGGAAATGACCGACTTGCCGTCCTACCGCAAGATCAATCCGGCCGACTCCCCGATCCTGTTCATGCACATGACCTCGCCGTCGATGGACTTGTCGGAGCTGAACGACTACGCGGAAAACCTGGTCTCGCCGGCGATCTCGACCTTGCCGGGCATTGCCCAGGTGACGGTGAACGGCGGCAAGCGCTTCGCCGTGCGGGTGCGTGCCCACCATGACCTGATGAGCGCGCGTAACATCTCGATGTCCGAACTGGCCACCGCCCTGCGTTCCGCCAATTCGATCACCCCGCTCGGCATCCTCGACGGTCCGTCGCAAAGCCTGACGATCCAGGGCGGCGGCCAGCTGATGAAAGCCGCCGATTTCGCCGGCCTGATCGTCGCCAGCCGCGATGGCCTGCCGGTGCGCCTGCGCGACATCGCCTCGGTCGAAGATAGCTACCAGTCGGTCAAGGCCACCGGCAGCCTGAACGGCGAGCGCTCGATCGTGCTGATGGTGCAGCGCCAGCCGAATGCGAATACCGTGCAGGTGGTCGATGCGGTGCGCCAGCTGATGCCGCGCTTCGAGACCCAGCTGCCGCAGTCGATCAAGATCCACCTGGTCAATGACCGCTCGGTGTCGATCCGCGAAGCGATCCACGACGTCAACCTGACCCTGGCCGGCACCGTCATCCTGGTCATTCTGGTGATCTTCCTGTTCCTGCACCGCCTCACCGCGACCCTGATTCCGGCCGTCACCGTGCCGATCTCGCTGCTGGGCGCGCTGTCGCTGCTCTATGCCTTCGGCTATAGCCTGGACAATATTTCGCTGCTCGGTATCACCTTGGCTGTCGGCCTGGTGGTCGACGACGCCATCGTGGTGCTGGAAAATATCGTGCGCCACATGGAGATGGGCAAGAAGCCGATGCAGGCGGCCCTGGTCGGTTCGCGCGAGATGGGCTTCACCATCATCTCGATCTCGATCTCGCTGGTCGCGGTGTTCATCCCGATCTTCTTCATGCCGGGCGTGATCGGCCTGCTGTTCCGCGAATTCGCCGTTATCGTCGGCCTCGCGGTGCTGGTCTCGGCCATCGTGTCGCTGACCCTGGTGCCGATGATGTGCTCGCGCCTGATCAAGCACGGCGGCCACGTCGATCCGAAGGACATGTCCTGGGTCGGCCGCCGCTTCGAAGCCATGTTCACCAATGTGCGCGACGGCTATGCGCGCACCCTGGACATGGCGCTGCGCCACCGCTTCCTGGTGCTGATGATGGCGGTCGGCACCGTGGTGCTGACGGCCGTGCTGTACTCGACCATGCCGAAGGGCTTCTTCCCTGAGGAAGACATCGGCCAGCTGCGCGTGACGGTCGAGGCGGCCGAAGACACCTCGTCCATGAAGCTGATGCAGCTGCAGGCGCAAGTGGTCGACATCGTGCGCGCCAGCCCCTACGTGCAGGACACGACGTCCTTCAGCGGCGGCGGCAATACCGGCCGCATGTTCCTGGTGCTGAAACCGCGCTCGGAGCGCCCGCCGATGTCGCAGGTGGTGGACGAACTGCGCAAGGCCACCCGCGGCGTCGCCGGCGTGCAAGTGTTCCTGTCGCCGGTGCAGAACTTGCAGCTGGGCGGCCGCCAGTCGAAGAGCCGCTACCAGTACACCCTGCAGAGCGTCTCGGGCGGCGAAATCGGCCAGTGGGCCGACCAGTTCCTGGAGCGCATGCGCCAGGACCAGCGTTTCCGCGACGTCACCAGCGACTCGCAGAACAAGGCGCTGCAGGCCACCATCGACATCGACCGCGACAAGGCGGCGCTGCTGGGCGTGGAAATGGCCGACATCCGCACCGTGCTGTACGCCTCCTTCGGCGAACGCCAGGTCTCGACCATCTACTCGACCGCGGCCAGCTACTACGTGATCCTGGAAGCGGCGGAGTCCGACCGCTACTACGACGAGGCGCTGTCGCGCGTGTCGGTGCGTTCCAAGAATGGCGAGCTGGTGAAGCTGTCGAGCTTCGCCACCGTCAAGCGCACGGTCGGCCCGCTGGCGGTCAACCACCAGGGGCAATTGCAGGCGATCACGCTGTCCTTCAACCTGGCGCCGAACGTGCCGCTGGGCGACGCTACCGCGGCCATCGAACAGTTTGGCCGCGACATGAAGCTGCCGGCGTCAGTGATCACCAACTACGGCGGTGACGCAGCGGTGTTCAAGGACACCCAGTCGAGCCAGCTGATCCTGATCATCGCCGCCATCGGCGTGATCTACGTGCTGCTGGGCGTGCTGTACGAGAGCTATATCCACCCGCTGACCATCCTGGCCGGCCTGCCGTCGGCGGCGGTGGGGGCATTGCTCACGCTGTGGATCTTCGATATGGACCTGACCCTGATCGCGATGATCGGCATCCTGATGCTGATCGGTATCGTCAAGAAGAACGCGATCATGATGATCGACTTCGCCCTCGACGCCCAGCGCAACCAGGGCATGAAGCCGGTCGATGCGATCCGCGAGGCGTGCATCCTGCGCTTCCGTCCGATCCTGATGACGACCCTGGCCGCGATGATGGGCGCGCTGCCGATCGCGCTGGGCATCGGCGCCGGCGCCGAGCTGCGCCAGCCGCTCGGCCTGGCCGTGGTGGGCGGCCTGATCTTCTCGCAGGTGATCACGCTCTACATCACCCCAGTGATCTATCTCTACCTGGACAAGTACAGCGGCACCGGTCCGATGACCGACAAGCAGCTGAGCAAACTGGAAGAGGCGCAGGCGCAAGCGCACTGAGGCGGCAGGCGGGCAGGGCGGACACATCTTGTAACATCCTTCAAGCTGTCCGCCTCCGCGCTAAGCGTCCTCTAAGCTGCGCTATGGAAGCAAAACGGTTAGACTGCGGCTCTCATGCCGCATTGCGGTAACAAGTTGCTCGATACCAGGAACCGTTCGACCTTGCGTGACCACCCCCACATCTACGAGGAACACAGCGACGTCTGCTCCCACTGCGGCCAGCCGCTGCCGGGGCGCGGCGTGCCGACCTACGGTCGCCAGGGGCCGAACCGCCCGGCGCTGGTCGCCACCATCCTGCTGCACGTGCTGCTGGTGGTGATCTGGTGGTTCAATCCCGACAAGGAAGGCAAGCAGGCGAAACCGGCGTCCGGCGCCGAGGGCGAAGTGGTCTATGTCGCGCCGCTGCAACAGCCGCCCAAGCCACCGCCGCGCGCACAGGCGCCCACGCCGACCACCAAGACCAAGCCCACTCCACGTCCGCGCCAGGAGCGGATCGAGATCGCGCGCCTGCCGGATACCATCACTCTGCCGGAAGAGAAGCCGGTCGAACAGACCAAGCCCGAGCCGCAAAAGAAATTCGACGAAAAGCAGCCGATGGACATGGCCGACTTCATCGCCGCCCGCCGCGCCCAGCGCGGTGCTCCCACCGGCAGTGAAGACACCACGCCGGAAAGCGAGGCCACCAAGGGCACGCGCAACGCGCTGGCCAACATCGCCGCGATCAACGGCCGCGGCCGCGAAGACCGCAATGAGACCGGCGGCGTGTTCTCGATCTCGAACAAGACCTTCCACAGCATGGACCTGAAGTTCCGCGGCTGGAATCCCAACTTCAAGCGCCGCTGGCTGACCAGCGTGACGGTGGAGCAGGGCAGCGAGGCGGACGTCGAGATCGCGGTGGTCAAGAAGATGATCGAACTGATCCGCAAGGAAAAGACCGGCGATTTCGAGTGGGATTCTCACCGGCTGGGCAAGATCGTCAAGCTCAGTGCGCGGCCGCAGGATACGGATGAGTTGATGACGTTCTTGTTTAAAGAGATGTTTCCGGAGTTTAAGCCGCCGCCGCAGTGGCGGTGAGTTCGAGGCTGCGGATCGAACTTGGATCCCGGCCTTCGCCGGAATGACGGATCGGAGAACGGTGGTGCAAATTGCAGTACCTCTACCCTAAAAACCTTCGTTCCCGCGCAGGCGGGAGCCCAATTTTGTATGAGTATCCGCAGCACAAACAAAAACGGCGCCCCAGGCGCCGTTCTTCGTTACCGCAAGCAAATCACCCCTGCGCCTTCAACTTCCGCGCCACTTCCAGCGCGAAATAGGTCAGCACGCCGTCAGCCCCCGCCCGCTTGAACGCCATCATCGATTCCATCATGACCTTGTCATGATCCAGCCACCCGTTCTGCGCCGCCGCCTTCAGCATCGCGTATTCCCCGCTGACCTGGTAAGCAAAGGTCGGCACCTTGAACTCATCCTTCACGCGGCGCACAACATCCAGGTAAGGCATGCCCGGCTTGACCATCACCATGTCCGCGCCTTCGGCCAGGTCCAGCGCCACTTCGCGCAGGGCCTCATCTAGATTGCCCGGGTCCATCTGGTAGGTGTTCTTGTCTGCCTTGCCCAGGTTCGCCGCCGAGCCCACCGCGTCGCGGAAGGGGCCGTAGAACGCTGACGCATACTTGGCCGAGTAGGCCATGATGCGGGTATGGATATGGCTATCCGACTCCAGCGCAGCGCGAATGGCGCCAATACGCCCGTCCATCATGTCCGACGGCGCCACCACGTCCACGCCGGCTTCGGCCTGGGCCAGCGACTGCCTGATCAGCATCTCGATGGTCTTTTCGTTGACGATGTAGCCGTTCTCGTCCGGCAAGCCATCCTGGCCATGGGTCGTGTACGGGTCGAGCGCCACATCGGTCATGATGCCCAGTTCCGGGAAGCGCTGCTTCAGTTCGCGCACGGCGCGCGGCACCAGGCCTTCCGGGTTCGTGGCTTCGACGCCGTCGTAGGTCTTGAGCGACGCATCGACCACCGGGAACAGCGCCAGCATCGGGATGCCCAGGCTGACCGCTTCCTCCGCCACCGTCAAGAGCAGGTCGACCGACACGCGTTCCACGCCCGGCATCGACGACACCTGCTGGCGCTGGTTCGCACCGTCCAGGATGAAGACCGGGTAGATCAGGTCCGACGAGGTGACGACGTTCTCGCGCATCAGGGCGCGCGAGAAGGGATCGCGGCGCATGCGGCGCATGCGGGAGGCAGGATAGCTGGCGGGCACGATGATGGTCATGGGTCTTCCTGGTAGGTTATTGCGCGTCGTCGTCGTCGGATTCCGCCGGAGTCTCGTCCTCGATATCCAGCCCCAGCAGTTCGATGATCTTGGCGTCCGCCTCCTCGATGCCGATGCGCTTGAGCGCCGAGAACAGTTGCACCGTGAACGGGAAGCCTTCGCCATCCTCATCGACATAGCTGTCGAGGATTTGCCGCGCCTGGCGCAGGGCGTTGGTCTTTTCGTTCTGGTTGAGCTTGTCGGCCTTGGTCAGGATGCAGTGGATCGGTTTGCCGGTCGGGGCGAACCATTCCAGCATTTGCACGTCGAGGTCGGTGAACGGACGGCGCGAATCCATGATCAGGACCAGCGCGGCCAGCTGCTCGCGGCGCTGGACGTAGTCGCCCAGCAGCTTTTGCCAGTGCAGCTTGGCGGTGCCGGACACTTCCGCATAGCCATAGCCGGGCAAGTCGACCAGCAGGGCGCGGATTTCCTCGACGATGGTCGGGTCCTTGCGGTGTTGGGCCACGTGGGCGCCGCCGATCGAGAAGTAATTGATGTGCTGGGTGCGGCCCGGCGTCTTCGACGCGAAGGCCAGGCCCTTCTGATTGGTCAGAATATTGATCGCCGTCGACTTGCCCGCGTTCGAGCGTCCGGCGAAGGCGATTTCGGGCACGACCGTGCCGGGCAGATCGCGCAACTGATTAACGGTCGTGAAGAACCGGGCTTGCCAGAGTTGGGACATGGGAGCTTGGGAAAGGTTTAAATGACAACGGAATGGCGATGCGGAAACAAAGCTATTGTACAATAAGGGGTTCATTACCGCTCCACCCAGGGGGAGCACCAGCAAGGCCGCTGCACTGTTTCACTGTAAATTCCAAACTTTGTTTTTGACTTTTTCAGGGTGCTTGAATGAATCGTCTGACGTTTCCGCTTTTGAAGTCCTTGTTGCTTGCAACCCTGGCTGTGTGCGGTACGGCATCCGCGGCCGAAGCACCGCGCGCCGCCGCCAAGGCCGATCCGGCCAAGGGCGGAACCCTCTACGATTCGGGCGACGCCGCACGCGGCCTGCCGGCCTGTATGGCCTGCCACGGCGCCGCCGGCAACTCGACCATCGTCGCCAATCCGAAACTGGCCGGCCAGATCGAAGCCTACACGCACAAGCAGCTGGTCGACTTCACGACCCCGAATCGCCAGCAGCCGATCATGACGACCTACGCCAAGATGCTGACCGAGGACGAGAAGCGCCACATCGCCGCCTACCTTGCCACCCAGAAGCAAAAACCTGGCGCCGCCAAGAACAAGGACACCGTCGAACTCGGTCGCAAGATCTATCGTGGCGGCATCGCCGAGAAGGGCGTCGCGGCCTGCGCCAGCTGCCACGGCGCCACCGCCGGCGGCATCCCGGCCCAGTATCCGCGCCTGTCCGGCCAGCACCAGGACTACACCTATGCCCAGCTGGAAGCCTTCAAGGCCGGCACCCGCAAGAACAGCATCCAGATGACCACGCTGTCGCAGCGCATGTCGGCCGAGGAAATGAAGGCGGTGTCGGACTATATCGCCGGCCTGAAATAATCGGCGCAAAGTACGGTGGTCAGCAGAGCCGACCACTGTACGTGTATGCTCTGGTGGTTAAACACGCTGTAGAGATGTAGACATGAGTACCACCGGAATTGAACTGAACACCCGCCGCCGCGGGTTTGCCGAAGCGGTCGAGCTGGTGTCATCGATGCGTTTCGCCATCAGCCTGCTTACCATCGTGGCGATCGCCTCGATCATTGGCACCGTGCTCAAGCAAGCCGAGCCGATGCCGAACTATGTGAACCAGTTCGGCCCCTTCTGGTTCGAGGTATTCGCCAGGCTGGGCCTGTACAACGTGTACTCGAGCCCGTGGTTCCTGCTGATCCTCGTCACCCTGATCGTCTCCACTGCCCTGTGCGTGGTGCGCAATGCGCCGAAGATGCTGCGCGACATGCGCAGCTGGCGCGAGAACGTGCGCGAAGAATCGCTGCGCAACTTCCACCACAAGACCGAATGGACCGCGCCGCTGGACCGCGCCGGCCTCGCCCAGCAGACCGCCGCGCGCCTGCGCCACGCCGGCTATGCCGTCAAGCTGGTGGAAAAGGGCAATGGCACCCTGGTCGCCGCAAAGAAAGGCGCCGGCAACAAGTTCGGCTACATCTTCGCCCACACCTCCATCATCGTGATCCTGCTGGGCGGCATGCTCGATTCGGAATTGCCGGTCAAGTTCCAACAGTGGTTCCTGGGCAAGACGCCGTTCGGCGGCAGCGGCGTGATCGCCGACATCCCGGCCCAGCACCGCCTGGGCGTATCGAACCCGACCTTCCGCGGCAATACCCTGATCGCCGAAGGCCAGACCAGCCACACCGCGCTGCTGCCCCAGCCCTCCGGCGTGCTGGTGCAGGAATTGCCGTTCTCGATCCAGCTGAAGAAATTCCACATCGATTTCTACTCGACCGGCATGCCCAAGCTGTTCGCCAGCGACGTCGTGGTGCATGACCCGGAAACCGGCAAGAGCTTCCCGGCCACCATCAAGGTCAACCATCCGCTGATCTACAAGGGCGTGGCCGTCTACCAGTCGAGCTTCGACGACGGCGGCAGCAAGCTGAAATTGACCGGCTTCCCGATGCGCGGCGACAAGGCCGCCGCCTTCGAGATCGACGGCACCGTCGGCGCGACTACCGAACTGAAGCAGGGCAACGAGACCTGGACCGTCGAATGGTCGGGCTTCCGCCCCTTCAATGTCGAGAACATGGCGGCCGGCCAGGACGCCCGCGCCGTCGCCAAGAACACCTCCTTCAACGAGCAGCTGAGCGTCACGCTCGGCAAGGCCTCCGGCTCGGCCGCGAAGAACGCCGACAACAAGGACTTCAAGAACGTCGGCCCGAGCGTGCAGTACAAGCTGCGCGACAAGACCGGCCAGGCGCGCGAGTTCATGAACTACATGCAGCCGGTGACCCTGGAGGGCGCCCAGGTCTACCTGGCCGGCGTGCGGTCCAGCCCGGCCGACAACTTCAGCTTCCTGCGCATCCCGGCCGACGCCGAGTACGGCGTGCGCACCTGGATGCGCCTGCGCGCGGCCTTGAACGATCCGGCCCTGCGCGGTGAAGCGGCGCGGCGCTATGCGGCGCGCGCACTGGCGCCCGGGCAGCGCGGCCAGGACGGCCTGGCGCGCCAGCTGGAGGAATCCGCGGCGCGCACCCTGGCGATCTTTGCAGGGGAGAGCGAAGGGCGGGGCGGCTTCACCGGCGTATCGCAGTTCCTGGAAAAAATCCCCGCGGGCGAGCAGGAAAAGGCCGCCAATATCTTCATGAAGATGCTCAACGGCGCCCTGTGGGAACTGTGGCAGGCGGCCAACCTGAGTGCCGGCGTGCCTGCCGTCGAGCCGAGCGAGGCCAACGGCCGCTACCTGCAGCTGGCCACCAATGCGCTGTCGGACAGCGTGTTCTATGGCGCCCCCGTCTACCTGCAACTGGAAGAGTTCAACGAGGTGAAAGCCTCGGTGCTGCAGCTGACCCGCTCGCCGGGCAAGGGCATCGTCTATTTTGGCTGTGTGTTGCTGGTAGCCGGCGTGTTCGCAATGTTTTATATTCGTGAACGGCGCATGTGGGTGTGGGTGCGCGACCAGGACGGCGGCGCGCACGCGCTGATGGCCATGAGCACCCAGCGCAAGACGCTCGACTTCGAACGCGAATTCGACGACCTGAAAGAAAAACTGCCGCAGCGGGCTTGACCCCGCGCGGGACTGGAGACCAGCATGGAATTGTCGCAAACCGCAAGCCAGCCCAAGCCGGCCCAGACTTATGTCGAAGAGCCCGGCTTCTTCCGCAGCCTGAAGCCGGCCGATTGGCTGTACGCCATCGCCCTGCTCGCGGCGGCGCTGTTCGCGCTGAACCGCTACGCCCACCACATGGACATCTACGAACAGGTGATCCTGGTGGCGACCGCGCCGACCTTCGCGCTGCTGGGCTGGCACTGGAAGCCGATGCGCTGGCTGCTGCCGCTGGTCGGCCTGCTGTCGCTGTGGGCGATCTCGCTGTACGGCGGCGCGATCGATGCGGCGAATACCAAATTCTTCCTGAAGTACATGCTGTCGAGCCAGTCCGCGATCCTGTGGATGAGCGCGCTGTTCGTGTTCTCGACCGTGTTCTACTGGCTCGGCCTGATCAGTCGCTCGGAATTCGGCGGCGCGATCGGCAGCAAGCTGTGCTGGGCCGGCGTGGTGCTGGGTTCCGTCGGCATGATGGTGCGCTGGTACGAGTCCTACTTGCTGGGGCCGGACGTCGGCCACATCCCGGTGTCGAACCTGTATGAAGTCTTCATCCTGTTCGCGATCATTACCGCGCTGTTCTACCTGTATTACGAAGGCCGCTACGCGACCCGCCAGCTCGGGCCCTTCGTGCTCCTGATCATCGCGGCAGCGGTCGGCTTCCTGCTCTGGTACACGGTCTCGCGCGACGCCGCCCAGATCCAGCCGCTGGTGCCGGCCCTGCAGAGCTGGTGGATGAAGATCCACGTGCCGGCCAACTTCATCGGCTACGGCACCTTCGCCCTGGCCGCCATGGTCGGCACCGCCTACCTGCTGAAATCCCACGGCATCCTGGCCGACCGCCTGCCAAGCCTCGAGGTGCTGGACGACGTGATGTACAAGTCGATCTCGGTCGGCTTCGCCTTCTTCACCGTCGCCACCATCCTCGGCGCCCTGTGGGCGGCCGAAGCCTGGGGCGGCTACTGGTCCTGGGACCCGAAGGAAACCTGGGCCCTGATCGTCTGGCTCAACTACGCGGCCTGGTTGCACATGCGGCTGATGTCAGGCCTGCGCGGCCGCGTTGCGGCCTGGTGGTCGGTGGTGGGGCTGCTGGTGACCACCTTCGCCTTCCTGGGCGTGAACATGTTCCTGTCGGGGCTGCACTCGTACGGCGAGCTGTAATCCTCAGTTGCCGCGGTAGGTGGAGTAACCGAAAGGACTCAGCAGCAGCGGGATGTGGTAATGCTGCGTGGGGGCATCGACGGTGAATTCGACCGGGATGCGCGGGAAGAAGCTCGCCTGCCTGGCCCGCGCGAAATAGGCGCCGGTTTCGAACACGATGCGATAGTCGCCCGCCGTCATCGCTTTTTCTTCCGGGTACAGGGCAGGGATGCGTCCCTGCGCGTCCGTCACGCCGCGCGCCAGTTCGCGCCAGTGTTCTCCCGTGCGCTGCTCGAGCGTGACCTGGATGCCGGCGCCCGGCCGGCCGCTCTGCTGGTCGAGCACGTGGACGCTGAGCGGATTCGGGGCCGCTGCCGCCAGGCTGGCGGCGCTGAACAGGATGGCGAAGGTGAGGTGGCGGATGAGTCGCATGGAAGCTCCTGGCTGGTGAATGAGGGCCATCATCCTCGCACGCGGCCGGCGACGGACAGCTGACCGCCGGATGACAGTTCCGTCATCTTCGCCGGCGTCCCTTCGGCATAGAATGCATTTTTCGTTCCCTTTCTTGCCATGACCATCCTCGTGATCGAAGACGAGCCGAAAACCGGCGATTACCTCCAGCGCGGCCTGGCGGAGTCCGGCTTCGCGGTGCGGCTTGCGCGCAATGGCCGCGATGGCCTGGCCATCGTGCGCGAGGAAGAGATCGAGCTGGTAGTGCTCGACGTGATGCTGCCGCGGATGGACGGCTGGCAGGTGCTGGAAGCCCTGCGCGCCGACCCGGACACCGAGCAGCTTCCGGTCCTGTTCCTGACGGCGCGCGACGAGGTCGAGGACCGCGTGCGCGGACTGGAACTGGGCGCCGACGACTACCTGGTCAAGCCCTTCGCCTTCGTCGAGCTGGTGGCGCGCATCCGCACCCTGCTGCGGCGCGGACCGGTGCGCGAGGAAGAGCTGATCCGCATCGCCGACCTCGAGATCGACGTCCTGCGCCGCCGCGTGCGGCGCGGCGCGGCGACGATTCCCCTCACGGCCCAGGAGTTCGCCCTGCTGCACCTGCTGGCGCGGCGCCAGGGGCAAGTGCTGTCGCGCGCCCTGATCGCTTCCCAGGTCTGGGACATGAACTTCGACAGCGACACCAACGTCATCGACGCCGCCGTGCGCCGCCTGCGCCGCAAGATCGACGACCCTTTCAATCCGAAGCTGATCCACACGCGGCGCGGCATGGGTTATGTGTGCGAGGCGCCGGCATGAAGTCCTCGCTGACCCTGCGCGTGACCCTGGCCTTCATGCTGATCGTCGCCCTCAGCGTGGCGGGTGTCGGCATGTTCCTGTACCGCGCTTTTGTGGCCGAAATCGAGCGCCGCGACGACCTGCAGTTGCTGGGCAAGCTGCGCCAGGTGCAGATCGTGCTGGGCCGGCCCGGCGCGGCCGAGTTGCTGGCGGCCCAGCCCGATTTTTTCCGCGACACCATGAGCGGCCAGGAGGGCTCGCTGGTGCGCATTACCGCTGCGGGGGGCGCGGTGCTGGCCGATATCAATCCGGCCGGGGAGCGCACTCCGGCGCCGCCGGGGCAGGGCGCGATCGCATCCTGGCGCGCGCGCGGCGGCATCCCCGGCCGCATCGTCGGCGGCGGCGCACGCCTGGGCAATACCCCGGTCACTGTGGTGGTGGCGCGCGTCTATGGCGAACGGACCGCGATGTTCGCGCGCTACCGCGCCCGCATCCTTGCCGCTTGCGTCGTCGGCGGCCTGGCCGCCGCCGTGCTCGCGGCCCTGATGTTGCGGCGCGGCCTGCGTCCGCTGCGCGCGGTGGCCGCGCATGCCGCCATGGTGAAGCCGGGCACCCTCGCGCAGCGCCTCGACATCGCCGGCGCACCGTCCGAGCTGCACCCGCTGATCGATGCCTTCAACGCCATGCAGCAACGCCTGCAGGATGGTTATGCGCGCCTGTCACGCTTTTCCGCCGACCTGGCGCACGAATTCAGGACGCCTGTGACGAACATGATCGGACAGAGCCAGGTCGCGCTCGGCCAGGGCCGCAGCCGGGAAGAATATGAAGCGCTGCTGGCGTCGAACATCGAGGAGCTGGAACGGCTGGCGCGCATGATCGAAAGCATGCTGTTCCTGGCGCGCGCCGGCCAGGACGAGGTGCTGCTGGCGCGCCAGCCGATCGAGGCGCGCGACGAGTTGGAGCGGGTCGCCGACTTCTTCGAAGGGATGGCCGAGGAGCGCGGCCTGCGCCTGCAATGCAGCGGTGCGGCCCACCTGGCGGCCGACCCCGGGCTGGTGCGGCGCGCGCTGGCCAACCTGGTTTCGAACGCGGTGCGCCATGCCGACCCGGGCGGCAGCATCGCGCTGCACGCCGAGTCGCGCGCCGGCGCGGTGGCGCTGAGCGTGACCAATCCCGGCGCCCCGATCCCGCGCGAACACCTGGACCACCTGTTCGACCGTTTCTACCGCGTGGACAGCGCACGCAGCGATGCGGAGGGTTCGACCGGCCTGGGCCTGTCCATCGTCAGCGCCATCATGAACTTGCACGGCGGCAAAGCGATGGTCGAGTCACACGGTGCACAGACCCGTTTCACCCTTGTTTTCCCCACCGGATGACGCGGCTTTGTCCTGCACAGCCGGCGCCACTTTGCCGGGCGGATACAGGCGCAAACGTGCGCCCGTGCCGACTGGTGTAATCTGAAGTTTCTCTTGCAGCGGAGTCAACCATGCTTTTCAAACGCAGTCCGAACGGGATCGATCTCCCGTATCCGTCCGAGATCACACCGCGCGAGGTCTACGAAGGCCGGCGCCAGTTCATCGCACGCGCCGCCGCCACCGCCGTGGTCGGCAGCGGCATCTGGGAGATGGCCAACCGCGAAGCCTTCGCGCAGGGGGCAGCCCAGCGCCTGGCGGCCACCCGCAATGCGGCGCTGTCGACGACGGAGGCCCAGACCTCCTTCAAGGACGCCAGCTCCTACAACAATTACTATGAATTCGGCACCGACAAGGGTGACCCGGTCGAGAACGCACACACGCTCAAGACCCGCCCCTGGACCGTCACCATCGACGGCGAAGTGAAGAAGCCCGTCACCCTCGACATCGACCGCATCCTGAAACTCGCCCCGCTGGAAGAGCGCATCTACCGCCTGCGCTGCGTGGAAGGCTGGTCGATGGTGATTCCGTGGGTCGGCTATTCGCTGTCGAACATCCTGAAACAGGTCGAGCCGACCGGCAATGCCAAGTACGTCGAGTTCACGACCCTCGCGGACCGGCGCCAGATGCCGGGCCTGCGCAGCCCCGTGCTGGACTGGCCCTATGTGGAAGGCCTGCGCATGGATGAGGCCATGCATCCGCTGGCGCTGCTCGCCGTCGGGATGTATGGCCAGGTGCTGCCGAACCAGAACGGCGCGCCGGTGCGCCTGATCGTGCCCTGGAAGTACGGCTTCAAGTCGGCCAAGTCGATCGTGCGCATCCGCCTCACCAGCCGCCAGCCGCGCACCGCCTGGAACGACTCGGCGCCGAACGAATACGGCTTTTATTCGAACGTGAACCCGAACGTCGACCACCCGCGCTGGTCGCAGGCCTCCGAGCGCCGCATCGGCGAGGATGGCTTCTTCCAGAAGAAGCGCAAGACGCTGATGTTCAACGGCTACGACCAGGTCGCGTCGCTGTACGGCGGCATGGACCTCAAGAAGTTCTTCTGATGGCGTTCAACCCGATTGGCAAGCAGCTCACCGCGATCAAGGCGCTGGTATTCTTGCTGGCGCTGCTGCCTTTTCTCCGCATGGCCTGGCTGGTGGCGCAGGGCGTGCCGGTCGAGCCATTGGAGTTCCTCACGCGCGGCACCGGCGACTGGACCTTGTACTTCCTGTGCATCACGCTGGCGGTGACGCCGCTGCGCAGGCTCACCGGCTGGAACTGGGTGATCAAGCTGCGCCGCATGCTCGGGCTGTACGCCTTCTTCTACGCGCTGCTGCACTTCGTGACCTTCTTCTGGTTCGATCACTTCTTCGACATCGCCGAGATGCTCAAGGACGTGGTCAAGCGGCCCTTCATCACGGTCGGCTTCATCGCCTTCGTCCTCCTGATCCCGCTGGCCGTCACCAGCACCAACGCAATGGTCAAGCGTCTGGGCGGGAAGCGCTGGCTGTGGCTGCACCGCTTGATCTACGTGATCGCACCGCTCGGCATCCTGCATTTCTGGTGGATGAAGGCGGGGAAGAACGACTTCCAGGAGCCGATCATTTTCGGCGCCATCGTGGCGCTGCTGCTCGCCATGCGGGTTTACTGGAGCTACGCGAAGAAGGCGCAGGCGGCGCGCGCCTGACCATCACCTTGTGCTGTGATCGAAGGAAGGAAGACCCATGAAACCTCGCATCAGCCTCATTACGCTCGGCGTCACTCACCTGGAGCAGGCCGTGGCCTTTTACCGCGACGGACTGGGATGGGAGACCGACGGCATAGTCGGCAAGGAGTTCGAGCACGGCGCCGTCGCCTTTTTCGAACTGGAGGGTGGCCTGCGGCTGGCCTTGTGGCCACGCGCCAGCCTGGCGCATGACAGCGGGGTGCCGCAGGGCAGCCTGAACTCGACCGAATTCGCGCTCGCGCACAACGTCGCCGCGAAGGAAGAGGTCGACGCCATCATGGAGAAAGCCTTGCAGGCCGGGGCGCGCATGGTGAAGCCGGCCGCCGACACCTTCTATGGCGGCTACGCCGGCTATTTCGCGGATCCGGACGGCCACTTGTGGGAAGTGGCCTTCAATCCGCAGATGCTGCCCCCGGGGTGACTACTTCAGCATCGACTCCAGCGCGAACAGGTCGGCCGGGTTCTCGCGCTGGCGGATCAGGTGGACCTGGTCGCCATCGACGATGACTTCCGCCGCGCGGCCGCGCGTGTTGTAGTTCGACGCCATCGTCATGCCATAGGCGCCGGCCGTCATGATCGCCAGCAGGTCGCCCTGCTCGACATTCAGCTCACGCTCGCGCGCCAGCCAGTCGCCCGATTCGCACACCGGTCCCACCACGTCGTAGGTCAGCTTGTCGCCTTCGCGCGGCGCGACCGGCTGCACGCCCATCCAGGCCTGGTACAGGGCCGGGCGCATCAAATCGTTCATGGCCGCGTCGACGATCGCGAAGTTCTTTTCCACGCCGGGCTTCAGGAACTCGATCTTCGTGAGCAGCACGCCGGTATCGGCCACGATCGAGCGGCCCGGTTCCATGATGACCTTGAACGGCGCGCCGCCATGTTTTTCCGCGCGCCAGGCGTCGATGCGGGCGAACAGGCGGCCCAGATAGTCGCCCACCGGGACCGGCGGCTTGTCGCCTTCGGCGCCGTAGTTCACGCCAAGGCCACCGCCGATGTCGAGGTGGTGCAAGTGGATGCCTTCGGCGTGCAGGGTGTCGATCACTTCGATCAGCTTGTCCAGCGCTTCCAGCAGCGGCGCGTCGTCCAGCAATTGCGAGCCGATGTGGCAGTCGATGCCGACCACGTCCAGGTGCGACAGGCTCGCCGCGGTACGGTAGGTCTCGAGCGCATCGTCGAACGCGACGCCGAACTTGCTGGCCCTCAGGCCAGTGGCGATGTAGGGGTGGGTCTTGGGATCGACGTTCGGGTTCACGCGCAGCGACACCCGCGCGCGCTTGCCCATGCTCGCCGCCACCTCGTTCAGGCGGTGCAGCTCGGGGATCGATTCGACGTTGAAGCACAGGATGTCCTTTTCCAGCGCCAGCCGCATCTCGTCGACGGTCTTGCCGACACCGGAGAAGATGGTCTTGCCCGGGTCGCCGCCGGCGGCGATCACGCGCAGCAGTTCGCCGCCCGAGACGATGTCGAAGCCCGCACCCTGGCGCGCCAGCAGGTCGAGGATGGCAAGGTTCGAGTTGGCCTTCATCGCATAGCAGACCAGGGCGTCACGCCCACGGCAAGCGTCGGCATAGGCGCCGAAGTTCTCGAGCAGGGCGGTCTTCGAATAGACATAGGTCGGCGTGCCGAATTCCTCGGCGATGGCGGACAGGGCAAGGCTGTCGGCGTGCAGGACGCCGTTCTGGTACTGGAAATGCGACATGAGGGTGCTTATTTGTTAGGGGCGGGAGTGGACGCGTTGTTCGACGGGACAGGCTGGGCCGGCAGCGGATTGGCGGCGGCGGTGGCGGCTGGAGAAGGCTTGGCCGGCGGCGTCGGCATGTAGAGCGGACCCGTCTGGCCGCAGCCGGCGACGAGCACGCTCATGAGTACGGCAGCGCAAAGCAGTGCGATGGTGGACTTCACGATTAGAATGGGGGTTTGATTAGCAGACTTTGGAGTGTAGCATGACCGAATCCGAATTTTTGGCGCTGGCCGAAAGCACCCTGGACCGCATCGAAGGGTGCCTCGACAAGCTGAACGACGACGACGTGGTCGACGTCGAATGCCGCCGCAGCGGCAATGTGCTGGAAATCGAATTCCTGCGCAACGCCACCAAGATCATCGTCAACAGCCAGGCCCCGCTGCAGGAAATGTGGGTGGCGGCGCGCTCGGGCGGCTACCACTACAAGCGCGTGGGCGACGAGTGGCGCAACACGCGCGACGATACCGAGCTGTTCGCGGCGCTGTCGCAGTATGTGACGGAGCAGGGCGGGGCGCCGGTCGCGCTGGGCTGAGCGAACGCCAGGCTTCAGGGCGCGAATACGGCACGCACGCAGCCGTCTTTCTTGTGCTTGAACATGTCGTAGCCGCGCGGCCCGTCCTCGAGCGAGAAACGGTGCGTGGCGAGATACGCCGGATTCAGCTCGCCTTTCTGTGCATGCGCGAGCAGGCGCTCCATGTATGCTTGCCCGTGCTGTTGGGCGGTACGCAGCGTCATGCCCTTGTTCATGAGAGCGCCCATCGGGAATTTGTCGAGCATGCCGTAGACCCCCAGCACCGACAAGGTGCCGCCCTTGCGGCAGGCCATGATCGCTTCGCGCAGCGCCTGGCCGCGGTCGGTCTCCAGGCGCATGGCCTGCTTCACGAGGTCATAGGCGTATTGCGGCCCGGTGCCATGCGCCTCCATCCCGACCGCATCGATGCAGGCGTCGGGGCCGCGCCCGCCGGTCATCTCCTTGAGCACGTCCAGCACGCTGTCGACCTGGGTATAGTCGATCGTCTCGGAGCCGGCGTGCTCGCGCGCCATCTGCAGGCGCTCGGGGAAACGGTCGATCGCGATCACCCGCTCGGCGCCCATCAGCCGCGCGCTCTGCTGCGCCATCAGGCCTACGCCGCCGCAGCCCCAGACCGCGACCGTGTCGCCCGGCTGGATGTCGCAGAAATCGGCGCCCATATAGCCGGTCGGCGCCGCATCCGAGAGAAACAGGGCCGTCTCGTCAGCCACGCCGTCGGGCACCTTGAAGCAATCGTTGTCGGCAAACGGCACCCGCACGTACTGCGCGTGCGCACCGGCGTAGCCGCCGAAGGCGTGGGTGTAGCCGTAGATGCCGGCCGTGGTATGGCCGCCCAGCAGGGGCTCCTGCAGTTCGGGCTTGGGGTGCGTGTTGTCGCACAGGGAATACAGGGAATGCTGGCAGTACCAGCACTGGCCGCACACGATAAACGAGGGCACGACGACACGGTCGCCCTTCGCCACGCGCTTGACCGCGGACCCGACTTCTTCGATGACGCCCATGAATTCGTGGCCGATCACATCGCCGGCCTTCATGGTCGGGATGTAGCCGTCGATGAAGTGCAGGTCCGAGCCGCAGGTCGTCGACAGGCTGACGCGCAGGATGGCGTCGTGGGGATTGACGATCTCGGGGTCCTTCACCGTGCCGACCCGCAGGTCGTTCACGCCGTTCCAGTACAGTGCTCGCATGGTCTGCTCCTTTATCGTGTATCGGCGCGCGCGGCGGGCTGGCGCGCGGTGGTGGGGATCTCGCCGGTCTCGACGAGGTTCTTGAAGCGCCGCAGCGCGCCATCGGCGACGACGCGCAGCGGCGTGGTTCCCAGCAGCTGGACAATCCACTCGCCGAGCGCGCCGCCCGGCGGCTCCAGCCGCAAGCGCAAGGTCAGCACGGTGCCGCGGCCGCCCGAGGCGGGGTGGAAGCGGATCGCTCCCTCGTTGGCGACGGCGGCGTCCGAAACCGAGCGCCATCCGACGCCGTCGCCGGCGCGCTCGACCGTCTCCGTATCCCATTCGCAGGCGCGGCCGAGCGGGCCCGCCAGCTTCCAGTGCAAGCGCCCCGCGCCGGCCTGCTGCACGGTCGCGAACCCCGCCATGATCTGCGGCAGCGTCTGCGGGTCGAGCCAGCGCTGGCGCAGTTCGTCTGCGGTCTTGCCGATCGTGATCGAGCGCTCGATTTCGGGCTGGGCGCGCGCGTTCGCACTTTCCCCGCGCGCGCTGCGCATCGCCCCTGCCGCGCCTGCGCCGGCAATGGCGCCGAGCGCGAGCGCTGCGGCGCCTTTCTTCCTGCCCCCGAGCGCGGCCGCGAGCGCCGCGGCGCCGAGCGCAATCGGAATCCAGCCGATGTCGCGCTGCGTGCCCATACGTGTGGAACCGGTGTTGCTTGTCATGATCAATCCTCCTGGTCGTTGGCGCCTGGCTTGCGGATGTCAGTCGCGTGGCTGCGGCAGGCGCCATAGCTGGGTTGGCAGGGCCAGCGGCGCTTCGCGGTTGAAGAACGCCGAGTCCTGGATGCGCGAACTGGTCACGTACAAGCTGCCGTCCGGACCCTGGCTGAAGGTGTCGGGCCAGCGCAGGCGCGGATCGCGCACCACGGTGCGCAGGACGCCGTCCGGGCCCTGCGACAGCTTGCGCGCCTTGATCGCGTTGTCTTCGATGGAAGTCAGGTACAGGGTGTCGCTGCCGCGGCCGATCCACAGCCCGTCGGTGGGGCCGACCTTGCCATAGGGCTGGACCTGGTCGCCGACGTCGTCCCCGGCCAAACCGCGCGTGACGAGCGCCGCGGTCGCGATGCGGTACAGGGTCGCGCCGGTCAGCGCCTTCCAGTAAAGCCAGGCGCCGTCGGACGAGAGAGCGATGCTGTCGGCGGCGAACAGTACCGGCCGGCCGTCCGGATAGCGCAGCGGCCTGCCGTCGGTGCGCACGACCACGCCTTTTTCGGGCTGGGTCGACGGGTGGCCGTCGAGCACGCGGCGCGCCTTGCCGCTGGCCAGCTCGACCACGACCAGCGCACCGCGCTGTCCGGCGTCGGTCAGGTAGGCATGCTTGCCGTCGCGCGAGAAGCGCACGTCGTTCAGGTAGGAACCGGGGATCGCGACATCCTGGCCGAAGCGGATCACCTGGGCCACCCGGTCGGTGGCGAGATCGACGCGCACCAGCTTCGGTCCCCCCGGCACCAGGCCATCCACGGCGGGCGCTGCGGGATCGACGACCCAGATACTGCCACGGCCGTCGGCCACCACGCTCTGTACGCAGACCCAGTGCTGCGCCGGATCGAGTTCGTCGCGCCGCACGTTGCGCCAGGCATTCCACCGATCGTCGGGATAGGGACGCAGGCTACCGTCCTTCATGAGCTCGGCGACCGAGACCGGCGCGTCCTCGGTCCAGCGTGGGAAGTTCACGAAAATGCGGCCCTGTTCGCTGACGGTCACGCCGGTGACCTGGTGTTCGAACTGGGCCGCCTGCTGCAGCATGGCGCCGGGGCGGCGATGCTCGGGACGGGTCTCGGGTGCGGCTTGCAACGCCTGCGTTTGTGCCGGGGCTGTGCCGGAGAACAGGCCGGCGCCTGCAAAGACGAGGACGAGGATCATGGAGACTTTTGGCATGGCTCTACCTTTCCGAAAGCGGCTGCCTGCATCGGCGTGGAGGTCTATTCTGGCACTGGAAAAACGATCTATTTGTAGGCGCACACGCCAGTTCGGACATGTAATCTCGGTTGAGTGGCGTGGATGCCGCACCGTCGAAACCTCCCGTTGAGCCATGTTCTGCAGGCTATTCCAACGGGCTGGCCGATCAAGAAAATTGCGCAGCACCTCCACTTGTTATCCGGACCGCCGTGGCCACTGTGACGAGATACCGGGGCGGCATCCCGATGCCGCGCCGGTAGACGCCGCGCCGGCGCTGTCCGCGGCTTCCTCAATTTTTGCCAGGGCGAAGCGCATCGAGGCATCCCGCGGGACGCGTCGAGCCGTGGCGCGTTACAGGAGCGGATCATGAAAGCAGTTGTCTATCGAGGACCCAACCAGGTCGCCGTGGAAGATGTGCCGGACCCCAGAATCGAACGTCCGACCGATGCCATCGTCAAGATCACCAGCACCAATATCTGCGGCTCCGACCTGCACATGTACGAGGGCCGCACCGATTTCGAGCAGGGCCGCGTGTTCGGTCACGAGAACCTGGGCGTGGTCATGGAAGTCGGGCCGGCGGTCGAGCACCTCAAGCCGGGCGACTGGGTGTGCATGCCGTTCAACATCAGCTGCGGCCATTGCAAGAATTGCGAACGCGGCCTGACCAACTATTGCCTGAACGCGAACGAACCGGGCGTAGCCGGCGGCGCCTTCGGCTTCGCCGACATGGGACCCTGGCAGGGCGGCCAGGCCGAATACCTGCGCGTGCCCTGGGCCGACTTCATGTGCCTGAAGCTGCCGCCGGACGCGGAGGAAAAGCAGTCCGACTACGTGATGTGCGCCGACATCTTCCCGACCGGCTGGCATGCGACCGAACTGGCCGGCATGAAGCCCGGGGACGCCGTCGTCATCTACGGCGCCGGGCCGGTGGGCCTGATGGCGGCGCATTCGGCGATGATCAAGGGGGCGTGCAGCGTGATGGTGGTCGATTGCCACGCCGACCGGCTCAAGCTGGCCGAATCGATCGGTGCGATCGCGATCGATTATTCAAAAGAAGACCCGGTGCAGCGGGTCATGGACCTGACCCACGGGCGCGGCGCGGACGCCGGTTGCGAATGCGTAGGCTACCAGTGCCATGATCATCATCATCACCGCCAGGAGCGTCCCAACCTCACGATGAACAACTTGGTCAACTCGGTCAAGTTCACCGGCGGGATCGGGGTGGTGGGCGTGTTCGTTCCTGAAGACCCGAACGCGCCGGACGCGCTGGCGAAGGAGGGGAAGATCGCGCTCGACTGGGGCATGCTCTGGTTCAAGGGCCAGCGCGTCGCCACCGGCCAGTGCCCCGTCAAGGCCTACAACCGGCAATTGCGCGACCTGATCCACGCCGGCCGCGCCAAGCCTTCGTTCATCGTGTCGCACGAGCTGCAACTGGAGCAGGCGCCGGACGCCTACCAGCATTTCGACGCGCGTGACCACGGTTGGACCAAGGTCATCCTGCATCCCGGCGCCTGACCTGGCCTGGCGCGGTGTGCAGGACCGCCGCCGCTGACGGCGTCAGAACAACTCGTTCCTGACCGCGTCGCGCTGCTTCTGCTCCGCCGGCGCCGGCGGCGGTCCGACATCCAGCGCCGTGACGCCGGTGCCCGGCGGCGTCTCGGCGTAGTAGTACTCGCCACCCGCCAGCACCAGTCCCGGCGGCACTTCACGATCGGCCATCGGCTCGGTCTTGAGCGCCTTGCTCATGTAGCCGATCCAGATCGGCAGGGCCAGGCCGCCGCCGGTTTCGCGGTTGCCGAGGTTCTTGGGCTGGTCGTAGCCGATCCAGGCGATGCCGACCAGCTTCGGGTTGTAGCCGGCGAACCAGGCGTCGATCGAGTCATTGGTGGTGCCGGTTTTTCCCGCCAGGTCGGTGCGCTTGAGCGCCATCGCTTTGGCTGCGGTGCCGTAGCGGACCACGTCCTTGAGCATGCTGTCGACCAGGAAGGCGTTGCGCGCATCGATCACGCGGTTCGCTTCCAGGCCGGCGCGTTCCGGACGCGCCTCCGACAGTACCTTGCCGTCGGCGTCGGTCACCTTCGAGATCAGGTAGGGGCTGATGCGGTAGCCGCCGTTGGCGAACACCGCGTAGGCGCCGGCCATCTGCAGCGGCGTGGTCGAACCCGCGCCCAATGCGAGCGTCAGGTAGGCCGGGTTGCGCTCGGCGTCGAAGCCGAAGCGGGTCGCGAATTCCTGGCCGTAGCGGGCGCCGATCTTGTTCAGGATCCGGATCGAGATCATGTTCTTCGACTGGGTCAGGCCGCGCCGCATGGTCATCGGGCCTTCGTACTTGTTGTCGTAGTTCTTCGGCTCCCAGGCCTGGCCGCCGGTCTGGCCGGCATCAAATGAAATCGGCGCGTCGTTGATGATCGTCGCCGGCGACAGGCCGCGTTCCAGTGAGGCCGAATAGATGAAGGGCTTGAATGAGGATCCCGGCTGGCGCCAGGCTTGCGTCACGTGGTTGAACTTGTTGCGGTTGAAGTCGAAGCCGCCGACCAGCGCGCGGATCGCGCCGTCCTCGGTATTGGCCGCAACGAAGGCCGATTCCACTTCCGGCATCTGGGTGATGACCCACTTCGATTCGTCGTCCTGCATCACGCGCACCACGGCGCCGCGGCGGATGCGGCGGTTCGGCGCGGCCTTGTCGGACAGCCAGGCCCTGGCAAACGTGAGGCCCGGGCCGCTCATCTTGATGGTCTCGCCGGAGGCGATGGTGGCGGTGACCTGGGTGCTGGACGCCTGCAGCACGATGGCGGCCACGATGTTGTCGCTGTCCGGGTGTTCGGCCAGCTCGGCCTCGATGGCCTCGTCGGCTTCGCCCTTTTCGCTCGGGATCTCGATATACGATTCCGGGCCGCGGTAGGGGTGGCGGCGCTCGTAGTCCATCACGCCGCGGCGCAGCGCCAGGTAGGCCGCATCCTGGTCGGCCTTGGTGATGGTGGTGAACACGTTCAGGCCGCGCGTGTAGGTGTCTTCCTTGAACTGCTCGTAGACCAGCTGGCGCGCCATCTCGGCCACGTACTCGGCGTGTACGCCGAAAGCGGTGCTGTCGGTCTTGATCTTGAGCGGCTCTTCCTTCGCCGTCTTGTACTGGGCGTCGGTGATGTAGCCCAGGTCGTGCATGCGCTGCAGGATGTACTGCTGGCGCGTTTTGGCGCGGGTCGGATTCACGACAGGGTTATAAGCAGATGGCGCCTTCGGCAGGCCGGCCAGCATCGCGGCTTCGGCCACGGTGATGTCGCGCAGGTCCTTGCCGAAGTAGATCTGGGCCGCCGACTGGAAGCCGAAGGCGCGCTGGCCCAGGTAGATCTGATTCATGTACAGCTCGAGGATCTGGTCCTTGCTGAGGTTCTTCTCGATCTTCCAGGCCAGCAGCGCCTCGTAGGCCTTGCGCTTGAAGGTCTGCTCCGACGACAGGAAGAAGTTGCGCGCGACCTGCTGGGTGATGGTCGAGGCGCCTTGGCGCGCGCCGCCGGTGGCGTTGCGGAAGGCGGCGCGCAGGATGCCGAGGTAGTCGATGCCGCTGTGCTGGTAGAAGCGGTCGTCCTCGATCGAGAGCACGGCCTTCTTCATCACGTCCGGGATGTCCTTGAAGTGCACCAGGGTGCGGCGCTCCTCGCCGAATTCGCCGATCAGGACGTTATCGGCGGTGAAGATCCGCAGCGGCATCTTGGGCCGGTAGTCGGTGATGGTATCGAGTGCGGGCAGGTTCGGATAGGCCATCGCGAGTGCGAACACCAGCACCAGCACGCCGATCACGGCGAGGCCGGTGACGGCGCCGACGGCCCACAGGAGCAGGCGCTTGGGGCTGTATTTCGACGGGGCGGACGGTGCGTTCTTGCCCGAAGCTTGTTTCTCTTTCATGCTGGCTTTCGCTAGATAAATTTTGCTGCATTGATCGGGGCATTATAAGTCACACGATTGCGGGCCGATACACGTATGGATGAGCAAAAATTCACCGAAAAGCGCCAGCGTCAATATCAAGCAGGAAACGGTCGTGGCAGGGGTGATAACACTCTGTGCCGGAGTGTGGCGCGCGCGCCCCGGAATGCCCTGCGCTTCATTAGAAAAATCTTGTCCGAGAGCATCCTTTTCGCTACGATCTAATGCGGTGCCGCATATATATGCACCAAGTCTCAGATTTATCGAAGGAAATTCCCGCACGCGGGCGTTCAACACAGATCCCGTTCTCGACCGGGAAGGGCACCAGGAGTACGCGCGTGATCAATCTCAGTTCCTTGTTCGGAAAGTCCAGTCCGCCGTTGGCCGGGCTCGACATCAGCACGTCCGGCGTTCGCCTGGTCGAGCTGGCCGATGCCGGCAAGGGTGAACTGCGCCTCGAGCGCTATGCCGCCGAACCGCTGCCGCGTGGCGCGGTCGTCGACGGCAATATCGAAAACATCGACCAGGTGTCGGAGGCCGTGCGCCGGGTCTGGAAGAAAAGCGGCACCCGCGCCAAGCTGGTCGCGCTCGGCATGCCGCCGGCCTCGGTCATCACCAAGAAGATCATCCTGCCGGCCGGTATGTCGGAAGACCAGCTGGAAGTGCAGGTCGAATCGGAAGCCAACCAGTACATCCCGTTCGCGCTGGACGAAGTCAGCCTCGATTTCGACGTGATCGGCCCGGCGCCGAATTCGATCGAGGACATGGAAGTCATGCTGGCCGCCGCACGCCGCGAAAAGGTCGAGGATCGGGTGGCGATCGCCGAAGCGGCCGGCCTCACGGCCACCGTGATGGACATCGAATCCTACGCCGCGCGCGCCGCGCTCGACCGGGCCACGAGAGGCCGCGTGGCCGGCGCCAAGCCGGACCAGATCATCGCGCTGTTCCAGATCGGCGCCCAGGCCACCCATGTGTCGGTGCTGCAGAACGGCGAGACCATCTACGAGCGCGAGCAGCCTTTTGGGGGCAATGCGCTGACCCAGGACATCGTGCGCGCCTACGGCCTCTCCTTCGAGGAAGCCGAGTCGCGCAAGAAGGCCGGCGACCTGCCGGAGAATTATCGGGCCGACATCCTGACGCCCTTCCTCGAAAGCGCGGCGCTCGAGATCACCCGCGCGATCCAGTTCTTCTTCACCTCGACCCCGTATACCCGCATCGACGCGTTGTACCTGGCGGGGGGCTGCGCCTGCCTGCCTGGCCTGCTCGACCTGATCGGCGCCCGCACCCGCATCCCGAGCAGCATCGTGGCCCCGTTCGAGGGCATGGGCTATGGCCCGCTGGTGCGCGAACAGCAGCTGCGCCAGGAAGGCGCCGCCTACCTGGTGGCCTGCGGCCTGGCCCTGCGGAGGTTCGGATGATCCGGATTAACCTGCTGCCTCACCGCGAGGCCAAGCGCAAGCAGAAGCAATCGGCTTTCGTCGCCCTGATGGCGCTGGGCGGCCTGGCCGGCGCTGCCTTCGTGCTGCTGGTCGGCGCCTGGAACGCCAGCCGCATCGCGGTGCAGGACGAACGCAACCTGGTGCTCAAGACCGCCGGCGCGGAACTGGACAAGAAGATCGCCGACATCAAGACCCTGAAGGAAGAAATCGAAGCCCTGAAGGCGCGCCAGCAGGCGGTCGAGGATTTGCAGGGCGACCGCAACCAGCCGGTCTACCTGCTCGACGAACTGGTGCGCCAGACCCCGGAAGGCGTGTACCTGAAGTCCTTCCACCAGAACGGCCAGGTGGTGACCCTGAACGGCTATGCCCAGTCGCAGGAACGGGTGGCCGAACTGCTGCGCAACGTGTCCGGCAGCTCGACCTGGCTGGAGCGCCCCAACCTGACCGAAGTGAAGGTCGCCACCCTGGGGCAGAGCAAGACCGGGCGCAAGGTCGTCGAGTTCCAGATGGACGTGGCGATCAAGCGTCCGCGCGAGAACGACGAGACCGCGGCCGCGCCGGGCGCATCTGGTACACCGGGCGCGGCGGAGGCGAAGACGCCATGAGCATGAATATCGATCTGAAAGACCTCGGCGCCCAGCTGGCCGCCCAGTTCCAGGACCTGCAGGGCCGCCAGCCCGGCCAGTGGCCGCTGGCGCCGCGCCTGTTGTGCGCCGCCGGCGTGATGGCGCTGGTGACCGGCCTCGGTTACTTCTTCTACTGGAGCGGCCAGTTCGAGACCCAGGAGCAGGGCGCCGCCGAGGAAGTGCGGCTGCGCGACGAATACCGCCTCAAGATGGCGCAGGCGATCAACCTCGAGGCGCTGCAGGCGCAGAAGGCGCAGGTCGACCTGTACGTCGGGCGGCTCGAGAAGCAGTTGCCGAGCAAATCCGAGATGGCGGACCTGCTGTCCGACATCAACCAGGCCGGCGTCGGCCGCGGTCTGCAGTTCGAACTGTTCAAGCCGGGTGCGGAAGTGGTGCGCGACTACTATGCCGAACAGCCGATCGACGTCAAGGTGACCGGCAAGTACAACGACGTCGGCGCGTTTGCCGCCGACATGGCCAACCTGCCGCGCATCGTCACGCTCAACAATATGTCGGTGAGCACCAAGGACGGTGTGCTGCAGCTGGAAGCGATCGCCAAGACCTTCCGCTACCTCGATCCGGAAGAGATCGCGGCGCAGAAGAAGAAAGCGCGTGAAGAGAAGATGAAGAAGCAGAAGGGAGGCGCATGATGGTGCGGAATGCATGCGCGCTGGGGCTGGCCCTGCTGCTGGCGGGCTGCGGCGACGGCGACGTCAAGGAAGTGCGCGACTGGATGGAACAGGTCAAGCGCGAGACTGCGCCGGCCGTCAAGCCGCTGCCGGAGCCGAAGGAATTCGTCCCCTACGCCTACGATCCGCGCGGCGCGATCGAACCCTTCAGCGACGCCAAGCTGCTCAACGAGATGCAGCGGGTGGCGGCGGCCACCAGCAATCCGCTGGCGCCCGACGCCAACCGTCCGCGCGAAGTGCTCGAGAACTACCCGCTCGACACGATGCGGATGGTGGGCACGCTGCAGAAGGGCGGCGCCAATTACGCGCTGGTGCAGATCGACACATCGATCCACCAGGTCAAGGCCGGCCAGCGCATCGGCCAGAATTTCGGGTTGGTCACGCGCATCAGCGAAGGCGCGATCGACATCAGGGAAGTAGTGCAGGACGCCACCGGCGACTGGGTCGAGCGCAAGGCGACGATCGAGCTGGCGGAAAGCAAGGAGAGCGGCAAATGACCCAATATATGAACCTGCGCAGCGTGGCGCCGGCCTGGCTGGTGCGCTGCGCCGCCATGCTGCTGCTGGCGCTCGGCGCCGGCGCGGCCCAGGCGCAAGCCAACGCGATCGAATCGATCACCGCCACCCAGCAGGGCCCCAACGTGGTGCTGCACATCGGCATGCGCGAAGCCTTGCCGAAGCCGCCGATCGGCTTCTCGATCACGAATCCGGCGCGCATCGCGCTCGACTTTGGCGCCACCAGCAACGCCACCGGCAAGGCGGCCCAGGACATCAACCTGGGCGACGTGCGCAGCCTGAACCTGGTGCAGGCCGGCGAACGCACGCGCCTGGTGCTGAACCTGGCGCGTCCGCTGAACTACAGCAGCGCGATCGACGGCAAGTCGGTGCGCATCACCGTCGAAGGCCCGGGCGTGGCCCCGACTGCGGCCAGCGCGGCGCCAGTCGCCAGCGCACCCGCGCCGGCCGCGCGCCAAATGCTGCGCGACCTCGATTTCCGCCGCGGCGCCAACGGCGAAGGCCGCGTGGTGGTCGATCTCCCGCCCGGCCAGGGCGGCGTCGACGTGCGCCAGGCCGGCAACCAGATCATCGTCGACTTCCTGCGCACCGGCGTGCCCGCGACCCTGCGCCGCCGCCTCGACGTCACCGATTTCGGCACCCCGGTGTCGCGCATCACCACCGTCGCCCAGGGCGAGAACACCCGCATGACCATCGACGCCCAGGGCCTGTGGGAACAGTCGGTGTACCAGAGCGACACCCAGCTGATCGTCGACGTGCGTCCGATCCAGGAAGACCCGAACCGCCTGGCCCAGGGCACCACTGGCTACCGCGGCGAGAAGCTCTCGTTCAACTTCCAGAACGTCGACGTGCGCGCCGCGCTGCAGGCGATCGCCGACATCTCGGGCCTGAACATCATCACCAGCGATTCCGTCACCGGCAACCTGACCCTGCGCCTGCGCGACGTGCCCTGGGACCAGGCCCTCGACGTGGTGCTGCAGGCCAAGGGCCTGGACATGCGCAAGAACGGCAACGTGCTGTGGATCGCGCCCAAGGAAGAACTGCTGACCAAGGAAAAGCTCGAACTCGAGCAGCGCGCCCAGATCGCCGACCTCGAGCCGCTGCGCTCCGAGATCTTCCAGCTGAACTACCAGAAGGTCGAATCGTTCCGCACCGTGTTCGGCCTGGACGCCGGCGGCGCCGCCAGCGCCGACAACCGCGGCCGCGTGCTGTCCAAGCGCGGCAGCGCCATCATCGACCCGCGCACCAACCAGATGTTCGTGACCGACGTCGCTTCCAAGATCGAGGACATCCGCAAGCTGATCCTGAAGACCGACGTCGCCTCCAGGCAGGTGCTGATCGAAGCGCGCCTGGTGGAAGCGAACGACGGCTTCTCGCGCAACCTGGGCGCCAAGCTCGGTTTCGCCGACCTGCGCACCCTGCGCGGCGGCGACAGCGGCTGGGCGGTCAAGGGCAATGAGCGCATCGCCATCGGCGGCAACCTGACCGGCATCGGCCAGGTCACCGGCCAGACTCCGGATACCGGCGACGGCTACACCAACACCACCCTGGTTAACCTGCCGGCGGCCGCGATCGGCGGCGCCAACGCGCCGTCGCTGGCCTTCAGCCTGTTCTCCTCGGCCGCCAACCGCTTCCTGAACCTGGAGCTGTCGGCGCTGGAAGCGGACGGCAAGGGCAAGATCATCTCGAGCCCGCGCGTGGTCACCGAAGACAAGCAGATCGCCGTGATCGAACAGGGTATCGAATTGCCGTATCAGACCGCCACCAGCAGCGGCGCGACCTCGATCACCTTCAAGAAGGCCAACCTGCGCCTGGAAGTCACGCCGCAGATCACCCCGGACGGCAACGTGGTGCTGGAAGTCGACGTCAACAAGGACAGCAAGGGCGAGGAAACCCGCGCGGGCCCGGCGATCAATACCCAGCACGTGAAGACCAAGGTAATGGTCGAGAACGGCGGCACCGTGGTGCTGGGCGGGATCTACCAGCAGACCGAGCGCAATAACGAAACCAAGGTCCCGCTGCTGGGCGACGTGCCGGTGCTCGGCTACCTGTTCAAGTCGACCGGCCGCGAGAACACCAAGACCGAACTGCTGGTATTCATCACGCCAAAGATCGTGGCTGAAGTCGGCCGCTGAACAACCATTCTCAATCAACACATCAACACACGGCTTCAACATGGACAAGAAAACGAAGTACATGCACGCTAGCGTGGCCCTGCTGGTGGCGGCAACCCTATCCGCCTGCGGCGGCGGCGGCGGTTCGCCGGGCGGTACCGGCAGCACCCCGGGCACCGGCGGCGGCACCACCCCGACCACCCCCACCACCACCGATCCGAAGATCACGGTCTCCCTGACCGACGGCGCCGGCGCCAACGTCAGTTCGCTGTCGGGCGGCCAGAGCGCCACCGTCAAGGCCACCGTGCTGGACGCCGCCGGCAAGCCGGCCGCCGGCGCGATCGTGCAGTTCGCAGCGAGCACCGACGCCCTGGTCGCCTTCACCCCGGAAAGCGGCTCGGCCCTGACCGACGCCAACGGTGTGGCGGTGATTTCGGTCAAGCCGGCCAGCGTGACCTCGGCCGGCGCGGTCGGCATCACCGCGACCTCGGTGGTCGGCGGCAAGACCGCGACCGCCAGCAGCAACATCTCGGTGGGCGCGGCCCCGCTGACGGTCGGCGCACTGACTTTCTCGCCAGCGCCGAGTGGGGCCTTACCGGCGTTTAGCACCGTCTCGCTGAGCATTCCGGTCACCAGCGGCGGCCAGCCGGCTTCCTCGGTCTCGGGCTTGAACATGACCTCCAAATGTGTGGGCGACGGCACCGCCACCCTGGTACCGGGCGCTTTCGCCAACGGCATCCAGACTGCCACCTATACCAACAACGGTTGCGTACTTGGCCGCGACACCATCACAGTCTCGATCGGCAACTCGAGCCAGAGCATTCCGCTGGACGTCATCTCGGCCAACATCGGCGCCATCCAGTTCTCGGGCACCAGCGTATCGGGCAGCTCGATCGTGCTCAAGGGCTCGGGTGGCCTGGGCCGCTCCGAAGCAGCCCAGGTCACGTTCCGCGTGGTCGACCAGCATGGCAATGCACTGCCGGGCGTGGGTGTGAACTTCAGCGCCACCACCAATACTGGCGGCCTGGCGGTGTCACCGAGCTTCGCCACCACCGACAGCAGCGGTAACGCCATGACCATGGTGTCGTCTGGCACGGTGCCGACCCCGGTGCGCGTGATTGCCGAAGCGAGCCGCAACGGCGTCAAGATCAGCGGCTTGTCCGACACCCTGACCATCTCGACCGGGTTGCCGATCCAGAAGTTCATGTCGATGAGCGCCGAGCGCTACAACATCGAGGGCACCAAGTACGATAACGAAACCACCGACATCACGGTGTTGCTGGCCGACCAGTACGGCAATCCGGTATCGGACAACACCGCGATTAACTTCGTCACGGAAGGCGGCGCAGTCGGCAGCTCGGCCCAAGGCGCTTGCGTCACCAAGGAAGGCGGCTGCACCGTGACCTTGCGCAGCCAGGAATACCGGCCGAAGGATGGCCGCGTAACCGTGCTGGCCTACGTGCAGGGCATCGAGAACTTCGTGGACGAGAACGGGGATGGACAGTACACGTGCCGCGGCTATACTGGTCCCGCGCCGTACCGTCCGTTGGTCGACACCTGCAACGGCGTTGGCGAAAAATTCCCGGATGCGTCGAGCGACCAGAGCGGCGATATGGGCGACCCCTTCCTCGACGCCAACCTGAACGACGGCGACTACGATCCCAACAAGCGCGACCTGCCGTTCCCGTACAACCGCAGTACCTACAGTAAGGCGGGTGACGGTAAGTGGGGCCTGAACTACATCCGCCGCTCGATCGAGATCGTGTTCAGCGGTTCGGACGCCAACCTGGTGCGCCAGGTGTGCAGCGGTTCGACCTGCCGCGACTGGACTGCGGCGGATGGCGATCCGAGCATCATCAAGGGTGTTTCCGGCGCTAGCTGCAGCGAGCAGGTGTTGGCAGTGCGTGTGTTTGACAACAACAATAATCCGCTGCCGGCAGGGACTTCCCTCAGCACTAGCGATGCGACCAAGCTGGGTGTGTCGCCGTTCTTGCCCGATACGGTCGCATCGACCAATATGGTTGGCGGCACCGTGCACCGGATCACGGTCAAGCCAGACTTGGCCTGTGCGCCCGGCAGCTTCATGGTGCGTGTGGCTACCCCCAAGAATAACGCGACGGGCTTTACCTTCCGATCGAACTGACGCGTTTTTTTGATGGAACCGAAGGCGGCCAGTCTATACTGGCCGTCTTTTTTTATTTCCGCGGACTTGGCAGTGCCTCATCCAAAGAGCAACAACATCTTCCTGGTTGGCCTGATGGGAGCCGGGAAGACCACCATCGGACGCCAGCTCGCGCGCAAGCTCGGGAAGCGATTCATCGATTCGGACCACGAGATCGAGGCGCGCACCGGCGCCACCATCCCCTGGATCTTCGAGATCGAGGGCGAGGCCAGTTTTCGCCGGCGCGAAGCGGACGTGATCCGCGACTTGAGCAGCCAGGACGAGCTGGTGCTGGCCACCGGCGGCGGCGCCGTGCTGAACCCGGCCAGCCGCGCCCTGCTGGCCGAGCGCGGCACCGTGATCTACCTGCGCGCCACCATCGGCAGCATCCTGCAACGCACCTCGCACGACAAGAACCGCCCGCTGCTGCAGACCGCCGACCCGCGCGCCAAGCTCGAGGAACTGTTCGCCCAGCGCGATCCGCTGTACCGCAAGATTGCGGACCTGGTCATCGACACCGGCCGACCTAACGTACAATCGATGGTACAGACCATTTTGGACCAGCTTGCCGCGCTGGACGCCGCCCGTGCCGCGGCCTGCGCGCGCCGGCCCGGCAAGGACGCAATGAACCAACAGGCACCCACCACCCTCAACGTCGAACTCGGCGAGCGCAGCTACCCGATCGCGATCGGCCCTAATCTCCTGGATGACGGCGCGCTGCTGGACCGCCACGTCGACGGCGGCAAGGCCGCCATCGTCACCAACACCACCGTCGCGCCGCTGTACCTGGCGCGCGTCGCCGGCGCCCTGCGCGCGCAAGGGCGCGAGGTGGTCGAGATCGTGCTGCCGGACGGCGAGGAGCACAAGCACTGGGAGTCGCTGAACCTGGTGTACGACGCGCTGCTCGAGAATCGCTGCGACCGCAAGACCACGCTGGTGGCGCTGGGCGGCGGCGTGATCGGCGACCTGACGGGGTTTGCCGCCAGCAGCTACATGCGCGGCGTGCCCTTCGTGCAGGTGCCGACCACCCTGCTGTCCCAGGTCGATTCCTCGGTGGGTGGCAAGACCGGCATCAACCACCCGCTCGGCAAGAACATGATCGGCGCGTTCTACCAGCCGCGCGCCGTGATCGCCGATACCGCCACCCTCGACACCCTGCCGCCGCGCGAGCTGTCGGCCGGCATGGCCGAAGTGATCAAGCACGGCGCCATCCTGGATGCCGAGTATTTCACGTGGATCGAGCAGAACATCGACAGGCTGATGGCGCGCGAGCCGCAGGCGATGGCCTACGCGATCGCGCGCTCCTGCGAGATCAAGGCCGAGGTGGTGCGCAAGGACGAGCGCGAAGGCGGCCTGCGCGCCGTGCTGAACTTCGGCCATACCTTCGGCCACGCGATCGAGTCGGGCCTCGGCTACGGCAACTGGCTGCACGGCGAAGCGGTCGGCTGCGGCATGGTGATGGCGGCCGACCTGTCGGCGCGCCTCGGCCTGGTCGATGCCGCGACGGTGGAGCGCGTGCGCGCGCTGGTGAAGGCAGCCGGCTTGCCGACCGTCGCGCCGGACCTCGGGCATGAACGCTGGATCGAGCTGATGGCGGTCGACAAGAAGAACGAGGGCGGGGCGATCAAGTTCATCCTGCTGAAACCGCTGGGCAGCCCCTCGATCACCACCGTCCCGCCGGACGTCCTGCGCGCCACGCTGGACGCCTGCGTGAAAGGATAAACGCATGGACTTCGACGCCCGCCTAGCGCCCTACGCAGCCCATTCGTCGAAGTCGCGCGGCCGCACCCACATCGAGCCGCCGGCCGGGTCGCGCAGCGAATTCCAGCGCGACCGCGACCGCATCATCCACTCGACCGCCTTCCGCCGGCTCGAATACAAGACCCAGGTCTTCCTCAACCACGAGGGCGACCTGTTCCGCACCCGCCTGACGCACTCGATCGAGGTGGCCCAGATCGGCCGCACGCTGGCGCGCAGCCTGGGGCTGAACGAAGACCTGGTCGAAGCCACCGCGCTGGCGCACGACCTCGGCCACACGCCCTTCGGCCACGTGGGCCAGGACGTGCTCAACGAGTGCATGAAGGACTTCGGCGGCTTCGAACACAATCTGCAAAGCCTGCGCGTGGTGGACGAGCTGGAAGAGCACTACGGCGCCTTCGATGGCCTGAACCTCACGTTCGAAACGCGCGAGGGCATCCTCAAGCACTGCTCGGTGACCAATGCGCGCCAGCTGGGCGAACTCGGGCGCCGTTTCCTCGACCGCAGCCAGCCCAGCCTGGAAGCGCAGCTGACCAACCTGGCCGACGAGATCGCGTACAACAACCACGACATCGATGACGGGCTGCGTTCGGGGCTGCTCACCATGGCGCAGATGGAAGAAGTGGAGCTGTTTGCACGCCATCGGCGGATCGTGGAAACGCAGTATCCGGGGCTGCCGGGGCGGCGCGCGCTGTACGAGACGATTCGCCTGATGATTACGGCGATGACGGCAGACCTGGTCGAGACGTCACGCGCCTTGATCGCGGAGGCGGCGCCGCAGAGTATCGATGACGTGCGGGTATCGCCTCCCTTGATTCGCTTCTCGGCCGAGATGCGGGCGGAGACGACGGCCTTGAAGCGCTTCCTGTATGCGAACCTGTATCGTCACTTCCAGGTGAACCGGATGCGCGTGAAGGCGTCGCGCATCGTGCGCGAGTTGTTCGAAGCGTTTTTGCAGGATCCGGTGCTGCTGCCGAATGATTACCAGGTGGAGGGTGATCCGATGCGGCAGGCACGCAAGATCGCGGATTACATCGCGGGGATGACGGACCGGTATGCGATCCGGGAGCATCGCCGCATTTTCTCGCTCGATCACTTCTGAAATCATCGCAAGCCACTTGCTCGTCATCCCGGCCTTCGCCGGGATGACGGTCTTGAAGTTAACGATGGAAATGCAGGGTTGGCGTGTTAGCCGAACAAGCCTGGCGTGGCCAACTCCACCAGCAGCTTCTTGACCGGCGCCGGCAACGGCGCCTCGCCGATGCGCGACAAGTCCCACCACAGATGCCGGCCGGTCGCCCCAGCGCGCGCCGACAGGTGCACCTGCCACGGATTGACGTGCAGCTTGTAGTGCGTGAACACATGCACCAGTGGCCGCAGCGCCTGCACCTCGTCCACCGTCCCGAACTGCGCCGCCGCGGCAGCGACGTCGGGCGCGCACAAAGCGTCCACCTCGACTCCCAGGTGCCCATCCACTTCCGGCAGCGACAGCAGCCCACCCCAGATCCCGCTGTCCGGCCGCTGCTCCAGCAGCACCTGCCCGCCGTCGATCACGACCAGCATGCTCGCGCGCTTTTCGGGATTGGTCTTCTTCGGTTTGCGCACCGGCAGCTCCGCGGTGCGGCCAGTCGCGTAGGCCACGCAGCGTGCCTGCAGCGGACAACGTTCGCAGGCGGGGCGCGAGCGGGTGCACAGCGTGGCGCCCAGGTCCATCAGGCCCTGGGTATAGGATTCAATGCCCGTTTCCGGCAGCAGCGCGTCGGCGCGGCGCCACAGGGCTTCTTCGACTTTTTTCTCGCCCGGGTACTGCTCGACCCCGAACACGCGCGCGAACACGCGCTTGACGTTGCCGTCCAAAATGGCGGCGCGCACCCCGCTGGAGAAGGCGGCAATGGCGGCGGCGGTGGAGCGGCCGATGCCGGGCAGCTCGGCCAGCAGCACCGGGTCGCTCGGGAACACGCCGTCGTAGTCGGCGACCACGCGCTTGGCGCAGGCGTGCAGGTTGCGCGCGCGGGTGTAGTAACCGAGGCCGCTCCAGTGCGCCATGACGGCATCAACCGGTGCTCCGGCGAGTGCGTGCACGGTCGGGAAGCGCTCCAGGAAGCGGGCGTAATAGCCGAGCACCGCGGCGACCTGGGTCTGCTGCAGCATGATCTCGGACAGCCAGACGCGGTAGGCGTCGGTCGTGTTTTGCCAGGGCAGGGTATGGCGGCCGTGGCTGCGCTGCCAGTCGATGACCGCTTGCGAAAAAGTCGGGTCGGCCAGCTGGTCGAATTCGGTGAGGCGTTTCATGCGGTCTGTTCGTCGAGGATGGCGTCGATGCGCGCGGCCATGTCGGCCAAGTGGGCGCGCCGGCCTTCCCATTCCAGTTGGGTAGCTTCGAAAGCGGTGATTTTCTGTTCCAGGCTGTCGGTGGCGTCGTGGATCCGCTCGATCGAGGCGAGGCGGTGGCGCAGCCCTTCGCGGTGCTGGCGGATCGCCGTCTCCAGCGGCGCCATCAGGATCTTGAGCCAGGCTTCGGCATCGGCGTTCGCGGCCTGGTAGCAGCGCCGCACGCGCGAGACGATGGAGTCCACGAAGCGCTCCATCAGCGTGGCGCGGCTGGTCATCAGCAGGGTGGCGGTGCCGAACTGCTTCACGAACAGCGCTTCGACCTCGTCGATCTCGTGGCGGTAGCGATCGAGCGACAGCGGCATGCTGCTCGACAGCGCCAGGCCGTGTTCGGCCGAGAACTTGCGGGCCATGCTGTCCATCATGGCGCCGATCTCGGCGACCTTCGCGTTCGAGGCATCGAGGCTGGCTCGCGCTGCGGCGAAGTAGTCGCGCACCGGCCCGCGCATGCCGGTGGCGAAGCGCACCGCCGTCATCTGGTCGCGCACCGCGTCGGCCTGCGCGGCCACGCTGTCCATGCCGAGGGTCGAATACAGCTCGGTGGACAGGCGCGCGAACACGGCGCGGGTACCCTGCAGCTTGAGCAGGCTGGCGTCGAATTCCTTTTTTTCGGCGTCGACCCGGCGCATCATGTGGGCGATCACGCCCTTGTTCTTGCCGCGCAGGCTTTTCAGTTCCTGCAGCTGCTCGACCAGGTCGCGCATGCGCGCCGCGCCCAGCGCCTTTTCGCCGGCGGCGAGCAGCCCGAGGTCGAGGCGCAGCTGGCGCCGCACGATGTCCTTGCGCGCCGGGATCAGGTCGTGGAACAGGGCCGCTTCCAGCGCCGCCAGGCGGCTCTTCTCGAACAGCGCCATGTCGCCATTGATCTTGCCGACCAGGGCCTTCTGCGCCGACACCGGATACACGCGCGCGCTGTCCAGGCCCAGGGCCTGGGCCACGCCCTGCTGCTGGCGCGCGATCTCGGCCTCGTTTTCTTCAGGCGTACGCAGCTCGTCCCACATGGCGTCGATCTTGTTCAGCACCGCCAGCCGTCCGGGGCCGGCGCCGATGTGCGTGCGCCAGACCTCGATGTCGCTGCGCGTCACGCCGGTTTCGGCAGCCAGCACGAACAGCACCGCGTGCGCGTTCGGGATCAGGTTCAAGGTCAGTTCGGGCTCGGTGCCGATCGCGTTCAGGCCCGGCGTGTCGAGGATCACCAGGCCCTGCTTCAGGAGCGGGTGGGGCAGGTTGATGATGGCGTGGCGCCAGCGCGGGATCTCGACCGTGCCGTCCGCGCCCAGGCTGGTGGCGGTGTCCGGGTCTTCCGGGTCCCACAGGCCATAGGCCTGGGCTTCGCTGCCCGGCACGCGGCGGGTCAGGCTGACCTGGCGGAAGGTCTCCTGCATGCGCTCGGGCGCATCGAGGTCGAGCGGCAGCATGGTCCAGGCGGCGCCGTCGTCGCGGTAGTCGCTGGTGGACAAATGGCCGGCGCGGGTCTCGATCGGCAGCAGGCGGATGCAGGGCGGCAGGGCGGCGTCGTACAGCAGCTCGGTCGGGCACATGGTGGTGCGGCCGGCGCTCGAGGGCAGGATGCGCTGGCCGTAGTCGGCGAAGAAGATCGCGTTGATCAGCTCACTTTTCCCGCGCGAGAATTCGGCGACAAAAGCCACCGACAGGCGGTCGTCGCGCAGGCGCGCCAGGGCACGCGCCAGGCCCTGCTCGCCGGCGCCGTCGATCGCGCCCGCGTCGCGCAGGGCGGCGCCATAGGCCGCGAGCGCCTGGGCTACCTGGGTGCGCCATGCGCCGTACTGTTGGAAATCCTGCATCGTCACCGTTCGTTGGTTGACCCTATTTCTGGCACTGGACGCAATAAAACGTCGAGCGCTGGCCCTGCTTGATCTGGCGGATCGGCGTGCCACAGTTGCGGCAAGGCACTCCAGCACGATCATAGACGAAATAAGTCTGCTGGAAATAGCCTGATTGGCCATTCACTGCAATAAAGTCTTTCAGGGTGCTGCCGCCCTGCACGATGGCGGCGGCCAGGATCTCCTTGATCGCCTCGGCCAGCTTGTCGTAGCGGGCGCGGCTGATGCGCGCGGCCGGGGTCTTCGGGTTGATCCCGGCCCGGAACAGGCTTTCGCAGGCGTAGATGTTGCCGACCCCGACCACGATGTCGCCGGCCAGCAGCACCTGCTTGATCGGCGCGCTGCGCTTCCTGGTCTCGCGGTGCAGCAGCGCCCCCGAAAAACCGTCGCCGAGCGGCTCGACGCCCAGGCCGCGCAGCAGCATGTGCGCTTCCAGTTCCCCTTCATCGTTGCCATGCCAGAGCACGGCGCCGAAGCGGCGCGGGTCGTGCAGGCGCAGCACCTGGCGGCTGGCCGGGCCGGCTTCCGGATCGGCGACCACCAGGTCGAAGTGGTCGTGCTTGCGCGGCTCGATCCCGGGCGGCAGCACGCGCAGGTGGCCGGACATGCCGAGGTGGACGATCAGGGTGCCGTGCTCGAAATGGATCAAGAGGTACTTGCCGCGCCGGCCGGTGCCGAGGATGCGGCGGCCGGCCAGCAAGCCGGCGAGGTCGGGCGGGAAGGGCCAGCGCAGGCCTTCGCGGCGCAGGACGGCGGTTTCGACGATGCGGCCTTCGATATGGGGCGCGACACCGCGCCGGGTGACTTCTACTTCTGGCAGTTCAGGCATGGGGGAGGCAGTTCGTGTAAAGTCGTTCGCAGCGGTCAAGATGCGCTGCAGTGCACGCGGGCGCATGCTTGAGCGTAGAATCGGACAACATCCTCGACACCCGGACATGCCTTGAAAAACGCTTTCGTCATTGTAACCCTCTCCAGCATCCTGGCGGCGTGCGCTGTCGCGCCGAATCAGCAGGCCGCGGCGCCGGCGGCGTCCACGCCAGCCGCTCCCGCCGCCGAGTCCGACACCCCGCTGGCGCAGGAGACCGACGAGGAAGCGCTGGAAGAGAAAGCCCGGCTCGAGGCCGAGGCCAAGTTGCCGAAAGTGGAACTGACCAGCAGCATGCTGAACCAGTTACTTAAGGCCGAGTTCGCATTCCGCAAGGGCGACTGGCAAGGCCCCTATCTGACCATGCTGTCGCTGGCACAGCAGACCCGCGACCCGCGCCTGGCGCGCCGCGCGGCCGAGATGTCGGTGGCCGCGCGCCAGGCCGACGATACCCTGGCCGCCGTGCGCCTGTGGCGCGAGCTCGATGCGGATTCGGACGAGGCGACCCAGTACTTCGTCGGCATGGTGGTCACCTCCGACAATATCTCGGAAGTCGAGCCGATCTTCGTCGAACGCCTGAAGAAGGTAGCGCCGGAACGCCGCGGCCTGCTGCTGTTCCAGATCCAGCAGCTGCTCGGCCGCGCCAAGGACAAGGAGGCGGCCGCCGCCATGCTGGACCGGGTGGTGGCGCCGTATGCCGGCACCATGGAAGCGCACATCGTGCGCGCCCAGTCCGCGATGGGACGGGGCGACCGCGAGGCCGCCCAGCGCGAAGCCCAGGCCGCGCTCGCCGCCAAGCCCGATTCCGAGATCGCGCTGCTGATGGTGGCCCAGACCATGGAAGACGAAGCCAGGGTCGGGCAGATGCTGGAAGCCTTCCTCAAGCAGCATCCGGAGGCACGCGAAGTGCGCGCGGCGCACGCTCGCGTGCTGGTCAACCAGAAGCAGTATCCGCAGGCGCGCGCCCAGTTCGAGGCGTTGCTGGCCGGGCGCCCGGACGACGCCGGCACGCTGTACGCGCTCGGCGTGCTGGCCAGCCAGATGAACGACGCCGGGGCTGCCGAAGGCTATTTCACCCGCTTCGTCGACGTGCTCGGACGCAATCCGGACGACGAGCGCGACCCGACCCGGGCGCTCCTGATCCTGGCCCAGATCGCCGAGGAGCGTAACGATTACGCCGGCGCCATGGCCTGGCTCGACAAGGTGCCGGGCGGCGCCGAACCGGCGCTGTTGTTCAGCGCCCAGCTGCGCCGCGCCCAGCTGCTCGGCAAGCAGGGCGACCTGGCCGGCGGACGCAAGCTGCTGGCCGGCCTGAAGCCATCCGAGGAAATGCAGCAAATGCAGGTGGCGGTGGCCGAATCGCAACTGCTGCGCGATGCCGGCCGCCTGAATGACGCCTATGTCTTGATGGAAGCGGCTGCCAAGCGTTTCCCGAAGAACCCGGACCTGCTGTACGACTTCGCGCTGCTGGCCGAGAAATTGGGCCGGGTCGAGGTGATGGAGCAGCGCTTGCGCGAGGTGATGGCGCTGGCGCCGGACAACCACCACGCCTATAACGCCCTCGGCTATTCGCTGGCCGAGCGCAACGTGCGCCTGCCGGAAGCGCAAGCGCTGGTCGGCAAGGCGCTCGAGATGGCGCCGGGCGACCCCTTCATCATGGACAGCATGGGCTGGGTGCACTACCGCCTGGGCAACCTTGACGAGGCCGAGAAATTCCTGCGCCGCGCCTACACCCTGCGCCGCGATCCGGAGATCGCCGTGCACCTGGGCGAGGTGCTGTTCCAGAAGGGACGCCGCGACGATGCCCAGCAACTCTGGCGCGAGGCAAGCGCCAAGGATCCGCAGAACGATACGCTGCGCAGTACGCTGGCGCGCCTGCGCCAGAGCTTGTGAAATAATCCACGTTTTCGATCCAGTTAGCAGCCGATGACCCGACGCCTTATTTTGCCCGCCCTTGCATTTGCCTTCGCCCTGAGCGGTTGCGCCACCACGCCCAGCAACAATGTCGCCACCGTGGCCGCGTACAGCGACACCATCGACCTGAGCGGGCGTCTGTCGGTCAATTACCAGAAGGATGGCCAGGTCGCGTCGCTGACCGGTAACTTCGACTGGACCCAGCGCCCTGGCCGCGTCGACGTGACGCTGGCCAATCCGCTGGGCCAGACCATGGCGACCATCGAAGTCACGCCGCAAATGGCGACCCTGACCCAGGGTGGCCGTCCGCCGGTGAGCGAAGCCGACATCGACACCCTGACCCAGCGCACCCTGGGCTGGCCGCTGCCGGTGTCCGGCCTGCGCGACTGGCTACAGGGCTATGCCGTCGATGCCCAGGGGCAGCGCTTCGCCGCTTCGCCGGCGCGCAACGAGGTGACGACGAAAGACGGCTGGCGCCTGCGCTTCATGGAATGGCATGACCCGAACGCGGCCCAACCGAAGCCGCGCCTGATCCACGCGACCCGCGCAGCAATTGGGGACATCCAGGACCTGGAAATCCGCATCATCGTCAACCAGGCGTGAAGGTTCGTTCACCATGCGTTCGCTGCACCATTGCCCGGCCCCGGCCAAGCTCAACCTGTTCCTGCACGTCACCGGCCGCCGCGCCGACGGTTATCACCTGCTGCAAAGCGTGTTCCAGCTGATCGACCGCGCCGACACCCTGCATTTCGACTTGCGCACCGATGAGCGCATCGTGCGCGTCAACGAGGTGCCCGGGGTGCTTGAGGAGCAGGACCTGATCGTGCGTGCGCTGCGCCTGCTGCAGGCGGAATACGCGCGCCGCCACGGCCGCCTGCCGCCGGGCATCGACGTGCGGGTGGAAAAGATCTTGCCGATGGGTGGCGGGCTGGGCGGCGGGTCCTCCGATGCGGCCACCGCGCTGATGGCGGCCAACCACTTGTGGCAGGCCGGCTTGTCGCAGCAGGAGCTGATGGATCTCGGTCTGCCGCTGGGCGCCGACATCCCGTTTTTCCTGTTCGGCGAGACCGCGTTTGCGGAGGGTATCGGAGAGGCATTGCAGGCAGTAGGCGGGCCGGATTGCTGGTATGTGGTGGTGGAGCCGGGTGTGTCGGTGCCGACCCCGGCAATTTTTTCGGCGCCAGATTTGACAAGGGATACGGAGCCGGTCATAATAACGGACTTTTCCAGCAGCTACGCCGAATCAGGCAGTCGGATGGGCTTCGGGAAAAATGATTTGCAGGACGTGGCTGAACGCCTGTTCCCGCCGGTAGCAGAGGCGGTTACATGGTTGAGTAGCTACGGCGATGCCAGGATGACTGGCTCGGGGGCATGTGTGTTCTGTGCCTTTTCCAGCGAGCGCGATGCAGACGCTGTGGTGGCACAAGTGCCCGACAAGTGGAAAGCATGGAAGACGCATTCGCTTGAAAGCCACCCGATGAAATCGCTCTTGCAGAATCAAGCAGTTATGGAATAAAATTTTGCCTGTCGCGACGTTAGACGTTAAAATACGTAGAATGTAACGGCAAGCAGTTCAGTCGTGTAGGGGAATCGCCAAGCTGGTTAAGGCACCGGATTTTGATTCCGGCATACCAAGGTTCGAATCCTTGTTCCCCTGCCAAAGTTTTCCCGGCTGTCGAGGCATGATCCTCCAGCGGGATAAACAGCGGTGCAGCGTTCGGCCTGCATCCAACATAAGCTAATCAGCCGGTTCATCCGGCTGATTGTTTTTCTAGTATCAGCAACGCAATTTCTTGGGATTCCCTCCATGGCTTACGAAAACCTGATGGTTTTTACCGGCAACGCCAATCCGGCACTAGCAGAGGGGGTCGCGAAGAATCTCGGCATTCCACTCGGCAAAGCGATGGTTTCGAAGTTTTCGGACGGCGAAGTCATGGTCGAGATCAACGAGAACGTGCGTGGCAAGGATGTCTTCGTCCTGCAATCGACCTGCGCGCCGACCAATGACAACCTGATGGAAATCATCCTGATGGTTGACGCGCTCAAGCGCGCATCGGCAGGCCGCATCACCGCCGCGATTCCTTACTTCGGCTACGCCCGCCAGGACCGCCGCCCGCGTTCGGCGCGCGTCGCGATCTCGGCCAAGGTGGTTGCCAACATGCTGGAAGAAGCCGGCGTCGAGCGCGTCCTGATCATGGACTTGCACGCCGACCAGATCCAGGGCTTCTTCGACATCCCGGTCGACAATATCTACGCGTCGCCGATCCTGCTGAGCGACCTGCAGCGCAAGAACTATGAGGACCTGCTGGTCGTGTCGCCGGACGTCGGCGGCGTGGTCCGCGCCCGCGCGCTGGCCAAGCGCCTCGGCTGCGACCTGGCGATCATCGACAAGCGCCGTCCGAAGGCGAACGTGTCGGAAGTCATGAACATCATCGGTGAAGTCGAAGGCCGCAACTGCGTGATCATGGACGACATGGTCGATACCGCCGGCACCCTGACCAAGGCTGCCGAAGTCCTGAAAGAACGCGGCGCCAAGAAAGTCGTGGCGTATTGCACCCACCCGGTCCTGTCGGGTCCGGCAATCGACCGCATCTCGAATTCGCCGCTGGACGAGCTGGTCGTCACCGACACCATCCCGCTGAGCGCCGCCGGCGCCGCTTGCGGCAAGATCCGCCAGCTCACCAGCGCACCGCTGCTGGCCGAGACGTTCAAGCGGATCGTGAAGGGTGACTCGGTCATCTCGCTGTTCGCTGAATAAGCAACACAGCAACGTTTTTCGCGGCGCGCTCGGCTGACACGGCTGGCGCGCCGTTGTAACATCTTAGGTTTACCGAATTCTTGAGCGCGCTGTACGGCGCTTATTCTCGACTGCCCTGGTCGCGGGGTGGTCATTACTGGGTTACCGGGCTGGCGTCAAAGCCGGCATTCGGACCCGTTTATTTTTGGAGTTTCACATGAAAGTAGTCGCATTCAACCGCACTCAGCAGGGGACCGGAGCGAGCCGCCGCCTGCGCAAGGCTGGCCAGACCCCAGGCATCATCTACGGTGGCAGCGCCACCCCGGAACTGATCGCCCTGGACGGCAACGCCCTGTACCACGCGCTCAAGAAAGAAGCGTTCCACGGTTCGATCCTGGACCTCGAAATCGAAGGCAAGACCCAGCAAGTCTTGCTGCGCGACTTCCAGATGCACGCATACAAGCAATTGGTCCTGCACGCTGACTTCCAGCGCGTCGATGCATCGAAGCCGATCCACACCAAGGTCACCCTGCACTACGTCAACGCCGAGATCTCGCCAGCCGTCAAGCTGAGCGCCGCTGTCATCTCGCACGTGGCTAACGAGCTGGACGTCGCTTGCCTGCCAGGCAAACTGCCAGAGTTCATCGAAGTCGACCTGAGCAAGCTGGAAGCCGGCCAGTCGATCCACGTGAACGACCTGGTGCTGCCAGAAGGCGTCACCGCGCTGACCCACGGTCAAAACCTGACCCTGGTCACCACCTCGATCCCACGTGGTGCTGCATCGGCTGAAGCCGCTGCTGAGTAATATCTTCTTGCGAGTCGCCACGGCGGCTCCTTGAAAAACAAACCCGCCGTGGCGTTTGCCCGGCGGGTTTTGTTTTTGCGGTGTTGATCTGCCGGTTTTCCTTGGGTGGGCGGCTCCACCTATGGCCTTGTAGCGCCGACCACCCTACGCGGCGGTGGTTTTCGGCGATAATCCTCTTTTCGCAGAATCAAAGTAGACAGCGCATGTCCATTCGCCTGATCGTTGGCCTCGGCAACCCGGGACCGGAGTACGAACAAACCCGCCACAACGCCGGCTTCTGGCTGGTCGACAACCTGGCCAACTCGCTGCCGGGCTGCCGCCTGCAGCGCGAGTCGCGCTTTAACGCCATGGTCGCGAAGACCCGGATCGCGGGCAATGAAGTCTGGCTGCTGGAACCGTTGACCTATATGAACCGTTCCGGCCAATCGGTCGGCGCGCTGGCGCGCTTCTACAAGATCAATCCGGACGAAGTGCTGGTGGTGCACGACGAGCTCGACATGCTGCCAGGTGTCGCCAAGCTCAAGAAGGGCGGCTCTTCGGGCGGGCACAACGGCCTGAAGGACATTACCTCGGCCCTCGGCACGCAGGAATACTGGCGCCTGCGCCTCGGCATCGGCCATCCGCGCAGCCTGAACCTGCAGCAGGCCGTGGCGGACTTTGTGCTGCACCGCCCGCGCCGCGAAGAGCAAACCCTCATCGAGGAATCGATCGACAAGGCGCTGCGCATCATCCCGCTGGCTTGCGAAGGCAAGATGGATGTGGCGACGATGCAGTTGCACACCAACTGATACCGAGAACCGGCGCTAACGTCCCCGCACCACCACCTGGGCGCGCAGGTCGCGCTTCATGCGCTCCAGCGCCGGCCGCATCTGGCGGTAATCCTCCGGCGTGCAGGTTGCCGCCGTGTGCCTGAACTGCAGGCGCCGCTTCACCACCACCGCATCCCCTTGCCGCGCATACTGCGCGCGGTAAAAGAACCGTCCATCATCGACCAGCACCGGCTTCGGCAGCGCCAGCACGCGCGTGCGCGCCGGCAGCAGGTAGCGTAGCTCATCCTCGGCGTCGATGGCCGGGCAGACGAAATCCTGGCCCCGCTGCGGCTCGCGCGCGAGCTCGAACACCGTGTCGCCCAGTCCGTTCCAGAAGCTCGTGGTCGTCGCCAGCGCCACCGGGCCCGGCAGCTGCACGAACCCCTCGCTGGCGCCCGAGAATGCCACCGTGTAGTCGCTGCCTGCCGCCTCGGTGTCGTCAAGCTCGAGCAGGCCGTCGCCGGTCTGCCCGAGCCCCGCCAGCAGGCGCCGCACCAGGCCGGCGCGCGCCGACTGCGGGGTTGCACGCACGGCGTCGCGGTAGGGCTCGGCGCTGGCGCCGCCGATGGTGCGCGCGACGCGGAAGCGGCTGCTGCCGTCGCGCTTGACGTCGAAGTGGGTGCTGGTGCGGCTGGGCGCCGCCTGGTACACCGGCGTCATGGCGAATTCGCCGCTGGCGGCCAGCAGCACCGGTTTGCCGAGCAGGGCCGGCGGCAGGAAGCCACCGGCCACTGCGCCGGCGGTCGGGTCGAGGAAGAGCTGCAGCCGCGGCACGTACACGATGACGTGGTTGAGCACGCCCAGGGTCGGCGCCGAGGGCAGGCGGTAGGCTCGGTCGCCGTTCACCAGCGCCGGCCCGGCATCGATGCCGCTTGCCGCGAGCAGGGCTTGCAGCAGCACGGCGTGGTCCTTGCAGTCGCCGTAGCGGTTTGCCAGCACCGAGGCCGCGGCATGCGGCACAACGCCGCCTGGGCCAAGGTAGACCGCGACGTAGCGGATATTGCGCCGGACCCAGTCCGATAGCGCCAGCGCCCGCGCATACGGGTCGTCGATGTCGCGCGTGATGTCGGCAGCCAGCCGGGTGAGGGCGGCGTCCGGCCTGGCGGCGATGGCGGCACGCTCCTGGTAGGCGTGGGCGAACGCGGCGTAGTCCGGAAAGGTGGACACAGCCAGCCGCTTGCCGTAGTCCAGGTAGCTGACGGCGCCGTGCTCGCTGCGTGGATTGTCGCCGCCCGCATGGCGCCAGGCGTAGCGGCGCCGGCCGGGTGGGCTGTCGAGCGCCAGGCGTGTAAAGCCGGCAGCGTCGGCTTGCAGCGGCATTGATCCAGGCAGGTCGTAGATCAGGTGAAAGTCGCCGTAATGCACCGGCCGGGCCACCGTAAAATCCTCGAAGTGGCCGGGGAATAGCGGCGTGTGGCGCCGCACCGTATAGCGCAGGGTGAGGCTGTCGCCGACCGCGACGTCGGGAAAGATGACGGCTTTCAGGCGCGTGTCCTGGAACATCGGCGCATCGCTCGATACGGCTTCCTGCTGTTCGCGGATGCCGGCGGGGCCGACGGGCACGCGGCGGCCATCGAGCTTGGTGGTCCAGGCCTCGACAGCGGTGACGGTGTCGAGCGAAGTATTGAAGCTGAAGAATTGTTCGGCGTGGTGCTCGATGGCGGTGGTGCTGGCGATCGTCTTCACCAGCTCGACCTGCAGCACGTACGAACCATCGGCCTCGACCGTGAAATGCTGGACGTGGCGATCGATTACCACCGAGCGGTCGGTGCCGCTGTCCGCCGCAACCGCGTGGCCGAGGGCGAACAGTAACAGCAAAATAAGGACTAAACGCAAGGGCATGGGACAACTCCGCAAGAACGAGCGACCCATGTTACGCAGCGCTTTCGTTTCACCCTTGAGTCGGCGCAAGCGCGCTCTTCCTGCGATAATTTTGTCCATGAAGGCACTCACTTTCCACGCCGGGCCGCTGGCCCTGGCCCAGATCCATGCGCAGGGCTTGCGCGCCCGCGACATCGCCATCGTACCGGCCGCGGCCGGCGGCCCCAAGGGCTTGATCTTCCAGGCACTGGACCAGTGGATGTTCGGCGAGTGGCTGCCCTCCAGCCCGCGCGAGCGCATCCTGATCGGCTCTTCGATCGGCGCCTGGCGCATGGCCGCCGCCTGCCAGCGCGACCCGGTCAAGGCATTTGAGCGCCTGGGCGAGCTGTACGCGGGCCAGCGCTACACCAGCAAGAAGCCGACCCAGCACGACATCGACAAGGTAGTGCAAGGCTTGCTGGCCGAATTCGTGCGCGGCCACGAAGACGACATCGTCAGCCACCCGCACCATCGCCTGCACCTGCTCGCGGTGCGCGGCAAGGGACGTCTCGCGGCGCCCGGCCATCCGCGCGCCGAACTGCGCGGTTTCGCCGCGGCGGCACTGCACAATGCCTGCTCGCGCACCTGGCTCGGCCGCCTGATGGAGCGGGTCGTGATCGGCGACGCACGTGCCCAGGCGCCCTGGCTGCGCGAACGTTTCGACGCTTTCACCACCCACTTTTCCGCACTCTCGCGCACCAACCTTGCGGCCAGTTTGTTGGCCTCGGGTACGCTGCCGCTGATCATGAAACCGGTGACGGGGATTGCCGATCTGCCGCCGGGCAGTTACTGGGACGGCGGCATCATCGACTATCACCTGGCCTTGCCGTATGCGCGCGCGGCGGGCGAATCGAACAGCGACCTGGTGCTGTACCCGCACTTCACCCAGCACATCGTGCCGGGCTGGCTCGACAAGGGTTTCCCGTGGCGCCGCGCCGCGCGTGCCCATCGCGGCTGGCTCGACAACGTGCTGATCGTCTCGCCATCCGACGAGTTCCTGCGCACACTGCCGCGCAAAAAATTGCCGGACCGGGCCGACTTCGCCTTTTACGGTCTCGATCACGACGAGCGCATCCGCAACTGGCAGCGCGCGATGGGGGAGGGGCAGCGCCTGCGCGACGAGCTGGCGGCGTTCGTGGCGAAGCCGGACCTGTCGCTGATCAGGCCGATCTGATCGAAGAATTCACCGGGCGCAATCCGTAAACTCGGTATCGAACCAGCCGCTCGGCGCGCAGCGTCCAGCCAATAAGGCATCGATACGCGCAGTGCGCTGCGCCAGCGCCTCCGGGCCGCGCACCGGGTGATACTGGTTCGGCGCCTTGATCATCGCCACCAGCCTGATGAACTCTTCCTCACTCACCGCCCCGAGTGGCTTGCCGAGATAAGCAAGGGCCGCCGGCGCCAGCCCATGCACCTGCCGGCCAGCGTGGGTGCCCATATACACGGTCGCGACGTAACGGGCCAACTGATCGTCCTTGGACATCCGCGCGTCCAATACCAGGGTCATCACGTCGCGTCCAAAGTCGATTCGCTTGCAGCAATTGAACATCGCGCGATAGACGCCTTGCAGCGCGCCGCTCGCGCCACCGAGCCGCCCTTCGCCCAGGAACACATTGCGCGCCAGCGCCGACGAGATCGTGGCGACGCCCTGGCCCGGCGCGATGCTCAGCCCCGCATGCTCGAAGAAAGTCGGGTCTTCCACGCGCAACAGGATGGCGGTCTGGCGCTCGGACAGCGACGCGGTTTCGCCCGCCGGGGCCAGGGCCAGCGCCTGGTCGAACACGGTCCAGGCCCACGCACCTGCCAGCGCCAGATAGACCAGCACCAGCGCGATCGCCAGCACGAAACCTCTGCGTAAGCGCCTCATGGACGCACCGCCTGCGGGTAAGGCGGACAGCCCTCAATCTCGTGCAGGAAACCCTGTTCCAGGTAGCCAGGGATCTTGCCGAACTCACCCAGCACCCGCGCGCGAAATTCGTCGTGCTCGTGCCAGCGCTCGACCGGCACGCCAAAATAATTGACCGGACACACCGACATGCGCAGGCCGGGCCAGTGGCGCTGCAAGGTCATCAGGTAGCGCCGCGTCGAGCACACTTTGCCGATGACGAGCACGCTGTGGATCGATGCCAGGTCCATCTGCTCGGCGACCGCAGCGCGGCCGAAGCGGACGTTTTCTCCGGTATTGGTCGCGGCGGTTTCCAGGATCAGGCTGGATGCCGGCATGCCGAGCGCGACCAGGCATTCGCCGATGAGTTCGGCTTCCGATTGGCGCTGACCGCCGGTCGCGCCGCCGGACACCAGCAGGCGCTGGAACATGCCATCGCGCCACAGTGCATATGCGGCCTCGCAAAATTCGGGTACACCGTGCCGTGTCCCGAACAGGAAGCCGAGATCGGACGGCTGGGGCGGGAAGGCGGGCATCATGTAGTCGCCGATGTGCTGGAAGGCGTCGTTGGGCATGGTTCGATTGCGGATGAGCGGTGATTGAGCGATCTTAGCAATAAATGCCGGCAAGAAAGTAACGAATACTCGCGCTATGGAATTTCGACGGCTTCATCTTGCATCCATGGCGATCGAACAGCAACGCCGTGTCCGCGCTGCGCCGGTTTTTTCGGCAACCGGGGGCGTCCGCGGTTACAATGTGGGGTTTTGGAGCCGGGCTTTTTCCGCTCCGCATCACTACGAGAGAAAGAGTTCCCATGAGCCTCCAATGCGGCATCGTCGGCCTGCCGAACGTCGGCAAGTCCACCCTGTTCAACGCCCTGACCAAGGCCGGTATCCCGGCCGAGAACTATCCGTTCTGCACCATCGAGCCGAACGTCGGCGTGGTCGAGGTGCCGGATCCGCGCATGCAGCAGCTGGCCGAGATCGTCAAGCCCGAGCGCATCGTGCCGGCGATCGTCGAGTTCGTCGACATCGCGGGCCTGGTGGCCGGCGCGTCGAAGGGCGAGGGCCTGGGCAACCAGTTCCTGTCGCACATCCGCGAAACCGACGCCATCGTCAACGTGGTGCGCTGCTTCGAAGACGACAACGTCGTGCACGTGGCCGGCAAGGTCAGCCCGATCGATGACATCGAAGTGATCCAGACCGAGCTGGCGTTGGCCGACCTGGGCGCCGTCGAGAAGGCGATCCACCGCGAGAACAAGAAGGCGCGCTCGGGCGACAAGGATGCCGCCAAGCTGGTGGCGATGTGCGAGCGCATGCTGCCGCACCTGAACGAAGGCCAGCCGGTGCGCACCATGGGCCTGGACGCCGAAGAGATGCTGCTGATCCGCGAACTGCACCTGATCACGGCCAAGCCGGCGATGTACGTGGCGAATGTGTCCGACACCGGCTTCACAAACAACCCGCTGCTGGACCAGCTGACCGAATTCGCCAGGAAGCAGAATGCGCCGATCGTGGCGATTTCCGCCGCCATCGAATCCGAAATCGCCGAGATGGAAGATGCCGACAAGAAGGACTTCCTGGCCGACATGGGCATGGAAGAGCCTGGCCTGGACCGCCTGATCCGCGCCGCCTACACGCTGCTTGGTCTGCAGACCTACTTTACCGCCGGCGTGAAGGAAGTGCGCGCCTGGACCGTCAAGGTCGGCGCTACCGCCCCGCAAGCTGCTGGCGTGATCCACACCGACTTCGAACGCGGCTTTATCCGCGCGCAGACCATCGCTTTTGATGACTACATCGCCTACAAGGGTGAAGCGGGCGCCAAGGAAGCGGGCAAGATGCGCGCGGAAGGCAAGGAGTACATTGTCAAGGATGGGGATGTGTTGAACTTCCTGTTCAACGTCTGATCTTCCAGTCGTAACGAGCGCCCCGCCACCGAGCGGGGCTTTTTTTCGTCCCAGAGCGACGCCGATTCATCCCAGAATCGTTTCCTGGTCCCTCCTTTCATGGTGAACTACGGTTTCGACAACCGATAAGTGAACATCATGAGAAACAGCCTGGTCACGGCCACCTTCCTGCTGGCGGCAAACGGCGCATTGGCGCAGGATGCGATCGACTGCGGCTCCTGTGCCGAGTGGAACAAGCCTGTTGCGCCTTTCAGCATCTACGGCAACTCCTACTATGTCGGCACTGGCGGCCTGTCGTCTGTGCTGGTGACCAGCCCGCAAGGTCACGTGCTGATCGACGGCGCGCTTCCTCAGTCGGCGCCGCTGATCCAGAAGAACATCGAGGCGCTCGGATTCAAGATTACGGACGTCAAGCTGATCCTGAACTCGCATGCCCACTTCGACCACGCCGGCGGCATCGCCGCGCTGCAAAAGGCCAGTGGCGCGACGGTCGCCCACACCGCGCACGGCGCCCGGGTACTGCGTGACGGTGTGCCGGGAAAGGAAGATCCGCAGTACGACCCGAAGGATCGCACCACCATGCCCAAAGTCGCGCGGGTGCAGGAGGTGAAGGATGGCGAGACGTTGTCGGTCGGGCCGCTGCGCGTCACGGCGCATACCACGCCGGGGCATACGCCAGGCGGCGTCACGTGGACCTGGCAGTCCTGCGAAGCCGGCAAGTGCCTGGATGTGGTGTATGCCGACAGCCTGACCATGATCTCCAGCGACGGGTTCTATTTCAGCGGCGGGGCGGGCTATCCCGATATCTCGGCCAGCGTGCGCGAGACCTTTGCCAAGGTAGCGGGGCTGAAGTGCGACATCGTGATCGCGGCGCATCCATCGGCGACCGATGCGTTTGCCAAGGCGGCGGCCAAGACCGCGCAGGTGAATCCGTTCATCGATCCGGAAGGGTGCCGCAAGCTGGTGGCGGGGGCGGCGAAGAAGTTCGAGGAGCGTTTGCAGCGGGAGCGGGAGGAGAAGGAGACTGCTGTTCGGGCTAAAGGCTGAGCTCCGGAACGACGGGCTTCTGCCATACTGTCGGCCTCCACTCCCGAGGTTTTACCGCATGGCCACCGTTACCGAACTCGTCCTCTACCCGATCAAGTCCTGCGCCGGTATCTCGGTGCAGCAGGCAACGTTCAGCATCTCTGGCCTGCAAGCGGACGGCGTCCACGACCGCGAGTGGATGCTGGTCACGCAAGAGGGACTGTTCCTGACCCAGCGCGAGTACCCGCGCATGGCCCTGATCCAGCCGCGCATCGACGGCGACGTACTGGAATTGAGCGCGCCCGGCATGCCGCCGCTGCGCCTGCCGCTGGCGCACGACAGCGCTGCACCGACGCTGGCGGTGCAGATCTGGGACGACCATATCCAGGCCGCCGACTGCGGCGACGCGGCCGCAAGCTGGTTTGCAAACGCCCTCGAAGGCGCTTGCCGCCTGGTGCGCTTCCGCCCCGATGTACAACGTCCCACCAGCATCAAATGGACCGGCGGCGCGCCCGCCGAAACCCGCTTCGCCGACGGCTATCCGATCCTCGTCATCGGCCAGGCCTCGCTCGACGACCTCAATGCGAAGCTGGCACAAGCAGGCCGCGCAACGCTGCCGATGAACCGCTTCCGCCCCAACCTCGTGATCGATGGTCTCGAAGCATTCGAGGAAGATTTCGTCGAATCGTTCTCCACCAGCGACCTGGTACTGCGCCCGGTCAAGCCCTGCGCGCGTTGCCCGATCCCCGCCATCGACCAGGCCACCGGCATCGCCGGCCCCGACCCGCTCGACATCCTGCAATCCTACCGCGCCAACCCGCGCATGGAAGGCGCCGTCTGCATGGGCATGAACTGCATCGTCAGTACAGGCGCCGGCAACATGCTGGCAGTCGGTGACGAATTGGCAGTCGCCCTAGCGTTTTAACAAGCGGTCGTCAATCTTCGTCGCTCCATGCGCAACACATGGGCACAGAAATCGCCTTCGGAGGGCGGTTTAAGTTTCCAAGGGCGGGCAGATGGCGTAATGTTATGGCTATTGCTGAAAGGAATCTTCAATGCACGAGCCGGACGCGCACACGCGAGAACTGATGCTGGAGAACGAGACCCTGCGTTCCCGCATGGCGTACCTGCTCGAACAGGCTGAACGCAACCATTCGATCATGACCCGGCACCAGGCCTTCGACCTGAAAATCGTGGGCGCGAGCAGCTTCCAGGAGCTGGTCAGCACGATTTTCCAGACCTTGCCGGTCATTTCCGAGCTCGACATCGTGACCCTGTCGCTGATCGACCCGGAAAGCGATATCTACACCGTGATGCACAAGCTGGGCGTCGACTATGAAGCGCTGCCGCAGCTGAGCTTTTGCGAGCATGCCAGCGAGCTGGGTTTCCCGCACCAGGAAGGCCGCCGCCCGACACCGCTGCTGGGACCCTACGCGCCGGCGCGCCACAAGGGCATGTTCCCGCATCCGCCCGAGGGCCTGGAGAGCGTGGCCCTGGTGCCGCTGCTGCGCAATACCCGCCTGATCGGCAGCCTGAACCTGGGCAGCGCCGACCCGAGCCGCTTCACGCCCGCGCTCGGCACCGACTTCATCGAGCACATGGGCTCGATCATCGCGATCTGCCTCGAGAACGTCATCAGCAACGAGATGCTGAAGTTCATCGGCCTGACCGATTCGCTCACCGGCGTCTATAACCGCCGCTACATCGACCGCCGCCTGGTGGAAGAAATCGCACGCGCGCGCCGCCAGGAATACCGGATCTCGGTGATGTACATCGACATCGACCACTTCAAGCAGGTCAACGATACGGTCGGCCACCAGGCCGGGGACGACGTGCTGCGCGACGTCGCCCAGCGCATCAAGGCCGAGCTGCGCATCTCGGACGCGCTGGCGCGTTTCGGCGGCGAGGAATTCGTGGCGCTGCTGATCGATGCCGACCTGGAAAGCGCGAGCGCGGTGGCGGACCGGATCCGCGCCAGCGTGGAGGCGCAGCCGGTCGATGTCGCGGGCGGCGAGCGGGTGTCGGTGACGGTGTCGATCGGGGTGGCGACGCTGGATGATTTCGAGCGCGATCATGCGATCGAGGGCGTGGCGCAGGAGTTGGTGGCGCAGGCGGATACGGCGCTGTATCGGGCCAAATCGACCGGGCGTAACCGGGTCGTGTCCTTGTCGTAATCGGGTCGCGTTATCGCGAACGTGATTGACCGCGCGGGCGGGAAACCCGGCCACCCTACACTAAACGGCTCTCGGCGCGGCTGACGGCTTCACCGGCGCCGCGCAAGACCAGCACGTCGCCCGCGAGCAGCACCGTCTCCGGATCTCCTTCCAGACTCTTGCCGTTGCGCCGCAAGGTCGTTACCTCGACTTCCGCCAGCCCCAGCTCTCCCAGCTTGCGCCCGACCGCCGCCGCGCCATCGCGCAGGGTTACGGAATGCAGGCGCACATAGGTGTGCTCCAGGTCGTCCGACACATCCCCCGCGCCATGGAAGTAGCCGCGTAGCGAGGCATAGCGTTCGTCGCGCGCGGTCTGCACGCGGTGCACCACGCGCCGCAGCGGCACGCCCATCGTCACCAGCGCGTGCGAGGCCAGCATCAGGCTGCTCTCGAGCGCCTCCGGCACCACCTCGGTGGCCCCGGCGCCCTTGAGCACATCGAGGTCGCTGTCGTCATGGCTGCGCACGATGACGGCGAGATTCGGCGCCAGCTCGTGCACCAGGTGCAGCACCTTCAGCGCCTGGCGCGTGTCGGCAAAGGTGATCACCAGCGCACTGGCGCGGTTGATGCCGGCCGCGATCAGGCTTTCGCGCCGCGCAGCATCGCCGTAGGATACGTTGGCGCCGGCCGACTGCGCCTCCTGCACCCGTTCGGGATCGAGGTCCAGCGCGTACCATGGCAGCTTCTCGTCGGACAACAGCGTCGCAAGACTCTGCCCGCTGCGCCCGAAGCCGGCGATGATCACGTGCTTCTGGGTCTTCATGGTGCGGCTGGCGAGCTGGGTCAGCTGCAGCGACTGCATCATCCATTCGTTGGACGCCACCTTCATCACGATCTTGTCCATATTGGCGATCATGAAGGGCGCGGCCAGCATCGACAGCACCATCGAGGCCAGCACCAGCTGGATCAGGAAGGGGTCGATCAGCTTCGAGCCGGAAGCGAGGTTCAGCAGCACGAAGCCGAATTCGCCGGCCTGCGCCAGCGCGAGACCGGTGCGCATCGCCACGCCATCCGACGAGCCGAAAGCCTTTGCCAGCAGCGCGATGATCGCGAACTTGAGCAGCACCGGGAAGATCACCAGCGCCAGTACCACCCACCAGTGTTCCAGCACCAGCTGCAGATTGAGCAGCATGCCGACCGTGATGAAGAAGAGGCCGAGCAGCACGTCGCGGAAGGGTTTGATGTCTTCTTCCACCTGGTGCTTGTACTGGGTTTCCGAGATCAGCATGCCGGCGACGAAGGCGCCGAGCGCCAGCGACAGGCCGGCCTGCTCGGTAATCCAGGCCAGGCCAAGGGTCACGAGCAAGAGGTTGAGCATGAACAGCTCTTGCGAGCGGCGCTTGGCGACCACGGTGAACCAGAAGCGCATCAGCTTCTGGCCAAAGATGAGCAATAACGCCAGCACGAACGCCGCCTTCACCAGCGCCCAGCCGAGCGTGACGGCCAGCTCCTCGGCCGGCTTGGCCAGCGAGGGAATCAGGATCATGAGCGGCACCACCGCCAGATCCTTGAACAGCAGGATGCCGATGATGCGCCGTCCATGC
>Ga0265798_10000557_pt1 | contig 61481 bp, 55 predicted proteins | sample P3T30metagenome_FD_192430 | JGI IMG/M metagenome (GOLD analysis project Ga0265798, IMG submission 192430) | Plant litter microbial communities from East Loma Ridge, Irvine, California - P3 T30 | ecosystem: Environmental > Terrestrial > Plant litter > Unclassified | place: USA: California... | reverse complement strand
CTGCTTCCCGATGATCAGCCGGGCGCCCCCGACGCTCGGCGCGAGCACGTCGACGTGCTCCTCGCCGGGGAAGGACTCGCCGAGGGGCGCCGCCTCGGCCACGGCGTCGGCCGCGAGGGGCAGGTCGCGCACGGCGACGACCCGGTGCGAGCGTGCCGCGTACTGGCCGGGGCGGCCCTCGTCGTCGAGGTGCAGGCGGACGCGGGTGCGCCAGCCGGTGCCGCCGCGCTCGTCGTCGCCGGGCAGCGCCTCGACGGCCACGGTCGCCTCCGACTCGGCGAGGCCGCCCGTGCGCACCAGCGCGTCGCGCACGACCCAGCCCTTCAGCTCCCGCTGGTGAGCCAGGTCGATGTGGCCGAACTCGGCGCCGCCGGCACGGTCGACGGGGTCGACCTCGAGCGCCGCGGCCGACCAGACGTGCGGCCGACGGTGCTCGCTGGCCTCGACGACCGAGACCGTGTCGGCCCGCCAGAACGACTTCTTGCGGTCCTCCGTGATGCGCGCGACGACCCGCTCGCCCGGCAGGGTGTCGCCGACGAACACCACCCGCCCGTCGAGGCGGGCCACCGAGATGCCCCCGTGTGCGATGCCCGTCACGTCCAGCTCGACCTCGCGGCCCTGCATGTCTCCCATGCGTCGAGTCTGACAGGCTGGTCGGCATGACCGTGCCCCTCTACCTCGCCAGCACCTCCCCCGCCCGGCTCTCGCTGCTGCGGGCCGCCGGCATCGAGCCCGTGCTCATCAGCCCCGGGGTCGACGAGGAGGCCGCGGTCGCCGCCCGGGCCGAGGCGCTCGGCCGCGAGCTCACCGCGGCCGAGACCGTGTCGCACCTGGCCCGGCTCAAGGCCGAGGCGGTGCTCGACGTCCGGGTCGACGGGCGCCCCCTCGACGGCCTCGTGCTCGGCGGCGACAGCGCCTTCGAGTTCGACGGCGAGGTGCACGGCAAGCCGCACGAGCCCGCCGTCGCGCTCGCCCGCTGGCAGCGCATGGCCGAGGTCGGGCAGGGCACGCTCTGGTCGGGCCACTGGCTCGTCGACCACCGCGGCGGCGCCCGGCGCGCGCGGGCGGGCGCCCCCGACGGAGGCGCGGGTGCCGTCGCCAGCGCCCGCCTCACCTTCGCCGACGACCTCGACCCCGCCGAGATCGCCGCCTACGTCGCGACCGGCGAGCCCCTCGAGGTCGCGGGCGCGTTCACCATCGACGGCCGGGCGTCCGCGTTCATCACGCACATCGAGGGCACGCCGAGCGCGGTGGTGGGGCTCTCGGTGCCCGAGCTGAGGCGCCTCGTCACGGCGACCGGGGTGGCGTGGCACGAGCTCTGGACGACGCCGGGGCACGCCTCCTCGTAGGAAGGCTCACGCGCCTCCCGCGTGTTCTTGTGCACGTCAGCCAAAGAAACGGGCCCGCGGCGCAATAGGGTGAGGAACTATGCCTCGTATCAGCAAGGTCCTCATCGCCAACCGTGGAGAGATCGCCGTCCGGGTGATCCGGGCCGCGCGCGACAGCGGGATCGCCTCCGTCGCCGTCTACGCCGACCAGGACCGCGACGCCCAGCACGCTCGCCTCGCCGACGAGGCCTACGCGCTCGACGGCACCACCAGCGCCGAGACCTACCTCGTCATCGACAAGATCCTGTCGGTGGCCCGCCGCTCCGGCGCCGACGCCGTGCACCCGGGCTACGGCTTCCTGGCGGAGAACGCCGACTTCGCGCGCGCCGTGACGGCCGCCGGGCTCGTCTGGATCGGGCCGTCGCCCGAGGCCATCGAGCAGCTCGGCGACAAGGTGAGCGCCCGCCACATCGCGGAGCGCGTCGGCGCCCCGCTCGCCCCGGGCACGCTGAACCCCGTCTCGGGCGCCGAGGAGGTGCTCGACTTCGTCGACCTGCACGGCCTGCCGGTCGCCATCAAGGCCGCGTTCGGCGGCGGCGGCCGCGGCCTGAAGGTCGCCCGCACCCGCGAGGAGGTGCCCGAGCTGTTCGACTCGGCCACCCGCGAGGCGGTCGCCGCCTTCGGCCGCGGCGAGTGCTTCGTCGAGAAGTACCTCGACCAGCCGCGCCACGTCGAGACCCAGTGCCTGGCCGACCAGCACGGCAACGTCGTCGTGGTCTCCACCCGCGACTGCTCGCTGCAGCGCCGCCACCAGAAGCTCGTCGAGGAGGCGCCCGCGCCGTTCCTGACGGAGGCGCAGGTCGAGGCCCTCTACTCGGCCTCGAAGGCCATCCTCCGCGAGGTCGGCTACGTCGGCGCCGGCACGTGCGAGTTCCTCGTCGGCAAGGACGGCACCGTCTCCTTCCTCGAGGTCAACACGCGCCTCCAGGTCGAGCACCCCGTCTCGGAGGAGGTCACGGGCATCGACCTCGTCCGCGAGCAGTTCCGCCTCGCCGAGGGCGGCGTCCTCGAGTACGGCGACCCCGTCGCGCGCGGCCACTCGTTCGAGTTCCGCGTCAACGGCGAGGACGCCGGCCGCGGCTTCATGCCCGCCCCGGGTCCCGTGCACGTCTTCCGTGCCCCGAGCGGCCCCGGCGTCCGGGTCGACAGCGGCGTCCAGGCGGGCGACGAGATCAGCGGCTCGTTCGACTCGCTCCTCGCGAAGCTGATCGTGACCGGCGCCACCCGCGAGGAGGCGCTCGAGCGCTCCCGCCGCGCGCTCGACGAGTTCGAGGTGGCCGGCCTGCCGACGGTGCTGCCCTTCCACCGCGCAATCGTGCGCGACCCCGCCTTCGCGCCCGAGGGCGACGCCCCGTTCTCGATCTACACGCGGTGGATCGAGACCGAGTTCGAGAACGACATCCCCGCCTGGAGCGGCGAGGCCGAGGCGCCCCGTGCCGCCGACGAGCGCACGACCGTCGTCGTCGAGGTCGCCGGCAAGCGGGTCGAGGTCTCGCTGCCCGCAGGGCTCGGCGCGCGCAGCGCCGCGCCCGCCGCCGCGGCCCCGCGCCGCCGCTCGGGCCGGGCCGCCGTCGTCACCGCGACCGGCGCCGAGGTCACGTCGCCCATGCAGGCCACCGTCGTGAAGCTCGCCGTCGAGGAGGGCCAGCAGGTCGTCAAGGGCGACCTCGTGCTCGTGCTCGAGGCGATGAAGATGGAGCAGCCCGTGGCTGCCCACCGTGACGGCGTCGTGTCGGGCATCTCGGCCGTCGTCGGCGAGACGGTCTCGTCCGGACACGTGCTGCTGCGCATCGGCTAGCGGGCCGCCGGAGGCGCGGCAGACCCTAGAGTGGAGCGCATGTCCGAGACACCCACGCACCCCCTCGACGACCCCGCTGCCGACCCGTTCGAGGTCGCCCGCACCGCTGCTGCCGACATCGCCCGGGCCACCGGCGTCGAGCGCCACGACGTCGCCCTGACCCTCGGGAGCGGCTGGGGCGCCGCGGCCGACCTGCTCGGCGAGACCGTCGCCGAGGTGCCCGCCACCGAGATCACCGGCTTCAGCGCCTCCGCCGTGGTCGGCCACACCGGCTCCCTCCGCAGCATCGCCCTGCCGAGCGGCAAGCACGCCCTCGTCATCGGCGCCCGCACGCACTACTACGAGGGCCACGGGGTCCGGCGGGTCGTGCACAGCGTCCGCACCGCCGCCGCGACCGGTGCGACGACGATGATCCTGACGAACGGCGCGGGCGGCATCAAGGAGACCTGGACCCCGGGCAGCCCGGTGCTGATCAGCGACCACATCAACCTGACCGCCGACTCCCCCCTCGAGGGCGCGACCTTCATCGACCTGACCGACCTCTACTCGGCTCGCCTCCGCGACCTGGCCCGCAGCATCGACCCCTCGCTCGACGAGGGCGTGTACACGCAGTTCCGCGGGCCCCACTACGAGACGCCGGCCGAGGTGCAGATGGCCAAGGCCATGGGCGGGCACATCGTCGGCATGTCCACCGCCCTCGAGGCCATCGCCGCCCGTCAGGCCGGCATGGAGATCCTCGGCATGTCGCTCATCACGAACCTGGCGGCGGGCATCCAGCAGACGCCCCTGTCGCACGAGGAGGTCCTCCAGGCCGGCCGCGACGCCGAGGGGCCCCTCAGCCAGCTCCTCTCCCGCATCGTGGCGGCCCTGTGAGCGACGACGTGACGGCCGGCCTGCTCTCCCGGGCCGCCGCCTGGATCGACCAGGACCCGGACGACGTGACCCGCGACGAGCTCTCGGACCTCGTCGAGGGGGCACGCACGGGCGACGAGGCCGCCCTGGCCGAGCTGCACGACCGGTTCGACGCGCGCCTGCAGTTCGGCACGGCCGGCCTGCGCGGCGCCCTCGGGGCCGGCCCCAACCGGATGAACCGCGTGCTCGTCGCCCAGGCGGCAGCCGGCTTCGCCGCGTTCCTCGTCGCGCGCGAGCCCTCGCCGTCGATCGTCGTCGGCTACGACGGCCGGACCAACAGCGACGTGTTCGCCCGCGACACGGCCGAGATCATGGCCGCCGCGGGCGTCGCCACGACGCTCCTGCCGCGCGCGCTCCCCACGCCGGTGCTCGCCTTCGCCGTCCGCCACCTCGACGTCAGCGCCGGGGTCATGGTCACGGCGAGCCACAACCCGGCCCGCGACAACGGCTACAAGGTGTACCTCGGCCGCGCCGACGCCGGGTCGCAGATCGTCTCGCCCGTCGACGGCGAGATCGCGGCGCTCATCGAGCGCGCGGCGACGAGCCCGGTCACCGAGCTGCCGCGGTCGACGGACTACCGCGAGGCCGGCGACGACCTCGTCGGCGAGTACGTGGCCCGCACGGCCCGCCTGGCCGGCACCTCCGCCTCCGGACGTCAGCCGCGAGTCGTCTACACGGCCATGCACGGCGTCGGGTGGGAGGTCGCGCGCCGCGTCTTCGCGACCGCGGGCTTCACCGAGCCCATCCCGGTGTCCGAGCAGTCGGCCCCCGACGCGTCGTTCCCCACCGTCGCCTTCCCGAACCCGGAGGAGCCCGGGGCGCTCGACCTGGCGTTCGCGACGGCCGACCGGGTCGAGGCCGACCTCGTGATCGCCAACGACCCCGACGCCGACCGGCTCGCGGTCGCGATCCCGACGGCCGACGGGTGGCGTCGCCTGAGCGGCAACGAGGTCGGGGCGATCCTCGGCTGGCGCGCTGCCGAGCGGGCTCGACGCGACGACGTCGACGGCACCCTCGCGGCGAGCATCGTCTCCTCCCCCGCCCTGCGGGAGGTGGCCCGACGCTACGACCTCGACTACCGCGACACCCTCACGGGCTTCAAGTGGGTGTCCCGGGTGGGAGGCCTGCTCTACGGCTACGAGGAGGCCCTCGGCTACCTCGTCGACCCCGCCAAGGTGCGCGACAAGGACGGCATCTCCGCCGCCGTCGACCTGCTCGCGCTCGCGACCGAGCTGCACGCCGCCGGCTCGAGCCTCGCGGAGCACCTCGTCGCCTTCGACGCCGAGTTCGGCGCCTACGCGTCGTCGCAGATCTCGATCCGCGTCGACGACCTGGCCCGCATCACGGAGCTGACGACGCGCCTCCGGCAGTCGCCGCCCTCGGCGGTGGGCTCGCACCGCGTCGACCGCATCGACGACTTCCGCGACGGGTTCGGCGAGTTCCCGGCGGGCGACGTCCTGCGGCTGTGGACCACCGACGGGTCGCGCGTGATCGTGCGGCCGAGCGGCACCGAGCCGAAGCTGAAGGTGTACGTCGACGCGTCGAGCACCGAGGGCGACGCCGCGTCGCGCCGGGCCGTGGCCGAGGCGGCCGTGGCCGACCTCGACGCGGGGATGCGCGAGCTGCTCTCCTAGCCGACAGGCAGCCAGGCCACCGACGACGACGGGCCGACCACCCCAGGGTGGTCGGCCCGTCGTCGTGGTCGAGGGAGCCCCGTGCGGGGACGGACCGGTTCAGCCGAGCGACTTCTGCAGCTTCTCGGCGAGCTCCTGCTGGTCGAAGTGGTTCTGGATCACGACGACGTCGGCGAACGTCGCGCCGATCGCCTCGACGAACTCGGCCGACGTCAGGATGACCTGGGCGTCGTCGGCGACCTCCGCGAGCGACGCGATGTCGGCGGCGACGACCTCGGCCTCGATGTCGAGACGGGCCAGCACCCGCTCGGCGTTGACCTTGAGGATGCCGCTGCTGCCGATGCCCACTCCGCAGATGGTCACGATCTTCATGCGCTGTTCTCCTCGACGGGTGGGACCGGGAGCCCACGGCGGAGCCGCAGGCGGACGGAGGCCGACGGCCCCCTCAGGAGCCTAGGCGTCGGCTCCCAGGAGCCGACGGATCTCGTCGGCGCTGCGAGCCTCGGCGAGGGCGGGGATGACGGATGCGTCGTTGAAGACGTTCGCGATGTCGGCGATGGACTCGAGGTGGCCGCCCACCGACTCGATGGCGAGGCCGAGCACGACGGCGACGGGGTCGTTGTGCGGGTGGCCGAACGCCACGGGACGCGCGAGGGTGACGACGGCGAGCCCGTCGCGGACCACCCGGTCGTCGGGCCGGGCGTGCGCGAGGGCGAGGCCCGGGGCGATCACGACGTACGGGCCGTGCTCGTCGATCATGCGGACCATCTCGTCGCCGTAGCCCGGCAGGGCCGAGCCCGAGGCCACGAGCGCGTCGGCGGCCGTGTGGACCGCGGCCCGCCAGTCTGGTGCCTCGGCGGCGATGACGACCGCGGAGTCCGGCAGCGGTGGGAGGGCCACCTCAGGCCGCCTCGAAGCCGGCGGTGATGCGGTCGGCCAGCTCGTCGCGGTCCTCCAGGGGGAGGAAGCTCGCGGCGGCGGCGTTGAGCTGGAAGGCCTGCAGGTCGCCGAGGTCGTAGTCGAAGGCCTGCGTCAGGAGCGCGAGCTCCTTGCTGAGGCTCGTGTCGCTCATCAGGCGGTTGTCGACGTTGACCGTGACCCGGTAGCCCAGCTGGTACAGCAGGTCGAAGGGGTGGTCGTCGAGGTCGCGGCCCCAGGCGGCGATCGCCCCCGTCTGCAGGTTCGACTGCGGCGCGAGCTCGAGCGCGATCTCGCGGTCGCGCACCCACGCGGCGATCGGGCCGAGCTCGACGGTGGTCTGCTGGCCGCGGCTCTCGACCACGCGGATGTCCTCCGCGAGGCGGACGCCGTGCCCGAGGCGGAGGGCCCGCCCGTCGAGCAGCGCGCTGCGGATGCTGTCGAGGCCGTCGGCCTCGCCCGCGTGCACGGTCACGGGGAAGAACTCGCGCGCGAGGAGGTCGAAGGCGGGTCGGAGGCGGCTGGCCGGGTGGCCGGCCTCGGCGCCGGCGATGTCGAAGCCGATGACGCCCTGCTCTCGGTGCCGCACCGCCAGCTGGGCGATCTCGAGGCCCCGGTCGGCGTGCCGCATCGCGGTGAGCACCTGGCCCGCCGACATGTCGTGGCCGCGGCCCTCGACCTCGCGGAGCCCCTGCTCGAGCCCCTCCTGGACCGCCTCGACGGCCTGGTCGAGCGTCAGCCCGCCTGCGAGGTGCTGCTCGGGGGCCCAGCGGACCTCGCCGTGCAGCACGCCGTCGGCGGCCAGGTCGAGGACGAACTCGTGGGCCACGCGCACGAGGCTCGCCTCGGTCTGCATGACCGACGTGGTGACGTCGAACGTGGCGAGGTAGTCGGGCAGGTTGCCGGAGTCGGCGCTGTCGACGAACCACCGGCCGAGCGCCTCCGCCCCGCCGCCGACGGGCAGCGCGAGGCCGATCTCGTCGGCGAGCTCGACGATCGTCGCCGGGCGGAGCCCGCCGTCGAGGTGGTCGTGCAACGACACCTTCGGGAGGGAGACGATGCTCGGGCCGCCGTCGGGCATGCGGTAGACCTTGTCCGGTGCGCTCATGGGCATCAATCTACCCGTGCCGCGACCCCGCACCCTGGACGCGGGCAGCGAGCGGGCCGAGCGCGGCTCGGGTCCCGGCCCCGCGCCTCCTGGGCGTCCCCGCGAGAGCGGGCGGCGCCGCACGGGACCGTGCCGAGCCGGGCTGGGCCCGGCGGCCCCTCCGCCCTACGAGATGCGCTCGGCGACGATCGGGCCGCGGGCCGCCGGCTGCTCGCCGATGCTCCACGCGCCCTCGACGGCCTCGAGCGCCCGCTCGAAGCGAGCGGGCTCGTCGGTGTGCAGCGTGAAGAGCGGCTGGCCCTCGACGACGCGGTCGCCCGGCTTGGCGTGGAGCTCGATGCCCGCCGCGGCCTGCACCGGGTCCTGCTTGCGGGCGCGCCCGGCGCCGAGGCGCCAGGCGCCGACGCCGAAGGGCAGCGCGTGCTGCTCCGTCACGTACCCGGTGCTGGCAGCGGTCACGACGTGCGTCTCGCGCGCCGTGGGCAGCGCCGCGTCGGGGTCGCCGCCCTGGGCCCTGATCATCGTCCTCCAGGCGTCCATCGCACGGCCGTCGTCGAGGGCGGCCTCGACGTCGGCGTCGGGCTGGCCCGCCAGCGTCAGCATCTCGCGAGCCAGCGCGACGGTGAGCTCGCGGATGTCGGCGGGGCCGCCGCCCGCCAGGGTCTCGACCGACTCCCGCACCTCCAGCGCGTTGCCGATCGTGAGGCCGAGCGGCACGTTCATGTCGGTGAGCAGGGCCGTGGTCGCGACGCCCGCGTCGGTGCCCAGGTCGACCATGGTGCGGGCGAGGAGGCGCGACTGCTCGATGTCCTGGATGAAGGCGCCCGAGCCGAACTTCACGTCGAGCACGAGGGCGGCGGTGCCCTCGGCGATCTTCTTGCTCATGATCGAGGAGGCGATGAGCGGGATGCACTCGACCGTGCCCGTGATGTCGCGCAGCGCGTAGAGCTTGCCGTCGGCCGGGGCGAGGCCCGAGCCGGCCGCGCAGACGACCGCGCCGCTGTCGGCCATGATCTCGCGCATCCGCTCGTTCGTGATCGACGCCTGCCAGCCGGGGATCGACTCGAGCTTGTCGAGGGTGCCCCCGGTGTGGCCGAGGCCGCGGCCGGAGAGCTGGGGCACCGCGACGCCGAACGAGGCCACCAGCGGGGCGAGCGGCAGCGTGATCTTGTCGCCCACTCCCCCGGTCGAGTGCTTGTCGACGGTGGTCTTGCCGAGGCCGGAGAAGTCCATCGTCTCGCCGCTGCGGATCATCGCCATCGTCATGTCGCGGATCTCCCGACGCTCCATGCCGTTGAGGAAGATCGCCATGGTCAGCGCCGACATCTGCTCGTCGGCGACGTAGCCGCGGGTGTACGCGTCGATCAGCCAGTCGATCTGGGCCGTGCTGAGGGCGCCCGAGCCGCGCTTCACGCGGATCAGGTCGACGGTGTCGAAGGGCTCGACGGTGGTGGTCATGGGGTCTCCTCAGCGGTGGCGGCGTCGTTCCGGAGGAGTCTCGCCGACCCCCGGAACGACGCCGGACGAGGGGCTGGGGGCGAGGAGGCGCGGTGCGCGCCCCGGGGAGCGCCTACGCCTGCGAGGCGCGGAACTCGTCGAGCTGCCGCGGGCCGAACGCGTCGGGGATGACCTCGTCGATGGTGCGGAACCCCGAGACGGTGTCGAGCACCATCGAGGCGTCGGAGTGCTCGTAGAGCAGCTGCCGGCAGCGCCCGCACGGCATCAGCACGTCGCCGTTGCCGTCGACGCAGGCGAACGCCACGAGCCGGCCGCCGCCGCCCATGACGAGGTCGGTGACGAGCGAGCACTCGGCGCACAGGGTGATGCCGTACGACGCGTTCTCGATGTTGCAGCCCGACACGAGGCGGCCGTCGGTCGTGAGGGCCGCGGCCCCCACGGGGAACTTCGAGTACGGCACGTAGGCCTTGGCCATGGCCTCCCGGGCGGCCGCGCGGAGCGCCGCCCAGTCGGTGGTCTCGACGACGCTCACGACTTCACGTACGGCTTGCCGGAGGCGGCCGGGCCGCGGGACTGGCCGACGAGACCCGCCACGGCGAAGATCGTCACGACGTAGGGCAGCATCAGCATGAACTCGCTCGGCACGGGCGAGCCGATGGCGCCCAGCACGTTCTGCAGGTTCGAGGCGAAGCCGAACAGGAGCGCCGCGAGGGTCGCCTTCACCGGGTCCCACCGGCCGAAGATCACCGCGGCGAGGGCGATGAACCCCGCTCCCGCGGTCATCTCCTTCTGGAAGTTGCCGAGCGAGCCGAGCGTGAAGTACGCGCCTCCGAGGCCGGCGACGGCACCCGCGAGGGAGACGTTCCAGAACCGGGTCGCGTTCACCTTGATGCCGACGGTGTCGGCCGCCTGCGGGTGCTCGCCGACGGCACGGAGCCGGAGGCCCCAGCGCGTGCGGAAGAGACCGTAGAAGACGACGGCGATGGCGACGTACATCAGGTAGACGATGATCGTCTGGCGGAAGAAGACCGGGCCGACGATCGGGATCTGGCTCAGCCCCGGCACGGGCAGCTGCGGGAACCGGATGCCCTGGTTGAGGGCCTCGGACTTCGCGAGGACCTGCGAGTACAGGAAGCTCGTGAGCCCGGTGACCAGCACGTTGAGCACGACGCCGACGATGACCTGGTCGACGATGTAGCGGATGCTGAAGACGGCGAGCACCATCGACACGAGCACCCCGGCGACCATGGCGGAGGCGAGGCCGACGACGGCCGAGCCCGTGGCGGAGGCGACGACCGCCGAGACGAAGGCCCCGGCGAGCAGCTGCCCCTCGATGGCCACGTTCACGACGCCCACGCGCTCGGAGATGACGCCGCCCAGCGCGCCGAAGATCAGCGGCGTGCTGAGCGCCAGGGCCCCGAGCAGGAGGCCGGGCACGGGGATCGTCGCGCCGGCGCTGGTCCAGGTGAGGAAGCCGACGAGGAAGACCACGCCGAAGACCGCGACGAGCCAGATCGGCACGCGGGCCGCCCGCACGACGAGGGCGACGGCGGCCGCGGTCAGCAGCAGCAGGACGACCGTGAGGACGATGCCGGTGGCTGCGGACGGCAGCACCGCGTCGGGCAGGGCGAAGAAGTCGGTCGGCGTCGACAGGCGGAAGGTGCTCTCGCCGTCGCGACGGAGGCCGACGAACAGCACCGCCGCGATGACCGTGAAGACTGCGAACGCGACGGGCGCCTTGTAGCTGCGGGTCACGGTGCGGGCGAGACCGGGGGTCGGGGCCACGGGGACCGCGGCGTCGGGGGTGAGGGTGCTCACTTGGTGACCACCGCCTCCTTCATCGAGGCGCTCGGGGCCCGGCGGGCTCCCGGCGCGGGCAGACGGAAGATGCTGCGCACGAGCGGCGGCGCCGCGACGAACAGCACGATGAGGGACTGCACGACCAGCACGATGTCGATCGGCACGCCGTTCGCCGCCTGCATCGAGTAGCCGCCGGCCTTGAGTGCGCCGAACAGCACGCCCGCGCCGAAGACGCCCCAGGGGCGCGAGCGGCCGAGCAGGGCGACGGTGATGGCGTCGAAGCCGATGCCGGCGTCGATGCCCGAGGTGAAGCCGGTGGTCAGCGTGCCGAGCACCTGCGTCGACCCCGCGACGCCCGCCAGGGCGCCGGAGATGAGCATCGCGTAGAGGTAGATGTTCTTGACGTCCATGCCGGCGGTGCGGGCGGCGTGCGGGTTCTCGCCGACCGCGCGGAAGCGGAAGCCGAGGGTCGACCGGTTGATGAGCCACCACACGACGGCCGTGACGACGATCACGAGCACGAAGCCCCAGTTGAGGTTGTAGCGCGCGCCGAACATGTCGGGCAGCACGGCGCTCGGGAGCGTCGCCGGCGACTTCGGGTTCGGGCTGCCCGGGGCCTGCAGGAGGCCGGGGGTGCGCAGCGCGAACGAGATGAGGTAGAAGGCGATGTAGTTGAGCATGATCGTGAGGATCACCTCGTGCGCTCCCGTGCGGGCCTTCAGCAGGCCGACGAGCCCGCCCCAGACGGCGCCGCCGGCGATGCCGGCGAGGAGCGCGAGGGGCAGGTGCACCGCGAGCGGCAGGTCGAACGAGAAGCCCACCCAGCCGGCAGCGCCCGCCGCGACGAGCATCTGGCCGCGGGCGCCGATGTTGAACAGCCCCACCCGGAAGGCCAGGGCGACGCCCAGGCCGGCCGCGATCAGCGGCACCGAGTAGTTGAGGGTCTCGGTGAGCGGCCGGATGCCGGCCGCGAAGCCGTCGACCCGGAAGTTGTAGACGGCGCCCTGGAAGAGCGACGAGTACGAGCCGCCGACCGACCGCCCGAAGGCCTGGAGGAAGTCGGTGGGCCGCGAGAAGAAGTAGCCGAGGGTCGACTGCACGGTCGGGTCGGTGAACCCGATGAGCAGGCCGGAGACGACGAGGGCGAGCACGACCGCCAGCACGGAGATCGCGGCGTTGCCGGTGGTGATCTCCCGCAGGAGGCGCGACCCGCGCGAGTCGGACGGCTCCGTCAGCGGGGCGGCCGGGCCGCCTCCCGGGGTCGGGGTGGTCGTGGTGGGGGCGTCGCTCACGCTGCCTGCTCCGTTCCGTGCGGCGTCTCGCCGGCCATCATGAGCCCCAGCACGTCGCGGGGGGTGTCGGCGGGGACGATGCCGATGATCGAGCCGCGGTACATCACGGCGATGCGGTCGGCCAGGGCCACGACCTCGTCGAGCTCCGTGGAGACGACGATGACGGGCACGCCCGAGTCGCGCGTCTCGACGATGCGCTTGTGCACGAACTCGATCGAGCCGACGTCGATGCCTCGGGTCGGCTGGGCCGCCACGAACAGCCGCAGGTCGCGGCTGAGCTCGCGGGCCAGGACGACCTTCTGCTGGTTGCCGCCGGAGAGGCGGCCCGCCGGGGTGGTGATGCCCTGCGTGCGGATGTCGAACTCCTTCACCTTCTCGACCGCGAAGGCGGCGAGCTCGGCGAGGCGCAGGGCACCGCGGCGGACGAACGGCCCCGACTGCGACCGGTCGAGCATGAGGTTCTCCGCGACCGTGAACTCGCCGACGAGGCCGTCCTCGTTGCGGTCCTCCGGGACGAAGCCGACGCCGGCGTCGAGCACCCGGCGGACGCTGTGGCCGGTGATGTCGCGGCCGTCGAGCGTGACCCGGCCCTGGACGCGCCCCTGGAGGCCGAGGATCGCCTCCGTCAGCTCGGTCTGGCCGTTGCCCTGCACGCCGGCGATGGCGAGCACCTCGCCGCGGCGCACCTCGAACGACACGTCGTCGACGACGACCTGGCCGAGGGCGTCGAGCACCCGGAGGCCCTCGACGACGAGCGCGGCGTCGCCGGGCGTCGCCGGCGCCTTCTGCACGGTGAGCTCGACCGCGCGGCCGACCATGAGCGAGGCCAGCTCGGCGTTGGTCGCCGTGGGCTCGGCCTCGCCGACGACCTTGCCGAGGCGGATCACCGTGATGCGGCTCGCCACCTCGCGGACCTCGCGCAGCTTGTGGGTGATGAAGACGATGCCGGTGCCCGCGTCGCGGAGCTGGCGCATGATCGCCATCAGCTCGTCGGTCTCCTGGGGCGTCAGCACCGCGGTCGGCTCGTCGAAGACGAGCACCTTCGCGTCGCGGGAGAGCGCCTTGACGATCTCGACCCGCTGCTGGACGCCGACCGGCAGCTCCTCCACGACGGCGTCGGGGTCGATGTCGAAGCCGAAGCGCTGCGAGATCTCGCGCACCTTCGCGCGGGCCGCAGCCAGGTCGAGCCGCCCGCCGCCCTTCGTCTCCTCGTGGCCGAGCATCACGTTCTCGGCGACCGTGAAGACGGGCACGAGCATGAAGTGCTGGTGCACCATGCCGATGCCGGCCGCCATGGCGTCGCCCGGGCCGGAGAAGTGCTGGACGACGTCGTCGAGCAGGATCTCGCCCTCGTCGGCCTGGTACAGGCCGTAGAGCACGTTCATGAGCGTGGACTTGCCGGCGCCGTTCTCGCCCAGCAGGGCGTGGATCTCGCCGGGCTCGACGGTCAGGCTGATGTGGTCGTTGGCGGTGAGTGCGCCGAAGCGCTTGGTGATGCCCTGGAGCTCGAGCTTCATCTCGTCAATCTACCTCGGGTGTAGGCGTGGGAAGGGCCCGGGCCGGACGGTGGAGACCGTCCGACCCGGGCCCTCGATCAGGCAATGCTAGACGATGCCTGACGGGGTGCGTGCTCGGCTCAGCTGAGCGCCGAGGGCGACTCGACGGTGATCGTGCCGTCGATGATCCCGGCCTTGATCGTGTCGAGCTCGTCCTGCAGGCCGGCGTCGACCTTGTCCTCGAAGTCGTGGAACGGGGCGAGGCCCACGCCGTCGTTCTCGAGCGTGCCCACGTAGGGCTCGTTGGAGAAGGAGCCGTCGGCGGCCTGCGTCACGACGTCGTCCGTCGCCTGCTTGATGCCCTTCAGCACCGAGGTGAGGAAGAGGTCGCTGTTGGCGGGGTCGGTCTCGTAGGTGTCGGAGTCGGCGCCGATGAGGACGATGTCGGAGCCCGAGTCGCGGATGGCCGCGGCGGCGCTCTGGTAGATCGGGCCGCCGACCGGCAGGATCACGTCGGCGCCCTGGTCGATCAGGGTCTGGGCGCTCTGCTTGGCCGTGGTGCCGGCCTCGAAGCCGCCCGTGAAGGTGCCGTTCTGCGACGCGACGTCCCAGCCGACGACCTTGACGTCCTTGCTCTTCTGCTCGTTGTAGTACTCGACGCCGTCCGCGAAGCCGTCCATGAAGATCGTGACGGTCGGGAACTGCTGGCCGCCGAAGGTGCCGACGGTGCCGGTCTTCGAGTAGCTGGCGGCGGCGTAGCCGGCCAGGAAGGCGGCCTCGGAGGTGTTGAACGTGATCGGCTTGACGTTGTCGGCCGTGATCGACGCGTCGTCGATCGTGGCGTAGTCGACGCCCGAGTTCGCCTCGGCGGCGGTCTTCGTCGCGTCGGCCAGCGCGAAGCCGACCGTGACGATGAGGCCGCAGCCCTGGTCGGCGAGGTTCGAGAGGTTGGCGTCGTAGACGGTCTCGTCGGCCGACTCCACCGTCTTGGCCTCGGCGCCCGCGGTCTTCGCGGCCTCCTGCAGGCCCTCGTAGCCGAGCTGGTTGAACGACTTGTCGTCGAACCCGCCGGCGTCGGAGACCATGCAGGGGACGAAGTCGCTCGAGCCCGAGCCGCCCGAGGCGGAGCTGCCGCTCTCGGGAGCCGAGGCACAGCCGGCCAGGATGGCGACGGAGCTCGCGAGGGCGAGGCCGCCGAAGACGGCCCTGCGCGCAGTTGTAGTCAAGTTGTCCTCCAAGGTGCTGCCCGACACCTGTACGCCGGGCACGTATGGCGACAGGTTACCCACTGCCGGGAGCGCCGCCGACCGTGCAGACGAAGTGGTGCCGAGGCGTTACACAAGTGCGACCACGGCGTAACGACGCCGTAACAGGACAGGGCGGTCGGTGGTCAGAGGACGTCGCTGCGACCGCTCAGCTTGAGGGCGTCGACGACCGACTTCACCCGCTGGGCGTTGGCCGTCGTCGTGACGAGGAGGGCGTCGGGGGTGTCGACGACGATGATGTCGTTGACGCCGATCAGGGAGATGAGCCGGCCGCTGTGGCCCACGACGATCCCGCTGGAGGCGTCGGCGAGCACGCGGGCGTTCTCGCCGAGGATCGCGAGGTCGCTCTTGCGGCCCCCCGCGTGCAGCTTGGCGATCGACGCGAAGTCGCCGACGTCGTCCCAGTCGAAGGCGCCGGGGATGACGGCGAGACGACCTGCGGCCGCCGCGGGCTCGGCGACCGTGTAGTCGATGGCGATCTTCTCGAGGCGGGGCCAGACCCGGTCGACGACGGCGCCGCGACGGGGGGTGTCCCACGCCTCGGCCAGCTCCTCGAGCCCGGCCAGCAGCTCCGGCCGCGTCTCGCCGAGCTGCTCGAGGAGGCGGTCGGCCCGGGCGATGAACATGCCGCCGTTCCAGAGGTAGTCGCCTCCCGCGACGTACCCCTCGGCCGTCGCCAGGTCGGGCTTCTCCACGAACGACTCGACCGTGTAGGCGCTCGGGGCGCCCTCGACGTCGAGGGCGCCGCCGACGTGGATGTAGCCGAAGCCGATCGCCGGCTCGGTGGGGGTGATGCCGATGGTGGCGATCCAGCCGGCGTCCGCCGCGGCGATGGCCTCGCCCACGGCGCGCTGGAACCCGCGGGTGTCGGCGATGACGTGGTCGGCCGCGAACGAGCCGACGATGACGTCGGGCTCGCGACGGCGGAGGATCGCCGCCGCGAGGCCGATGGCGGCGGTGCTGTCCTTCGGCTCGCTCTCGAGGACGACGTTGTGGTCGGCGAGCGCCGGGAGCTGGGCCTCGACCGCGGCGCGGTGCGCGCGCCCCGTGACGACCATGATCCGCTGGTCGCCGGCGAGGGGCGCGAGGCGGTCCCAGGTGCCGCGCAGCAGGGTCGAGCCGCTGCCGGTGAGGTCGTGCAGGAACTTCGGCGCGTCGGCCCGGCTGAGGGGCCACAGCCGCGACCCGATGCCGCCGGCCGGGATGATGCTGTAGAAGCGCTCGATGCTCGCGGGGTGTGTCATGCGGCCACCCTACCGAGCGTCGGCCCGTCGCCCCTGGGCCGCGGCTCCCGGCCGTCGTCGCCCGTTCACGCGAGCGCCACCGGGGCGACACGGCGGCGCCCCGGGGCGGCCACGCCCCGGGCGGACAGTGGGAGCACGCCGAGTCGAGGAGTGCCCATGCGGGTCGCCATCGTGACCGAGAGTTTCCTGCCCACCGTGAACGGGGTGACGACGAGCGTCCTGCGGGTGCTCGACCACCTCGAGCGACGCGGCCACGAGGCGGTCGTGATCGCCCCCGCCGGCCGAGGCCACGACTCCTACGGCCCTGCCCGCGTGCACCGGGTGCCGTCCGTGGCCTACCGGCAGTTCCCGGTGGGCCTGCCCTCCCCCGCCGTCGCGGGCGCCCTCGCCGAGTTCGGCCCCGACGTCGTGCACGTCGCCTCCCCCTTCCTCCTCGGCGGCCACGCCATCGCCGCCGCCGCCCGCCTCGGCGTGCCGAGCGTCGCCGTCTTCCAGACCGACGTGGCCCGGTACGCGAGCGCGAGCGGACTCGGGCCCGTGACGGCGGCCGTCGCCTGGCGCCTCGTGCGGCGCATCCACGAGCAGGCGACCGTCACCCTCGTGCCCTCGACCGCCTCCCTGCGCGACCTGCGGCGGGCCGGGGTCGAGCGCCTGGCGACCTGGGGCCGGGGGGTCGACTCGGTGCGCTACCACCCGAACCGGCGCGCCGGGGCCGGGTCGGCCGCCTTCCGCGCCGCCGTGGGGACCGCCCCCGGGGAGGCGCTGGTCGGCTACGTCGGACGGCTCGCCCCCGAGAAGCAGGTCGAGCGGCTCGCCGCCCTCCGCGGCACGCCCGGCGCCCGGCTCGTGGTCGTCGGCGACGGCCCCGCGCTGCCGTCGCTCCGCCGCCGCCTGCGGCACCTCGACCCCGTCTTCACCGGTGCGCTGCACGGCGACGACCTCGCCGACGCCTACGCGGCCCTCGACGTCTTCGTGCACACCGGCGTCACCGAGACGTTCGGGCAGACGATCCAGGAGGCCCACGCGAGCGGCACCCCGGTGGTCGCCCCCGCGGCGGGCGGCCCCCTCGACCTCGTCCGGCACGGCGAGGACGGCTTCCTGGTCGACCCCCTGCACGAGCACTCCCTCCGCCGGGCGGTGCAGCGGCTCGTCGCCGACCCCGCCCTGCGGGCGCGGTTCGGCGAGGCCGGGAGGCGGGCCGTCGTCGGCCGCACCTGGGAGCGCTTCGGGGACGAGCTGCTCCAGCACTACGCCGACGCGGTGGCCGCGCCGTCGGTGCCGAGCCGCGCCTCCTCGCGGTCGCGGACGCTGTCTCCCCTGAGCTGACCGTCTCTCGACATCGAACTAGTTGGGGTCGCCTCGGCAGCGGCGGGGACCGCCTGTTCCGTATGCTTCAGGTGTTCTGAGAACACACGGTGGACACGGCTGTCCTCCCTGACCACAGCCGACCGCCCCAGCCGCGAGGAGGGCAGCTCATGGCCGAGCAGTCGACGGGAACACTGGCGTCACCGGGTCAGCCGGCCGGACGGCCGGGTGCTCCCACCACCATCGAGCCCCCGCGGCCGAAGCGGTTCCAGGGCACGCTCTACCGCGGCCGCGAAGGCATGTGGTCGTGGGTGCTGCACCGCATCACCGGCGTGAGCATCTACTTCTTCCTGCTCGTGCACATCCTCGACACGGCCCTCGTGCGCATCAGCCCGGAGGCCTACAACGCCGTCATCGGCACGTACAAGAACCCCGTCATGGGCATCGGCGAGGTCGGCCTCGTCGCCGCGATCCTCTTCCACGCCCTGAACGGCCTGCGCATCATCCTCATCGACTTCTGGAGCGCCGGCACCAAGCACCAGCGGGTCATGTTCTGGGTCGTCGTCGGCCTGTGGGCCGTGCTGCTGCTCGGCTTCGCCCCCCGCCACCTCATGAACGTCTTCTCGGAGTAGAGCGATGACCACTGAGACCATCGAGGCCCCCCGCGCGGCCCGCACGGCCCGTCGCAGCACCAACTGGGAGAAGTGGGGCTGGATCTACATGCGCGCGAGCGGGCTCGTGCTCGTCGTGCTGATCTTCGGCCACCTGTTCATCAACCTGCTCGCCGGCGAGGGCGGCGTGAAGGCCATCGACTTCGCCTTCGTCGCCGGCAAGTGGGCCGACCCGTTCTGGAAGGTCTACGACACCCTCCTCCTCTGGCTCGCGCTGATCCACGGCTCGAACGGCATGCGCACCATCGTCAACGACTACGTCGGCCGCCCGACCACGCGGAAGATCTTCCTCGGGGCGCTCGTCGCCTCGAGCGCCGTCCTCCTCGTGCTCGGCACCCTCGTGCTGTGGACCTTCGACCCGTGCCCGGCCGGCGCCCCCGCCGACCTGCTGCCGTCGATCTGCTCCCGCTGAGCCCCGGGGCGGGCTCGCCCCCGCTCCTCCCCGAGACCACCTGCCCCCTGCCCGTCCGCACCACGTCCCACCTGGAAGCCTCGTGACCTCACCTGCCCCCTCCCCCCAGAGCGCCGTCGTCGACGGCATCCACTACCACCAGCACGACATCGTCATCGTCGGCGCCGGCGGGGCGGGCATGCGCGCCGCCATCGAGGCGGGCCCGAACGCGAGCACGGCCGTCATCTCGAAGCTGTACCCGACGCGGTCGCACACCGGAGCGGCCCAGGGCGGCATGGCCGCGGCCCTCGCCAACGTCGAGGACGACAACTGGGAGTGGCACACCTTCGACACGGTCAAGGGAGGCGACTACCTCGTCGACCAGGACGCCGCGGAGATCCTCGCCAAGGAGGCCATCGACGCCGTCCTCGACCTCGAGAACATGGGCCTGCCGTTCAACCGCACGCCCGACGGCAAGATCGACCAGCGCCGCTTCGGCGGCCACACGGCCGAGCACGGCAAGAACCCCGTCCGACGCGCCTGCTACGCCGCCGACCGCACGGGGCACATGATCCTGCAGACGCTGTACCAGAACTGCGTCAAGCACGGCATCGAGTTCTACAACGAGTTCTACGTGCTCGACCTGATCATGGGCGAGGTCGACGGCGTCGAGCGCCCGGCCGGGGTCGTGGCGTACGAGCTGGCGACCGGCGAGCTCCACGTGTTCCAGGGCAAGGCCGTCGTCTTCGCGACCGGGGGCTTCGGCAAGATCTACAAGACGACCTCCAACGCCCACACCCTCACGGGCGACGGCGTCGGCATCATCTGGCGCAAGGGCCTCCCGCTCGAGGACATGGAGTTCTTCCAGTTCCACCCGACCGGCCTCGCCGGCCTCGGCATCCTCCTGTCGGAGGCGGCGCGCGGCGAGGGCGCCATCCTCCGGAACAGCGAGGGAGAGCGCTTCATGGAGCGCTACGCCCCCACCATCAAGGACCTCGCGCCCCGCGACATCGTCGCCCGCTGCATGGCGACCGAGATCCGCGAGGGCCGCGGCGGCGGTCCGCACAAGGACTACGTCTACCTCGACATCACGCACCTCGACCCGGCCGTCATCGACGCGAAGCTGCCCGACATCACCGAGTTCGCCCGCACGTACCTCGGCGTCGAGCCGTACACGGAGCCCGTGCCCGTGCTGCCGACCGCCCACTACGCGATGGGCGGCATCCCCACCAACGTCCACGCCGAGGTGCTGCGCGACAACACCACGGTCGTGCCGGGCCTCTACGCGGCCGGCGAGTGCGCGTGCGTCAGCGTGCACGGCTCGAACCGGCTCGGCACCAACTCCCTGCTCGACATCAACGTCTTCGGCAAGCGCGCCGGCAAGAACGCCGTCGAGTTCGTGAAGACGGCCGAGTTCGTGCCGCTGCCCGACGACCCGGCCGGCTTCGTCCGGGGCCTCGTCGACGACGTGCGCGGCGCCACCGGCACCGAGCGGATCGCCACCCTCCGCAAGGAGCTGCAGGAGAGCATGGACCGCAACGCCCAGGTGTTCCGCACCGAGGAGACCCTCGACGAGGTCACGCACGTCATCGCCGACCTCCGCGAGCGGTTCAAGAACATCTCCGTGCAGGACAAGGGCAAGCGGTTCAACACCGACCTGCTCGAGGCGATCGAGCTGGGCTTCCTGCTCGACCTCGCCGAGGTCGTCGTCTACTCGGCCCGCTCGCGGCAGGAGAGCCGCGGCGGCCACTTCCGCGAGGACTACCCGACGCGCGACGACGAGAACTGGCTGATCCACACCATGGCCTACCTCACGGGCGACGCGCACTCCTCCCTCGCGGGCGACCACATCCGCCTCGACACCAAGCCCGTCGTGATCACGAACTACCAGCCGATGGAACGGAAGTACTGAGCATGAGCACCGCTGTCCTCGAGAACGCGCCCGCAGGGGCGGACGCCGTCCCCACCTTCACGGCCACCCTCATCATCCGCCGCTTCGACCCCGAGGTCGACAGCGAGCCCCGCTGGCAGGACTTCGACGTCGAGGTGCTGCCGACCGACCGCGTGCTCGACGCCCTGCACCAGATCAAGTGGGAGCAGGACGGCTCGCTGACCTTCCGCCGCTCGTGCGCCCACGGCGTCTGCGGCTCCGACGCCATGCGCATCAACGGCCGCAACCGCCTCGCCTGCAAGACCCTCATCAAGGACCTCGACATCACGCAGCCGATCTACGTCGAGGCGATCAAGGGCCTGCCGCTCGAGAAGGACCTCGTCGTCGACATGGAGCCGTTCTTCCAGTCGTACCGCGAGATCCAGCCCTTCCTCATGGCCTCCTCGAAGCCCGAGAAGGAGCGCATCCAGAGCGCCACGCAGCGCGAGCGCTTCGACGACACGACCAAGTGCATCCTCTGCGCCGCGTGCACCTCGAGCTGCCCCGTCTTCTGGACCGACGGCCAGTACTTCGGCCCCGCGGCCATCGTCAACGCGCACCGCTTCATCTTCGACTCGCGCGACGAGGGCGCCCAGGTGCGCCTCGACATCCTCAACGACAAGGAGGGCGTCTGGCGCTGCCGCACGACCTTCAACTGCACCGAGGCGTGCCCCCGCGGCATCCAGGTGACCCAGGCGATCGCCGAGGTCAAGCAGGCCGTCCTCCGCGGACGCGCCTGACGCCTCCCCGGCACTCGACGAGAGGCCCGGCCCCCTCGGGGAGCCGGGCCTCTCGTCGTCACGACGGGTCGGAGGTCAGTCGTCCTCGACGATGCAGGTGGCGTCGAGGCCGAGCGCCAGCCGCAGCGCGACCGAGACCCCGAGCTCGCCCTCGTCGCCGAGCGGCGCCACGGCGTCGGCCCAGAACACGGGGAGGCGCACCTCCGGCGGGTCCGGCAGCAGCCGTTCGACCTCGCCCGAGACCGTGAGCTCGCGAGACGGGTAGAGCGTCAGCACGACGTCGCCGCCCGCTCGGAAGACCTGCAGGGCCTCCCCGCCGTCGATCTCGCGGACGCCGTAGGAGTCGTCGACGGCCCGCGCCGCCGTCGCGAGGTCGAGGGCGTCGGGCACGGTGGGGCTCAGGATCGTGATGTCACGGGGCACCGGGGGGCGCCTCCTCGTCGGGCTGGTCGTCGTCGGGCTGGTCGTCGTCGAGGAGGTCGGCGTCGGGCTCGCCCGCGCGCGGGCGTCCCGCACCGGCGACGCCCTCGGCGCCGTCGACTGCACTCTCGTGCAGCAGGTCGGCCTCGGCGAGGTCCTCCTCCCACGCCTGGAGCAGCGGGGTGGCCACCATCGTCGCGAGGCGCTCCGGCCCGACCGCGTCGAGCGTCTCGTGGAGGGCGTCCCAGCCCGACGTGGCCGAGTCGCCGAGCGGCACGACGTAGGCGGGCAGCCGGGGGCGGCCGACCACGACGACGGGGCGCGCGGAGGGGATCGCCGCCAGCTCGAGGCCGAGGCGCTTCACCGAGGGGGCGCCGATGAGCAGCGCGACCGGGTTCGGCGGCGGGTAGGTCTTCGCGCGCACGCTCCGGTCGAGCTCGCCCTCGCGCGCGACGACGAGCGCGAAGGTCGGCAGCGAGGTGCCGGCGATGGCGCCGAGCGCCTCGGTGAGGCGCTCGATCGCCGCGTCGAGGGGACCCGCGCCCACCCCGTCGGCCGACGGGGCCGTCGGCACGTCGATCGTGACGGCGGTGGTCTCCTCGATGCCGTGCTCGGTGACGCGGGCGGTGACCGTGCCGGAGAGGTGGGGCCCCTCCACGACCACCCGCACGGTCTCGGGGGCGGCGTGGCGGGCGTGCTGGGTCAGCACCCAGCGGTCCCAGGCGTGCAGGAGCGGCTCGTCCTCGCCCCACGAGGCGGGCGCGGAGGACGCGACGGCCGCGGCGAGGGACTCGAGGGCGCCGCCGAGGCTGGTGTCGTGGGAGGCGCGGTGCAGCACGGTGAGGTCGATCGTCAGCTGCGTGGTCGTGTCGGCCGCCGGGGGCACGTCGACGGGCGTCAGCGGCGCGACCGGGTCCTCCACGGGCCATCCCGCGTCGTCGAGGTCGGCGTAGGGCAGGCCGGTGAGGCCGTCGCGGAGCGCCCCTGCCTCGTCGTGCACGGCCCACGCCCCGCCAGCGGCGACCAGCGCCGCACGGACCCCGACGGTGAGCCGGGAGCGGTCGCTCGTCACCAGCACGACGCGTCGGCGGCTGCGCCGACGGGCGAGGAGGTCGGCGAACGGCGCGCTGAGGCGCACGACCCGGGCCCGGCTGTCGACCCGGACGACACGAGCGGTGACCGCGTCGACCATCGGGTGTCGGATAGGGGTGCCCACGTCCACCAGTCTGCTCCACGGCCCTGCGTGCTGACCGGATCGCGCACGGTGCAGGCGGGAAGAGAGCGCGGGGGCCGCCGGGCGCATAGGCTGCTCGTGCTGATCGCGACGCGGCCCCGGGCGGCGACGACGACGGCACGCCCCCGATCCCCGACCACGACCGAGAGGCCGCGCCGCCATGGACGTCCCCCGCCAGCAGCAGCTCCAGAACGACATCGCGGAGCGCTTCGCCGCCAGCCTCGAGGGCACCGACTGGGCCGAGGCCACGCTCTTCCTCCTCGAGGTGGGGTCCGTGTCGCGCCTCTGGGTCGACGCCACCGACGCCACCGGCAGCAGCCGCACCGTCGGCACCGTGCCCGACGTCGTCGCCCTCGGCGAGCAGCTCCGCGAGGTCATGGCCGACCCGGAGAAGGGCGCCTGGTTCTCCTTGTCGCTCACGGTGACGAGCGGCGGCGCGTTCACCGCCCGCTTCAACCTCGACCGCCGCGTGCACGTCAACCCGGGTTCTCCCTTCGAGCCGGGCGAGGCGGGCGTGCTCCCGACCGACGCCGACTACCTGGCCGACCTCGCCCGCTTCCCGCGGAGCGCGAAGTACCGGCCCGAGTGGCTGCCCGCGGCCGATGCCGACGCGGCAGTCGGCGGCGACGGGCAGGGCGCCTCCTCCTCCCCCGTGCTCCCGGAGCCGCTGACGGCGCTCGAGAGCCGCTGGGGCTGGCCGGGCGTGCTCGAGAGCGTCGCGCAGCAGGTCGCCACGGCGCCCCTCTCCGCGGTCACGGCCGACGGCGCCGAGCCGGCGGCGCCGCACGAGGGCGGCGTCCCTCCGCTCAGCGTCGACCAGCTCGCCCAGCTCGTGCGGGAGGCCGTCGTCGCCGACGTCATCGCTCCCCACCGCGTCGCCACCCTGCTGCGCCTGCACGCCGAGGCCGTCTCGGCCGGTCTGCTGCCCGCCGTCGACGCCGTGGAGACCGTCGACGGAGAGCTGTCGCTCGAGGAGGCGCGGGTCGCGTCGCCCGAGGTCGTCGGGGCCGTCGAGACGGCCGTGGGCACGGTCGTCGACGCCCTCGTCGCCTCGCAGCTGCGCTCCCGCGTCGCGGACTGACGCGGCCACCAGCCCAGCTCGGCAGCAGACGACGGAGGGCGACCACCCCGCGGGGTGGTCGCCCTCAGTCGTCTCCTGCCCGGGCACCGGCCCGGGCAGGACGCCCGCTCAGCCCGCCAGCGCCTCGGCGGCCTGTCGCGCGCCGGCCGCGGTCGTCGCGGCGACGGCCGCAGCGGCCAGGGCCCTGGCCTGCTCGAGGGTGTGCTTCGACAACTCGAGCCGCACGTCGGCGAGGGCGGCAGGGGTCATCGAGAGGGTGGTGGCGCCGAGGCCGACGAGCACGACGGCGAGCAGCGGGTCGGCCGCCGCCTCGCCGCAGATGCCGACCGGCTTCGACGCCGACGCGCCGGCCTCGCCCAGGGTGCGGACGAGGCGGAGGACGGCCGGGTGCCACGGGTCCTGGTAGGAGGCCACCGAGCCGAGCATGCGGTCGGCCGCGAGCGTGTACTGCGTGAGGTCGTTCGTGCCGATGCTGACGAAGTCGGCCGTGGCGAGCACCTGGTCGGCCAGGACGGCGAGCGAGGGCACCTCGGCCATCACGCCGACGGTGCGGAGGCCGAGCTCGCGTCCGAGCGTGACGAAGTACTCGGTCTCCTCCGCGTCGCTCACCATCGGCGCCATGACCCAGAGGTCGGCGGTCGTGGCGGCCTGCGCGGCCGCGAGCGCGGTCAGCTGGTCGCGGAGGATCTGCTCCTTGACGCGGAGGGCACGGAGGCCGCGGAGGCCGAGCGCCGGGTTCTCCTCGTGGGCGTCGTTGAGGAACGCGAGCGGCTTGTCGGCCCCCGCGTCGAGGGCGCGGACCACGACCTTCCTGCCGGGGAACGCCTCGAGCAGCGCGGTGTAGCTGGCGGTCTGGCTCTCGACCGTCGGGGCCTGGCTGGCGCCGAGGAAGAGGAACTCGGTGCGGAAGAGGCCGACGCCCTCGGCGCCGAGGGCGACGGCGCCGGCCGCCTCGTCGGGCGAGCCGAGGTTGGCGAGCAAGGGCACCCCGTGGCCGTCGGCCAGGGCGCCGTCGGCCAGCGGCGCGGCGGCGGCGGCACGGCGGTCGGCGATGCGCTGCTCGGCGGCGGCGACCTCCTCCGCGCTCGGGTCGACCGTGACGACGCCGGTGACGGCGTCGGCGACGACGACCGTGCCGTCGGCCAGGTCGAGTGCTCCGGTGACGCCGACGATCGCGGGGATCGACTTGGAGCGGGCGAGGATCGCGGTGTGCGACGTGGGGCCGCCGTCGCGGGTGACGAGGGCGAGCACCTTGTCGAGGTCGAGGAGGGCCGTGTCGGCGGGCGCGAGGTCGGGGGCGACGAGCACGAAGGGGGAGTCGCTCTCGGGCACGCCGGGCGCGGGCACGCCGCGGAGCGACGCGATGACGCGCTGGGCGACGTCGCCGAGGTCGGTCGCACGCTCGGCCATGTAGCCGCCCATGCCGACCAGCAGCTCCTGGAAGGCGGAGAAGGCCTCGAAGACGGCCCGCTCGCCCGTGGCGCCGCCGTCGACGCGCTGCGCGACGTCGTCGACGAGCGTCGGGTCCTGCGCCATGAGCGACTGCGCGTCGAGGACGTCCTTCGCCTCGCCGCCGGCCTTCTGGCCACGGGCGGAGAGGTCGGCGGCGACCTCGGCGAGCGCCTCGCGCACCCGGGCCAGCTCGGCGGGGGCCTCGGCGGTGCGCTTCTCCGTGCCGGGTTCCGGCAGCGGCTCGGGCATCCTCAGGACGGGGCCGACGGCCACTCCACGTCCGACGCCAACGCCCTGTAGTGCCACTGTGTACCTCTTCATGCTCGGGGCTCTCCGGCGCACTCGGGGAGCGGCGCCGCACGGTCGACCACATCGTACGCGAGAGGGCCTGGCCGACGGGCGAGCCCCGGGGAGGCGGGGCACCTACGCTGGGAGGATGCGACGCCGACCCGACGACGACGCCGAGCCCCTCGGGGAGCCGGCGACCGCGCCGACGACCGGAGCGCGCCTCCTCGGCTCCCGGCTCGTCCGCGTCGCGGGGCGCCACGTCGCCGCGAAGGGGCCCCTGCTCGCGGCGGGGCTCACGTACCAGGCGCTGTTCGCCCTCTTCTCGGCCCTGTGGGTCGGCTTCAGCGTGGCCGGGTTCGTCGTCGCGGGCGACGACGTGCTGCGCGACGAGCTGGTCGTGTTCATCCAGTCGGCCGTCCCCGGGGTCATCAAGGACTCGTCCGGCGCGGGCGTCGTCGAGCCGGGGGCGCTGATGAACGCGTCGGTCTTCGGCTGGACGGGCACGGTGGCCCTCGTGGGCCTCCTGTTCGGGTCGGTGCGCCTCTTCGGCAGCATGCGCGACTCGGTGCGCACCGTCTTCCGGGCGCCCACGCCGGCGCCCTCGCTGCTGGTGCTGGTCGTGCGCGACCTGGTGCTCGCGGTGGCGTTCGGCGTGGCCGTCCTCGTCTCCGCCTCGATCTCGCTGCTCAGCACGACGGCCGTGACCTGGGGGCTGCACCTCGTCGGGCTGTCCACGGAGTCGACGGCGTCGGTCGTGCTGCTGCGGGCCGTCGGCGTCGTGCTCGTGTTCTTGTTCGACACCGCGGTGCTCGTCGCGCTCTTCCGGGTGCTGGCCGGGCTGCACATCCCCGGCCGGCGCCTCCTCGCGGGCTCCGCGCTCGGCGCGGCAGGCTTCGTGCTCATCACCTTCGTCGGCGGGACCCTGCTCCGAGCCGCCGGGTCGAACCCCCTGCTCGCGTCGTTCGCCGCGATCGTCGGGCTGCTGCTCGTGATCAACCTGCTCTGCCAGGTGCTGCTGCTCGCGGCGGCCTGGATCGCGGTCGGCCTCGACGACATCGGGGTGCGGGCCGACCCCCGCGAGGAGGCGGAGCGGCTGCGGCTCCTCGAGGAGGAGCGGAGGGCCCAGGAGGAGCGGGTCGTCTCCGCGCCCCGCCGCGCGGCCTCCCGCGTGCGGGGCCTCGCCGCCCGCGTGGCCCGGGCCGCGGGGTCGGTGCGTCGCCCGGGCGGCGACGACGGTGGCCGCCGGTAGTCTCGTCGGCATGTCACAACGCCTCCGCCTCGCCTCCGTCAACGTCAACGGCGTCCGCGCCGCGTTCCGCAAGGGCATGGGCGACTGGCTGGCCGACCGCGACGTCGACGTGCTCACCCTGCAGGAGGTGCGGGCGAGCACCGACGACCTCGAGGGCCTGCTCGGTCCCGAGTGGAGCGTCCTGCACCACCCCGCCACCGCGAAGGGCCGGGCCGGCGTGGCCATCGCCTCCCGCGGCGCGGCCCACGTGCACCGCGTCGAGCTGGGCCCCGACGAGTTCGACAGCGCCGGGCGCTGGATCGAGGCCGACTACGACGTCGACGGCACGCTCGTGACCGTGGTCAGCACCTACGTGCACTCGGGCGAGGTCGGCACCGAGAAGCAGGAGGAGAAGTGGAAGTTCCTCGACGCCATGACGGAGCGCCTCCCCCAGCTCGCCGAGCACTCCGAGCTCGCCGTGGTCACGGGCGACCTCAACGTCGGGCACCGTGAGCTCGACATCAAGAACTGGAAGGGCAACGTGAAGCGCGCCGGGTTCCTCCCGCGCGAGCGGGCCTACTTCGACCGCTTCCTCGGCGAGGCCGGGCAGCCGGTCGAGACCGTCGACGGCACCGGGGGCACGGGCCTCGGCTGGGTCGACGTCGGCCGCCGCCTCTCGGGCGAGGTCGAGGGCCCGTACTCGTGGTGGTCGTGGCGCGGCCAGGCCTTCGACAACGACACCGGCTGGCGCATCGACTACCACCTGGCGACCCCGGCCCTGGCCGACCGCGCGACGAGCTACGCCGTCGACCGTGCGGCCGCCTACGACCAGCGGTGGTCCGACCACGCCCCCGTCGTCGTCGACTACGACATCTGACCCTGACGCCCCCTCCGAGGACCCCATGACCACGCTCACCCCGCCCTCCCCCGCCGCCGCCGCACGTCCGGGCGCGAAGCCCCGCCTCTTCTCCGGCATGCAGCCGTCGGCCGACTCGCTGCACATCGGCAACTACGTCGGCGCCCTGCTCCAGTGGCGCGAGATGCAGACCACCCACGACGCCTTCTTCTGCGTCGTCGACCTTCACGCCATCACCGTCGCCCAAGACCCGGCGACCCTCCGCGAGTCGACCCGGCGCACCGCCGCGCAGTACATCGCGGCCGGCATCGACCCGTCGCTCTCGACGCTCTTCATCCAGTCGCACGTGCCCGCCCACGCGCAGCTCGCCTGGGTGCTCAACACGCTCACGGGCTTCGGCGAGGCCAGCCGCATGACGCAGTTCAAGGACAAGGCGGCGAAGCAGGGGGCCGACAGCGCCTCGCTGGGCCTCTTCGCCTACCCCACGCTGATGGCCGCCGACATCCTGCTCTACGGCGCCGAGCAGGTGCCCGTCGGCGACGACCAGCGCCAGCACGTCGAGCTCACCCGAGACCTGGCCACGCGCTTCAACTCGCGCTTCGGCGCGACGCTGGTCGTGCCCGAGGCCGTGATCCAGAAGGAGACCGCGCGCATCTACGACCTGCAGACGCCGGAGTCGAAGATGAGCAAGTCGGCGGCGACCGAGTCGGGCGTGGTCTGGATGCTCGACGAGCCCAGCCGCACGGCCAAGAAGATCAAGTCGGCCGTCACCGACGCCGAGCGTGAGATCCGCTTCGACCGTGGTGCGAAGCCCGGCGTCTCGAACCTGCTGACCATCCTCTCCGCCTTCACCGAGACCCCGGTCGCGACGCTCGAGCAGCAGTACGTCGGCCGCGGCTACGGCGACCTCAAGAAGGACGTCGCGGAGGCGGTGGTCGAGACGTTCACCCCGGTGCGGGCGCGTGCGCTCGAGCTGCTCGACGACCCCGCCGAGCTCGACCGCGTGCTGGCCGGCAACGCCGACCGTGCCGGCGAGATCGCCGAGGCGACGCTCGCGACCGTGCACGACCGCATCGGGTTCCTCGCGAAGGCCTGACGTGCGCCCCTTCACGCTCCGGTCGGCGATCGTCGAGCTCCGCGTGCCGGAGGCGGCCGACGTGCCGGCGATCGTGGAGGCGTGCCGCGACGACGCGACGCAGCGGTTCACCACCGTCCCGTCCCCCTACGGACGCGCCGACGCCCAGTTCTTCCTCGACCGCATCGTCGACCACGGCTGGGCGACCGGGCGCGAGCTGACCTGGGGCCTCCGGGCCCCGGGCTCGTCGGAGCTCGTCGGCATGGTGAGCATCCGCACGGCGGCCCGCGACGTCGGCTTCTGGACCGCGCCGGCGGCCCGCGGCCGAGGACTCATGACGGAGGCCGTGCGCCTCGTCGCCGACTGGGCGCTCGGCGAGGGCGGCCTCGCCGACATCCGCTGGGAGGCGTACGTCGGCAACGACGCGTCGGCCGCCGTCGCCCGCCGGGCGGGCTTCACCTTCACGGGGGTCGCCCCCGGTCGGAACCCCGGTCGCGACGGCAGCCTGCCGCTCTGCTGGCACGGGCGCCTCTCCGCGGGCGACGACCGGTCGCCCGTCAGCGGCTGGCCCGCTCCGGGCGCCGCCCGGGAATTCCCCCGCGTCGGCGACGTTGAGGCGAGGGTCGAGACGCGAGCCGAGCCCGCCGACGACCGCCCCGCCCCGGGCAGCGCTGCCCGGGCCAGCTCCCCCGCTGCCGCACCGGCCGCTGCCGCCCCCACCGCTCCGGAGAACCCGTGACCACCGCCGACCCCGCCCTCGAGACGGCCATGCGCCGTGCCCTCGAGCTGGCCGAGCGAGGCACGCCCCTCGGCGTGAACCCCCGCGTCGGCTGCGTGCTCCTGCGGCCCGACGGGAGCGTCGCCGCCGAGGGCTGGCACCGAGGGGCGGGCAGCGCGCACGCCGAGGTCGACGCGCTGTCGCAGCTGCCGACGGGCGAGGCCCGCGGGCTCACCGCGGTCGTGACCCTGGAGCCCTGCGACCACACGGGGCGCACGGGCCCGTGCAGCGAGGCGCTGCTCGCCGCGGGAGTGCAGCGCGTCGCGTACGCGGTCGACGACCCGGGCGAGGCGTCCTCGGGCGGAGCGGAGCGGCTCCGCGCCTCCGGCGTCGAGGTGCTCCGCGGGGTGCTCGCCGACGAGGGCGAGGAGCTGCTGCGGCGCTGGCTCGTCAGCATGCGCCTCCGCCGCCCCTTCGTCACGCTCAAGTGGGCCTCGAGCCTCGACGGCCGGGTCGCCGCGGCCGACGGGTCGAGCCGCTGGGTGACGGGCGAGGCCGCCCGGCAGCACGGCCACGAGCAGCGGGCGACGCACGACGCGATCCTCGTCGGCACCGGCACGGTGCTGGTCGACGACCCCACCCTCACCGCCCGCGACGCCGGAGGCGGCCTCCGGGCCGACCAGCCCCTGCCCGTCGTCGTCGGCGAGCGCCCGGTGCCCGCCGACGCGGCCCTCCGGCGGCACCCGCGCGAGCTCGTCGAGACCGGCACGCGCGACCTCGACGCCGTGCTCGCCGACCTCTGGCAGCGCGACGTCCGGAGCGTCCTCGTCGAGGGCGGCCCGACCGTCGCCAGCGAGCTCGTGCGCCGCGGCCTCGTCGACGACTACCTCGTGTACCTCGCTCCCACCCTCCTCGGGGGCCCGCTCACCGCCCTCGACGACCTCGGCGTGCGGAGCATCGACCAGCAGCGACGCCTCCACGTCGTCAGCACCACGCAGCTCGGCGACGACGTCCTCGTCGTCGCCCGCGACCAGCACCGGAGAACCGCATGACCGACACCCCCGCCGTCTCGTCCCAGGTGACGTTCCAGGTCGAGACCACCGTCCCGACCAGCCACGGCACGTTCCGGATGCGCGCCTACGCCGACACGGTGACGGGCGCCGACCACATCGCCATCGTCGCGAGCGCCCCCGACGGGTCGGCCCCCGGCGACGGCGCTCTCGTGCGGGTGCACTCCGAGTGCCTGACCGGCGAGGCCTTCGGCTCGCTCAAGTGCGAGTGCGGCCCGCAGCTCGACGCCGCCCTCGACACCATCCGCGACCACGGCGGAGTCGTCGTCTACCTGCGCGGCCACGAGGGCCGCGGCATCGGCCTCGTCGACAAGCTGCGTGCCTACCGCCTGCAGGAGGACGGCCTCGACACCCTCGACGCGAACCTCGCGCTCGGCCTGCCCGCCGACTCGCGCGACTACGGCGCGGCCGCCGACATGCTGCGCGACCTCGGCATCACCTCCGTGCGCCTCCTCAGCAACAACCCGGAGAAGCGCCGCCAGCTCTCCGAGCACGGCATCGCGGTCGTCGAGTCGGTGCCCCTCGTGGTCGGCGTCGGCGCCTTCAACGAGGGCTACCTCGACACGAAGCGCGACCGCATGGGCCACGAGCTGCCCGGCCACCTGTCGGAGGCCTGAGCCGTCCGGCGCTAAGCTGGGAACCGGCTGTCACGAGCGGCCGACCGCACCACCGGCGACGTGCGCCCACCGAGCACCGCACCTGCCGCGACCGACACCTGCCGCCTCCGACGCCTGCTGCGCACACCTCGCGCCGGGCCTCGACCGGCCGTCGTCCTCCCGCACCCGCCTGCCGCTCCGGAGTCCTCCATGCCTGCCCCCTCCGTCGCCTCGTCGACGACCCCCGCCCCGCCCGCCAACAAGCGCTCGCGCGTCATCGTCGCGAGCCTCGTCGGCACCTCGATCGAGTTCTACGACTTCTACGTCTACGCGACGGCCGCCGTGCTCGTGTTCCCGACCGTCTTCTTCGCCAACGACGACCCCGCCGTCGCGCGCCTCGCCTCCTTCGCGGTCTTCGGGGTCGCCTTCATCGCCCGGCCCGTCGGCTCGGTCATCTTCGGCCACTTCGGCGACCGCATCGGCCGCAAGGGCACCCTCGTCGCGTCGTTGCTCACGATGGGCGTCGCCACGGTTCTGATCGGCTGCATCCCCGCCGGGACGACGCCCGGCTGGGCCGTCGCGGGACCCGCGTGCCTCGTGGTGCTGCGCTTCTGCCAGGGCCTCGGCCTCGGCGGCGAGTGGAGCGGCGCAGCCCTGCTGGCCACCGAGAACGCCCCGGCGAAGCGTCGGGCGATCTACGGCACCTTCCCCCAGCTCGGCGCCCCGATCGGCTTCATCATCGCGAACCTGCTCTTCGTCGTGCTGAACAGCACGCTGACCGAGGAGCAGTTCCTCAGCTGGGGCTGGCGGCTGCCCTTCCTCGCGAGCGCGGTGCTCGTGGTGATCGGCCTCTACGTGCGCGTCAAGCTGATCGAGACCCCGGCCTTCCAGAAGGTCGTCGACTCGGGCAACGTCGCCTCGCTGCCCCTCGCGCGCGTGTTCGTCACGAGCTGGCGCCCCCTCGTCCTCGGCACCTTCATCATGCTGGCGACGTACACGCTCTTCTACCTGATGACGACCTTCACGCTCACCTACGGCACCGCGCCGGCGGAGGGCGAGGCGCCCGGCCTCGGCATCGCGCGCAACCAGTTCCTGTGGATGCTCATCCTCGGCGTCGTGTTCTTCGGCGTCTTCACCCTGGTCTCCGGCCCGCTCGCCGAGAAGTTCGGCCGTCGCGCGCTGCTGATCTGCGTGACCGCCGGCATCCTCGTCTTCGGGTTCCTGTTCGCGCCGCTCTTCGCCGCGGGCGCGCTGGGCGCCCAGGCGCTGCTGATCATCGGGTTCGTGCTGATGGGCCTCACGTTCGGCCCGATGGGCGCGGTGCTGCCGGAGCTCTTCCCGACGAGCGTCCGGTACACGGGCTCGGCCATCAGCTACAACGTCGCCAGCATCCTGGGAGCCGCGGTCGCGCCGTTCATCGCCGTCGCCCTGTGGCAGGCCGCCGGCGGCAGCACCTGGCTCGTGGGGCTCTACCTCTCGTCGATGGCCGTGCTCACGCTCGTGGCGCTGCTGCTGAGCCGCGAGACGCGCGACGTGCAGTACGAGACCTCCGACTGACGACCGGGCCGCGCCTCCCCCGCTGCTCCGACGGCCCGCTCCCCTCCCCGGGGCGGGCCGTCGCCGCGTCCGCCGCCAGGCGGCTGTCGGCCGCACGAAGTACCCTCGTCTCGGCGTACCGGCTGCCGGCCGCGAGCGCCGTCACCGGTCGCGACCGTCGCCGCGACGACCCAGCACGAGAGGCACCATGAGCTCCGACACGAGCACGCGCAGCACCCCCGCGACCGACGACCGGGAGGCGCGGGGCGGCTCCCCGACGTCGCCGCCGGCCCGTCGCCGCCTCGGGCGTCGCCCGCAGCCCGAGGGGCCGCGCGCGACCTTCCGCCAGCTCGTGCCGTACCTGTTCGAGCACAAGAAGGTCATGACGGTGATCATCGTCCTGAGCGTGCTGGGCGCGGGCGCGTCGCTCGCCCAGCCGCTGCTCGTCAGCCAGGTGATCCAGGTCGTGCAGCGCGGCGAGACCCTCGGCCGGCTGGTGTGGCTGCTGATCGGCCTCGTCGTCGTGGCCGGCCTGCTCAACGGCTTCCAGCACTACCTCCTGCAGCGCACCGGCGAGGGGGTGGTCCTGTCGAGCCGTCGCCGCCTCGTCGGCCGCCTGCTGAACCTGCCCATCAGCCAGTTCGACTCGCGCCGCACGGGCGACCTGGTGAGCCGCGTCGGCTCCGACACCACCCTGCTGCGGGCGGTCCTGACGCAGGGGCTCGTCGAGGCGATCGGCGGCTCGCTCACGTTCCTCGGCGCGCTGGTGGGCATGTTCCTCATCGACCCCGTCCTCCTGGGGCTGACCGTGCTCGTCGTCGCCGTGTCGGTGACCGTGGTCGTGCTCCTGTCGGGGCGCATCCGCGTCGCGAGCCGGCAGGCGCAGGAGAAGGTCGGCGACCTGACCGCGTCGGTCGAGCGCGCCATCAGCTCCGTGCGCACCATCCGCGCCTCCGGAGCGACCGAGCGCGAGATCGCCGGCGTCGAGCGCGACGCCGTGGGCGCCTACGAGCGGGGCCTCCAGGTCGCCCGCATCTCGGCGCTCGTCGTGCCGATCGCGTCGATCGCCCTGCAGGCGTCGTTCCTCGTCGTGCTCGGCGTGGGCGGCTACCGCGTGGCCGCCGGCTCGATCGACATCGCCTCGCTCGTGTCGTTCATCCTGTTCCTCTTCCTGATGATCATGCCGCTCGGCCAGGCGCTCGGCGCCGTGATGAGCGTCAACCAGGCGCTCGGCGCGCTCGGGCGCATCCAGGAGATCCTCGACCTCCCGGGCGAGACGGCGGACGACGCCGAGACGGCGCGGTCGCTCGGCGACGCCGCGCGCGTGCCGACGAGCGACGCCGTCACGTTCGACGACGTGCACTTCCGGTACCCGAGCTCCCCGGCCGCCGCGGGCTCCGCCTCCGCCCCGGCCGCCGCCTCCTCCCGCACCGGGGTCGTGCGAGGTGCTCCCGCCGCCGACGAGCCCGACGACGACCTGACCGTGCTGCACGGCGTCTCCTTCTCCGTCCCCGTCGGCCGCCGCACGGCCCTCGTGGGGCCCTCCGGCGCCGGCAAGAGCACGATCCTGGCCCTGATCGAGCGCTTCTACGACCCGACCGCGGGCGTGGTCCGCGTGGGCGGGGTCGACGTGCGGGCCCTCGACCGCGCCGAGCTGAGGGCGCAGATCGGCTACGTCGAGCAGGACGCCCCCGTGCTGGCCGGCACCCTGCGCGACAACCTCACGCTCGGCTCCCCCGACGCCACCGACGACGACTGCCGCCGCGTGCTCGAGGCGGTCAACCTCACCGGCGTGCTCGAGCGGGGCGACCAGGGGCTCGACGCCCAGGTCGGCGAGGACGGCGTGATGCTCTCCGGGGGCGAGCGCCAGCGCCTCGCCATCGCGCGCACCCTGCTCAACGCGCCGCCCATCCTGCTGCTCGACGAGTCGACCTCGAGCCTCGACGGGCTCAACGAGCAGCGGCTCCGGGAGGCCATCGACGCCGTGGCCGAGGACCGCACGCTGATCGTCATCGCCCACCGCCTCTCGACCGTCGTCGACAGCGACCAGATCGTCGTCGTGGAGGAGGGTCGCGTCGTGGGCGTCGGCACCCACTCCGAGCTCGTCGTCAGCACCCCGCTCTACAAGGACCTCGCCAAGCACCAGCTGCTCGTCTGAGGCGCCCCCGCCCCCGCGGCCACTAGCGTGTCGGCATGACCGACGCCGCTCAGCCCGCCGTCCTCGCCCACGTCGAGCGCGGGGTCGGGGTGCTCACCCTGAACCGACCGAGCAAGATCAACGCGGTGACGCGGGAGATGCTCGGCCTCGTCGAGCAGGCGCTCGACGCGTGGGAGCTCGACGAGGCCGTCGAGGCGGTGCTCCTCCGCGGGGCGGGCGAGCGGGGCTTCTGCGCCGGCGGCGACATCACGCAGGTGCACCGCGACGCGACGACCGACCCCTCCGCGAGCGTCGACACCTGGAGGCGCGAGTACCGGGGCACGCTCCGGCTCAGCCGCTGGCCCAAGCCCGTCGTCTCCTACCTCGACGGCATCGCGATGGGCGCCGGCATCGGCCTCGGCGGCCACGTGACCCTCCGGGTGGTCACCCCGAGGAGCGCCCTCGGCATGCCCGAGACGCTGATCGGGCTGACGCCCGACGCCGGCGGCAGCTGGCTGCTCTCCCGAGCTCCCGGCGAGCTCGGCACCCTCCTCGCCCTGACCGGACGGGCCATGACCGCGGCCGACGCCCTGCACCTCGGCTTCGCCGACGTGCTCGTGCCGACCTCCGGCGAGCGGGGCGGCGACCTCGTCCTCGACGCGTTGGCCGAGTCGGGGCTCGCCGGCGTGCGGGCCCTCGGCACGACGCCCCCGGCCTCGCCGCTCGAGGACGCCGCCGGCTGGATCGACGACGCGTGCCGCGGAGACGACGCGCTCGCGATCGTCGCCCGGCTGCGGGAGCTCGCCCACGACGGCGTCGAGGGCGCCGGCTCGGCCGCGGACGACCTGGAGGCGGCCTCGCCCACGTCGGTGGTCCTGACGCTCGCCGCCCAGCGCCGGGCGCGACGCCTGCCCGACCTCGAGGCCGTGCTGGGCCAGGAGCTCGGGCTCGTCACCGCCCTGGCGGACGCCCCGGACCTCGTCGAGGGCATCCGGGCGCGCGTGGTCGACAAGGACCGCGCCCCGCGCTGGTCTCCCGCCACCCTGGCCGAGGTCGACGTCGAGGCCACGCTCAGCCGGGTGGACTGGTCGACCCGGCTCTGACGGAACGGCCCTCCGCCGGTCTCCCGGCTTGGTCGCCTGCCCTCGCGTCAGCTCGTCGCCGCCGCGCTCCCCCGCGCCCGCCCGGGCGTCAGCCCGCGGCCACGCGCCGGGCGGTCTCGATGACCTCGAGGGCCGCGAGCGCGTCGCGCGGGTCGACCGGCAGCGGCCCGCCGCCCCGAAGGGCCCGAGCCAGCAGCGCGTAGAACGCCGGGTAGTCGCCCCGGTCGGTCGGCTCGGGACGAGCGTCGGCGCCGATGCCCACGAGGCCGTGCCGGGAAGGGTCGACGCGACCGTGCTCGGGGGCAGTCGGCGACGCACCCGACGCGAGCTGCGCCTCCTGAGGGTCGAGGCCGTGCACGACGTACGCCGACGACGAGCCGAGCACGCGGAGGCGCGGGCCGGGCTGGGCGGCGACGTGGCTCATCCAGAGGCGCGAGCGCACCCCGCTCGCGTGCCGCAGCGACACGAACGCGTCGTCGTCGGCGACCCCGCCGGGCCGCCGCACGGCCAGCTCGGCGTGGACGTCGACCACCGGCCCGAAGAGGTGCAGCGCCTGGTCGACGAGGTGGGGGCCGAGGTCGAGGAGGACGCCCCCGCCCTGCTCCGCCGTCGACGAGGCCTTCCAGCCGGCGCGGTTGGCGGTCTTCCAGGGCTCGAAGCGCGACTCGAACGTGTGGACCTCGCCGAGCGACCCGTCGCGCACGAGGCGGGAGGCGGTCAGGTAGTCGCCGTCCCAGCGCCGGTTCTGGTAGACGGTGAGCGGACGGCCGAGCGACTCCGCCAGCTCGACGAGGCCCCGCGCATCGGCGGCGGTCGTCGCGAGCGGCTTGTCGACGACCACGGCGGCCCCGCGGCGCAGGGCCTCGGCCGCGATCTCGACGTGGCTGTCGTTCGGCGTCGCCACGACGACGACGTCGAGGCCGCGCGTCCACAGCTCGTCGACCGTCGCGACCACCTCGACCCCGGCGTGCGCGGCCCGGGCGGCCTCGGCCTTGGCCGGGTCGCGCGTGACGACGGCCACGAGGTCGTAGGCCGGGTCGGCGGCGACGAGGGAGGCGTGGAAGACGCGGCCCGCGAGGCCGTAGCCGACGACGGCGGTGCGGAGGGGCGCGGGGTCGGTGGTCGGGGAGGCGGTGGTCATCAGCTCGGGGCTCCTGCGGCGAAGGGGTCGGGGGTCATGACGTAGGTCGTCTCGAGGTACTCGTGGATGCCCTCGGCGCCGCCCTCGCGGCCGAGGCCCGAGGCCTTGACGCCGCCGAAGGGCGCGGCGGCGTTCGACACGACGCCGACGTCGAGCCCGAGCATGCCGGTCTCGAGGGTCTCGGCCAGGCGCTGCGCGCGCGCCAGGTCTCGCGTGTACGCGTAGGCGACGAGGCCGTACTCGGTGTCGTCGGCGAGCGCCACCGCCTCCTCCTCGTCGTGGAACGTGCTGACGGCGAGCACGGGCCCGAAGATCTCCTCGCGGAGCAGGCGGCTGCCCGCGACGACGCCCGACAGCACGGTCGGCCGCCAGAAGGTGCCGGCGCCCTCCTGCCGGCCGCCCTCGACCACGACCGCGGCCCCGCGCTCGACGGCGTCGCGCACGAGCTCGTCGACCTTGTCGAGGGCCCGCTCGTCGATCAGCGGACCGATGTCGACCCCGTCGTCGATGCCCGGGCCGACGCGGAGAGCCCGGACGCGCTCCGCGACGCGGGCGACGAACTCGTCGACCACCCCCTCCTGCACCAGGAACCGGTTGGCCGCCGTGCACGCCTGCCCGACGTTGCGGAACTTGGCGGCCATCGCGCCGTCGACGGCGGCGTCGAGGTCGGCGTCGTCGAAGACGAGGAAGGGAGCGTCGCCGCCCAGCTCCATCGACGTGCGGAGCACGCGCTCCGAGGCCTGGGCGAGCAGGGCCGAGCCGACCGGCGTCGACCCGGTGAAGCTGAGCTTGCGGAGGCGCGGGTCGCGGATGAGGGGCTCGCACACGTCGCCGGCCCGCGTCGTGGTGACCACGTTGACGACGCCCTCGGGCAGCCCCGCCTCGACGAGCAGGGCGACGAAGGCCAGGGTTGTCAGCGGCGTCAGGTCGGCGGGCTTGACCACGACGGTGCAGCCGGCCGCGAGCGCCGGGGCTATCTTGCGGGTCGCCATGGCGAGCGGGAAGTTCCAGGGGGTGATGAGCAGGCACGGGCCGACCGGGCGCTGCAGCACGAGGGTGCGGCCGGTGCCCTCCGGGTTGGTGCCGTAGCGGCCGGAGACGCGCACCGCCTCCTCGCTGAACCAGCGCAGGAACTCGGCCCCGTAGGCGACCTCGCCCCGTGACTCGGCCAGGGGCTTGCCCATCTCGGTGGTCATCAGCAGTGCGAGGTCGTCGGCGCGCTCGGTCACCAGGTCGAAGGCGCGGCGGAGCACCTCGGAGCGGGCCCGCGGCGACGTGCGGGCCCAGCCCCGCTGGGCCGCGACGGCGGCGTCGAGGGCCCGGGCGCCGTCGGCGGGCGACGCGTCGGCGACGTGGGCGACGGTCTCGCCGGTCGCGGGGTCGACGACGGCGAACTCCGCTCCCCCCTCGGCCGGCGACCACGACCCGCCGACGAAGAGGCCGGTCGGCACGGCGTCCAGCACCCGACGCACGTCGGCCGCGGCGGTCACGCGGCGGCCTCGGTCGACGTGGTCGTCTCGACCCCGGCGGCGCGCAGCTCGGCGAGCGCGGCCTCGGACGACTCGGCCCCGACGCCGGCCACGAGGTCGGTCAGCACGCGCACCCGGAGGCCGAGCCGGGCGGCGTCGAGCGCGGAGGCACGCACGCAGTGGTCGGTGGCGAGGCCCACCACCTCGACGTCGGTGACGCCGCGCGCGGCCAGCACCTCGGCGGCGGTCGACCCGTCGTCGGCCACGCCCTCGAAGAGCGAGTAGGCCGGCGAGCCGGTGCCCTTCGTGACGTGGACGCCGACGAGCGACGCGTCGAGCGCGGGGTGGTACTCGGCGCCGGTCGTGCCGGCGACGCAGTGCACCGGCCAGGTGTCGACGAAGTCGGGCTGGTCGCTGAAGTGGCCGCCGTTGTCGGTGTCGCCCTCGTGCCAGTCGCGGCTGGCGAGCACGAGGTCGTAGCGACCGGCATCGCGCCGCAGGTGCTCGGTGACGGCCTCGGCGACGCGGGCGCCGCCGGAGACGGCGAGCGCCCCTCCCTCGGTGAAGTCGTTCTGGATGTCGACGACGAACAGGGCTGTGGTCATGCGACCATCCTCCCGCGCGCGCCGCGACGGCGCACGTCGGCGCCGCGTCGCGGCGCGGGCACGGCCTCGGACGCCGCCCGGCTAGGTGCGGGCCAGGGCGTCGCCGCAGCTGTAGACGGCGGCGGTCAGCGTGTCGAGGGCGGCCCGGGCGTCGTCCTGCACGGGCCCGATGGCGTAGAAGGCGAAGGTGAGCGGAGTGCCGTCGGCGGCGTCGATGGTGCCGGCGAGCGTGTAGGCGGTGTCGATCCACCCGGTCTTGGCGTGCACGGCTCCGCGCGCCACGGCGTTCGCGCCGGTGAAGCGCGACGCCAGGGTGCCCGAGCGCCCGGAGACCGGCAGCGCGTCGTAGACGACGCCGAGGCCCTTCTCCTGCTTGCCCACCGAGACCATGAGCCGTGCGACCGTCGTGGCGGGGACGGCGTCGTTCTCGCTGAGGCCCGACCCGTCGACGATCGTGATCGACGACGTGTCGAGGCCGTACGTGCTCGACAGGACCGAACGGTAGAGCGCGGTCAGCGACGCCGCCGACCCGTCGGCGCCCGAGACCTTCGACGACACGCGTGCGAGCATCTCGGCGAGCGTGTTGTCGGAGACGGGCAGCAGCTGCGACACCAGCGTCGACACGGGCTGCGAGCGCACCGTGGCCAGCACGGTCGAGCTCGTCGCCCGGCCCTGCGTCATCGCCGCGCTGTCGGCCCCGACGACCCCCGCCGAGACGAGCGCCGCCCGGAACGCCGTGCCCGCGCGCGCGACGGGGTCGGTGCTGCGGGGGCTGGTCTGCGCCGAGGGATCCGCCCGGTCGCCGTCGACCATCAGGGCGGTGACCTCGGAGTGGTAGCCGATGGTCTGCTCGGAGCGCTTCCACGACGGGTCCCACTCGTCGGCCTGGCTCCAGAAGGTGGCGTCGAGGGTGATCTGCGTCAGCGGCTGGTCGCCCAGCGCGCCCTTCACCTGGCCCGCGAGGTCGGCCAGCGTGGGTGCGCCCGAGTAGACGCTGCGGCCGGTCGCGCTGAGGGTCGCGTCGCCCCCGCCGACGAGGGCGATCGAGCCGCTGCCGGGGTCGCCGGTCACGGTGGTCGTGAGCCGGTGGTCGGGGCCGAGCACCGAGAGCGCGACGGCGCTGGTGAGCGTCTTGAGGACGCTGCCGGTGCGGGCGGGCGTCGAGCCCGAGCGGTCGAAGAGCACCTCGCCGGTCGTCGCGTTGACGACCGAGCCCTCGAACTGCGCGAGGCGAGCGTCGGCCGCCGGCCCCGCGACGGAGCACGTGCGGAGGCGCGTGGGGGCGGGGATCTCGGCGGGCGCGGCCCGGACGGGGTCGGGCGCGGGGGTCGCCGACGGCGTGACCGTCACGACGGCGGCCGGACCAGCCTCGCCGGTCTCGGCGGAGGCGTCCGCGCCCCGGGGCGCCGTCGCGGCCCCGGCTGCCAGCGCGCCGCCGCCGAGCAGGACGACGACCGCGACGCTCGCGGTGACGAGGACGGCCCGCGGGTGCTCGCGCAGCAGTCGACCGACCGCGACGCGGCGGCCGGGGACAGCCGTGCCCGCCGCGTCGGCGGGATCACGGGTGCCACGGGGGTCGTCGGAGGGAGTTCCCGTCTCGTTCATCGAGGACATCCTACGGAGGCCGCCCCGCGACTCCCACCCCGGACGCCGACGGGCTCGCCTCCGGTCCGTCGACCGGCAGGAGCCCCGCCGCACCCGGCAGGCGCCCCGCCGTGCCCGGCAGGCACCGCGCCGTGCCCGGCGGAGCTCACTCGGTGGGGTACCGGACGCCCACGAGGCGGCGGACCTCGTCCATCGTGCGCATGACGTCGAGCACGTCGGCGTGCGTGAGCGACGGGCTCTCGCGCTCGCCCGCCTCCACGAGTCGCTCGAGCTCGACGGCCTGGTGCTGCATGCCCCGCAGGCCGTCGTCGGGCGACTCCCAGCGCTCGGTCACCGCGCCGTCGGCGTCGCGGACGGTGAAGCCGCCCGGCGAGTAGAAGGTCGCGTCGACGTCGATGCGGCCCTCGCTGCCGTAGATCGTGGCGGTGTTCTCGCCGGCGGTGTCGAGCGCGGCGAAGAGGGTCGCCGTGGCGCCCGAGGCGTGGCGGAGGGTCATGCCGACCCGGCGGTCGACGCCCTGGTCGCTGAGCACCGCGGTGGCGGCGATCTCGTCGACCGGCCCGAGCAGGTCGAGGGCGAACGAGACGGGGTAGACGCCGAGGTCGAGCAGGGCTCCCCCGCCGAGGGCCGGGTCGTTGAGGCGGTGGCGGGGGTCGGTGGGCAGGGACTGCAGGTGGTGGGCCGTCAGGAGGCGCGGCTCGCCGATCGCTCCCGACCGCACGACCTCGCGCAGGCGGAGCTGCTGCGGCAGGAAGCGCGTCCACATCGCCTCCAGCACGACCACGTCGGCCTCGGCCGCGGCCTCGAGCACCGCGGCGGCCTCGTCGGCGTTGACGGTGAAGGGCTTCTCGACGAGCACGTGCTTGCCCGCGGCGATCGCGAGCAGGGCGTTGTCGTGGTGGAAGACGTGGGGGGTCGCGACGTAGACCGCGTCGACGCCGGGGTCGGCCACGAGCTCCTCGTAGCTGCCGTGCGCCGTGGCGATGCCGTGGCGCTCGGCGAAGTCGCGGGCCTTGTCGAGGCCCCGCGAGCCGACGGCCGCGACGGTGAGCCCGGCCCCCTGCAGGTCGGTCGTGAACGTGTCGGCGATGCCGCCGGCACCGAGGATTCCCCATCGGATCGTCATGGGGCCTGTCTACCAGGTCGACAGGGCCCTGCCCGGCGTCGGGCTCGCGGCGACGACGTCGGGCTCGCGCGGCAGGTGCAGGAAGCGTCTCAGGAGCGGCCGAGGATCTCCGCTGTCTTGCGGTCGACCTCGGCCCGTGACAGCACGCCGCCGCGCAGGAGGCGGCGCAGCTGCTCGATCTGGCCGGCTGCCCCGGGGGGCAGGTCGTCAGGGAGGCGGTCGTCGAGGAGGCGGTCGTCCGGGAGGTGGGCAGGTGCAGGGGGGACGCGACCCGGCTCGGGCTGCGGGGGTACTCGCAGCGGAGGCGGTGTGACGTCGCGTCGGATCGGGTCCGTCGGCATATACCGAAGAGTACTGAGACGAACCATGTGTCCGCTGTGCGTAGCCCCGCGATCCGCTGCACGACGGCATCACCCGCCCTGCACGGCCGGGAGCGCGGGGACGCGACATCGCGGAGATGCGGGAGGACGGAGGCGCGGTGGCTGCGGGAACGGGAAGAGGCCCGGATCCACGGGGATCCGGGCCTCTGACGGAGCCGCTTTGGGGAATCGAACCCCAGACCTTCTCATTACGAGTGAGACGCTCTGCCGACTGAGCTAAAGCGGCGGATCTCGACCGGGATCGAGAACCCGTGCCTCGCGGCACGATCACCTACTGTAGCGGATTCTCAGAGCTCGCGCGTCACGACGCGACGCAGGTCGGCGAAGGAGTCGTCCATGCGCGCCCGCAGGCTGTAGCGGTGGTCGGCAGCGTGGTCGGCGTCGTCGTCGTCGATCCACTCGGCCCAGGCGTGGCGGAGGGCGGCGATCACGACGAGGGTGACGAGGTGCGCCCGGCTCTCGAGCAGCGCGGTGCCTCCCCCGTCGGAGACGGCCGCCGACAGGCGCGGGTCGGCGGCGAAGCGACGGGCGACGATGTGCGAGAGGCGCTCCTCGAAGTCGCGCATGGAGGCGATGCGCCGGGCGAACAGGTCGGGGTGGGCCCGGAGCACGACCCGGCGCCGCTGCACGAGCTCACGGTCGACCGTCGCCGTGACGACGGCCTTGTCGAGAAGGGACACGAGACCGTCGAGGATCGGCTCGTCGTGCTGAGCCACGAAGCGGTCGAGGTCGTCGCCGTCGGGGAGGTCGGGCGGGTCGCCGACGACGGCCTCCTCCTTCGACGTGAAGTAGTTGAAGAAGGTGCGCGGAGACACGTCGGCACGGCGGCTGATCATGTCGACGGTGACGGCGTCGAAGCCCTTCTCCGCGATGAGGTCGAGGACGGCGACCTGGATCGCTCGTCGGGTGGCCAGCCTCTTGCGTTCGCGCAGTCCGGGGGGAGCCGTCGCTGTGGGGTCGGTCATCCCCACATCCTGCCTCACCGGACCGCGTGTCGGCTGACGGCCACCAGCATCGCCTCGAGGGCGAGCGCCGGCGCCACGTTCGACTCGATGCGCCGCCGGGCCACGGAGACGGCGTCCATCACGGCGAGCGTGCTGGCGGGCGACGACGCCCGCGTCGCCTGCTCCACCTGGTCACGGATGCTCTCGTTCACGAGGTCGTCGCCGACCCCGAGGTGCAGCAGCAGCACGTCGCGGTAGAGCGAGAGCAGGTCGACCATGATCCGGTCGATGCCGTCGCGGAGGCTCCGGGTCGCCCGCCGCTTCTGGTCGTCGTCGAGCGCACGCAGCTGGCTGCGGAGCGCGGGCGGCACCGTGCCGCCCGGCTCGACCCCGAGCGACCGCAGAGCGGAGGCGCGCTCCTCGGCGTCGCGCTCCTCCGTGATGGCCTTGGCGTCGTCACCCGCGACCGCCAGCATGGTCGACGCGGCGATGACGGCGTCCGACACCGAGCGGATGCCGAGGGCCGTCTCGAGGGTCCGTCGGCGACGATCGCGCGCCTCCGGGTTCGTCGCCAGCCGCTGGGCCATGCCGATGTGGCTCTGCGCCTCGCGGGCGGCCACGAGGGCGGTGGGGGCGTCGACGCCGCGTCGCTCGAGCAGGGCCGCGACGTCGACCACGGAGGGCACCCGGAGGCGCACGCTGCGCACCCGGGACCGGATCGTCGGGATGAGGTCGGCCTCGCTCGGGGCGCAGAGGATCCACACCGTGCGGGGCGGGGGCTCCTCCAGCGCCTTGAGCAGCAGGTTGGACGTGCGCTCGGTCATGCGGTCGGCGTCCTCGATGACGACGACCCGGTACCGGCCGACCGAGGGCGAGAACTGCGACGCGGCCACCAGCGAGCGCACCTCGTCGATCGTGATGATGATGCGCTCCGTGCTCAGCACGGCGAGGTCGGGGTGCGAGCGGGCGGCCACCTGGCGGGCCGTGGCCTCGTCGTCGTCGCCGCGGGCGAGCAGGGCCCCCGCGAAGGCGTAGGCCAGGTTCGAGCGTCCCGAGCCGGGCGGGCCGGTGATCAGCCAGGAGTGCGTCATCGACGTGTTCGACGGGTCTGCCGACGCCGCGGACCGGAGCGCCTCGATCGCGTCGGCCTGCCCGGTCAGGTCGTCCCAGAAGGTCATGCGCGCCCCAGGAGCGCCTCGACCCGGGACCGGACGGAGGCGGCGATCACGTCGACGGGCAGCGTCGCGTCGACGACGAGGAACCGCTCCGGCTCGGCGTGGGCGATCGCGAGGAACGCCGTTCGCACGCGGCCGTGGAACTCGGACGCCTCGCTCTCGAGGCGGTCGTAGGTCGTCCGGGCAGCGTCGAGGCGGCTGCGGGCGGCCTCCGCGTCGAGGTCGAGGAGCACGGTGAGGTCGGGCGCGAGGCCCTGGACGGCCCACTGCGACAGCTCGCGCACCTCGTCGCCGCCGAGGACGCGGCCCGCGCCCTGGTAGGCCACGGAGGAGTCGACGTAGCGGTCCTGCACGACGACGTCGCCGCGCTCGAGGGCCGGCCGCACGAGCGTCGCGACGTGGTGGGCGCGGTCGGCGGCGTACAGCAGGGCCTCGGCCCGGGGCGCGATGTGCCCCCTCCGGTGCAGGACGATCTCGCGGAGCTCGAGGCCGAGGTCGGTGCCGCCGGGCTCACGGGTGCGCACGACGGACCGGCCCTCCTCGAGGAGCCAGGCCTCGAGGAGGGCGGCCTGCGTCGTCTTGCCCGACCCGTCGCCGCCCTCGAGGGTGATGAAGAGCCCGGCCACTACTCGTCCGAGGAGGAGGAGGTCGCCGGCGCCGTCGCGGCGGCGGGCTTCCGGGCCGCCGGCTTCCTGGCGGCCGGCTTCCGGGTCGCGGGCTTCGCCGCGGCCGGGGCGGTCCCACCGTCGTCCGTGGTCGGCTCCGTCGCGGCGGCGGGCTTCTTCGCAGCGGGCTTCTTCGCTGCCGGCTTCTTCGCGGCCGGCTTCTTGGCCGCCGGCTTCTTCGCCGGGGCCTTGGCCTTGGGCTTCGCCGGGCCCTTGGCGCGCTTGTCGGCGAGCAGCTGCACGGCGCGGTCGAAGTCGACCTCCTCCACCGTCTCGCCGCGCGGGATCGTCGCGTTCGTCTCGCCGTCGGTCACGTAGGCGCCGAACCGGCCGTCCTTGATCTTGATCGGCTTGCCGCTGACGGGGTCGGCGGCGAACTCGGCGAGCGCGCTGCTGGCCCGCTTCGCGCCGTACTTCGGCTGCGCGAAGACCTCGAGGGCGCCGGGCAGGTCGATCTCGAAGATCTGGTCCTCGCTGGTGAGCGACCGGGTGTCGGTGCCCTTCTTCAGGTACGGGCCGTAGCGCCCGTTCTGCGCCTGGATCTCGTCGCCGCTCTCCGGGTCGAGGCCCACCGTGCGGGGCAGGTCGAGCAGCGCGAGGGCCGTCGCGAGGTCGACGGTGTCGACGCTCATGCTCTTGAAGAGCGACGCCGTCCGCTCCTTCGGGGCCGCCTTCTTCGCGGGCGCCTTCTTCGCCGGGGCCTTCGCAGCGGTCGCCGGAGCTGCGGCGGCCGCCGCCGGGGCCTCGACCACCTCGCCCGTCGCGGGGTCGGCCTCGACCTCCTCCGGGGTGCGCTCCGTCACGTAGGGGCCGAAGCGGCCGTCCTTCGCGACGACCTCCTTGCCGCTCTCGGGGTCGATGCCGAGCACGCGGTCGCCCACGACGGGCGCCTCGATGAGCTCGCGCGCCTTGGCCGGCGTGAGCTCGTCGGGCGCGAGGTCCTCCGGCACGTTGACCCGGCGCGGGGTCTCCGGGTCGTCGCCGGGCGCCTCGAGGTAGGGGCCGTAGCGCCCGATGCGCAGCGTGATGCCCTCGCCGAGCGGGATGGAGTTGATGTCGCGGGCGTCGATCTCGCCGAGGTTGTCGATGACCTTGCGGAGCCCGCGGTGCGTCTCGTTGCCGAAGTAGAAGCCGTTCAGCCAGTCGACGCGGTCGGCGCCGCCGCCGGCGATCTGGTCGAGGTCGTCCTCCATGCTGGCCGTGAAGTCGTACTCCACGAGGTCGCCGAAGTACTCCTCGAGGAGGCGGACGACGGAGAACGCGATCCAGTTCGGCACGAGGGCGGTGCCGCGCGGGGTGACGTACCCGCGGTCGACGATCGTCGACATGATCGCGGCGTAGGTGGAGGGACGACCGATGCCGAGCTCCTCGAGCGTCTTGACGAGGCTCGCCTCCGTGTACCGGGGCGGGGCGCTCGTGTCGTGGCCCTTCGCCTCGACCTCGTCGAGGGCGAGGCGCTGGCCCTCCGTCAGCGGGGGCAGCTTGGCCTCGGCGGCCTCGGCGGCGCCGTGGCGGTCTTCGTCGCGCCCCTCCTCGTAGGCGGCGAGGAACCCGCGGAAGGTGATGACGGTGCCGGTCGCGACGAACTCGGCGAGGGTGCCGGCCGCCGAGCGGGCGGCGATGCCGTCGACCGCGCCGGGCGTCGTGGCCGCGACGACCACGGAGGCGGTCGAGCCCTTGGCGTCGGCCATCTGCGAGGCGACGGTGCGCTTCCAGATGAGGTCGTAGAGCTTCCAGTCGTTGCCGCGCAGCACGCCCTGCATGTCGCTCGGGGTGCGGAAGGTGTCGCCCGAGGGACGGATGGCCTCGTGCGCCTCCTGGGCGTTCTTGCTCTTGCCGGCGTAGGTGCGGGGCTTCTCCGGCACGGTCTCGGCGCCGTACAGCGACGCGGCCTGCGTGCGCGCGGCGTTGGTCGCCTGCTGCGAGAGCGACGGAGAGTCGGTCCGCATGTAGGTGATGTGGCCGTTCTCGTAGAGCGACTGGGCGACGCTCATCGTCTGCCGGGCGGAGAAGCGGAGCTTGCGCGCCGCCTCCTGCTGGAGGGTCGACGTCGTGAACGGGGCGGCAGGGCGGCGCGTGTAGGGCTTCGACTCGACCGACGAGACGACGATGTCGACGCCCTCGGCCTCGAGCGCCCGCGAGAGGGCGGAGGCGGAGGCCTCGTCGAGCGCGACGGCCTCGCCCTTCAGGCGACCGCGGTCGTCGAAGTCGCGGCCGCTCGCGACGCGGCTGCCGTTGACCCGCACGAGGCGGGAGGAGAAGGGGACGGCGTCGGCCTCGGGCTCGAACGTCGCCGTGAGGTCCCAGTAGGAGGCCGAGACGAAGGCGAGGCGCTCGCGTTCGCGGTCGACGACGAGACGGGTCGCGGCCGACTGCACGCGGCCGGCGGAGAGGCCCGGCCCGACCTTGCGCCACAGCACCGGCGAGACCTCGTAGCCGTAGAGGCGGTCGAGGATGCGGCGGGTCTCCTGGGCGTCGACGAGGGCCGTGTCGAGCTCGCGGGTGTTCTCCTGGGCCTTCTGGATCGCGTCCTTCGTGATCTCGTGGAAGACCATCCGCTTGACGGGGACCTTCGGCTTGAGCTCCTGCAGGAGGTGCCACGCGATGGCCTCGCCCTCGCGGTCCTCATCAGTGGCGAGGTAGAGCTCGTCGGCGCCCTTGAGCGCTCGCTTCAGCTCGGAGACCGTCTTCTTCTTGGCGTCGCTGACCACGTAGTAGGGCTCGAAGCCGTTCTCGACGTCGACGGAGAACTTGCCGAGCGAGCCCTTCTTGAGCTCGGCGGGGAGGTTCTTCGGCTCGACGAGGTCGCGGATGTGGCCGACCGAGGCGAGCACCTCGTAGCCGCTGCCGAGGTACTGGCCGATCGTCTTGGCCTTCGCGGGCGACTCGACGATGACCAGTTTCTTCGTGCCTGGCACGGGACTCCTTGCATTGGGGGAACGACGGGGCCCGGCCTCGAGGACCGGTGCGACGGCCGGCGGCGGGCGACTCGCCTCGCGCTCCGGCCAGCGCGACGGCGGTGACGTGTGCAGCCGACAGCCACACCATACACACACCCCAGGAGCGGCCCGCTCACGGAGAGAGCACCGGAGGCGCGGTGCCGGCGGGCGGCGGACCAGCGGTCGCGAGCCCCGTCACGGCGAGCCCCCCGACCGTGTCGGCGACCGCCACGGTGACGGTCGTCCCCGCGACGACGCAGCCCGCGAGCCGCACCCGGTTGGCCGTCGCGAGCGCCGCGGCCCGGTCGCACGGGGCCCCGGGCACGAGGCCGGCCACGACGTCGGCCGCCGCGAGCGCCGCGGCGTCGGCCGCCCCGGCCACACGGCTGCGGGCGGCGAGCACGTGGCCGGTCGCCACGATCGCCGAGGCCAGCACGACGACGCCGACCAGCACGCCGACGACGGCCAGGGAGGCGGCTCCGACGTCGTCTGCACGACCCCGGGCGACGCCTCGGGCGAGTCGGCCGACGGCGCCCGCGACGTGCGCGGGGCCGACGGCGCGGGCCACGCGCGTCGGGCGCTCGGCGCCGGTCACGTGCCGAGGCCCGGTGCGCAGCTCCGGGCCGTGAGGACGACCACGCCCGCGAGGGGCCCGACGTCGACGGGACGACGGAGGCCCACGCAGACGAGGCCGGCCTCCTCGGAGGTCGTCAGGGACGCCCCGGGGGCGAGCCGGGCGACGGTGTCGGGCACCGCGCCCCCGTCGCCGCGGGCAGCCTGCCGTGCCGAGACCGCCGCGGCGTCGGCGAGGCGCACGGCCTGGGCGGAGGCCCCCGCGGAGGCCACGACCAGGCCCGCCACGAGGAGCACCGCCGGGAGCACCACGGCGAACTCCACGGTGACGCTGCCCCGGTCGTCGCCGAGGGCGCCCCGCGCGGGCCCCACCGTCAGCCCACGGAGAGAGCGGACCGGACGAGGTCGCCGAGGACGCCCCTCACCTCGTCGCTGCGCATGACGGCGAGGAGGACGCCGGCGAAGCCCACCGCCGCCATGATGACGATGGCGTACTCGGCCGTGGCCGCACCCCCGTCGTCGCGGAGGAACGCCGCGAGCCGACGGCGGACGGCAGCCCGGCGACCAGGCTCCTCCGTCTCGACCGGCGGAGCGGCGGGGCGGTCGAGCCGGCCCGGGAGCAGCGGGTGCGCGTTCGGGGTCATGGTTCCTCTTCTCTGGTGGGGGCCCGCCGACGGCGGACCCGATGGGCGGAGGCGACGGTCGCCGTCCTGCCTCGAGTGTCGCGAGCGGCCCGGTCGCAGACGGTGCCCGGCCCCGTGGCTGGGGAGAGCGGTCAGAGCACCTCTGCCGTGGAGGAGACGAGCGCCGCGACCAGGGGGACGACGCCGACGAGCAGGAAGGCGGGCAGGACGCAGACGCCGAGCGGCAGCATCAGGGTCGACCCCAGCCGAGCGGCCGCCGAACGCACCCGCGTCGTGGCGTCGAGGCGGCTCTCGGCCGCGGCGGCCCGCAGGAGCTCCGACGCCGGGGCCCCGGCACGCCGGGACAGCTCCAGCACGTCCCGGCCGTCGTCGCCCTCGGCCTCCCCCGGCAGGCACTCCTCGACCGCACCGCGCACGACCTGCAGGCCCGCCTGCCAGGATCCCCCTCCGGCCACCGCCACCGACAGGAGCTCGAGGCGGAGGCCCGGCACGGGCCCGGCCGGCGTGGCCGAGCGCACGAGCCGCGCGTTCCAGGCCCTCGCCGCCGCCACGAGGCCCGCCCCGCCGAGGAGGCACGCCCAGCCGAGGGGCGTGCCCACCAGCACCCCGCCCGCGTCGACGCCCATGCCCAGGGAGAAGAGGACGCCGACCGCCGGCAGGGCGAGCACGATCCGCGCCGCGGCCCGCGGTCCGCTGAGGGCGACCTCGACCTCGTGCCGCGCGGCGTCCGCGGCCCGCAGGGCGTGGACGAAGGTGCGGAGGCACCCCGCGAGCGGCGCGCCGCTCTGCTCCGCGACGCGCCAGGCGCACGCGACCTGCCGCCAGCCGTGCTCGTGGCGGGCCCCGGTCGGCGACCGGCCGAAGGGCCGTCGCTCGAGCGCCCGGAGGAGAGCGACCGAGACGGGCGTGCCGGCCGCCGCCGCGTCGCCGACGAACGCCGTCAGGGCGCTCACGGCCGGGTGCGACTCGACCTCGGCGACGTGGCGCCAGGCCGAGGCCGGTGCGACGCCCGCCGAGAGCAGCACGGCCAGTCGCTCGACGACGGTCGCGACGGGGGTCGGCGGACGCCTCCTCGGCTCCGGGGCCGGTGCGGGCTGCGGCCCGGCCGTCTCGGGTGCTCCCGACACGGGATCGGGCGCCGACGTGACCGCACCGGGCCTCGCACCGGCCCGCGGACGGCTCCCACGGTCACGCCCCGTCACCGCGGTGCGGCCTCCGGTCGGCGGCCCGGGTCGTCGACGGACGTCCGGAGGAGGTCGGGACGGCGCAGGCCGGCTCCGCTCCGGGCGACCAGCTCGCCCCCGGGGCCGAGCTCCAGCCGGCCCATGCGCTCCAGCCGGCGGCGCCCGTCACGCCTCGCGACGTGGAACACGGCGTCGAAGGCGCTCACGGCCTGGCGAGCGAGAGCGGCGGGGGCGAGTCCGGCCACGGCGCCGAGGGCCTCCAGCCGGGCCGGCACGTCGGCGAGGCCGTTCGCGTGCAGGGTGCCGGCGCCCCCGTCGTGGCCGGTGTTGAGGGCGGAGAGGAGGTCGCGCACCTCGGCGCCCCGGCACTCGCCGACGACGAGCCGGTCGGGCCGCATGCGCAGGGCCTCGCGCAGGAGCCGTGCGGTGTCGACGCCCCCGACCCCCTCGAGGTTGGGCTGCCTCGACTCGAGCGAGACGACGTGCGGGTGGGAGACCCGCAGCTCGGCCACGTCCTCGATCAGGACGATGCGGTCGGTCGGCGCCGCCGCGGACAGGAGCGCGGCGAGGAAGGTGGTCTTGCCGGCGCCTCCCGCCCCCGTCACGAGGACGTTCGCTCGACGCTCCACGCACGCCCGGACGACGCGCTCGTCGCCGTCGCGGAAGAACCCCTGTCGAGAGAGGTCGTCGAGGGAGACCGGCTCCTGCCTCGGCAGGCGCACCGACAGCACCGTGCCCGTCGTCGAGACCGGGGGCAGCACGACGTGCACCCGCACCCCTCCGGCGAGGCGGACGTCGACGCAGGGGCTCGCCTCGTCGACGTGACGCCCGCCGCGGGCCACGAGCTGCACCGCCAGCGCCCGGGCGTCGGCCTCGGAGAGGTGGACGCGGGGGTCCGGGTGCGCTCCGCCTCCCCGGTCGACCCAGGTCCCGCCTCCCCCGGTGACGAAGAGGTCGGTGACGTCGTCGTCGACCAGCGCCGTGAGGGGCCCGAGGTCGACCCGAGGTCGCGACGGGGACACCGCCTGTACCCCGTTCTCGGTCGATGTACCCCGCCCCTGTCGAGGCGGCGACGGCGTCTCGGGGACGAAGCGGCCACCTCCCCACCCGGGGGTGAGGAGGGGGTGGGCGGTGACGACGGGGACGCGCGGCTCGGACATGGTCGAACGCTAGGAGCGGACCAGGGCGACCAGAACGATCGGTGCATTTCTGGGGAGAACCTGCCTCGAGGGGCGGGTGGTGGAGGATGACCGGCTGCTCACCTGGGGAGGGAGGAGCGGGTTAAACGAGAGGGGCGGCACCAGTTGGGGGGAACGGGTGCCGCCACAGCAGCGCGGGATCGGGGGGAATCGTTCGCGCTGCCTGTCGGGACGAATCCCGACGTGGACGAGTGTACCCCAGCGAGGGCCGTCCGCGCCACGGTGGGTCGCTGATCGGACACCGCGTGTCGCGGGGACCCGCCGGCCAGCACCGCGGGGACGCCCCGGCCGGTCGCCTCCGCGCCGCGCCCGTGGGCCGCCCCCGTCGCGGAGTAGGGTCGCCCCGACGGTCACGACCGCCACCCCGCCCCACCGCGACGACGCGAGAGGATCGACATGCTCGACGGCCCCGACGACCTGCAGACCGAGGGGCGGGCCTACCCGCCCTCCCCCGACTTCGTGGCGGAGGCGGTGGCCGGTCCCGAGCTCGCCGCCGCGGCCCGTCGAGACCGGACCGCGTTCTGGCTGCGGCAGGCGCACGAGCGCCTCACCTGGCACCGTCGCCCTGCCGAGAGCCTCGACTGGTCGGGCGCCCCCGTCGCCCGCTGGTTCGCCGACGGCACGCTCAACGTCGCCTACAACTGCCTCGACCGCCACGTCGAGGCCGGGCACGGCGAGCGCCCGGCCCTCCTGTGGGAGGGCGAGCCGGGCGACTCCCGCGTCGTCACCTATTCCGAGCTCACGCGCGACGTGAAGCGCGCGGCCAACCTGTTCGCCTCGCTCGGCGTCGGCCCGGGCGACCGCGTGGTCATCTACCTGCCGCAGATCCCGGAGGCGGTGGTCGCCATGCTGGCCGTCGCGCGACTCGGAGCCGTGCACTCGGTCGTCTTCGGCGGCTTCAGCGCGGAGAGCCTGCGGGCGCGCATCGACGACGCGGGCGCCGTGCTCGTCGTGACCGCGGACGGCGGCTGGCGGCGGGGAGCCGTCTCGCCGCTCAAGCCCGCCGTCGACGCCGCCCTCGCCGAGGGCGGGCCGTCGACGGTCGAGACCGTGCTGGTCGTCCGTCGGGGCGAGAACCCGGTCGACTGGGTCGAGGGCCGCGACCTCTGGTGGCACGAGGCCCTGGAGGGCGTGCCCGACGAGCACGTCGCCCAGCCCTTCGAGGCCGAGCACCCCCTCTTCATCCTCTACACGAGCGGCACGACGGGACGCCCGAAGGGCATCCTGCACACCTCGGGCGGCTACCTGACCCAGGTGGCCGAGACCCACGCGACCGTCTTCGACCTGCGCCCCGAGACCGACGTCTGGTGGTGCACCGCCGACGTCGGCTGGATCACCGGCCACAGCTACGTGGTCTACGGGCCGCTGGCGAACGGCGCGACGCAGGTGCTCTACGAGGGCACCCCCGACTCCCCGCGGCCCGGACGCTGGTGGGACATCGTGCAGAAGCACGGGGTGACGCTCTTCTACACGGCCCCGACGGCGATCCGGGCGGCCATGAAGGCCGGGCGGGAGATCCCCCTCGCCCGCGACCTGTCGTCGCTCCGCCTCCTCGGCTCGGTCGGCGAGCCCATCAACCCCGAGGCGTGGCGCTGGTACCGCGAGGTGATCGGCTCCGACCGCACGCCGGTGGTCGACACCTGGTGGCAGACCGAGACCGGCGCGATGATGATCTCTCCGCTGCCCGGGGTCACCTCGACCAAGCCCGGCGCGGCCCAGACGCCGCTGCCCGGCATCGAGGTCGACGTGGTCGACGACGAGGGCAGGAGCGTGGCTCCGGGCGAGAGCGGCCTGCTCGTCGTGACCGAGCCGTGGCCGAGCATGCTGCGCGGCATCTGGGGAGACCCCGAGCGCTACGCCGAGACGTACTGGGGGCGGTTCGGCGACCGCTACTTCGCGGGCGACGGGGCCCGGCTCGACGACGACGGCGACATCTGGCTGCTCGGCCGGGTCGACGACGTCATGAACGTCTCCGGCCACCGGCTGTCGACCGCGGAGATCGAGTCGGCCCTCGTGTCGCACCCCGTGGTGGCGGAGTCGGCCGTGGTCGGCGCCGCCGACGAGTCGACCGGCCAGGCCGTCGTCGCCTTCGTCGTGCTGCGGGACCGGCAGCGGGACGCCCTGACCCCCGAGGAGGCGGTGCAGGCCCTCCGGGAGCACGTCGCGACCCGCATCGGGGCGATCGCGAGGCCGCGGACCGTCGTGCTCGTGGACGACCTGCCCAAGACGCGGTCGGGCAAGATCATGCGCCGGCTGCTGCGCGACGTCGCGGAGGGGCGGGAGATCGGCGACACCACGACCCTCGCCGACTCCGCCGTCATGGGCGTCATCCGGGCCGAGATGCGCTGACGGACGAGACGGGCCCGGCCACCGTGGTGGCCGGGCCCGTCTCGTCGGGACGCCGAGGAGGCGCGGTGCAGGTCGTCAGCGGACCTCGAGCACCAGCTCCACCTCGACGGGGCTGCCGAGCGGCAGGGCCGCGACGCCCACCGCGCTCCGCGCGTGGCGGCCGGCGTCGCCGAAGACCCGGCCGAGGAGCTCCGACGCCCCGTTCAGCACGCCGGGCTGGCCGGTGAACGAGGGGTCGGAGGCGACGAAGCCGGTGACCTTGACCACGCGGACGACCTCGTCGAGCGAGCCCAGCACCGTCGCCGCGGCGGCGAGGGCGTTGAGCGCGCAGTCGGCGGCGAGGCTGCGGGCGAGGGCGGGATCGACGTGGCCCGCGCCCTCGCCGACGACGCCGGTCGCGGGGAGGACCCCGTCGGCGAAGGGCAGCTGACCCGCCGTGTAGACGAGGGAGCCGCTGCGGACGGCCGGGACGTAGTCGCCGGCGGGCGCGGCGACGGCGGGCAGCTCGAGGCCGAGCTCGGCGAGACGGGCGGCGACGTCGGCCATCAGTCGTCCTGCGGCTTGCGGCGCTTGAACCAGGCGACGGGGCCGCCCTCGGGCCCCTGGGTCACCTGCACGAGCTCCCAGCCCTCGCTGCCCCAGTTGTTCAGGATCGCGGTGCTGTTGTGCACCATGAGCGGCGTGGTCATGTACTCCCAAAGGACCATTTGTGGTTCCGTTCAGCTCGGATGTCAGCGGTGTCACTTACCCTGATCCTATGTCTGCCCAAAAATCGAAGCCCACGTCCGTCATCGGGGCGCTCTTCGGGTTCGTCGGCTTCAGCGTGCTGGCGGGCCTCCTGGTGACCATCGGGGTCACCCCGGCCATCGCCGTCGCCGGCATGACGGCGTCCAGCTCCATCGGCGTCTTCGAGTCCATCCCGGAGTTCATCGAGATCGGCAAGCTGCAGCAGCGCAACACCCTGTACGCCAAGCAGGGCGGACAAGACGTGCCCTTCGCCACGCTCTACAGCGAGAACCGCGTCGAGCTCGGCTGGGACGAGGTCTCGCCGAACCTCAAGAACGCCGTCCTCGCCGGCGAGGACCGCCGCTTCTACGACCACGGCGGAGTCGACGTGACGTCGCTCGTCCGCGCCGCGGCAGGGTCGCTCGGCGGCGGCGAGCTCGGCGCCAGCGGCGGTGGCTCGACGCTCACGATGCAGCTGGTGCGCAACATCCGCATCGCCCAGTCGCAGCAGCTCGACACCCAGGAGGAGCGTGACGCCGCCTACAAGGAGGCCACGACCACCACCCTCGACCGAAAGCTCGAGGAGATGAAGCTCGCGATCGGCCTGGAGAAGAAGTACACGAAGGACCAGATCCTCCTCGCGTACCTGAACATCGCCTACTTCGGCGACCAGACCTACGGCGTGCAGGCCGCCTCGCAGCACTACTTCAACAAGCCGGCCTCCGACCTCACGGTCGAGCAGGCCGCCAGCCTCATCGCGATCGTCCAGTACCCCGACACGCGCAACCTCTCGAGCCCGGAGAAGTACGAGGGCAACAAGGCCCGTCGCGACGTGATCCTCAAGTCGATGCTGGCCGAGGGCTTCATCGACAAGGCCCAGGAGCAGGCCTCGCTGGCGTCCGACATCGCCAGCTACGTCCAGCTGACGACGCCCACGCAGGGCTGCGCCGCGGTGACGGCCCCCGGCGCCCAGTACTTCTGCGACTACGTCAAGAAGAGCGTGAAGGACATGACCGCTCTCGGCGCCGACCCCGCCGAGCGGGAGAAGAACTGGCAGACCGGCGGCTACGACGTCTACACGACGCTCGACCTCGACCTGACGGCCAACGCGAAGTCGCAGATCGACACCTTCGCACCTGCGAGCGAGACCCGCCTCACCCTGGGCAGCGTCGTCGACACCGTCGAGGCCGGCACGGGCCGCGTCGTCGTGATGGCGCAGAACACCGCCTTCTCCGAGGTCTCCGACCCGGCCGACAAGACGCAGACGTCGGTCAACCTCAGCACCGACCAGAACTACGGCGGCTCGATCGGCTTCCAGACCGGATCGACCTACAAGCCCTTCACGCTGATCGACTGGATCGAGAACGGCCACGGCATCAACGAGTCGGTCAACGCCACTCCGCGCGCGTTCACCCCGATGACCTTCTGCGGCGAGCGTCGCAGCACGGTCAGCGCCGACCAGCCTCGCGGCTACTCGCCGAAGAACGACGACGGCGGCAACCCCGGCACGGTCAGCGTGGCCACCGCGACCGCGAAGTCGATCAACACGGCGTACCTCGCCATGGCCCAGAAGCTCGACATCTGCGACATCAACGCGGTCGCCGAGAAGCTCGGCGTCCACCGCGCCGACGGCGGCAAGCTGGCCGAGACCGCGTCCGCGCCCCTCGGCGTCAACGAGGTCGCGCCCCTGACGATGGCCGCGGCGTACGCCGGCATCTCCTCGGGCGGCAAGTACTGCAAGCCGATCGTCGTCGACAAGATCATCGACGCCCAGGGCACCGACATCGGCGGCCAGCCGCAGGAGTGCACCCAGGCCCTCGAGCCCAAGGTCGCCGCGGCGGCCATCAAGGCGATGTCCGGCCTGTGGAGCAACGGCGGCACGGCCGTCGGCGGTCTCCCCAACGACGGCATCCCCGAGATCGGCAAGACGGGAACGACCGACAAGAAGGACCAGATCTGGATCATCGGCGCCACGTCGAAGATCGCCACCGCCGTCTGGCAGGGCAACTGGGACGGCGGCAAGAAGAGCCTGCGGTCGTACAGCTCGCCCAACCAGTCGCGTTTCGGCAACTACGCCAACGCGAGGCCGCAGTTCTTCAAGGCGGTCCAGACGGTCAACAACGCCGTCTACCCCGGTGGGGCCTTCCCCACGCCTGACGCCTCGGTCGTCCGCGGCTCCGGCGTCTCCGTCCCCGAGATGGGCGGCAGCACCGTGAGCGCGGCGCAGTCGCTGCTCAGCGGCGTGGGCCTCACGTACGCCGACGGCGGTCAGCAGGCCTCGGCGCTGCCGGCCGGCCAGGTGGTGGGCACCTCCCCCGCCGCGGGCACCACGGTGGCGAAGGGCGAGACCGTCCAGGTGTTCACGAGCGACGGCTCGCTGGCGGCGACCGTGCCCGACGTCACGAACCAGAAGGTCTCGAACGCGCAGCAGGCGATCGCGGGTGCCGGGTTCACCGGCGCCGTGACCGTGGGCGGCTTCGCCCCGGGCGACGGCAAGAACTCCTGCCGGGTCGCCGGCACGAACCCCGCTGTCGGCTCGTCGGCGGCGAAGGACTCCGCGATCTCGCTGACGCTCTTCGGCAAGCCCGACGGCAGCGACCCGGGCGGCTGCGCGTGACGCGCCTCTCCCCCGGACGTCTGACGGCCGCGACCGCTGTGGCGGGCGCGGCCGTCGGCCTGGGCGCCTTCGCCTGGGGCAGCCTCGTCGAGCGCAACCGCTTCACGGTGCGCCACGAGGTGCTCCCCATCCTCGAGCCCGGCTCCCGCTCGCTGACGATCCTGCACCTCTCCGACCTGCACCTCGCCCCGTGGCAGTCCGAGAAGCAGGAGTGGGTGCGCGGGCTCGCGGTCTACGAACCCGACCTGATCGTCGACACGGGCGACAACATGGGCCACGCCGACGCCCACCAGGCGCTGGAGTACACGCTCGAGCCGTTCCGGGGCATCCCGGGCGTGTTCGTGAACGGCTCGAACGACTACTTCGGGCCGGTCATGAAGAGCCCCCTGCGCTACTTCTCCGGCCCGAGCAAGCCGCACAAGGCCCCGACCCCGCTCGACGTCGACCGCATGGAGCGGTTCTTCGCCGACCTCGGCTGGCTGAGCCTCGACAACGCCGCCCGAGCGCTGGAGATCCGCGGCAACCGCCTCGAGCTGTTCGGGGTCGCCGACGCACACCGGGGCTGGGACCGCCTCGACCGCCTCCCCGGGGCCCTCGACGACCTGCGGGAGAACGTCGGCTGGCAGGACGACCGCGGCGGGCCGGACCCCCTCAGCATCGGGGTCACCCACGCCCCCTACCAGCGCGTGCTCAACTCGTTCGTCACGAACGGGGCCCACCTGATCTTCGGCGGCCACACCCACGGCGGGCAGGTCCGCGTGCCGGGCTACGGCGCGTTGGTGACCAACTGCGACATCCCCCGCAGCAAGGTGAGCGGCCTCTCCACCTGGAGCCACGCGCGACGCACGGCCCACCTCGAGATCTCCGCCGGCCTCGGCACGTCGATCTACGCCCCGGTGCGCTTCGACTGCCGCCCCGAGGCCGTCGTCGTGACGCTGACCGCCTGACCGGTCGACGAGGGCGGTGTCACGACGACGTCGATTCATCCGCTATCCTTGAGAGGTTGCTTCGCCTGTGAGAGATCACGGCGAGACGACGGGGTGTGGCGCAGCTTGGTAGCGCGCCTCGTTCGGGACGAGGAGGTCGTGGGTTCGAATCCCGCCACCCCGACACACAGACAGAACGGCCGGGCCTTCGGGCCCGGCCCTTCTTCGTCGTCACGGCTGTTCGTCGTCACGGCTGTTCGTGGTCACCACTGTCCGCCGTCGCGACCGCTGGCCACCGTCGCGACCGCTGTCTTCCGGCCGTCCGCAGTCGGACACCCTGCGGCGGCTAGGCCAGGCGCCCGCCGCTCTCGGCGAGGTAGCACGCGCCGCAGAGCGACTCGTAGGTGACCTGCTGGCCGTCGATCGCGACCTGGTCGCCGTCGAAGACGAACCGGTCGCCGACCTTGCGCGCGTTGAAGACCGCCTTGCGGCCGCAGCGGCAGATCGTCTTGAGCTCCTCGAGGCTGTGCGCGACCTCGAGGAGGCGGCGGCTGCCCGGGAAGGCCAGCGTGCGGAAGTCGGTGCGGATGCCGTAGGCGAGCACCGGCACGCCCTCGAGGATCGCGATGCGGAGGAGGTCGTCGACCTGCCCGGGCGAGAGGAACTGCACCTCGTCGACGAGCAGGCACGCCAGGTCGCTGCCCGTGGCCTCGCGGACGCGCTCACGCTCGGAGCAGAACACCTCCAGCACGTCGTCGCCCGGGGCGAACGTGACGTCGACCTGGCGGGTGACGCCGAGGCGCGACACGATCGCGTCGTCGCCCTTGGTGTCGACCCGGGGCTTCGCGAGGAGCACCCGCTGACCGCGCTCCTCGTAGTTGTAGGCGGCCTGCAGCAGAGCCGTGCTCTTGCCGCTGTTCATCGCTCCGTAGCGGAAGTAGAGCTTGGCCACTACTGCAGGTAGCCGTCTTCGGCCGCCCGGCGGATGAGCTCGCTCTTCTTGCTCGCGGGCCGGTTCGCCTTCGCGTACTTCTCCCGCACGCGGCGGAGGTAGGTCTTGGCGGTCTCGTACTGCACGTTCATCTGCGCGGCGACCTCGTTCGTGCTGAAGCCCGAGACGTAGAGCTTGAAGGCCTCGGCCTCGCCGGCGCTGAGCTTCGGCCGGCTCTGGTTCGTGGCGCCGACCGGGAGGGGCCGCCAGTCGCGCTGCGGCGACGCGTCGCGCGCCACGCCCATGACCTGCCGGGCGGCGTCCATGACCTCGCGCATCGGCAGCGACTTCGACAGGAACGCGCTCGCACCGGCCTCGAGGGCCCGCTCGCGCGACTCCCTCGTGTCGAGGCTCGAGAGCACGACGACCTTCGCGCCGGCCGCGCGGCAGGTGCGCACGCGCGCCTCGATCGAGACGGGCTCCTTCAGCTGGAAGTCGAGGAAGACCAGGTCGGTCGGGAAGTTGTCGCTGTGCACCAGCTGCAGCCAGGTGTGGGCCGTCAGCACGAGGTCGAAGTCGTACGCGTTGACGTTGATCCAGCTCGACAGGCTGTCGAGGAGCACCTCGTGGTCGTCGAGGATGGCGAGGCGCACCCGCCGCGTGCCGGGGGTGTCGTCGCCGGGCCCGACGGTGCTCCACGACGGGGCCGCGGCGGGCCTGCCGGAGCCCGGACGGAGGGACGAGCGGCCGCTCGACTCAGTGCTGGTCATAAGAAAACCTTAGTGTCAGGAGGGGAGGACCGGCGTCGACCTGGAGGTCGGCGAAGACGAGCCGCAGCACGGCGAACCAGGGGGCGAACCGGCGCCGGAGCACGAACTCCCCCGCCGTGGTGGGCACGCTGATCCGCGCCTCCACCCGGTCCCCCTCGGGGCGGAGCTCGACCCGCACGTCGTCGGCCTGGACGCCCTCCCGCTCGCCGAAGGCGACGAGGAGTGCCCGGAGCGACGTCCGGTGGTCGGCGGTCATCAGCTGGGCGACGTGCTCGGGGTCGACCACGATGCCGGCGACGACCGTCGTCGGCGAGGCGAAGAGCTGCTCGAGCCACGACCGGTCGGCCTCCGCGACCATCGACACGCGGAGGGAGGCGGCGATGCGACGGGCGGTCTCGACGTCGTCGTCCGACACCTCGCCGCGGTCGACCAGGGCCGTGAAGAACGGCACGACGTCGTGGTTGAGGATGGTGACGCGGTCCTGCTGCACCGACCGGGCGATGCTCGCTCGGAGCTCGCCCGCGCTCGCCCGGCGGTAGGTCGAGGCGCGGTCGAGCCAGCCCTCCACCAGCAGGGTGAAGGTGCGCGAGAAGGAGGCGGCGGCCAGCGACAGGGCGAGCACCGGCGTGACCACCACGACGACGAACGTGAAGGTCGGCACGTCGGTCACGAAGGAGTCGCGCTGCAGCACCACGAGGACGGCCAGCGCCGCGGCCGTCGCCGCTCCCCCGAGGGCGATCTCGACCGCGGGCCGGTACGGGGCGACGCCCACGAGGACGACGCCGAGCGCGATCGACGCCCAGTCGTCGCGCACGAGCGAGTTGTGGCCGGCCGTGCCCAGGGCCTCGAGGACGGCGGCCACGACCCCCAGGGCCACCACCACGACCAGGGCGGGACGCCGGAAGGGCGCCCGGAGCGGGCTGGCGGAGGACAAGACGAGGCCGCCCGCGGCGGCGAGGACGACGAGGGCTGCCACCCCGGCCGCCGGGTCGACGACCTCCGCCCAGCCGCGCACGGTGGCGACCGTCGCGAAGACCACGGCGAAGAGGACGGCGGCGACGGTCACGGGCCGGGCGCTGAGCGCCCCCAGCGGGTCGACCTGCTGCGGCGTGCGCTCCCGGCCGGTCACGCGGCGCCCTCCCGGCCCAGGTCGGCGACCGCGCTCGACTCGTCGGCGGCCTCGGCCTCGGCGGCCTCGGCCTCCGCGGCCTCGCCCTCGGCGGGCCCGCCCGCCGCCGTCGCCGCCGCGGGCACGCGGATCACGACGGAGGTGCCGCTGCCGGGCGACGACCAGACCTGCGCGGAGCCCCCCACCCGCTCCATGCGCGCGCGCACCGAGTTCGTGAGGCCCAGCCGGTCGCGAGGGACG
>Ga0265798_10000556_pt1 | contig 61494 bp, 56 predicted proteins | sample P3T30metagenome_FD_192430 | JGI IMG/M metagenome (GOLD analysis project Ga0265798, IMG submission 192430) | Plant litter microbial communities from East Loma Ridge, Irvine, California - P3 T30 | ecosystem: Environmental > Terrestrial > Plant litter > Unclassified | place: USA: California... | reverse complement strand
ACGACGGTGAAGTGTTGCACTTCGGAAAACTCCCGCCACAAAATCAACCCATCAAACTCACATACGGAAGCAGTGCGAATGATATAAAAGTTGAACTAAAAGCGGTTCACACAAAGCCTCAGTTTTATGGTTACAACAGCAACAGAAATGAAGTTTTGAAATCAGGAGCGACTCCGATTCAGCATGTGGGAGATTTGGCAAAAACTGCTTACCAGCATAATGACAATATTTATAAAACTCCTTCTTTAAGAGTTGCTCCCATCAAAGCAACTACGCATTTGGATGTTGAATATTCACAGAAAAGCACTGCAGGAAGTGAGGCTGTCAATGTCTTCAATCTTTCAGGTTCTACGACGGTTCCTTTTCTTCATCCGGGATGTGCCGTTGATGTTGAAATGAGAAAACCGGATACGAATGAAACTTCGTATTTCACAAGAATCATGGTGACCGAAACAACGCATGAAATCGATACGATTGGCCACTATAGCGGAAGTTTTAACGGAATTGCATCGGATACAGGATTTTTACCAAAACCTGAGTTCACGACACCAAAAGCAGAACCTCAGCTTGCCACAGTAATTTCCAACACCGATCCTGAAGGACAGGGAAGAGTTCAGGTCAGATTTGACTGGCAGACGAATGACACGACTCATTTTATCCGAATGATGAGTCCTGATGCGGGAGGAACCGATCAGATTACTCAAAACCGAGGGTATGTAGCGATTCCTGAAGTGGGTGATCAGGTGATGGTGAATTTTGTGCACAATCACCCCGACCGACCTTTCGTCATGGGGGGAATGTTTCATGGGGGAACGGCGCTGGGAGGATTTGCAGACAACCGAGTAAAATCGATCATGACTAGGAGTGGTCATAAGGTAGTTTTCACAGAGGATGAAAGTATCATTATTACGGATAAATCTGGTAATGAAATTCATCTGGATACAACAGGGAGTAATATCAATATCACAGCACCTGAAACGATGACGCTGAATTGTAAGAACATGAATATTAATGTTACAGAAAGTATGACCACCAATGTAGGAATGAATCAAAGCAATACTGTTGGAATGAATATCTCCGAAAGTGCGGGGATGAATAGAACATCAAGTGTAGCCATGCTCAATATGCTTTCTGTAGGAACCGATTTTATTACCAATGTTACCGGCAAAATGACAGAATATATTCAAGGTAATAAAGAATCTCATACTGATAAAGATCGATTGAGAGTTGCCAACGGAAAAATTACCAATCAAAGTCAGGGAGTATTTGAACAACATTCTCAGAAAGAAATAAAAAACAATTCTGCTGAAATTTCAAAAAATCACTAATCATGGGTAAGGAATCTTACATAGGAGGAGATTATATAGAAACAACGGGAGGTTCAGCAAAAAATTTTGCAGGAGGAAGTATTGAGAATTCATCTCTTGCGAATCAATTTACACAGAATGGGCTTAATTCTGGAGTGACCTATGGTGTTAATGAGGATGCTCCGATAATTGAGGGTATAAAAGAAGATGTATTTTTATACTTAATTTTTTTCATTGATGAAGATCATAAAGGTAAACTGATGATTTCAGAGGGAAGCCAAACAAGATTGAAAAATATTAAGAAACAAAGTTGGTATGATGATAAAAAACATAAAGCTTTTAGTATACCTATACAAAGTGTAGATGAAATATTAGACCAAATTCCACAAATTATTAAAAAGCATTCTGAGGGTGATAAAAAGAGAGTAATGATTGCTGAAATAGGGATGTTTTCTCATGCAGGTGGTGATGGACCAATTTCCTATAATAAGCAAGTTAAAATTTGCCCTGAACCACAATATAAATCTCAAATGCTAATGTGTGGCTGGGAACAAATAAATGTTGAATGGACAACGCAGGCAAAGTTTGTATTTTATGGTTGCAATACAGGAAATACGAATAAGAATTGGAATAATTTTGCTAAAAATATATCAAGCTTATCTAATTTTAAAAACGTTGAGGTGTGGGGACAATCAACATCTTCTTTTCCATCATTTTATCCCGATTATCGTGTTACAAGTGCAGCAAGAAGTACTGGGGATAATGGTTTTGGATGGGATATCCGCGGAAATACATATCAAGTGGCAGGTAATCCAGGAGAAGGATGGAAAGCAATGAGTTTTAGTAGTGATAAAAATAATATAAGTAAAGAAGATTTGCGAAAATCAGAGTTTCCTAAAGCCAACCCGTTAAATGTATACAAAAATGGATTACTTATCAAATCAACACATCAAGGTATTTTTAATGACCATCGCTAAATATTGTGGTATCTTTTTAATATGTTTAAATATAAGTTGTAAAAATATGGATAATGAGTACTTTCAGGTATTTGGCAATAAAGAGTTGCTGGAAAAGTGTAAAATAAATCTTGTGAAAATAGATGAGACAGGTAATGAAAGTGTTAATAATATTCTGTGTAATGGAAAATTAAATCAAATTAAAACTGAAAATGAATCTGCTGCAATATATAAGTTCTATTTTTCTTACAAGGATAGTTATGTTGAATTACTAACCACCGAAAATATTTTTCGAAATGCCTCAGATCAGGTTAATAACTTGTATATTGAAGAGAAAGATAGCATAATCTATGTGAAATTTATTGGTAGAAAATCAGATATAGAAAAAGATGATGTATTTCGAAAAGCATTAATCAATAAAGAAAAGTATTATCAGATAAATGCTATAACGCATAATGATTTAAATCAAATTGATTCATTATTTACTAAATGTAATTGAATCAGGTGATTCTTAAATAACGTTTTCGATTAAATTCCGGATGATGTCAAAGAAATGCAGGTGTTGTTAAAATATAGGGATGAATCTAAGGTTTATTTCCCACCAAAAATTTTAAATGAATAATGCTATGAAAAATAAAAAAAGTTATTTCATACTATTTTCTGGTTTTTTGTTAGGAATATGCTTTTATCTCTTTAATGTGATCGTAAGCAATTCAGAGGTTTCTTCAATAGACCATGAGCCTCAAGAACTTGTACGGAATATAGATTGTTTTATCTTTTTCATTTACGGAATAATGGGCATCGGAGCTTCATTCATAATTCTATTTTTAATCAGGTTATTCAGCAAAAGATAGTTAAATAATCACATTCACATCGAGCTTTATTGAATAAAGATATTTGCTTTAAAAAAATAATTTCTTAGAAAAATGGGAGAATCTCGCATAGATTGAAACTAATGGATTATTCATTAAATCAACATACCAATGAGGTTTTAATGACCATCGGTAAATATTGTGGTATTATTTTAATAAGTTTAAATATAAGTTGTACAAATATGAATAATGATTACTTTCAGGTATTTGGAAATAAAGAGTTGCTGGGAAAGTGTAAAATAAATCTTGTGAAAATAGATGAGGCCGCTAATGAATAAATTGATTCGTTATTTATTTAATGTAACTGAAAATAGGTGATTCTTAAATAACGTTTTCGATTAAATTCCGGATGATTTAAAACTTATATGAAGTAGATCAACAAAAGTATTCTCAAAAAATATAAATTTAATTTGTTAAAGACTTTAAAAATTTATTAATTAAATCTTAATTTTTTCATTTTTAAGTGATTTTTCACAAATTGATTATTTGTAAACCCTTTGTGGTAAAGGGTTTTTCCTTTTTTTGGCGAAAGTCGTAGTTCTACTACATAAAATCGTAGTTCTACTACAAAATCTCAAATAAGTGCTAAAAATGTTTTTGTTACCAATCTTTGGCTCTATCTTCGCTATAGTTAAAACATCAAATCACAAAATATTAACAGTTTAAAATTTACAAAATCATGGCAGACAATTCAAGAGGAATCTTAAAATTCAACGGAAGCGAAGGACAAAAATTATTAAAGCTTAATTACAGCGTATCAAGATCTACAGACGTTTCCGGGCGTGTAGCTTCAGATCCTTCAAATGCAATTATCAAGCTTACGATAGAAGCTACAGAGAAATCTGAAATTCTTGAAAGTTTGCTTAACGGGAAATACAAACCAACTTCTGGTGAAATCACATTCAACAAGTCTCACGAAGAAGGTACTTTAATCACTTTAAACTGGGAAAACGGTTACGTTATTCAGCACGAAGTTGATTTTGACGCTGTCGACCAGAATTCTATGTTGATTAGCTTCATCGTAAGCGCAGAAAAAATCAATTATGGAAATGCAGCTTATGAAGGTGTTTGGCCAGGAAACTAAAAGCCTACTTATTTAAATCAAAATTCTTACAGAATAGCGTGCTCAAAAAGCAAGCTATTCTGTTTTGTTGTTTCTAAGGGATTTTAATGACTTCTCAAAATTGCATTTTTTTCTGAAAAAAAGATGATTTTGGTGCAATATATGTTGTCAAATAACTGAATAGAATCACAATTCACAAATCGAAAAATATTGCTATGTTTCAGAATAATAACTCAGAAAAGCTGCAAGCTCCGAAAGATTCCATACCCTCTAAGGTGGTAAATAAAGTCAATGAAAAAGCTCAAAAGGCCGTTGGTAAAGTGAAAGAAGCGGGTGAGAAGTTGTAAAGCTTGAAGTGATTATTGAAGGAAAACAAATTCAGCATTTTAAACACTTTAAACTGAATCAAAGTGCCGTAAAACATCATAGTTTTAGTTTGACTTTAGCTCATGATACTTTGGGAAGCGCAGAAAATCACAATTTAGAAGAAGCCCAGAATTTTTTAGGAAAAAGACTGACGGTTATTTTTAAATATAAAGATGTTATTGATGGTCCGGAAAGAAATTTTGTCGGGGTTATTACATAAGTTGGTTTCAGCCAAGATAAAGGGAGTCTCGGCAATATTGTTCTCACAGGTTTCAGCCCTACGGTACTTTTAGATGCGGCTCCACATATTCAAAGTTTTGGCGGTGCACAGGAAATAAGTCTCAACAGCATTGCAGACCATGTAATAAAAGAAGGTCTTGGCGGAAGCAAATTTGATTTTAGAGTAGACGCTCAACATGGAAATGTCTCGTATAGCTCACAATATGAAGAGACGCATTATAATTATTTAGCAAGAATTGCTGAAGCCTATGGCGAGCAATTTTTTTACGACGGCGAAGTATTGCATTTTGGTAAACTTCCACCTTCGGAACAACCTATAAAGCTTACTTACGGAAGCAGCGTTAATGATGTTAAAATTAAAATGAAAGCTCAGCATGTACATCCTACATTTTATGGCTATAACAGCAGCAAAAATGAAAAGCTGAAAACAGGAAGTTCAAAAATAAATCATTCTTCGGATATTGCTAAAAGAGCTTACGAAATTTCTGAAAAAACATTTACTACACCATCACTTAGAGTTGCTCCGATTAAAGCGTCTTCTTTCATGGATGTTGATGCTTCACAAAAAGGAGCAGCTGGAAGTAAGGCTTCCGATGTTTTTGTAACTTCAGGAACAACTACAGTTCCTTTTTTATATCCGGGTTGTGCGGCAGATATCTAGATGCGGCAGTCTGATACTAATCAGACATCTTATTTTACAAAGCTTTTGATGATAGAAGTCTCGCATGAAGTAGATGCCAGAGGATATTATACCGGAAAGTTTGAAGGTATTGCAGCTGACTGCGGATATATTCCCCGCCCGGAATTTGAAAGTCCGAGAGCAGATGCTCAATTTGCAAAAGTTATATCCAATACAGATCCTTTGAACCAAGGAAGAGTTCAGATACAGTTTGACTGGCAGAGCGGTCAGGATACTTCAGAATTTATCAGAGTGATGACGCCTGATGCTGGAGGTAGCGATAAAGTAAGTAAAAATAGTGGTTTCATGGCAATTCCCGAAGTTGGGGATCAGGTTGTTGTCAATTTTGCACACCAACAACCTGACAGACCTTTTGTGATGGGTGGAATGTTTCATGGTGGAGTTGGCGGCGGCGGTGGCGCCGGAAATAACGTGAAAAGTTTATCTAGCAAGAGTGGAAATATTATCTGTCTGAATGATGGCGCCGGCATTGAAATTAAAGACAGAAACGGAAATCATTTGACTTTAAGTGGAACAGGAGATGTTACAACATTTGTAACGAATGATAATAAAGAAGACATTGGTAATAATCATACAACAAACGTCGTTACGAAAACGATCATTAATGTTGGGAAAGATCAGAGTATTTTAACAATGGATAATGGTGGAAAAATAAGTGTAAAAAGTACTACCGAAATAAAATTAGAGACAGGTAGTAGTTCTATTATCATGAAAGAGGATGGTACGATTGATATTAAAGGAGTTAATATCACAATTGCGGGCTCAGTGATCAAAATTAATGGGTCAACATCAGTTACCGCAGATAACTCTTCAGATACATCATGTTCTGCATCAGGCATTAATATTTCTCCGTCAATTATTTCAATCAATAATCCAAATCAAGTAGATATTAATTAATGTAAATGAAGATTATAAAATACAAGATCAAAAAAGGAGAAAATTTAACGTCTATTGCAGAGAAATTTAATGTAGATTCCGAAAAATTGAAGATGTTTCATAACACACATTCGGGTTTTTCCAACATGATTATATCTGATAGTTTACCTCTTCACCTTCATACTATTTTTATTGAGCAGAATATATTTGAAAATTCATTGATTAAAAATGAAAAAATGGAAAGTTTGAATTTTGAAAGAGTTGCAAGATACAGATGCGAGCAGCTTAATATAAGCAGAATAAATAATGAAATTATTACGCTTTCGGCAAATACAATCTATGAATTTTTAGTAAAAAAAGCGGAAAATACAAATATTTTTGAGGTGGAACTTACAGATTCTGATTTTTCAGTGGAACCCGCAATTTATGAATCAGGTTTTTTGTTTGCACAGAAATTAGAAAAACTGAAATTACCGTTTAGTTTTAATATCTCGGGTCAAGCTTTTATTAAAGAGATTTTCAACCATCAAGAGATAGAGAACAGATGGATGAAATTTCGTGATCATGAATTACAAAATACAGACATTTATCAACAGCTAGTGTCTCAATCTCCAAAGCAGGCAGAAGATATTATTAATACAGGAAATAAAGAATTTCTTGACCAGAATAATTTCATTAAGATGATGGATAAGAATCTTTTTTTCCACCTCTTCACGAAGGCTTTTTTAGGAGATCAGCTTCAAAGCTACAGACTTCAGCAGTTTTCTCAGATCTTCCCTAATGTGGATCTTAAAACGGATGTAACAAAATCTGTTGTTCGTGAAGATGAAAATATAGCTACCTATAGACTTGTAGGAACTTTAAACAGAGAAAATATTTCTGAAGAAAGTTTGAAAAATCTGTATGACACTATTTATAAATCAAGTTTAAAATTTAATTATACAACTTTCGATTTTATTTATCGAATTACTTATACCGTTGATAAAGAAACAGGACTTTTACAGGAAGGAAAAGCGTCTATTGCAGAAAAAATTAAGAATAATTTTGAAGTGATTACTGAATATAATATTAAGAAAGTTGAACTTTAAAGAAAAACGATGGAAAAAAAATATGAATTTAGGCAATTTAGCATCTCAGTTTGGGCTATTACTTTGTTGGTTTTTTTTATTGGGCTAATAGTTTTCATTAGTACAGATTACATTTATAGTCTATTTAGTAGTATCACACAGCAGACCTATACTATAATTTTTGTTTTATCTATTACGTTATTTATAATTATAGGAATTAATTTTTATTTTTCTAAAATAATTTCAATATCTGTCAAGCAAGATTCGATAATGATTAGTAATACCAAAGCAAATACAAGTATAAGATTACCCAAAAACAGTATTGTTAATTACAATTTAAATATCACCAGAAAGGGGATGTTAGATATATTGAGGATCAGACTGGCTGATAAAAATATGTATTTTTGGTTAGGAGGCATTAGTATTAATCAGGAAAATAAAAGTGATATTGCCAATAAAGAAAGCCTGCTGCAACAACTCAAAGCAGAGTTACCCAATAAGAATGTAAAAACTTCTATAGATAATATGATATTATTTTTTGCTAACAAATTTCCATTTATCATGTTGTTTGTAGCATTAGTGATGATGGTTTGGGGATTTATTTATATAATTAATTTATAATCAAGGTAATAAATGGTGTCATTTTACTCCAAAAAAAGTATTTTCTTTATGGGAGATTATTCAAAAAATAATAAACAAGTATACAATTTGCATATCTGTTTTTAATACAATATAGTTTTTATGCTTTGATAATTATGGTATTTTTTTATAGTTATTAAATTTAATCATATGAATGTACTCTATCATTAGTATAACATTCAAATTATTTATTCCAAATATTAAAGTTATGGCAGTTTCATATATTCCCGAAGGTAAGGTGTTTGCTGTATGTACATACCAGTTAAGTTCAACACCACAAAAATTTTCTCATAGCAGAAGTACTTTTAATGTTTATTATGAGAATACTAAACAACCGATACTTACAGTAGACGATAAAAATATTATGGTCGAGTTTACCTGTAAGTCGCCTGCAAATTTAGCGGGTACATTGCTTGCTTTTGGTGCTGGCCTTGCGGTGGGAGCACTTGTTTTTCTTTCAGGTCCTGTTGGTTGGATAGCGTTTGGAGTTGGAGCAGCTATTTTTGTGGGTGGAGCAGTTGCAACTATTAAAGCCGTAAACCATAAATGTACAGACCCTTTAAATGGAGGACAGTGGTTTCTCGCTCACAATAGTGTAAAGATCAACAAAGCTTCTGCGATTACTCGTTCTTCTATTTTAAAATGTGGAAACAGTGGTGTACTTACTCCATTCTTCGATGAAGCATCTGCTAATGCAGCAGCAAGTTCAATTGCTTCCAAAAACAAATGGGAATTGGGAATTAACGTTGTTGCATCTTTTGGAGCAGGTTTTTTTCTTCCTGGTGCATTCACTGGGTTTGGTGCAGCATCTACAGCAGGAAAAATCTGGATGGCAGGCGGAAGGTTCATTGCCGGATTTGCCGTTTTTAGCGGAATCAATTATGCTTTTAGAGGAGGAGTAAGATGGGGTCACGAAAACGTAGGTGATGTAAGTGATAATACTACGTACGATAGGATGAATAATCATACTGAAAATATGGTCAATCGCGAGACAGGTAAGATGGAAGAACAAGATATTGATCAAAACAGCTTATGGGGAGCTCCGTCAAAACCGGATGATTTTGTACAAGACTCAGAAGATATTATTGAAATAAAAAAAGAAAACGGCGCATGGTATAAAATTACTTCTTATAAAAGAGGAACCGTCGCCGGTAAAATTACTAATATTGCGGAATCCAGAAGAGTACATGCCAGTAATGTAAACCTTCAGCGTCAGTTGGCAAATTTAGAAGGTCTCTCCCGTCAGCAGTTAAGAACGAATCCTTTGGCACGGCAGTTACTTACTGATTTAAACAGTGGGAAATATCCTGAGTGGCGAAATGCTGCAAGATTTTACAACAGTGGAAGAATGAATCCGAGCATGGTAGATGACGGACAAACTGTGGCTGCAGCCAATTCTAAAAACAGTTTGAAAAGCCTTGCCTCAAACTCTGTTCAGGGTGCTCTTTTCTTGATTCCATTTATAGGAACCATTTTCTCTGAAGAAGCACGAGTAGATCTTGCTCAGGGAATGGCAGCAGATCTTGCCGCAGAACCGGGTGGTAGTAAGCTTGTTGCTACAACTCCTGTTGATTGAAAAAACTTAATAATTAGTCAATGAAATATTTAACATACAAAGATTAACAACTCTTTTAATTGACTTATCCCTTTTTACATTATAAAAATCCATCCCAAACAATCCCATTTTCTTATATTTGTTCTTTATTCAAAATATGGACGCAACACAGGACAAAAGGCTTTTTTTGATTGATGCTTATGCAATGATTTTCAGAGGATATTATGCATTAATCAGGAGCCCTAGGATTACGAGTGGGGGAGTTGATACCTCTGCGATTTTTGGTTTTACAAACTCTTTGATCGAATTAATCAGACGTGAAAGACCCACCCATTTGGCAGTGGTTTTTGATGTCGGACAGGCGAGTATCAGAACCAATGATTTTGCAGAATACAAAGCCAATCGAAGCGAAACTCCTGAAGCCATCAGAATTGCGATTCCATATCTTCACAGGATTTTAGATGCCATGCATATTCCGCACATGGGTGTGGAAGGATATGAAGCTGATGATTTGATAGGAACTCTTGCCTGCAAAGCTGAAAAAGAAGGATACACTACATTTATGGTAACTCCGGATAAAGATTTTGCGCAATTGGTTACCGATAAAATTAAAATATATAAACCGGGATTAAAAGGTGGCGAAATCGAAATTCTGGGTGTTGAGGAAGTAAAAGCAAAATACGGAATCGAAGATCCAAAACAGGTCATTGATTTTCTTGCAATGATGGGGGACGCAGTTGATAATATTCCGGGATTAGATGGTGTGGGTGAAAAAACGGCCATGAAGTTTTTACAGGAATACGGAAGCATAGAAAATCTTTTGGCCAATACCGATAAACTTAAAGGTAAGATTAAAGAAAAGATAGAGGCATCTGCAGAACGTGGAATTTTATCTAAAAAATTAGCAACTATCATTTGCGACGCACCTGTAGAATTCCATCAGGAACAATACGATCTGGAAACCCCGGATTTTGAAAAAGTAAAGGAGATTTTTGATGAAATTGAATTTAGAAGATTATATGAAAATTTATACCGTGCGTTTGCTCCTGTAGAAACAGTCACTGTAAAAACTGCCACCGTTGAAAAAGATGGCGTAATTATCAGCGAAACAGAAGTTTCAATTTCTGAAACCCCACAACAGAAAGTTGCCAGAAACGTAGGTCAGCTTGATCTTTTTGCAAGCTTCGAAGAACTCGATCAGGCAACTTCCACCAAAGAAACAATTACAGAAAACGATCATCTATATCAATTTGTCGATAATCCTAAAGCTCAGAAAATATTAGTTCAGAATCTTTTAAAACAGAAAGCGGTTTGTTTTGATACCGAAACAACTTCTCTGAACGAACTGGAAGCAGAATTGGTCGGAATGAGTTTCTCCTACAAAAAAGGTTTGGCATATTATATTCCCCTTTCGGAAGATCAGGGTGAAGTTTTACAAACGCTCGAGATTTTCAGACCGTTTTTCGAGAAGGAAGATTTAATTAAAATTGCGCACAACTTAAAATATGATTATAAAGTTCTGAAGCAATACGATATGACCGTAAAAGGTGCAATGTTTGACACCATGATTGCCCATTACCTTTTAAATCCGGACGGACGGCACGGGATGGACTATCTTTCAGAAGTTTATCTCAATTATAAACCCGTTTCTATCGAAACCATTATTGGTAAAAAAGGAAAAAATCAGGGAAATTTCAGAGATGCAGATCTCAGAACACAGACCGATTACGCTGCAGAAGATGCAGATGTAACTTTTCAGCTATATGAATTATTTGCACCTCAATTGAAGAAAGAAAATCTTGAAGATCTTTTCTACAATATAGAAATGCCTTTGATGGAAGTTTTAGCTAAAATGGAACTCGAAGGAATTTCTTTAGACGAAAAATGGCTGGCTCAGGAAAGCATCGATCTCGAAAATGATTTAAGACAATTAGAATCTAAGATTTTTGAAATTTCAGGTGAAGAATTTAATATGAATTCACCACGACAGTTAGGAGATGTTTTGTTTGATAAAATGCAACTCGATCCGAAAGCCAAAAAAACAAAAACCGGACAGTACGCAACTTCTGAAGATGTACTTCAGAAATTAGCTTCAAAACATGAGATTATTCAGCATATTTTAGAGTACAGGACGTATCAGAAACTCAAATCAACCTATGTTGACGCTTTACCGTCGCAGATTGATAAGGATGACAATCGTGTGCATACCAATTTCTCACAAACAACGGCTGCAACAGGTCGTTTGGCAAGTGTAAATCCGAATTTGCAGAACATTCCGATTCGTACTTTGAGAGGACAACAAATCCGTGGAGCGTTTGTTTCGGCTGAAGGAAAGAAAATTATTTCTGCCGATTATTCTCAGATCGAATTGCGCCTGATTGCTGAAATTTCAGGGGAAGACAATATGATCAAAGCGTTTCAGGATGGTGAAGATATTCACGCTTCTACTGCGGCAAAATTGTTTGATATCCCGTTGGAAGAAGTTTCAAAAACGCAACGTGGGCAGGCAAAAACCGTCAACTTTGGGATTTTATATGGCCAGGGAGCTTTTGCTTTGGCAGAACAAACCGGTTTGTCGAGATCAGAGGCCAAGCAAATGATAGAAGCGTATTACGAAACCTACCCGAAATTGAAAGAATACATGGCAGAGCAGGTGAAAAGAGCTCGTGATATAGGTTATGTAGAAACGATTTTAGGGAGAAAACGTCACTTGAAAGACATCAATTCCGGAAATTTTGTGGTGCGGGCTCATGCTGAAAGAAATGCCGTAAATGCTCCCATTCAGGGAAGTGCTGCCGATGTTGTGAAAATGGCGATGATTAAAATTCAGAAAGAACTAGAAAAAGAAAAACTGCAGACAAAGATGCTCCTTCAGGTACATGACGAATTGGTTTTCGAATCTCCAATTGATGAGGTAGAAGTAGCTACCAATATTATTAAAACCGAAATGGAAAATGCCATTGAAACTCAGGTTCCGTTATTAGTTGAGGTTGGAGTAGGAAATAACTGGCTGGAAGCGCATTAAATTTTAATTAATATCTAAAAAGTAAAAACCGCAGAAAAAATTTCTGCGGTTTTTGTATTTATAAAGCTAAAAATTAGCTATTTAAACTTTTACCTTACGCTTCACAAGCCGAACAGCTCACAAAATTCACCATCATTTCCTTAGAAACAGACGAACTTCTTTGGTAATACAAAGTTTTCACACCTTTCTTCCAGGCTTCAATGTAAAGGTAATTCACATCTTTTACAGGCATCGTAGAAGGAATCTGTAAATTCAGAGACTGAGCCTGATCAATGTACTGCTGTCTTTGTGCAGCCTGAGAAATAATCTCCATCGGAGAAATTTCTTTGAACGTTTTGAATACTGCTTTTTCCTCGTCAGTCAATTCATTCAGGTGCTGTACAGACCCGTGGTTTAGCATAATCGTTCTCCACGTTTCTTCATTGTCAAGACCTTTTTCTTCCAGCAATTTAGCAAGATATTTATTCTTACGCATGAAGTTTCCTTTCGCCAAACCAGCTTTGTAGTAATTCGATGCGAATGGCTCAATTCCCGGCGAAGTCTGTCCCAAAATAGCAGAACTTGAAGTGGTAGGAGCAATCGCCATTACCGTGGTGTTTCTCATACCGTAACCTTTCAATAATTCAGGTTCACCGTATATGTTTGCTAATTCTTTAGATGCGATATCCGCCTGCGCTCTGATGTGTTTGAAAGCTCTTGCATTAAACTGTGTCGCCTCAAAACTCTCAAAAGGAATCATGTTTTTCTGAAGATAAGAATGGTAACCCAAAACTCCTAAACCAAGCGCTCTGTGACGCATTGCGAAGTCTCTTGCTCCCTGAAGATAATAATTCCCTTCAGTTTTTTCGATAAATTCAGATAAAACAGCATCAAGGAAATAGATCGCCAACTGTACTGCGTTGGTATCTTTCCATTCGTCGTATAATTCTAAGTTCATAGAAGACAGGCAACAGATGAAAGATTCCTGTCTTGTTGACGGAAGCATGATTTCCGAACAAAGATTACTCGCATTGATGGTCAGTCCAAGGTCTTTATACACCTGAGGTTTGTTTCTGTTCACGTTATCGGTAAAGAAAATATAAGGAAGACCTTTTTGCTGACGGCTTTCCAAAACTCTTGCCCAGATTTTACGCTTGTCGGCATCACCGTCGATCATATCCTGCATCCAGTAATCTGGTACACAAATTCCGGTAAACAAGTTCTGAATCGGACTTCCAATGTCTTTAATTGATAAAAATTCTTCAATATCGCCGTGGTCTACATCAAGATACGCTGCAAAAGCCCCTCTTCTCACGCCGCCCTGAGAAACGACATCCATCGAAGTGTCAAACAATTTCATAAACGAAACTGCTCCCGAAGATTTTCCGTTATCGGTCACCGCAGTCCCTCTGTTACGAAGTTCCCCGAAATATCCCGAAGTTCCGCCTCCGATTTTCGTCTGCATAATTACTTCACCCATTTTGTGGGTAATTCCTTCAATGCTGTCCGGAATATGCACGTTGAAACAAGAGATTGGAAGACCTCTCTGCGTTCCCATATTCGCCCAGACTGGAGAAGAAAAACTGATCCATCCTTTCATGATCATCTCCTTGAAAGCCGGCTGCAGTTCAGGTTTGTATAATTTTTTTGCTGCGGCAGTTGTGATTCTGTCAATTGCACCGTCTACGGTTTCGCCTTTCAGAAGGTAACCTCTGTTCAGCATTTGCTCAGATTCTTCGTTGAGCCACCAGATATTGTTGTTTTGTTCTTCCATTTTTTATATTGTAAAATGCAACTTATGCATTGTTTTGTTAATTTTTTAGGAGCAGAAAATTTTGTCTTTCTTCTCACTTTTCTACCTGCTTTCGCTACTCGCTTTTTTCTTTTGCAAAGAAAAAGAGCTCAAACATGCCGCTCAATCAGGGCTAAGACGACGGTTTGTTTTTCCTTACCTCTGAATCTCGTCATTGCGAGGAACGAAGCAATCTGTTATTAAGTTTTGGCTAAAGCCAAATGAACATTTTTTTCTTTGAAAACGGCCTAAAGCCCATTCCTATTGATATCTAAACTGACTTCAAAAACTCTACTTTATGAGAATCATTAAGTCCGCTTTCGTCTCTTAATCTCTGAAATTCTTTGAAGGACGGAATGTTTAAAATCTCATTCTGCACTTCTTCGTTTTCATAATTTTAAATGTGAACAAACGTAACACCGTCTTCTTTCAAAAAAACTTTATACTCAAATTTTGTCTGATCTAAAGTTTTAAAATCACTCAAAAACCTCTTGATATTGCTTTTGTTTTCAGAAACAAACTCAGGTTTTATGGTATAAGTTACGATTACATTAATCATTATTTATATTCTTAGTCATTGTGAAGAATGAAGCAATCTCATCTTTTGTGCAGATGCTTCGACAAGCTCAGCATGACATCTCTAGTACTAACTGTTCAATCATTGAATTAATAAAAGCCGATTTTTGTTTTAACTGAAATCAGAAAGTTTGCTAAGATGATCGTAAAGTTCTGATGTGACATTATCAATTTTTCTCTTTTGAGTCAGCCATTTTTCACGATATCTTTTATTTCTTTTTTTATAATCATCCTGCAATTCTCCTGGAATATCTGCATTTAAGATATCTGCTTCCATCCTTAAAGATAATAATGCGCTATCCATTATTTTATCATTTTCTCTTAAATATGATATTAAGTTCAATAGAGTTTCTGAATAACTTTGTATAAATGGATAAGATGGATTTTGTCTTTGTGATTCTGTAATGTCAAGATAAAAGCGACCTAATTTTTGTTTAGCATATTCTAAGTTATTCATTCTTTAAAACAAATCATTCGCCGTAATACTCTTATCATGCTTTGTATAATCCACCGGTCTTTTTGCGAAGAAATCATCCATAGAATTGGCGAAAACTTCCTCTTCAAACCATTTCATCGGGCTGTACTGTTCTGCAGTGGTGTTGTATCGTTTTTCCATGTTGATTTTGGTTAAACTTTCGTCAACACGGTACTTCATAAAGTTGATCAAATCTTGTTTTGAGAATTTATCAAGCTCGCCCATTTCAAAGATCCAATCCAAAATTTCACCTTCCAGCTCGATAGATTGGTCTACCAAAGTATAAATGTCCTCAATGTCAGAATCAGTCAAAAGATCCGGCTGCTCTTCACGGATTTTATTGATCAGATAAATTCCGCCATTGGCGTGAATCTGCTCATCAATAGACGTCCACGCAATGATATTGGAAACATTTTTCATGAAACCTTTGAATCTTGTGAACGATAAAATAATAGCAAACTGTGAGAACAAAGACACATTCTCAATCAGAATACTGAATAAAAGCAATGAGGAAACATATTCTTTCGGAGTTGCAGAATTGGCATGTTTCAGAACGTTAGACAAGAAATCAATTCTTTTCTTCAATGCAGGAACTTCTACAACGTGGGTAAATTCTTCGTTATATCCCAAAACTTCCAGCAAACGGGAGTAGGCTTCAGAATGACGGAATTCACATTCAGCAAATGTAGACCCCAAACCGTTCAGTTCAGGTTTTGGTAAATGATGATAAAGGTTTCCCCAAAATGATTTTACCGAAACTTCAATCTGAGCAATCGCCAAAAGTGCATTTTTTACCGCATTTTTTTCGTGCGGCTCGAGCTGCGACTGAAAATCCTGAACGTCTGCCGTGAAATCAACTTCCGAGTGTACCCAGAAAGATTTGTTGATCGCTTCTGTAAACTGAAGAACCTCAGGATACTCAAATGGCTTGTAGCTTACTCTTTTATCAAAAATTCCCATATCGAATTGTAATGTCTTAAAAATTATAAAAATTGATCACTCTGTATAAAACCCAGGAGATTGATAACTTTCTGATTCGTTGTAAGTTGTGTTTGAAACTTATGAACGGAAATAATCATTCATCTCTCGTACCGTGCGAAGCACAAAGTTCGAAAAAAAGAACTGATTTGGAAAGGGGTAAAGACTAATTGGCTGACTTTTAACCTTAAAAGTTTTCCACATTTACATGAAACTCGCTCTGATATTGGTTTAGAGATAGTTAAGCATTAAAAATGGCATCTCTGTAAAGATTGCAATTAAACAGTTGTATTTAAATATTTGTATTTCAATTATTTAAATGTTAAACGATATTTTTTTTAAAGATTTTTTTAATCTTGTAACAAAATGAAAATATATACTACTTATTGAAAATAAAACAGCAATCACTTAATGTTAGTAATTCAGGATCTACATAAATCATACGATACGGGCAAGAGTAAACTGCACGTTCTCAAGGGTATTAATCTTAATATTGCCGAGGGTGAATTTGTCTCTATTATGGGAAGTTCCGGTTCCGGAAAATCTACTTTACTGAATATTATCGGAATTTTGGATGAAAAAGACAGTGGCGTTTATGAGCTCGACGGAATTCCGATTGAACACCTGACTGAAGTAAAAGCAGCTGAGTATCGCTCAAAATTCCTTGGCTTTGTTTTCCAGTCGTTTAATTTGATTGGATATAAAACGGCTTTGGATAATGTTGCACTTCCTCTGTATTATCAAAACGTTCCGAGAAAAGAGCGCAATCAAAAAGCAATGGAGTATCTGGAGAAAGTAGGCTTGGCACAATGGGCAACCCACCTTCCGAATGAGCTCTCAGGTGGACAAAAACAAAGAGTTGCGATTGCAAGAGCATTAATTACCAATCCAAAAGTTGTTTTGGCTGATGAACCCACGGGAGCATTGGATTCTAAAACGACACATGATATTATGAAATTGCTTCAGGATATCAATAACGAAGGGAAAACCATCATCGTAGTGACTCATGAAAACGACGTGGCCGCACAAACGAAAAGAAACGTCATTTTACGTGATGGAATTATTGAGAGTGACGAGTTTATTAAGCAGATTGTGTTGTAAAGTGAATTGTGAATGGTCAATTTTGCTACGCAAGTGAATTTTAAATGTGATTATTTACAATCATGAAGTAAACACAAATGAATTTTAAAAAGATAAAAAATGTTTTTAAATCTTAATCATTATAAACTTGATGTTTATAAATCGGCAAGAGAGCTAAGATTTGAATATTATAAAATATTAAAAAGTCTTCCAAGTGAAGAAAAATTTAATTTAACAGATCAGATACGGCGAGCTTCAACTTCAGTAGTTTTAAATATTACCGAAGGTTGCTCTAGAAAATCTGAAATTGAAAGAAAAAGATATTTTGAAATTTCAAGAGGTTCTGTAATAGAATTGGATTCTTGTTTTGATATAATTATTGAATCTGAATATCTTAATCTGGTTGATTTGGAAAAAGCGGGAAATAAATTAAAAACAACATTTATCCTTTTGAGTGGAATGTTAAAATAGTGAAATGTCAATTGTAAATTTTGCTGCGCAAGTGAATTTTAACAAAATTAAAAATTGACTCTAAGAAATTGACAATTGACTTGCGAAGCAAAATTCACTGCAAAGCAAATTGACCTTTTCACAAAGTAAAAAAACAAAAAATATGTTTGACCTAGATCGTTGGCAGGAAATATTCAGTTCGATTCGCAGTAATGTATTGCGAACGGTGCTTTCGGGATTTACCGTGGCTTTGGGTCTGTTTATTTTTATTGTTCTTTTTGGAATTGGAAGTGGTTTAAAAAACGCTTTTACAGAAGGTTTTGCACGAGATGCTCAAAACTTGATTACCATTTATTCAGGGAAAACAACGATTGCTTACAATGGTTTGCAATCTGACCGTACTGTGACGATGAATAATGAAGATTATGATTTCTTAGTGAATAATGATAAAGAAAAAGTAGGGTATTCTACGCCGAGATACACCGCTAATCTGATGGTGAAGTACGGTAAAGAAAGTGGTTCCTATCAAATCAACGGAGCCGATCCTGAAGAAAAATACATCGAAAACAGAAAAATGTTGGAAGGCCGTTACCTTTCGTCTATGGATTTGGTACGCAAACAAAATGTTGCAGTTGTCGGTAGAATGGTACAACGGGATTTAATAAAAAACGGAAGTCCGGTTGGTAAAGATTTGGATATTAACGGAACGATGTTCAAAGTTATCGGAGTATTTTCTAATGATGGAGGAGATAATGATGAACGACATATTACAATTCCTATTACCACTTTACAGCAAATGAAAAAAGGTTCGGATACGATAACTACAGCATACATTGCTTATAATGAAAATCTAACTCCGGAACAGGCCATAAAATATGGTGATAAACTGAAAGACGGTCTTAAAGCCCGAAAAAATGTTTCTCCCGACGATGAAAATGGAATTCGTGTTTGGAACAACGCTAAAAATATGAATGAAACTTTCATGTTTATGGCAGTTCTCACAGGCATTGTAACGTTCATTGGATTAGGAACTTTATTGGCAGGAATTATTGGAATCAGTAACATCATGGTTTACATCGTTAAAGAAAGAACCAAAGAAATCGGAGTGCGAAAAGCAATCGGAGCAAAACCGGGAAGCATAGTCGCTTTGATTGTTCAGGAAAGTGTTGTCATTACGGTTGTTTCAGGATTTGTAGGAGTAGGATTGGGTGTTTTAGCATTACATTTAATAGGAGATAATTTAGAAGAATATTTTATTAAAAATCCAAGTGTGGGTTGGTACGAAATTATTGCGGCATTTATTGCTTTGGTAATTTCAGGACTGATTGCAGGCTTTGTCCCGGCTTACAGAGCTTCGAAAATTAAACCGATTGAAGCGTTAAGAACAGAATAGCAAATAGTGAATAGTCAATTTTGCTTCGCAAGTGAATTTTTAAAGATTTAAATTGACAATTGACTCGAAGAAATTGACATTTGACTCATATAAATTCACATCGAAAATTATTGACTTGTGAAGCAAAATTCACTTTTACAAAGTAAAAAATTGACATTTTAAAGATGAACATTTTATTTAAAAAAGATACATGGCAGGAGATTTATTATTCACTGAAGAATAATAAACTTCGTACGTTTCTTACCATGATTGGCGTGGGTTGGGGAATGTTCCTTTATGTGGTTTTACTGGGTTCTGCAAAAGGGATGGAAAATGGTTTTGATAAATTATTTTCAGGATTTGCGACCAATTCTATTTTCCTTTGGGCACAAAATACTTCGATTCCTTACGAGGGTTTCCCAAAAGGGAGAGATGTGAATCTGAAATTATCTGATGTTGAGGTTTTGAAAAGAAAAATATCAGATATCGATTATATTTCGCCACAGAACTCAAGAGGAAGTTTCACAGGAACGCCAGGCGAATCGATGTCAAGAAACGGTAAAAATGCAACCTATTCTTTAACGGGAGATTACCCGATCGGGAATAAAATTTCAGAAAAGAAACTGATTTTCGGAAGATATATCAACGATGCAGACGTTTCCGGAAATAAAAGTGTGGCAGTAATTGGTGAAGAAGTGTACAACAACTTTTTCGATTCAAAAAAGAAAGAGAATCCGTTAGGGAAATCGATTAACGTAAAAGGACTTTTCTTTAATGTAATCGGAGTTTTCAGAGTAAGAAAAGGGGGTGGTTTTGAAAATGACCGTACCGTTTTTATACCGCTTTCTACGTATACCAAAATGTACAATGCCGGGGAGCAAATCGATATGTTTGCGATTGTGAGCAAGCCTAATGTTGATGTGAACAGCGTTGAAGAAAGAGTGAAGACAGAATTAAAAGCCAAAAATCAGGTTTCGCCGGAAGACACCAATGCTTTCGGAAGTTTTAATTTAGGTAAAGAATTTAAAAAACTCACAGGATTTTTAACCGGAATGCAGCTTTTAACCATAATCGTAGGAACCCTTACGATTTTGGCAGGTGTCATTGCCATTTCAAATATCTTGTTGATTACCGTAAAAGAAAGAACCAAAGAAATAGGTATTCGAAGAGCTTTAGGTGCAAAACCTTCTGAGGTAAGAAACCAGATTTTGCTGGAAAGTGTGGTCATCACACTCAGTTCGGGTATATTGGGCTTTATTCTCGGGATTTTTGTCTTGATGATATTCAACTCATTGACTCAGAATCAGGATGAATTTCCGTTTTATAACCCGACCGTCAATTATACCAATGTTTTTGCGGCAATGTCGGTGATGGTGATTTTAGGTTTAATTATCGGAATGATTCCTGCTCAAAGAGCGGTGAAAATACGACCGATTGAAGCGCTGAGAAGTGAATAACAATTTGGGAATACAGATTTAGAGATTTAGTTTTAATCTTTAAATAAATTAAATTATTAAATAAAAAATAAACTACTATATGAAAAAGAAGTTCACCTGGAAAAAAGCAATCTATATCGTCTTGGGACTTTTATTGGCATGGGCATTATTTGCAGGAATCAGTTATCTTGTAAAATCAAATTCTAAAGAAAGTGAAGCGTTCCTTACCAGAAAACCGACCGTTCAGAATATGGATGACAAAGTGATGGCAACAGGAAAAATTATCCCAAAAGAAGAAATTGAGATTAAACCCAATATCGCAGGAATCATTGATAAAATCTTAGTAGATGAAGGTGATAGAGTAGAAGCCGGGCAGTTAATTGCTACAGTGAAAATTATCCCCAATATCGCTGAGGTCAACAATGCACAACAGGAGGTGGTGAATTCTCAGCTTCAGATCAGCAATGCTAAAATGAACGTTGATAATATGCAGAAGCAGTTTGCAATGCAGCAAAAACTATTCAGCCAGGGTGTAATTTCGAAACAGGAATATCTGAATTCCCAACAACAGTTATACTCAATGCAGCAAAGTGTGAGAAATGCCAATCAGCAACTTCAGACTGCTCAAAAAAGATTACAAATCGTAACAACAGGAGCAACTCCCGAATTGCAAGGTTTGGCAACGACCCAGATTCGTTCAAAAGCTGCAGGAACTGTTCTTGAAGTTCCGGTAAAAGTGGGAAGTCAGGTAATTGAAGCTAACTCTTTCAATGCAGGAACGACGATTTGCTCGATTGCAAATTTGAATTCACTGATATTCCAAGGTGAAATTGATGAAGCTCAGGCAGGAAAACTCAAGCAGGGAATGGACATGAATATCGTGATCGGTGCCTTGCAAAACAAATCTTTCCCGGGAAGACTGACGATGATCGCTCCAAAAGGAAAAGACAACAACGGAACGATAAAATTTCCTGTAGAAGGGGATGTTCACAATCCAAACAATGAGTACATCAGAGCCGGATTTTCTGCAAACGGCGAAATCGTCATGAGTTCTCAGAAAAATGCTTTGTTATTGGACGAATCTTTAGTTCAGTATGAAAAAAGCAATGGTAAAGACAAATCTTTTGTTGAAGTAAAACAGCCGGACGGAAAATTCAAGAAAGTGTATGTGAAATTAGGTGCAAGCGATGGTATCAATGTACAGATTCTTTCAGGAATTGATAAAAACGCAAATGTAAAAGTCTGGAATCCTTCTGATAAAGATAAAGAAGAATTAAAAGAGAAAGCGAAGAAGTAATAGTAAGCTATATAGATGAAAAGTCCCGATTTCCGGGACTTTTTGTTTTTCTATTCATCAACCTAAAAAGGTTTTAAATTTTAATTTTAATAAAAAAGTGATGTAGAATTAACTCAAAAACTTAATTTCTTTATCTTTAAACTTATTTTTTACCACCAGTTTATTCATTGTTTTCAACATTTGTCGACGAAGTTTGGCTAATTTTCTTACGTTTTTATCTTCGCTGTAATCAAAAATATTATCCTTGAAGCTGAACGTGTCACCATCTTTGAACGTGATATTGTTTTTCTTCAATTCTCGTTCTATCATAAGATTGGTCATACTTTTAAGGATTAAATATTCAGATTTACCAAGAGATTTTAAAGAAGTAAGCAATTGTTTTTTGTATTTTTTCTTTCCCATAATTCAGACTATTTTTTCCTTTTTAAGATTTATACAAATATATCTTTTTCATCAAAACTATTTTTGTTTAAGGTTAATTTTTTATTAAATATTTTAATTTTAAGTCGTAATCTGAAATTAGATTTTAAAATCAGAATTTAATATCGTAATATTGCAATGATAAAATAGAAGATGGGACTTACAAAAACTGAGATTTTTACCGAAAAGCAAAATAGATTAGCCGTACTTTTTAAAGTTTTGGGTCATCCTGCAAGAATTGCAATTTTACAGCATATAATCAATCAAAAAGCTTGTATCTGTAATGATTTGGTGGAAGAATTAGGTTTGGCGCAGGCCACTATTTCACAGCATTTAAAAGAATTAAAAAATATTGGAATTATCAAAGGTTCCATAGAAGGGAAATCAGTTTGCTACTGTATTGATAGCGAAGTCTGGACAATGATTCAAAATGAGTTAGGCTTGTTTTTTAGACAAGATCCAGAATCTGAATCTTGCTGTTAAAAGCATTTTTGTGTTAATTATCATCGTTATATAGCAATATTACAATTTAAATTTAATTAAATATAAACCATATGAAACTTTCAGATATTAAATCAATTTTACCAACATTAGAGAATGTAGAATTTCAGTTAGAAAACGGAACTTTTGTACCGGAACACTTTCACGTAACAGAAGTGGGACAGATTAGCAAAACCTTCATCGATTGTGGCGGTATTATACGCTCAGAAAAAGTTGTCAATTTCCAGCTTTGGAATGCTGATGATTTTGAACATCGTCTGAAACCCGGAAAACTTTTAAAAATTATTCAACTTTCAGAAGAGAAATTAGGTATTGAAGATTTGGAAATTGAAGTGGAATATCAATCTGAGACTATCGGGAAGTATGATCTGGAATTCAATGGGAAACATTTTGTTTTGGTTAACAAAAAAACAGCTTGTTTAGCAGAAGATGCCTGCGGAATTCCACAACAAAAGCAAAAGCTCAATCTTAGTGAGATTAATAAAGAAGAAGTTAGTTGCGCTCCAAATTCAGGATGTTGCTCATGATTCTTCAAACAATTATTAAATATAAAAAGCCAATAATAATTACCTCTTCAGTGATTGTTCTGCAGCTTATTTTTGGTTTTGATCCTAAATTCTTTATTATCAATCTCATTTGGTTATTTGTTTAAGTATGAAATCGCCCTGATTTGGAAGCATAAACACCAATTAAGATTCTGCGCTTGCATTACTTGTCCCGATTGTTCGGGATGACTTTAAAACAATAATAAAAGCTACATATGAAAAAGAAAATATTGATACTTTGTACAGGAAATAGCTGTCGAAGCCAGATTGCACACGGTTTCCTTAAAACTTTTGCAGGAAATAAAGCCGAAGTTTACAGTGCAGGAATTGAAACGCATGGAGTCAACCCCAAAGCAATCAAAACAATGATGGAAGAAGGAATTGATATTTCGGATCATACTTCCAACAATATTGATGAATATAAAAATGTAGATTTTGATTTTGTGATAACGGTTTGTGATAATGCGAAAGAGAACTGTCCGTATTTTCCTACAACTGCAAAAATATTTCATCATAATTTTCCGGATCCTGCGAAGGCTCAGGGAACAGAAGATGAAATCTATAATCATTTCAAGGCAGTAAGAGAAGCAATTAAAATGTATTGTAAAGAATTTGCTGATCAGAATTTATAATCGAAAGATTTAACACTTTCAAAATCTAAAAATCATGAGAATGAATAATGTATTCTGTATGAAATTCCGTAATTTTGGCATTCAAAATCTAAAAATCTAAAAGTAAATGGACATTATTTTTGACCTTATCGAAAAAGAAAGAGAAAGACAATCCCACGGATTAGAATTGATTGCTTCAGAAAACTTTGTTTCTGAAAATGTAATGAAGGCGATGGGAAGTGTGCTTACAAACAAATATGCAGAAGGATATCCCGGAAAAAGATATTACGGAGGTTGTGAAGTGGTAGATGAGGTTGAAACGTTAGCGATCGAAAGAGCAAAGCAGCTTTTCGGTGTTGATTATGTAAATGTTCAGCCGCATTCCGGTTCTCAGGCAAATGCAGCAATTTATCTGGCAGTTTTGAAACCCGGAGATAAAATCATGGGGATGGATCTTTCTATGGGAGGTCACCTTACTCACGGTTCTGCGGTAAACTTTTCAGGAATTCAGTACGATGTAGTTTCTTACGGCGTTCAGCAGGAAACAGGTTTGATCGATTATGACCAAATGAGAGAAGTGGCGTTGAGAGAAAGACCAAAAATGCTAATTGCTGGTTTCTCAGCGTATTCAAGAGATTTAGATTATGCAAAATTCAGAGAGGTTGCAGACGAAATAGGAGCAACACTTTGGGCAGATATTGCACACCCTGCAGGGTTGGTTGCAAAAGGACTATTAAATAATCCATTCGAGCATTGCCACGTTGTAACAACAACTACTCACAAGACTTTGAGAGGCCCGAGAGGTGGAATGATCATGATGGGTAAAGATTTTGAAAACACGTACGGACACAAAACACCAAAAGGAGAAATCAAGCAGATGAGTCAGGTTCTTGACGGAGCTGTATTTCCTGGAATTCAGGGAGGCCCTTTAGAGCATGTGATCGGAGCAAAAGCGGTTGCATTTGCAGAAGCAATTGATGATCAGTTCTTGACGTATGCAAAACAAGTAAGATCCAACGCTCAGGCTCTATCAAAAGCAATGATCAGCAACGGATTTGACATCGTAAGCGGTGGTACAGATAACCATTTGATGTTGGTAGACCTTAGAAATAAAGGAGTAAACGGAAAAGAAACTGAAAAAGCTTTGGTAAAAGCAGATATTACTTGTAATAAAAATATGGTTCCTTTTGATGATAAGTCTCCGTTCACTACTTCCGGAATCAGATTAGGGACTGCGGCTATCACAACAAGAGGCCTTAAAGAAAATGATATGAATACCATTGCAGAATTAATTTCTGAAGTGGTAGACAATATCAAAAACGAAGAAGTAATTTCTGAAGTTAGAAAAAAAGTAAACGGATTGATGGAAGGTAAAGCTTTATTCAATTACTAATCAGTTATTGGCTTTTTAGCTTTAAATAATTCTAATAATATAAAGAGGTGCAAATTATTTTGTGCCTCTTTTTAATAAATAGTAATTTTAATTACTCATTACTCATTACTCATTACTCATTACTCATTACTCATTACTCATTACTCATCATATAATTATGCAGTCGGAAAAAAAACTTTTCACCTTTGAAGAAACTAAACAAAAGCTAGTTAATTATTGTGTGTATCAGGATCGGTGTCATGCCGAGGTAGAGCAGAAGATGCGGGAATTTGTGTTGATTCCAGAAGCCAAAGAGGAAATTCTTTTGTATTTAATGAAAGAAAATTATCTGAATGAAGAACGTTTTACAAGAAGTTATATTCGTGGCAAATTTTACATAAAACATTGGGGAAAAAACAAAATCAAAATGCATCTCAAGCAAAAAGGGATTACAGAAAAATTAATATCCAAATGTTACGACGAAATTCATGAAGATGATTATGCGAAAACAATACAAAGATTATACGAAAATTACGAAGCTAAATTAAAAGGACTGCAACCGTATCAGAAGAAATCTAAAACCATTACCTATCTTATCAGCAGGGGTTTTGAATATGAGCTGATTTTGCAACTTACTGGAAATTAAGATAATTTTGATTTTAAATCTTTATTGAGTTTTTTTCGGGATGAAAGGTGAATTTTGAACTAGAAATGTTTCTGTTAGATGAATGAAAACATTTATTTATCAAATATATAGCGGTCTAGAATTATATATTATTGGGAGTTTTTTTATTGTGAAAGAAAGTTTGTTACAATATACAGCTGTAATAACTTTTTAATATTATCGATTATTAGTGAATGATAATGAAATACAAATGAAAAATTAATATAATAAATATGCTATTTTAATATTTTTTATATTTGTATATTTAATACGAGATAGCTCTGATATGAAATGAAAATGATTAAATATGAAAAAACTTTTATTTTTTTTACTCCCTATTTTTTTGTTTAGTAATTTTCTTTACGCCCAGCGAGACACTGATCATTGGTTTGCTCCTTATTATGACAGCTCCTCTACTAATTATGTTCACGCTTTATACCTCTCTACTGATTCTGTTACACCTTTCCAGGTTCGTGTTTATAATAATAATATTCAAATAGGAACAGTAACAATAAGTAAAGGCAGCCCTCAGGTTTACAATGTTCCGACTGCATTGATTAAAGCTAATCTGGTGAATAATGCGGCTCAGGTTAGAACATTAGGTTTACACACAAATGGTAATTTACCTTATTTCGCTACACTCAGAATTTACAGTCCGAACCATGGAGAAGTGGTAACGTCAAAAGGTAGAGCTGGTCTTGGTCGATTTTTCTATAATGTTTCTGCTCCTATGACCTACACGAATAGTACATTGAATTTTACGACAGGTTTTTTGGCTGTAGAAGATGATACTACTGTCACAGTTTCAGATTTTGATAATGGTGTTCAGTTTATTAATGTCACTGGTTCTCCTGCTACGATAACGTTTACATTAAACAAGGGACAATCATTTATTCTTGCAGGGCAATCGGTGGTACCGGAAAACAGATCCGGATTTATAGGGGCGAAAATTGTTTCAGATAAACCCATTTCTGTAACAAATGGGAATGCTAATGGTTTCTATGCCACTACAAACACCCCACTTGGTTCCGATCTCATATTAGATCAGTCTGTTCCAAGTACACGGTTAGGCTCTGAATTTACGATAGTTAAAAGTTTGTCAACCAGTCCCAACAATGTAGAAGGAGGGATTATTGTGGCTACTGAAGATAATACACAAATATTTTTGAATAATAATCCGACAGCGGTTGCAACTATTAATGAGGGCGACTTTTACCGGGTTTTAACTTCTGCTTTCGTTAATCAGGGACAGGGGCATTTTAATCTTTATGTAAAAACATCTAAAAATGTATATTTCTATCAGCTGGTGGGTGCGTCAGGAATTACAAATTATACTGGAGGGTTCAACTACATTCCGCCACTCAATTGCTATCTCCCAAAAACGATTGATGAAATTGGTTTTGTTAATCAAATGCCAACCTATACCGGTAATATTAATTTAAAACTTAATATTATAACGGAAACAGGTGCTGCTGTTACAGTAAATGGCATAACACCAACGGCTGCTCAGGGTCCATATCCTGTAACAGGTACCAACCAATGGATAACCTATTCAATTCAGGGAATTTCCGGTAATTTAACTATTAATTCTAACCGAGCTGTTACTGCTGGGATGAATGGTGGTTACCTAAGTGCCGGCTATGGTGGTTATTTTGCAGGTTTTTCATCTTTACCGGCGATTACCAGATTAACAGGTGACTGTATTCCCGGAATAGTTCTTCAGACTGAGGCTATTTATAATACCTATCAATGGTATTTAAATGGTAACTTAATTCCCGGAGCGACGAATAGTATTTATACGCCTTTACAGGCAGGTGTTTATAGTTTAATGGTAAGTGCCGGGGGCTGTGCTCCGATTATGACAGCGAATTATAAAGTGTATACTTGCCTTTATGAAACAGCACAGGCTACTACTATCTGCGAAAGTTCACTTATGATAACCCCTCAATTTTCGACCTCGCAGCAAGCAGTTTTAAGTTCTTCAGTTCAAATTATTTCACAACCTGTCAACGGTACTGCGGTATTGAACCCTGTAACTGGAGTTATCACTTACACACCGAATGCAGGCTTCTTGGGTACAGATACTCTTTCATATCAGTTCTGCGGTAATGTTCCGGATTTTCAGGATTGTGAATTGATCACCCATACGATTAATGTTGTACCGATCCCCGTAGTGAACAATGCTGTTTTGCGCTCATGTGCAATCGAAACCAATCCCTCAAACGGTTTATTTGATCTTACTACGGCACCGGTTAATACTCAGCCAGGTGTCGTGAAAACCTACTTTACATCATATAATAATGCGGTTAACAATACAAATCCTATTTCTGCTGTTTCAGCATCCGCATACACATCGGGCAACGGAACAATTTTTGTAAGGGTAGGGTATCCCGGAGGTTGTTTTAAAATTGCTGAAATACAGCTGTTTATTATTCCTTTGGTGTATTCACAAACTTTGTTAGATCAAACCATTTGTCAAGGAGCCACCACAACGCTGGACGCAGGTGTCGGTTTTGATTCTTATCAGTGGAGTACTGGGGCGACAACCTCCTCTATCACTGGGGTTGGAGTAGGAGCTTATTGGGTAAAACTGACAAAAGGACAGTGTACTGTTCAGCAATATGCCAATGTACTTGCAGCTTCACCACCAGAAATAAGCAATGTGGAAATAAAATCCAATGGTTTCATAGTTACGGTGACCGGAGGAAATCCTCCGTATGAATATTCTATAGACGGATTCAATTGGAGTACTTCCAATGTTTTTACTAATGTGATGCGTGGAGATGTTACAGTATATGTAAGAGATAAATACCACTGTACCCCGGTAAAGTTTGAATTTTTTCTTCCAAATATTGTGAACGCTATTACTCCGAATGGAGATGGGCATAATGATATCTTAAATTATACAGGCTTAAGTACCTACCCCAACTTTAGATTTGAAGTCTTCAACAGATATGGTGCTGTAGTTTTTTCAGGAAGCAAAAATAATCATTATACTTGGGATGGAACAATCAATAATAATATTAAACTTCCAACCGGAACCTATTGGTATAAATTAAGCTGGAGCGATCCCAAAAGCAGAGTTCTGATAAACCATATAGGGTGGATACTGCTTAAAAACCGGGAATAAATGATGATTTGTAATTATGAGAAATTAGGTCTTTCCTTTTGTAATTATGTATAAAGTATCGTTTTCTATTTTAAACTGACGATTTCAAAGACTGAAATTAGGGACTTTTTATATTTTCTGTATAGTATTTTTATTTTCAGTGAATTCTTGATTAGGAAATTATCATGCAATAGGTAACTGGAAATTGGTATATGTTGAAAATAATTATAACGCCAGTTTGGACAAACGATTACAGCTCATCGTTGTAATTTATTGCTTATGTTTGTTTTTAAGACGAAGGCATTCAAATTTCTTCTATTTTTTTAAAAAATTATTCTTGTTTCAGGAAGTAAATTAATGACATTGATCTTTTTAACGTAGGTAAAATCGTTTTATTCATATCCTACACTTTTTTCTCTGTTTTTTATCTCAGTATCATTAATGTTTTTTTCAGGATGGCCATCAAAAGCTACGATGAGATTGATTCATAAAAAACAATACAAAGATTATAAGAAAATTACGAAGCAAATTTGAAAGATTGCAAGCGTATAAGAATAAATCTAAAACCGTAAAGTATCTTTTAAGCAGAGGTTTTGAATATGATAAAAATAAGTGATACATTTGATAAATAATAAAATACAAATTTTGAATAACAATAAAATTTGGCTTTCACCACCCAATATGGGGGGAAGTGAGCTAAAATATGTACAAAATGCGCTAGATTCAAATTGCGCTTCACAATATGGCTCAAATATAGATGAATTTGAAAAGAATTTAGAACAGTATTTGGGGGAGAATTCTCATGTTTCCGCTTTATCTTCAGGAACTGCCGCTATCCATCTGGGTTTGAAACTTCTTAATGTCGAAAAAGATGATTTCGTGATTTGTCAATCTTTTACTTTTGTGGCATCTGCCAATCCTATTTTATATTTAAAAGCAATTCCGGTATTTGTCGACAGCGAAAAAGATACTTGGAATCTATGTCCGAATGCGCTGGAGGATGCCATAAAATTCTGTTTAAGCAAAGGGAAAAAGCCAAAAGCCATTATTGCTGTTTCATTATACGGAATGCCTTTTAAGGTTGATGAAGTCATGGCTTTGTCAAAAAAATATGAAATTCCGGTTCTGGAAGACAGTGCAGAAGCATTGGGTAGTAAGTATAAAAATAAGCCCTGTGGCACTTTTGGGGATTTGTCGGTCATTAGTTTTAATGGAAACAAAATCATAACCACTTCTGGTGGCGGAATATTAATCTCAAAAACTCAGTCTGAGAAAGATAAAATTATGTTTTTGGCTACCCAATCAAAAGATAAAGAAGATTATTACAGCCATTCTGAAATAGGATATAATTATAAAATGAGTAACATTTCTGCCGGTATTGGAAGAGGGCAGCTGGAGGTTTTGGAAGAAAGAATCAGACAGAAGAGAGAAAATCATATGTTTTATAAAGCTCTGATAGAAAATTTTGAAGGTGTTACTCTTTCTACAGAACCAAGTGAAGATTTTTTTTCAAACTTTTGGTTAAATACCATCATCATTGAAAACAGTAATTTTTCACATAAAATACTTAAAAAGCACTTCACAGAAGTAAATATTGAAACAAGACAACTTTGGAAGCCCATGCATCTTCAGCCTTTGTATGAGAAATATCATTTTTTTGGGAATAATTTCTGCGGGAAGCTTTTTAATAAAGGCCTGTGCCTGCCTTCAGGCACTTCACTTACAGATACTTGTAAAGAAACAATAAGCAATGCATTTAAAATTATGTCAAATTAATTTTAAAAGATAAAATTTTATCATACTTTTGTGCGATATTTTGAGGATAGAATGTCAGCCTTAAAATGAAAAACACATTATAAATATGAACAACAATATTAATGTTTAGTTCTGTAAGAAAAAAAATGTTTAGGGGAGATAATGTTGTTAATCTCTCAGATGTAAGGTATCTCCCACGTTGGATTATACTTGCAATTGATGTTATAATCTTAATTATTTCATTATTCCTCTCTACTTATATTATAGAAAAGATATCTCTCCGTCAATTTATTTATCATCAGGAGCAAACTGTAGTTTTCGCATTTATTATTTTAATCAATGTCTTATTTATGTATGTTTTCAAGACATACGCAGGAATTATAAGACATTCTACATTTATAGATTTGTTTAAACTTTTGATGGCGAGTTTCTGTACATCATTTGTCGTAGGAGCGTCTAATCTTGTTCTACTTTGGGTAACGGGAGAAAAGTTTATCCTTACACCTTATTTGATTTTGTACTTTATAACATCCTTTATGGGATTGTTTCTATTCAGATTATATGTGAAAGAGTTTTTTCATATCGTTCGTGAATACAGAAGAAGCGCCTTAAAAAAGAGAATATTGGTTCTGGGAATTGATGAACAGTCTATTGCCATTGCAAGAGCTATTTTAGATAATCCCAGTTTACCATATCAAGTTGTCGGTTTTCTTACACAACGTACAGATTCTAAAAGAGCATCATTGCTAGGCAAACCCATTTACGCTAAAAAGAGAATCGAAGAGAATACCAAAGACGATTTGATTATTGATGGAGTCATTGTTATAAAAGAAATGATGTCTAAAGATGAGATGAATTCCTGGGTGAATTTATTCTTAGAAAAAGATTTGAGAATTTATAAATCACCATCTGTACAAAAATTAAGAGAAAGTGATTTTGGAGCTTCTATTAAGAATCTTCAGATAGAAGACCTCCTCAATAGAAGACCCATCAAGATTGAGAATGAAGAAGTAAGAGCAAGACATTTTAATAAAAATATCTTGGTAACTGGGGGCGCCGGATCAATAGGTAGCGAAATTGTAAGACAAGTGGCACAGTTTAATCCAGCGCTTGTTGTTGTTCTAGATCAGGCTGAAACACCTTTGTATGATATAGAATTAGAATTAAAAGAAAAATTCCCTCAGATCAGATTCAAATTTGTTTTAGCAGATGTTTCAAATAAGTATCGTGTTGAACCGATATTTGAAATGTATAATTTTTCTATGGTTTATCATGCTGCAGCGTATAAGCATGTCCCATTAGTTGAAGAAAATCCGCATGAAGCAATATTGGTCAATGTTTTGGGATCTAAAAATATCGCAACTTTATCGAGCAAATATAAGGTCAACAGATTCGTTATGGTATCTACAGATAAAGCTGTAAATCCTACGAATGTGATGGGAGCCTCAAAAAGGGCTGCAGAATTACTGGTGCAATCAATTCAAAACATAGAAGGAAATACAACTAAATTTATCACCACAAGATTTGGAAATGTCTTAGGCTCCAATGGTTCTGTAATTCCTCACTTTAAAAGACAAATAGAGGCGGGCGGTCCGGTTACAATTACACATCCTGATATTGTAAGGTATTTCATGACTATTCCTGAGGCATGCGAGTTAGTGCTCCAAGCAGGAACGATGGGGAAAGGTGGCGAAATCTTTGTTTTTGATATGGGAGATCCTGTCAAAATATTAGATTTAGCACAAAGGATGATAAAACTCTCAGGCTTTGAACCTCATGTTGACATCAAAATAATATATACAGGTTTACGACCTGGTGAGAAGCTATATGAAGAGTTACTTAGTGACGATGCAAAAACACTTCCGACACACAATGAGAAAATCATGATTTCAAAAGATCCAACTTTAGAATACTCAGAGATTGATACTTTAGTTAATCTCATTACCAAAGCATCTATTAAAAGAGATAAAACTGAAATTGTGAAAATTCTTAAAGTTATAGTTCCTGAATTTAAAAGCAATAATTCTATCTACGAAGTGTTAGATAACTAAAAAAAAGATAAGTGTATATTTGCACAATTTAAAATATGAAGAATAAAATATTAATTATATTATCAGCATTACTTATTATTTCTTGTAGGACAAATCCTAATGCAAAAAATGATTTGAATTATATGCAGAACATTGAGCAGGTTGCGATAGAGAATTCTATGAAAAATTCCAGTTCTACAATCCAGCCCGGAGATCAGTTAGTGATTCTTATTACTGCAAAGGATATGGATGTTGTAAAGCCTTTTAATCAGAATTATTCTTCGTCAGAAATGGTTCAGTCAAATGGAGTGGCAGGCGGAAATACACCTAATCAGGGTGTCAGTTTGATACAAGGACCAACATATATTGTAGATTCAAACGGTAATATAGATTTTCCTATTTTAGGCATTTTAGCTACTAATGGTAAGACTTTAGTTGAATTAAAAGAAGATTTGAGAGAAAAAATGTTAGAGTATGTAATCAATCCTACAATTAGCATACGATTAGCCAATTTTAAAGTTACAATTTTAGGAGAGGTGAACAAACAAGGTGATTACACAGTTGCGAATGGTCAAGCAACAATTTGGAATGCTTTGGGAATGGCAGGTGATCTTACGATGTATGGTAAAAGAAATGATATATTAGTAATACGAACTGAAAATGGGGTAGTTTCTCATGGTAAAGTCAACTTACAAGATGCGTCTCTTATTAATTCTCCATATTATAATTTAAAGCAAGGTGATGCTATCATCGTATCTGCAAATAATTCTAAAGATATCCAGTCTAAGCAGAATCCTAATACAGGTCTTTATTTAACTGCGGCATCTATCGCAATAACCGCCGCCGCTTTAGTTGTAACTTTAATTACTAAGTAAAAAAAGTAAATATTTACTAGTAATCAACGCAATCAATTCATATTTAATTAAATGATGAAATCTTACAAAATAGCAATAATAGGCCAAGGTTATGTGGGACTTCCATTGGCATTAGAATTTGCTAAATATTTTCCTGTTTTGGGTTATGATATCAATTCGGAAAGAACTGAACAGCTCAATAATGGAATAGATATAACGCTGGAAGCTGATATTGAAAAACTTAATGCTCATCTTAATCTTTACAGAGAATCTGAGGGTAAATTTGGCTATAAAGCAAGTGCTGATTTAGAAGAAATTTCGCAATCAAATATTTTCATTGTAACTGTACCTACACCCATAGATAAATATAATGCCCCAGATTTAAAGCCATTGTTATCTGCATCAAAAATGTTGGGAGGGATTTTAAAAAAAGGGGATATTGTTATTTACGAGTCTACAGTTTTTCCAGGATGTACAGAAGAAGATTGTGTACCTGTTTTGGAAAAATATTCTTATTTAAAGTTCAACAAAGATTTTTTTGTAGGATATTCACCCGAAAGAATTAATCCCGGAGATAAAATACATACGCTAACTTCTGTAATGAAAGTGACTTCAGGATCAACTCCCGAAATTGCAATTGAGGTTGATGAATTATATAAAAAGATAATCACAGCAGGAACTCATCTTGCACCAAGTATTAAAGTAGCAGAAGCTTCAAAAGCTATAGAAAATGCACAAAGAGATGTTAACATTTCTTTTGTAAATGAATTGGCTTTAATTTTTGATAGGATTGGTATCGATACAACCGATGTTTTGGAAGCGGCAGGCACAAAATATAACTTTTTAAAGTACAGACCAGGATTGGTAGGTGGTCATTGTATTTCTGTTGACCCTTATTATTTGGCACACAAGGCAGAACAATTGGGTTACCATCCTGATGTTATATTGTCTGGACGACGTGTTAATGATTCTATTGCGAAATTTATTGCATCTAAAGCAGTAAAACTACTCATTGCAAAAGGAGGCATTATTAAGAATTCAAAAGCTCTAATTTTAGGAGTAACGTTTAAAGAAAATTGCCCGGATATAAGAAATACAAAAGTATTTGATATTTATAAGGAACTTTTGGATTACGGAATTGATGTTGATGTCTATGATCCTTGGGCTAACAATGAAGAGGTAAAAAAAGAATATGGAATAAGTCTGTTAAATGATTTAAATGCCAATATTAAATACGATTCTATAATTATTGCTGTTTCTCACAAGGATTTCCTGTCAATAGATTTAGAAACTTTAAAGAATGTAAATACCGTAATATTTGACACCAAATCTTGCTTGAAAAGAAGTCAGGTAGATGCCAGACTATAGATTAATGAGAGAGATTATATGCTCTTTATATTGTGATAAACAATAATTGTACATTTGCAAAATTATTAAATAAAATTATTTTAAATGCATAATTCTACCATAGAAGAATCAAATAACGAAATAAATATCAGAGAAATTATACAACCATATTTGAAAAATTGGTTATGGTTTATTGTTGTTCCGCTTATCTCAGCATTAGTTATTTATTTCTATCTCAAAACTGTTACTCCACAGTATAGTGTGCAGACAACAGTATTGATAAAAGATGTCAAAAATATGCCATCTGCGAGTGGTGAATTTGGGATGTTGCAGGATTTATCTGGTTTTGGAGGAATGGGTACTAATAGTGTAGATAATGAAATAGAAATTTTTAAATCTAAAAAACTTATTCATGATGTTGTGAAAATGCTCAACATTCAGACATCAGTGTATTCAAAAGATAATTTGACGGAAAAAGAATTGTATCATAATTCCTCTCCGTTTTTTATTAAAGTAATCAACGAAAAGCAGGTTGCTGATTTGCCGAAAAAACCGATTCATGTGAGTGTAAAAGGGCAGCAAATCACTTTGTCCTCAGAGGAGTTTCCTAAAGATATTACAACAGTTTTCAACAGAACAATTAGTTTGCCTTATGCGAATATAATTATCCAAAAAAACAACAATTTTAATAAAACAAATGCTGATAATATTACAGATATTTATTTTACCTATTCTACAATTGATGGTAAAGTAAATGATTTACAGAAAAGTCTAAATGTAAATTTAGTAAATAAAGATGCAACCGTGATTGGTCTGTCTTTAAATTACGGAAATATAGATAAAGCCAAAGATATTTTAAATAATCTTGTAAAAGTATATAATAATGATGCTATTACAGATAAAAATTCAGAATCTGAAATTACACGTGATTTTATTGATGAGAGAATTAACATAATTGCGAATGATTTAGGTGAGGTTGAAACTCGTAAAGAACGTTTTAAAAGTTCAAATCAAATTACAGATTTGATGACAGAAGCTAAGATTGGGCTCGAGGGTTCAGCAGAAGCGCGAGCAAAACAGATTGAGGTGGATTCTCAACTTGATATCACGAATGCCTTAATCAGTTTTATGTCAAAACAGGGAAATGGCCAAGTTTTACCAGCTAATGTTGGAATCACAAATTCAGAAGCTACAGGTAATATATCTGCCTATAATCAATTGGTTATTGAAAGAAACAGAAAATTAGAGAATGCTACACCTCAAAACCCTGTTGTTGCAGATCTTACAAATCAGATATCATCCATGCGTTCTGCCGTAATGGAAAGTCTAAATAAAAACCGTTCGGCTCTTCAGTTTGCTAAGAATCAGTATGTTGCAGAGCAGAATAATGTCTCTTCAAAAATATCTAAAATTCCTATGCAGGAAAAATTATTTAGAGATATTGAGAGACAACAACAAATTAAAGAAAGTTTATATCTTATATTACTGCAGAAAAGAGAAGAAACTGCAATTTCCCTTGCAGTTACGGGGGATAAAGCTAGAATTGTGGATTATGCTTATGCATCTCCAAAACCTGTAGCACCTAAAAAAATGGTATTTTTAGGAGGTGCACTTTTGGTGGGTCTACTTATACCATTTATTGTTATTTATCTTAAAGAATTGTTTAATAATAAAATTAAAACGAAACATGATCTTGAATCATTAACGGTCGGTAAGCCTATCATAGGAGAAATTCCTAGAGTGCTAAAGGGACAATCAGAATTAATAGGTATCAACGACTTCTCTCCGATGGCAGAAGCATTTAGAATATTAATTACGAATATGAACTTTATGCTTCCGAAGAAACAAGCTAAAACAGTTTTTGTGACTTCAACTGTAAAAGGGGAAGGAAAAACATTTGTCTCCGTTAATCTAGCATTAGCTATGGCTACACCAAATAAAAAAGTTATTATTATTGGTTCTGATATTAGAAACCCACAGCTGCAAAGATATAACCCTGCACGTAAGGGGCTTGCAGGTCTTACTGAGTTTTTATATGATGATCACACCGAATTGGAAAGTATTATTCATGTCTCTATATTCAATCCTCACTTGGATGTAATATATTCAGGAAGTATTCCTCCTAATCCTACTGAACTATTAACGAATGGCCGTTATGAAATGTTGTTGGAACAGCTAAAATCTAAATACGATTATATCATCTTAGATACAGCACCTTTAATGCTGGTAACTGATACTTTCCTATTTGCAGACATGGCAGATGCCATTCTTTATGTGACTCGGTCTCAATATACTGAAAAGACATTAATAGAGTTTGCTAACAAAAATATTGATAGTGGTAAAATCAAGAATGTTGGTTTCGTGCTGAATGATGTTGAGAAAGATTATTTTGGCTATGGGAATAAGTATGGATATGGATATAATGCAGAAGAAAAAAAATGGTGGCAGAAATTTTTTTAAGTTAATGTTTTTATTTTAAATCAAATTATGGAGAACAATCTCAGACCTTGGGGTGAATATTGGGTTTTGGAAGATTCGGAAACGCATAAAGTAAAACGAATTTTGGTAAATCCTGGGGGCAGGCTCTCTTTGCAATACCATCATTACCGTGCGGAGGTATGGACTATCGTTGCCGGTACAGGTACTATCACAATTGATGATTCAATTAAAGAATATTCTGTAGGAAATGTTGCACAGATTCCATTAGGTGCGCACCACAGAATGGAAAATAAAACAAATGAACCCGTTGTCTTTATCGAAGTTCAGTACGGAACTTACTTTGGTGAAGATGATATAGTGAGAATAGAAGACGATTACGACCGCGCATGAAAATATACAACGTAATTTTATCTGGTGGTGTTGGAAGCAGGCTCTGGCCTCTTTCAAGAAAAAATCATCCTAAACAATTCCTCAAAATTTTTGAAGGAAAATCTTTGTTTGAACTTACTGCTCAAAGAAACAGATCGGTGGTAGACGAATTAATGGTAGTAGGAAACTCAGATCATATTGAATGGAGTAAAGAATTGCTTAAAGATATTGATCTCCCAAAAACTTTTGTCACGGAAACCATTGCCAGAAATACTGCTGCAGCTATTGCATTTGCAGCTCTAGCTGTACATCCTGATGACGTCTTAATTATAACACCTTCTGACCATCTCATCCAGAATCAGGATGCGTATGAAAAATCTTTGCTTGAAGCCGTTGAGCTTGCGAAAAAAGACTTTGTTGTAACTTTCGGAGTGGTTCCATCAAGACCTGAAACCGGATACGGATATATTGAATATGAAGGAAAAGATGTACTTTCATTCAGAGAAAAACCAAATACCGAAACTGCTCAGGAATTTTTAGATAAAGGAACTTTTCTTTGGAACTCAGGAATGTTTTGCTTTAAAGCAGGTGTATTGCTTAACGAATTGAAGAAATACCAGCCCGAAGTTTTTGAAAAATCTTCAGAAGCGTGGGGGAAGTCTGTAAATAATCTATTAGATGAAGAATCTTGCAGACAAATTCCTTCTATAAGTATTGACTATGCTGTAATGGAACGTTCGAAACAGATCAAAGTAGTTCCAGCGAATTTCAGATGGAACGATTTAGGATCTTTTGAATCTTTGTATGACTATCTAAGATCTACAGGACACCCAACAGATGAAAATGGAAATATGGTAATTGGTACAGAAATTTTCACAGCTTTTGTAGGGATGAAAAACTGCATTTTTGTGCACACGTCTGATGCTATTCTTGTATTGCAAAAAGAAAAATCTCAGGATGTAAAGAAAATTTACAGTCAACTCGAGAAATATCAATCAACTTTAAGATAATTAAAGATAAAAAATTATGATTTCTAAAGAATCAAAAATATATGTGGCCGGTCACCGCGGTATGGTGGGGTCAGCAATCATGAGACAGTTGGCTGAAAAAGGCTACACTAATGTAATAGGATTATCCAGCAATGAATTAAATCTTAAAGATCAAAAGGCAGTTGCCGAGTTTTTTGAAGAAAATAAGCCCAACGTTGTAATTGATGCAGCAGCAAAAGTGGGAGGAATATTAGCAAATAACTCTTATCCTTATCAGTTCTTAATGGAGAATATGCAAATTCAAAATAATCTAATTGATGCATCACTAAATAATGATGTTGAAAAATTTATTTTTCTTGGTTCGTCTTGTATTTATCCGAAAATGGCACCACAACCCTTGAAAGAAGAATATCTTTTAACAGATTCTTTAGAGCCTACGAACGAGTGGTACGCTGTTGCTAAAATCACGGGTATCAAATCTTGTGAAGCTATCAGAAGACAATTTGGAAAAGATTATGTATCAATGATGCCTACCAATCTTTACGGCACACACGATAATTTTGATTTAAATACTTCCCACGTATTACCTGCAATGATCAGAAAATTCCATGAAGCAAAGGAGAACGGTAACGAACCAGTTATTTTATGGGGATCTGGAACGCCTATGAGAGAATTTCTTTTTGTAGACGATATGGCTGCATCTGTTATATTTGCCTTAGAAAATGTTCTTCCTGAGTATCTTTATAATGTAGGTACTGGTATAGATCTTACTATAAAAGAATTGGCAGAAATTATCCAAAAAATAGTGGGACATACAGGCGAAATTGTATGGGATTCTGAAAAACCAGATGGCACTCCTAGAAAACTGATGGATGTCTCTAAAATGCATGATCTAGGATGGAAGCATCAAGTAAATCTTGAAGAAGGAATCACAAAAACTTACCAATGGTTTTTAGAAAATATTAATAATTTCAAAGAAGTGAAAATGTCATAGATTTTTAATCTAGATTCATTATCACCGATCATTTATCACTTAAAAAGAACACATCACATAGATGAAAACAGCATTAATTACAGGAGTTACCGGACAAGACGGCTCATATTTAGCAGAACTTTTATTAGAAAAAGGATATCACGTTCATGGTATCAAGAGAAGAGCTTCTTCTTTTAATACACAAAGAATTGACCATTTGTATCAAGATCAACATGAGCAAAATGTGCATTTTACTCTACATTATGGTGATCTTACTGACTCTACCAATATCATCAGAATCATTCAAGAGGTTCAACCTGACGAGATATATAATCTTGGAGCAATGTCTCATGTGAAAGTGTCTTTTGATTCTCCCGAATATGTTGCCAATGTAGACGGTATCGGAACTTTAAGAATTTTAGAGGCTGTACGTATTCTTGGTCTGGAAAAGAAAACAAGAATTTATCAAGCATCAACATCCGAATTATACGGTGGATTACCTGAAAATAAAAACGAAAAAGGTTTTTATGACGAAAATTCACCATTTTATCCTCGTTCTCCATACGGAGCAGCAAAAATCTATGGTTTTTGGATTACCAAAAACTATCGTGAAGCTTATGGAATGTTCGCTTGTAACGGAATTTTATTCAACCACGAATCACCGAGAAGAGGAGAAACTTTTGTAACCCGTAAAATTACCATGGCCACCGCTGCGATAGCTAAAGGCAAGCAAGAATGTTTATATTTAGGAAATCTTGATGCTTTACGTGACTGGGGTCATGCGAAAGATTATGTAGAAGCAATGTGGAGAATACTTCAGCAGGAAGAACCGGAAGATTTTGTAATTGCTACAGGTGTCACAACTTCGGTAAGAGATTTCATTAGAATGGCTTTCCATGAAGTGGGTGTTGAATTATCTTTTGAAGGAGAAAATGAAAGTGAAATTGCAAAAGTAATTTCATGCAATAATCCATTATATCAATTAGAAATAGGTAAAACCGTAGTTTCTGTGGATCCGGAATATTATAGACCTACTGAAGTTGATCTTTTAATTGGTGACCCTACAAAATCAAAAACTCAGTTAGGATGGAAACCAGAATATGATCTTCAGGCTTTGGTGAAAGAGATGGTTGCTTGTGACCTTCAACTAATGTAAAAAAGCTTTTCTTTGCATTCTAACATTCAAGGCTAGGCAAATGAATATCAGGGGTATCCAAAAACCGTAATTCAACCTTAAAATAAAACACGATTAACAATGTTTAAAGATAAAATTTTACTAATAACCGGAGGTACAGGTTCTTTTGGAAATGCAATGCTGAAAGGCTTTCTGAATTCTGATTTAAAGGAAATAAGAATTTTTTCTCGTGATGAGAAAAAACAAGAAGATATGCGAATTGAATATAAAAATGACAAGTTGAATTTTGTGATTGGGGATATTCGTGATTTTAATAGTATTAATGCAGCAATGAATGGAGTGGATTTTGTATTCCACGCTGCAGCGTTGAAACAAGTACCTTCTTGTGAATTTTATCCGATGCAGGCGGTGCAAACCAATATTTTAGGCGCTGAAAATGTACTTGAGGCTGCTGCTATAAATAACGTACAAAGAGTAGTTGTTTTAAGTACTGATAAAGCGGTTTACCCAATCAATGCAATGGGAATTTCTAAAGCAATGATGGAAAAAATGGCGGTTGCAAAAGCTAGAGATCGAAGGGTAGAAAATATTAGTGCGATTTATACTGCAACCCGCTATGGAAATGTGATGTGTTCCCGAGGTTCTATTATTCCTCTTTTCATCAAACAAATAAAAGAAGGACAGCCCTTAACGATTACCAACCCAGAAATGACACGTTTTATGATGTCATTAGACGATTCTGTAGAATTGGTAATGTTTGCATTTACAAACGGTAAACCGGGCGATATTTTTGTGCAGAAATCACCTGGTGCTACCATACAAGTTCTTGCTCAGGCATTGAAAGAGTTGTTTAATGCTGATAATGAGATTAATATCATAGGAGAAAGACATGCGGAAAAAATGTACGAAACGTTATGCTCTAAAGAAGAAATGTCTAAAGCAGAAGATTTGGGTAGATTTTACAGAGTTCCTGCAGATTTCCGAGATTTGAACTATACCAAATACGTACAAGAAGATGGTCCGAAATTAATAGATCAGGAATACAATTCTGATAATACAGAAAGACTAAGTGTTGAAGAATTAAAACAACTTCTTCTTACTTTAGATTACGTAAAAGACGAATTAGCTACACACAATAAATAATTAAAGATGCTACCATTAGTACAAACTTCCATTCCGCCAAGAGAGATTTTGATGCCAAAATTGGAGGAGATTTTATACAGCGGCTATGTTGCACAAGGAGAGGCAGTAGAACAGTTTGAAAGAAAATTTGAAGAATATATTGGTGGGGGTCACACCCTTTCACTAAATTCGGGAACGGCAGCTTTGCATATTGCATTGATTTTGGCAGGTGTAACAGAAGGCGACGAAGTCATCAGTACAGCTTTAACAGCAGAACCTACCAATACTTCAATTAAAGGAGTTGGAGCGAAAATCAGATATGCAGATGTAGATTTAGAAACAGGAAATATATCACCTGATTCTATTGAAAAAAACATCAATTCTAAAACTAAAGCGATTATCGTAGTAGATTATGCTGGAATTCCTGTAGATATTAAACGAATCCAGGAAATTTCAGAAAAATATGATATCCCAGTAATTCAGGATGCTGCACATGCTTTAGGTTCAAAATTTAATGGTAAAAAAGCTGGAAATCATTTTCCTTTTACAGTCTATTCTTTTCAGGCAATTAAGCATTTAACTACGATTGATGGTGGTGCTTTGCAAATTCGGGACAAAGCTTTGTACGAAAAAGGAAAATTGATCCGTTGGTTTGGTTTAGATAAAAAACTAAGCAGAATGGAGAATAATATTACTATGCAAGGTTACAAATATCACATGAATAATGTGAATGCAACGGTAGGATTAATTCAACTAGAAAACATCGAAGAGCTTGTACAAAAGTACATTACTAACGGGAAATATCTTGATGAGCAACTGAAAGACATAAATGGTATTGACTTAATTCAATATTACCCCAATACAGAACCCTCTTATTGGCTGTACACCATCAAAGTGGAAAACAGAGAAGCATTTATTAAAAAAATGGCTGACAACGAAATTATGGCTTCAGAACTACACAAAAGAAGTGATTCTCATACTTATTTGAATGATTTCAATTTGGAATTACCCAATTTAGATATATTTTACGGCAAAATGGTACATTTACCTTGCGGATGGTGGGTCACTAAAGAAGATTGTGACAAAATGATTGAAGTTATAAGAGGTGGCTGGTAAAATGATATCTATTTACAAACCTTTTATGCCGGAGAATATTACAGATGGCATTAACGAAATTTTATATTCGGGGCAATTAGCCTACGGAAAATATGGTAGAGAATTCGAAAAAGCACTCTCTCATTTTATTGGTCATTCAGAAATTCTAACTGCAGCAACGTATAACCAAGCATTATTGATGGTTTTGTCGATTTTAGATTTAAAACCTGGAGACGAAATCATCGCAAGTCCGGTAAGTTGTTTAGCGAGCAATCAACCGTTTGCTGTAAAAAACCTTACCATAAAATGGATTGACGTTGACCCCGAAACAAGTGCAATGGATGTTTCTCAACTGAAATCGCTCATTACAAAGGATACAAAAGCCATTTTTAATAATCTTTTTTGTGGATTTGCAGGAGAATTAGATGAAGTTTACAAAATTGGAAAGGAATTCGGGATTCCCGTAATAGATGATTGTATAGAAGCTTTCGGGACAGAATATAAAGGAAAAAAAACAGGAAATACCGGTGCAGATATGACGGTTTTCTCTTTCCAAACTGTGCGTTTGCCGAATACGATTGACGGAGGTGCAATTGCATTCAATAATAAAGCTTACTTTGAAAAAGCAAAATTAGTAAGAGATTACGGTATAGAAAGAAGTAATTTCCGTCTTGAAAATGGTGAAATAAATCCCAATTGTGATATTTCAATCGAAGGGTATGGCGCTACAATGAGCGAAATCAATTCTTACATTGGTATAAAACAAATGGATGAAATTGAAAGTTTGTTTTCAAGGCAGAAAGCTAACGCGGAAAAATGGAATTCTCATTTCGAAAATCAATTTGATGTAAAACCTTTAAAAACTAATAAAAACGTCAACCCCAATTATTGGGTATACGGCGTTTTGGCAGAAAATAAAACTGCATTTATGCAACAAATGAAAGACAAAGGTTTCTACGCAACCGGAGTTCATATCAACAACAATATTTATTCTGTTTTTAAGAATAACCAAAACTTGCCTGGAGTGAGTGAGTTTATGAAAAAATATGTGGCGATACCATCGGGCTGGTGGGTAGATTTAAAGTAATTAAAAAAATAGAACTATGAAAATTATATTTCTTGCTTACAGAGATTGGTCTCTTGCAGTTTTTCCTACTATAAAAAAACATCCTAAAATTTCAGAAATAGTTTTATGCAAAACGCATGAAGAGTTATTAAATGTCAATTTAGAGGAATACGATTTAATAATCTCATGCGGCTGGAGCGAAGAATTAGGAGAAAATATTACGGGCAAAATTCAGGCAATAGGTGTTCATTGTGCAGAATTGGATAGATACTCTTATGGTACCCCTATACAATTACAAATACTAGATGGTGTTACGCGATCAAAACATAGAGTCTTTAATTTCACTTTTGAAGAAAATTCAAAAAGAGCACATACACACAATACCCAATTTTCCCATGAGGTAGATTTAGATTTATCTGGTAATATGGAGGATATTTTGGAGCAAATGACTGTAACCAGTAAAGTTCTTTTTAATAGGTATCTTGACGACTATCCAAATATAACGTGGACAAATTGGGAAGAAGAAGAGATAGTAAGAAAAAAAAGAACGCCTGCTGAAAGTGGTTTGACAAAGGAAAAATTAGTCTCTATGTCAACGAAAGAATTGTATGATTTTTTCAGATGCTTAGAGGATCCTTACCCGAATGGTTATATTGAAGATGAGTTTGGTAAACTGTACATCAAGAAAGTTGAGTTTAAAATAAAATAGTTTATGACAAAAGTAATTTTATGTGGTTATAGAGAATGGGCGAAGGACATTTTTAAACAAATATCATCTCATCCAAAAATTAGCATAATTGATGAAATATATAGTTTAGAAGACTATAATAATAAAGTTGTTACATTTCCAGCAGACTTAAATTTAATATTATTTATTGGTTGGAGTTGGATTATACCCAAAGAAATTACTGATAAGTATCTGTGTTTAGGCATCCATCCATCAGACCTTCCAAATTATCGTGGGGGCTCGCCTCTTCAACATCAAATTATTAATGGCATTGAAAAATCTAAAGTGAGTTTAATGACTTTATCTTCTAAAAAACTTGATGCTGGTGAAATTTGGGCACAGGAAGATCTTGATCTGTCTGGTGATAATATGAATAATGTTTTTAACAACGTGGTAGAAAGTAGCATAAAAATGTTGAATCGTTTTTTTGATAGATTTCCTGATGTCACTTCGGTGGAACAAGATTTAAGTTCGGGTTCATATTATAAAAGACGTAACTCTTCAGAAAGTAAGCTAACTTTAGAACAGTTTAATACTATGAATTTAAAAGATCTATATAATTTTATCAGATGTTTGACAGATCCTTATCCTAATGCTTTTTTGGAAGATAAACACGGCAATAAGCTGTATTTCAAAGAAATTCATTATGTAGCAAACGACTAAACATAGGTGCTGTAAGTTGATATTCCTGTAGCGAAATTTACACTATTCAGTAGCATATGCTATGAACTGTCAGCTTAACAAATATTATCATAATTTAGCTACGTTTAATGATGGTACAAAAAGCAAATTATTATAATAGTACCAAAAGTCCGAAAGAGTGTAATTATTCTAAAGATTTTATCAGACTTACAAAATTTTGCCGAAATGTTAATAAGTAGTTTAAGAATAAAATGACAAAATTTAATCTCGAAGTTTTAATTTAAGAAATTGAGGTTACAAAAATATAAATCAACAATGAGAAAGGTTATAGTAATTGGATCTGGTATATCGGGATTAAGCATTTCTAGAATGTTATCAGACGAAAATGAAGTCGAAATTTTAGAACGCGATAAACTACATGGAGGGTTAATAAAATGTACAAGAATAGATGGGAATTTATTTCATCTTGTAGGCGGACATGTATTTAACAGCCGTAATGCTACAGTATTAGATTGGTTCTGGAAACATTTTGATATAGATACTGAATTTATAAAGACAAACAGGAATGCAAAAATATTAATGAATGAAGCCTTAGTTGGGTATCCTATAGAAAATTATATTTATCAGCTTCCTGAGAAGCAATTAACTCCTATATTAAATGAGTTGCTTGACAAACTATCTACCGATGAAAAGAAAATGGAAGATTACGATAATTTTAAGGATTTTTTGATTGGTAATTTCGGTGAAGAACTTTTTAAATTATATTTTGGCCCCTACAATACCAAGATATGGAATACAGACCTCTCAAAAGTTCCGCTTGAATGGTTAGACGGAAAGTTACCTATGCCAAACTTACGCGAAGTTTTGTTCAGTAATGTTGTGAAGAAAGAAGAATCTACAATGGTACACTCCACCTTTTTTTACCCTAGGAAAAACGGGTCGCAATTTATCGTGGATCGTTTGTCTGAAGGTTTGACAATTAAAAAAGGATACGATGTTCAGTGTATAGAATATCTGGATAATCAATCGCTTTCTGTTAACAATGGAGATAAAATCGTTGATTCGATAGTCTATTGTGGTGATGTTAGAAACCTGCATAGTATAATTAAAATCAATGATGAGAAATTATCAGAAGCTTTGAAGGATGTAACAGATTTACTTTCTAACGGCACTTCAAACGTATTATGTGAAACGGATGAAAATGATATCTCATGGTTATATTTACCAGAAGAGAAATTTAAGGCACATCGAATAATATATACGGGTAACTTTAGCGAATCGAACAATGAGGGATCTGACCGTAAAACCTGTACAGTAGAGTTTTCTGGTAAACAGGAATATGATTATATGGTTAAAGAGTTGGCGATGTTACCTGGAAATTTAACACCGCTTGCATTCAATTATGAACCCAACTCTTATATTATACAAGATGAGAATACAAGAGAAAAGATAACGTTATTAAAAAATCTTTTAAAGCCATATGGTATATTTTTGCTTGGCAGATTCGCTGAATGGGAATATTACAATATGGATAAATGTATTGAATCTGCAATGGATTTAAAAAGACATAATTTTTAATAGCTCAATGTTTAAAATTAAACTCAGGTTTCAATGGTAAGATTGAGAACTAATGCTTTCTACAATATATTACTTACGGCATCAAATTTAGTATTACCTCTATTTACCTTTCCGTACGTTACCCGAATTTTGGCACCGGAGGGGATTGGTCATGTCAATTTTGCAAATTCATTTATACAGTATTTTGTCATAATTAGTTCGCTTGGTATTCCTTTGTACGGTATCAGAGAAATCGCAAAAGTTAAAGATTCAATGAGGGCACGAAGCGAGATATTATTTGAGTTGTTGTCAATTAAAGTTATTTGTACGATTGCCGGAATTATTCTGTATTTCATATTAATTAATTCTATTGGAAAGTTTGAGTCGAATCTGATTTATTATCAAATTGGTTTAATAACAATTATAATTGGAGTTTTCGATCTTAATTATTTTTTTTATGCGTTAGAAAATTTTAGATATATTGCAATAAGAACTGTATTATTCCAAATTCTGTCTGTAGTGATCACATTTATATTCATTACTGATAAAGGAGATACATTACTGTATTTTTGTATACCAATACTCATAACTCTGTTGAATACATTAATAAATACCAGGTATATTCTGAAATTCATTGATTTCGGGGCAATAAAAAGCAAGCTGAATCTTAGACGTCATGTAAAGCCATTACTCCTGTTGTTCTCTGTAATGATATTTACAAGTATTTATAATTTACTTGATACTACAATTCTTGGCTTTTTATCAGGCAATGTGAGTGTTGGTTATTATACGGTTGCAACTAAAATAAACAAGATTCCGATTTCACTTATCATGGTTTTGGTTCCTGTAATGCTACCTAGAATTGCTGTCGAATTTAAAAATGAAAATCATTTGGAAATCAGTAGATTAATAACTAAGACTTTACAGTTTGTAATTCTGTTGGGAGTTCCAATTGCATTTGGTCTTTACATATTGGCTCCGGAAATAATAATTCTTTTTTCGGGTAAGGAATTTTCATCCGCTATTATAACATTACGCATCATGTGCCCGGTGATACTGATAATCGGTATGACAACAAATTTCAGTACACAATTGTTAATACCAATGGGAAAAGATAGAGATCTTCTGTCTGCAGTAATTGCTGGGACGGCAGTAAGTTTATTACTTAATGTAATTTTAATACCCATGTATCAGCAGAATGGAGCTGCAATTTCCAATCTCGTGGCAGAATTAGTTGTACTTATATGCTGTTATGTGTATGTACGAAAAAAGATTAAAATCAAAATTCCCTATTATCAGATTATGATGTTAACGTTATTTTGTACGCCTTTTATAGGTATCGTGATGTTGTCAAGACAAATGTTCGCAGCTCCAATCATGATATTACTATCTGCCGTTTGCTTCTGTGCTGCGTATTTTTTTATTCTGCAGATTTTTATTTTAAAAAATGCGTTTGTATTAGAAACATTGTCTCCTATTAGAGAAAAAATCCTCAAAAAATATTCAAAACAATAGTCCTATTATTATGAAGATAAAGAATATATATTCTACACGGAAAAGTAACACCGAAGTTTATTCTGATTTAATTTATGAATGGGAAGACAGTATATCACAAGAATTGGGACTGCCAATATATTCTTCAAATAAAGTTTTAACAAAAATATCATACTTAGCCTACAAAATGATCTCTAAAATTGGATTGTCAAATTTATTTCAGTCCGTTGACAAATTATTTAAACCGAAGGCATACACATTAATTTATCATCTATTTCCAGTAACCGAATTTGGATTTAAGGTTTTTTCGGATAAGATACCTTATCTGATTGATTTTGATAAAAATATAGATATCAGAAATTTTTCAGAAGTCTATAAAAACTGTAAACTTATTTTAGTTTCAAGTCTGAATGCTTTTAACTTGTTGAAAGCTGGAAATTGTCCGTTAAACATCGTTCATCTACCGCTTGGTCTTTCTGACAAATACAAGCTGTGCAATAATTTTGAAAATAAAAAATACGATGCTGTATTCGTTAGAAAAAATAAAGTTTTAGAAGAATATGCAGAACGCTATGCAGAATCTCATCCAAATTTCAATTATGTTTATAGAACATGGGCTGGCAATAACATGTACAGAAACAACGTTTATATTTCTAACTTAGAGGGTGTTTTAGGTGAATTTTCAGATAGAACAGACTACATCAGCTTATTACAAAGTTCAAAAATTGCTTTCTACAGTACGCCAGGTGCCGATGAAGTAAATTCGAGATTTATTAATCATGTAACGCCCAGCCTTTTCGAATTTATTGTTAATGGTTGTCGTATTGTTGCTAGATATCCAGTGAATGAAGAAACCAAGTCATTTAAACTGTCCAATATTTCTGAATCTATGGATACTTACGAAATATTCGAAAAAACATTGTCTGATTATCTGAATGATAAGACTGGCGACTATTTGATTACGAGTAAAAAATTTTTAGATAATGTCTACATGAGTAAGAGAATAGCAGATTTGAGGGAAATATTAAAAAAAATCTGAAAAACCAGCTGTTTCTGTATTGTAAATTTACAAAAAGTAAAAATCAAATTGAATGAAACCATTATTAAGTATCGCAATAGCTACAAAAAACAGAGAGATCTATTGTATCGAAGTCATAAAATCAATTTTAGATTGGAATGACAGCAGAGTTGAAATTTGTATATCAGATAACAGTTCAACCAAGAAAATTTACGAGTTCCTTTCTTTCACAGATCAAGCAAACATACGTTATGATTATACCAATGATGCTATATCGTCAATTGATAATTTTAATAGAGCATTGGATCTTGCAACTGGCGAGTATATTTGTTTGTTAGGAGACGATGATGGGGTACTTCCCGAAGTATTAAAATATCTTGAGTGGGCAAAAGAAAATAATATAGATTCTTTCTGCTCAAAAGAAGCAATTCCTTATTTTTGGCCTGGAGCACATCCGGATTTTCCAAATGGTGGCATGTTTGTTAAAAAGCACAAAGATGGAATTCGTAAAGTAGATGCTAAAAAAGAACTTATAAAACTGTTGAAAAATGGTATCGTAAATTATATGTTTTTCGATCTGCCAAAATCATATCATGGATTTGTAAAAAGAGATATTATGCTTAAGATCAAGGATATAACAGGTAATTTTTATGGAGGGTTAAGTCCTGATATTTTCTCGGTTGTGGCAATTTCTCTTCTGTCAAAAAATCATTACACTGTAGACAAACCATTAACGATTGGTGGAGTATGTAGACAAAGTACAACTGCAGATCAGATAAGTGGCGCACACTGTGGTCCGTTAGAAAAAATGCCCCATTTACAAAACCGAAAGATTCCATATCAGTGGGATAAAGATGTTCCTGAGTTTTATAGTGTTACCACAACCTGGGGAGATAGCGGACTGAATTCTATTGGAGCGATGAACAAGAGTGAGTATAGAAAGTACTTTAACATATATCCACTTCTTGCTCAGGCTATTCTAATGAACCGTAATCAGATTTTTAAGTTGATGATGGATAAGGTAGAAGAGCTGAGAGTGAGAAAAAAAATAGGAAAAATAAAGTTTTGGACAAATATGACATGGGCAGTTGGTATGCTGTGTATGGAAAAGTCTAATAGAATATTGAAAGATAAAATTATTAATAAAAACGTTCAGATACAGGATGTTAAAGACATTCATGATGCAATTGGCATCTATACGAATAAAACAAAATAAATATTAGTGAATTTTTTAGTCTATCTTCTTCCCTTTATATTTTTAATTTTTGGGATATTTACAATTTTTAATTCTAAATATATATTTAAGAGTTATAAATATCTTTTATTTTTTTTATTGCTCCCAGCACTGTTGGTAGTGCTTTTAAGTGGGGATACCGGGACGGATAAAGCATCCTACTATGTTTGGATAGCATATACATTCAATGGTAATGCTGACAAAATTTTGTACGAACCAGGGTTTAAACTCCTGACGTATTTACTTTCTCTGATATATCCTCACGAATATTTTATAGTTCCTGTAATTGGATTTTTGACAACACTATTCTTAGTTTTGGCATTCTCCGGGAGCAAATGGCAACTAATAATCTTCGCTTTCTTACTATTTCCGTTTTTCTACTTTGATATGACCATGAATGGTCTTAGATACGGGTTAAGTTTTGCTATTTCTGCATATGCCGCAAAACAGATTGTACAAGGAAATATCAAAATGTTTCTTCTGTTTGGACTGCTTGCTGTAAGTATGCAGTATTCATCTCTAATCATTATTATTTTAGTCTTTTTAACGCAGGTTAAAATAAAAAAAATATTCCTTTTCATGTTAATAATACTAAGTTTCGCTTTGCTTAATTTTTTCGATCTCAGTTATTTTAGCAGTAAAGTTGATGCATATAAAGATTTAGTACGTCCATCTGGAATTTCCGGGCTTTCACCGCTTCTTATCTTTTCCTTATTTTTCTTATTGAATAAGTGCCTTCACAAGAAAATTGATTTCATCTTTTATATCATCTTTTTATTAGAAATTTTATCATTTATTTTATCACTTAGCTCATATTCAGGATTAAGATTTCAAAATTTGTGCATATTCGTTCTTTTAATTTTTATGGCATTCTTCCAAAAGACCCGGCCTTTCAAAAAAAAATATATAGTTTTTTTCCTAATTCTAGGAGTTCTGTGTTTTAGTTTGAAAATCCGTAATTTCCTGACTGAAGAAGAAGGAGTGACCACACCTTTTTTGCCTTATAAATTTTATTGGGAACGTTAAGTATATTATTTTAAACAGATCTAAATGAAATTAAATTTCAGACATTTTTTCAGTATCAGCATATTACTGTTTATTTTCTTATTAACAGGATTTTGCAAGATGCCTGATAGAGTTCAGGTGATTGATAGTACAGAGAAGCTTCAGGATAAAATCAATAAACTGGGTAAAGGAGGTATTTTTGATGGGGAAAATAAAACATACTACGTCACTGCTTTATGGTTAAAAAGCAATATCACTGTTAAAAATTTAAACTTAGTAGCAATTCCTACAGATTTTTCTGATGTAAGTGTATTAAATATCGGGAACGATCTTTCTACAAATCGTTTCAATCGATCCAAAGAAGGAGTTCAAAGCATGCAAGCTAGCCAAAGCATTATTGGCATTAGTAATATCAGGTTGAAAAATATTTCAATTGACGGAAGTAGAAGCAAGCAGAAAAAGTTAAGACAGGAAGATCGGGATGGAGGTAAACACGGAATTAACATTAAAGGATTTGTCAGCAATATTTATATAGATGATGTACGAATAAAAAATTGTGCAACAGACGGAATTGCAATTTACAGGGGGCTTCACACCAATTTAATTTCCGGAGCTGAAAAGCAGGCAAGTAAAAATATTCAAATTAAAAATTTAGTTTCCCGTGATAACAGAAGGCACGGAGGATCTGGCGATTCTATTGAAAATTTTGTTTGTGACAATTGTACATTTATCAATAACGGATTCAATGTTGGGAATTCAAATGAAGAAGGCGCAAAAGGAGCCATCTACTTAGGAAAGCTGTATGGAAACGGGTGGGATATGGAAGGCTATGGTATTGGATCCAGAATATCAGAAGTAAAATTTATCAACAGCCGCTTTACAGATAATGCAGGTGCGGGATTGGTATTTTATGACACATCAGATCAAAGCGATGAAAATTTTATTCAAAGAGAAAATATCTCCCTCATCAATTGTATTTTTGATACTGGGAAGTACAATCCTGTTGGAGATTTTTGTTTAACTTTCTCAAGTACGATTCAAAATAAAACCCATGCAATAAAACTGTACAGTAATATTCTTGTTAAAGATTGTACACTTCGAGGTAGAGTTATTTTAAGATCTTGTGACAGAATATCATTTCTAAACACTAATCAGGAGATTAATAAATCATCAACAAGGGGCATATTAGATCATGTCTTGAATTTGAAAATCAGTAGTGGAAACATGAACTCTAGTAATTGGATAACAGACAATGTGAAGTTTATGAAATAATCTTACAGGTAATATTTACATGAAGTTATAAATATTTTAAGCTCTTTCTTCGATCCTGAATTGTAAATAATAATATATGGAACAAAAATGTTTTTATGCTATCATATTATTTACTGATCAAAATTAAAAATAAAACTTCACCAACAGTAAGCTCTTATTAAAAGATGAAAATTTGAATTGTAAAAAAGTTAAACTTGTAAAGTAATTTAAAGAACAAATGCTGCAAAAAAATATTTCGGTCGTGATACCATGCTATAATAGTGAGAAATCTATTTTAAAATGCTTACAATCTGTTATAGGACAATCATATCCTGTACATGAAGTTTTAGTGGTAGATGATGGTTCCACAGATAATACCTCTGAGCTAATTATAAATTTTATCAATCAAAATAAACTATACGGTAAAGTATTTCTTTTTAAACAAAAAAATTCAGGGCCTTCAGCAGCTAGAAATTTTGGAATTTCTAAATCTAAAGGAGAGTATATAGCATTTCTTGATTCTGATGACTACTGGAAAGATGATAAAATAGAGATTCAGATGAGCTATATTGAAAAAGATGAAAGTATTTTTCTTTGTGCATCCGCATTTGAGATAAATAAAATAAATGTTAATACAACTGTAAAAGAAGTTACATTTAAAGATTTATTGTACCGAAACTATTTTTCTACCCCGACGGTTATTGTTAATAGTGATGTATTCAAAAATGGTTATAAATTTGACGAATCTATAAAGTATTCCGAAGACTACAGATTATGGCTAGAAATTGCTTACAGTTACAAATGTTTATATGTAAATAAGATTTTAGCAACCAACCAGTTTCAAAAATTAGGATTTGGCGTAAGTGGTTTGTCCGCTAATTTAGTAAAAATGGAAAAAGGAGAATTAAGTAATTATCTATATTTATGGAAAAATCATAAAATCTCGCTTTTGCAATTATCCAAAGTAAGTATGTTTTCTATAATAAGGTTTCTTAGACGTTGTTTTATTGCAAAGATTAAATAGTATATGAAAAAAAAAATTGTATTTGTAATTACTGATTATGGTAGTTTTAATAATTTTATTGGAGAAGTGGCAGTTGAGCTATCGCGTCTTGGTAACGACGTATATCTTATCTCGTCTTTGCAAAAGGTAATCAATATCGATGATAAATTTGATTACAAGGTAGAAGGTATCAAATTTTTTCCAGTTGAACTTCCTAGAGGATTTAACCCAATAAAACATTACAAAGCCTCGAAGAGAATTAACAAAATAATAGATTCTATTAATCCGGATGTTGTTTCTATCCACTTTACGACAGGTATCTTTACAACAACATTTAATGGGAAATTAAAATATAAAACTGTTGGTACTTTTCATGGTTTGGGCTTTCCTGTTGTAAATGGAAATCTAAAAAAGTTGATATATAAATTTGTTGAAAAGCAATCTTTAGAAAGAATAGATGAGGCATGGGTTCTGAATAATTATGACCTTGAAATCATTAAAAAGGAATTTCCTAAAATCAACGTTAATAAAATTCCAACAAAAGGAGTAGGTTGTGATCTTAAAGTCTTTAATTCTGATAATTTTGATGGTAAGTTTCGTTCGTATTTTCGAGAACAACTCAATATCAATGAAATAGATTTTGTAATAGCTTTTACAGGAAGATTTGTGAATTTTAAAGGATTTGATAAGGTTATTCGTGCATTCAAAATATTAAATGAGCAAGAAGACGTTAATCATCTTAAATTAATACTGATGGGAGGTGAAGATAAAGCTCATGATCACGGGTTAACAGAAGAAGAGCAAGATTGGATTAAAACTAACTCTAACATTATAAATGTAGGATTTACAAACGAGGTTGCAAAGTATTTAAAAATAAGCGATTTGTTGGTGTTTCCTAGTGAGAAAGAGGGTATGCCCGTGTGTATAATAGAATCCTTAGCAATGGGTATTCCTGTTGTTACAGCTAATGCACGGGGATGTAATGATTTGATCACTGATAATTATAATGGTATTTTGCTAAAGAATAATACCCCTACGGAAATCGCCAGAAGTATCAAGTTGTTGATGAATAATAAAGAACTATATGAAAAGTTTCGTGCAAATATTTTAAATGATAGAGATGAACTTGATAGAAGTAACTTTGTTGCGCAACAAGTCGAATATTTTAGAACTTTTTAATTAAAATGAAAACCACTATCACAGGAGCATCAGGTTTCGTAGGGCAAAACCTTTTAAAATATTTGAAGGATAAAAATCATGATGTTCAAACATTGTCATTAAGGAATTCTTGGGCTTTAGATAAAAAAAACGATGCCATTATCCATTTAGCAGGTAAAGCTCATGATACCGCAAATACATCTTCTGATGAGGAATACTTTAAAGTAAACAGAGATTTAACAATTCAACTTTTTGATCAGTTTTTAAATTCAAATATTAGTGATTTTATCTATTTCAGCAGTGTGAAAGCAACAGCAGATACCATTGAAGGAATTTTAGACGAAAAGCATTTGTCAAACCCCAAAACTTCATATGGCAAATCAAAGTTGGAAGCTGAAGAATATCTTCTGTCAAAAAAATTGCCAGATGGAAAAAGGCTTTTCATTATTAGACCTTGTATGATTCATGGCCCCGGAAATAAAGGAAACTTAAACCTTCTATATAAAGTTGTTCAAAAAGGAATTCCATGGCCTTTGGCTGCTTTTGAAAATAAGAGGTCATTTTTAAGTATTGATAATTTAAGCTTTTTAATCGAAAAAATATTATCCAATAAAAATATTCCTTCAGGAATCTATAATTTTGCCGATGACGATTCTATCTCTACCAATGAACTTGTAAAAATAATTGCGGAAACTTCTGGTAAAAAAACTAAGTTGTGGAAAGTTTCAGCAAACTTCATTTCCAGTATTGCTAAGCTAGGAGATATGATAAAGTTACCACTCAACTCAGAAAGATTAAAAAAACTAACAGAAAGCTACATGGTTTCTAATGATAAAATTAAAAAAGCTTTAGAAATTAGTAGTCTTCCAATGTCTGCGAAAGACGGGTTAGTAAAAACAATTAAAAGCTTTCAATAATAGTAATGATATATCTTGTAATAACAACCCTTCTATTCATATCAATGTTAGTCTATTTCAAAATAGCCGACAAATATAATATCATAGACAAACCCAACCACCGAAGTGCACACACACAAATCACTTTACGTGGCGGCGGAATTATTTTTCCCATCTCATTCATTCTTTTTTGTCTATTTAATTTAAATGATGTTGTAAATCATTATTGGTCTTTCGGTTTAGGCTTATTGGCAATCTGCACAGTAAGTTTTATTGATGATATCAAACCGTTGTCAAACAGAATTAGGTTATCGGTTCACTTAATTTCTGTGATTTTACTTTTGTATTTTACAGGAGCTTTTAACTTAATGCCATTTTGGGTTTGGCCAATACTTTTCGTTGTTATTATCGGAACATTGAATGCCTATAATTTTATGGATGGTATTAACGGGATGAGCGGAACATACACTTTAATTACCTTGTCTACCTTATTTTACATTAATAAAGAAGTAGTAATATTTACAGAAAATGATTTCATTATTTATCCCATTTTAGCTTCTATTGTTTTCTTGTTTTTTAATTTCAGGAAAAAAGCAAAATGTTTTGCAGGAGATATAGGTAGTATGGGAATGGGCTTTTGGGTAATGGGCCTTATCACTTTGCTAATTATGAAAACTCAGGATTATAAATATATTTTGTTGTTATCAATTTACGGAATGGAAGTAGTTCTTACCATCATTGAAAGATTACTATTGAAAGAAAATATTTTTGAGGCACACAGAAGACATTTATATCAGCTTTTTGCCAACGAAAAAAAAGTGTCTCATTTGATTATTAGTTCGGTTTATGCTTTTTTTCAAGTGTTAATCAACATATTTTTAATAAATTCACAACTTCCTGCCTGGGCTCTTATTTTAATCATTTTTGTTCCGGTTGGGGGAATTTATTTAGCTTTAAAATGGAGTTTAAAAAAACAATACAATCTATAATATTACAAATACATCTATGAAAATAAAAGAAACCCCACTCAAAGATTGTTACATCATTGAACCGACAATCTTCGAAGACGACAGAGGTTATTTTTTTGAAAAATACAATGAAAAAAAATTCGAAGAATTGACCGGAATGAATGGTCATTTTGTACAAGATAATATATCAAAGTCTTCTTATGGAGTTTTGCGCGGACTGCATTTGCAGAAAGGTGAGCACGCTCAGGCAAAATTAGTATCATGTTTAGAAGGCAGAGTGTTTGATGTCGCTGTAGATCTACGTAGAGATTCTCCAACTTTCGGAAAATGGTTCGGGGTTGAATTGACTCCAGAAAACAAATTACAATTGTATGTTCCAAGAGGTTTTGGGCATGGTTTTTCGGTTTTAAGTGAAACCGCAATTTTTGCTTATAAATGCGATAACTTTTATAATAAAGAATCTGAAGGAAGCGTAATCTGGAATGATAAAGATTTAAATATCGATTGGAAACTTCCCGAAGATGTCATCCAATTGTCTGAAAAAGACAGGATACTTCCCACATTTGCAGAAGGTAACTTTTAATAAAAAAAATCATAACCACTTAAAATTAAGTGGTTTTTATATGTTTAAGATACAGCGTTATATTTTGTATCTTTGCACACTCAAAATAGAAAGATGCGTACAAAATCTGTAGGAAAGAAGAAAATAAATATTGTAACCCTTGGCTGTTCCAAGAACGTTTACGATTCAGAAGTTTTGATGAGCCAGCTTAAAGCCAATGGAAAAGAGGTGGTGCATGAAGATAAAGGAGATATTGTGGTAATCAATACCTGCGGATTTATTGATAACGCAAAAGAAGAATCTATCAATACCATTCTGGAATATGTTGAGGCAAAAAACAGAGGTGAGGTTGAGAAAGTTTTTGTTACAGGTTGTCTTTCTGAGAGATACAAACCAGATTTAATAAAAGAAATCCCTGATGTTGACCAATATTTCGGGACAAGAGATTTGCCGATTTTATTGAAGCATTTAGGGGCAGATTACAAGCATGAGTTGGTAGGAGAGCGATTGACGACCACACCAAAACATTATGCGTACCTTAAAATTTCTGAAGGCTGCGACAGACCTTGCTCGTTCTGTGCAATTCCTTTGATGAGAGGTGGTCACATTTCTACTCCGATTGAAAAATTGGTGAAAGAGTCTCAAAAATTAGCTAAAGTAGGAGTAAAAGAATTGATCTTAATCGCTCAGGATTTGACCTATTATGGTTTAGATATATATAAGAAGAGAGCTTTGGGCGAACTTCTTAAAGAATTGGTAAAAGTTGAAGGAATCGAATGGATTCGTCTTCATTATGCTTTCCCAAGTGGCTTCCCGGAAGATGTCTTAGATATTATCAGAGAAGAACCGAAAGTTTGTAATTATATAGATATCCCGCTTCAGCACATCAATTCAGATTTGTTGAAATCTATGAAACGTGGGACAACTCACGAAAAAACAAATGCTCTATTAGATAAATTCAGAGAGAAAGTTCCGGATATGGCGATCAGAACGACTTTAATCGTTGGTTATCCGGGTGAAACAGAAGAAAGATTCCAGGAATTGAAAGAGTGGGTGAGAACTCAGAAATTCGACAGATTGGGATGTTTCACGTATTCTCATGAAGAAAATACAGGAGCTTACGTTTTAGAAGACGATATTCCGCAGGAAGTGAAAGAAGCAAGAGTAGAAGAAATCATGGAATTGCAGTCGCAGATTTCTTGGGAGAAAAATCAGACCAAGATTGGCGAAGTTTACAAATGCGTTTTCGACAGAAAAGAAGGAAATTACTTTGTGGGCAGAACAGAATACGATTCACCTGACGTAGACAATACGGTTTTGGTGCCTGCAGAAAATACATACATCTCAATCGGTGATTTTGCTAATGTAATGATTACTTCCGCAGAAGAATTTGATTTGTACGGTGAACTTGTTTAAAGTACAATAAGATAAAAAAATGAAAACCAATGATTAAGTCATTGGTTTTTTGTTTTGACAGCAATCTGATAAACTCGACATCAATTTTTTAATGGCAGCTTTTCCGCCCTCCGTTCCCGCTTTTTTGCAAATTTCCGAAGCTTTATTCTTGCTGTAATTTGCAAAAAAAGCTCCACTCAGGTCGGGCTGTTGCAATTCGATGTTATAAAATGTGAAAAATCATTAATTGAAACGTTGATGTAGATTCACCATAGTCCTTTCCTGCAGGAAATATGAAATCAGGAGTACCGCAGAAATTAAAACAAGTAATATTTTGCTGTTTTTAAATTTTTCCAAGATGCTTTTTTATCAATAAGTAGTTTGATTTTTGATTATTTATAAGCAGATTTTAGTAAAATCACAATTTTTTAATTAATTGATTTTCATGGTGTTGTAATCTGAATCTGCCCCTAAGTGGACTTAAAGCAGTTAAATCCGTTAACTTTTAGCCGTTAATTTTAACGTTTTTTAACATAGGGTCTTAAATCCCCTGATAATAGGTAGTTAGAATAATATTTAAGATATATTTAACTTTTATTTAATACTTGTTAACATTTAAAATAGGTGAGGAAAAAGTTTCACTATATTTTTGCCCTGTCAAACAAAAAAAAGTTCAAAATGATGAAAAGATTCATTCTCGTAATCATAATGATGATTTCAACACTAGGTATCTATTCTTTCAAGAACAATGCCGAAGATGCGAAGAAAACAAGTTATGCGTCGTACTACCACGACAAGTTTAATGGTAGAAAAACTGCAAGCGGAGAAGTTTTTAATAATTCGAAACTAACCGCAGCGCACAGAACGCTTCCTTTTGGAACCGAAATTAAGGTAACCAATTTGAACAATGGAGAAGAGGTAATTGTAACGATTAATGATAGAGGGCCTTTCCATTCATCAAGAGCATTAGATATGTCTAAAGCCGCGTTCGATGAAATTGGGGGAATCAAAAAAGGTATTATCCCAGTAGAGTACGAAATTGTCGATTAAATTTAATACGATTCTTAAAATTAAATAAAGCCAGCTGATTCAGCTGGCTTTAATGTTTTTAGAGGTTTACTTCTACCATCGCAGGGCAATGATCAGAATGTACCGCTTCCTTTAATATAACGGCTCGTGAAAGCTTATCTTTCAGAGAATACGACGCAAAGTTATAATCTAGTCTCCATCCTTTATTATTGGCTCTGGAATTCTGTCTGTAACTCCACCATGTATAATTGTCCGGCTCCTGATTAAAAAACCTGAAGCTGTCTATCAGTTCGCATTCATTAATGAAGTTCGTCATCCATTCTCTTTCCATCGGTAGAAACCCGGAAGTGTTTTTCAAGCCCACCGGATTATGAATGTCAATCGCTTCATGACAGATATTAAAATCTCCGGAAATGATAAGATTCGGAATGTCTTTCTTTAAATTTTTAATGTATTCTAAAAAATCATGACAGAACTGCATTTTAAATTCCAGTCTTTCAATATTGGATGCTGACGGTACATAAACAGAAATCACAGAATAGCCGTCAAAATCTGCACGGATGATTCTTCCTTCATTGTCATAGCTTTCAATTCCGCAACCATATTCTATATGATGTGGTTTTGTTTTAGAAGCAATTCCGACTCCGCTGTAGCCTTTCCGCACTGCTGAATGCCAATAACTATGATAACCGATTTTTTCAAGACTTTCGATGTCTATTTGATCATTACCAGCTTTACTTTCCTGAATGCAGATAATATCAGGATCTGCAGTTTTTAGCCAGCCGATAAAATCTTTAGTAAAAGCGGCTCTGATTCCGTTGACGTTGTAAGTGATTAGTTTCATATTTAAATTATACTCTTTTATAAATCTTTAATAGTTTTTAGAATTTAAATTAATAATAAGTTTATTGTTTAATTTTTAGAAAAAAAGAAATTATGTATATCCGTTTTTATTCATACTCCTGTAATAGCTGCTATCACAAGTCTGTCGAAGATTTTGTCTCCAAAATAACGACGATTTAGCTTATAAACGATTTCATTGAGATAAAGTTGCAGAT
>Ga0265798_10000555_pt1 | contig 61534 bp, 71 predicted proteins | sample P3T30metagenome_FD_192430 | JGI IMG/M metagenome (GOLD analysis project Ga0265798, IMG submission 192430) | Plant litter microbial communities from East Loma Ridge, Irvine, California - P3 T30 | ecosystem: Environmental > Terrestrial > Plant litter > Unclassified | place: USA: California... | reverse complement strand
TACGTGAAGCTAGTAAGTCCAGTGGCCATTGTAAAGTTTTGTCTGACGATCAGTACGATGTGGATCACCTATATCGGCACCCACTGCTCCGCTTCGGATCCGCAACAGGACGCCTTCTCCTGTCCGAACAGATGCTCCTCTCTCGCCCAGACTCAATGGGCCGAAATCTCCTATCGGACCTCGAGGACCTAGTCTACGAAATCGTCGATCTCCTTCGCCTGTGCTCGCCGTCCCTCAGCCTCTCGTTATTCCTAATCGAGCCACTGCTACAGTCACCTCCTACTCGACTGGACCTCTGTCGTCATCCGTCCCCATCACGCCTGCGAAGTACCCTGGACTCGGATCTAGTCATACTCGCCTTAGACTCGTGAGTGGTGGTGGTCGGAAGGTATCGCCTGGCCGAGAGACTGTACCGCTTCGGGACGACCTCTCACCTCAGCCAAGAAGGGTATCCGCCAAGAGACAACATTCGGAAGATCATCTGCAGCAACCCAGGAAACGTTCCGATTCGCGCAGTCCGCTGAATCCCGTCGATCTGGGTCAGGTCCCGGAACCTTCACCGGTTCCCTCTCTGGGCCTGAGTGTCAAGCGCGGAACCCCTACCAGGCTGTCGAATGGGATTACCACTCCAATCAGAGGTAACTCCCTGAGATCATCAATCTCGGAGAAGGAACGAGTTGAGCATACTTATTCGAATGCCGCTTCGGGAATCGAGGCCGCCAGACAGAAAGTGAGTCCACATTGAGAAGCGGCGTTAACGATAGATTGCCGAGAGTCGAGTAATTACCAAAAGGCTCAAGACCGATATCAGCTATGCCAGGAAGCAATCGAATCGGGGATCCATGGGTTCCATCACTCGTTCTCCCCAAAGACGGAACATCACAGTATGTCCTCTGCTATTAGAAATAGAATATACTGATTTGTAGCGTCTAGTAGACTCCGATTTCGACCTTCCTACCCGCTCGGACTCTGAGAATGGCTTGACGGATGATTCATCAAGGGGTCTTTCGCACCTCACAGATAAGCTCGAATCGAGTCTACGATGTGCCGCTTCGGACATTGATCAATCGTCCATCTTGGCTACTAGGCTTGTTGAAGAGAACAGCAAGGTGAGCCCCGCGCCTTGGTCGAGAGTTGGTTGAAGCTGACAGCAGGCCCAATCTGAGATCCAAAGGCTACATGAGCAAGTCAACCGGGCTAAGGATGTTCAAGATATGCTACGTACTCAGCTATCTGAAGCGACCATTGAGATTGACGTGGTTTACGAGGTGTGTCTTGACTTCCTTGACTGGCGAGAAAGCTGACTTTCAGGCATTCAACACCGAATTGGATGGAATGTACAATGATGCCTGTCTTCCCCAGACGGAAGCATTCGAGGCCATGAAGCAGGATCTTCAGTCTGCTAAATCGAAACGGAACGAGCTGGATCTCGAGAACAAACGATTAAAGAGGGAGCTGGAAGAGTCGAATTTGAAAAGGGAACAATGGGGTAGAATCTTGAGAACGCAGGGCGTTATTCCGTAGTTATTCATGGACAATGGTTGTGATTTGGGTAAAAGATGTGGTTGTACATAGGACATTCGACTGCTATTGGTATGCCATATTTTGCTTGTTAGTGCTTGTTATCTGCTGGAATATGACGCGTCAACAGGTACTCAGGCACAGGTGATGAGCACTTTTGCCACCATGTCAACTGTACATAGTCGTACTTGGCAGCCGTATACTCCTACCCATATAGACTGTTGAAAGGACTGCAGATGGCCGACGCACCGGTAGAGGGAGCTCTTGAGCATGAGACCTTGCCTATGCCAGAGCTAGATTACCGCTGGGTACATACAGGATCCCAATACCTCGACCTCCTTCCTACGCCTATTACAACAGCCGCAACCATATACAAAGCTTTCTCGCCCGACGAGTCAAGGCGTATACAAGAAGCATGGGACGCATTTACTCCTGAAGAGAGACAGAAGGCAATACATGATTGGGGCAGAAAAGAGGGAGAAGGGTTCGCTACGCCTGCTACGAAAGGCAAAGAAAAGGACAAAGAAAAGGAGAAGGAAAGGAGGGGGTCAAATGTTAGTGCCCGTTCAGTTAGGGAAGGAGAAGAAGTAGTGAGATCTGGAGAGGAGCTACCAAATGGCGACGAGAAGGACTCGGATGGGAACTATAAAGACTTTTTGGCTACAGCTCAACAGGAATATGAGAATCTGGAATTGATTTCTGGTGTCCCTGTCTCTCAGGTAAGTTCTTTTTACTTGAACCTGCTATCAAGAGGGGCACTGATGATAGGACTCGCTTTTCGAGGTATCCCTAAAGTCTCTCTCGCTCCATCCTGCATTTTGGGCCCATGCTGGTCCACGTGTATCAGTCCTCAGAGGCTCATGGTTCGTTACAGACGAGACCAAACCCTGTTCTTGGGATTTCGCAGAGGAGCTAGAGAAGGGTTACAAGTAAGTCTGAGCCAGAGTCTGTCGAGACTCGACTTGACCTGGGGGGACGTGGCTGACAGGTAGGGAGATAGAACCTTGGCAACCGTCCTATAAACATGAGTTGGCGACTGCTATCGCCCTTGGCTCGGCTGCTGAGGAGAAATTGAAATACACGCTACCGGCTCGATTTGGGAGTTTGGGAGTCATATTCGAAGATGCCGATAAAGCTAGACTTCTGACGTGAGCCATCCGTGTCATGACAGTCACATATCGGGAAGCTGATGATCAGGAGCGGCGCTCTTAATTACCTTCCTCGCCAGTTCTTCTCACTTCGAGGAAGAGCATCCGGAACACTTCTCTACAGAGGATATACCGCTGCGGCAGCCGCTAATCCAAAATCCAGTGGGCATAGTAGGAGTGGCAGCACAAGCAGCTCACGTCGGCCAAGTTCGAATATCCAGAAACCAGATAGACCGGAAGCACCCTCTGGAAGGGCACGGAGCGCTAGTGTCTTCGAGGACTTCAAGGAAGGGGCTGATAAACTGAAAGAGGGGACAGATAGGCTGAAGGAAGGCGCTGATAAGCTGAGCAAAGATGGATTTGACAGATTGACTGGAAAGGATAAGAAGTCGGCGATGCAGGAGGAGATGGCTCCCGTGGTGGGTGATTCATGGATGAGACAGGGCGTGACTGATGCTAGGTCGATTCCGAGGAATCGGATGTACCATGTACAGACCTCATACTGGTGATCCATGGAATTGGCCAGCAGTTAGCGGCCCAGTACGAGGCATACAATTTCGTATATGCCAGTAATCAGCTTCGCCAGTGTTTACGGTAAGCTCACTCGTGGATAATGCGAAACCAAGCTGACGGTGCAGTACTCAATCAGCCAATCCAGCTCTTTCGTCGATAATACGGGATCGAAGAGTACAGGTTTTACCCGTCCAATGGCGAGCATTGCTCACATTCGAACATGAGCAAAGCGAGGAGGACGCGAAACACGATATGGACAATCGATTTACGATGGGGGATATCACACTCAACAAGTCCATTCCCTACGTTCGAGAGCTGACTAACTCGGTCAGTCATCATGTGACTTGTAATGGAGGGAGCTGATGGTGTGTAGGTACTGCTGGATATCCCGTTATTCATGTCGCCTCATCGACAAAAGATGATCGAGGCTGTTTGTTTACAAGCGAATAAACTTTATCGACTTTGGGTAGCCCGTAATCCAGATTTCGACAAGAATGGGCGTGTTCACATCATCGGTCACTCGGTAAGTCCTACCTGTACGTGCAACGCTGATATCAGCTCGGGTCCGCTCTTGCCGCTCATATCTTGTCCAATCAACCGACAAAGATGCCGTCTCTCGACCAGCTACCGAAACAGGTCATCACCAAAACCCGTGATCGATTCATCTTTAATACCAGTAACCTGTTCCTCTGTGGAAGTCCACTTGGAATCTTCCTTCATTTGGATCAGGCACAATTGATGCCTCGTAAAGCTAGAGAGAGGACAATGAGTGAGTTTTGGGCGAGAAAGGAATGTACACTGATGGCAGATTCTCCTCAGGATGAAGCGCTGGACCGAGCTGGGAAATTCGGTTGCATGTCGATCGATTCTCTATATAACGTCTTTTACCCAACGGACCCTATTGCGTACATGCTCAATGCCGCTGTCGACTCCAAACTCGCTGCCCAGCGCCAACCTCTAGCCATCACATCGGTGACAGCCGGATTTTACGCCACGGTTTCAGAAGGTTTCGGTACGATATCGAGATATATGCCTTCAATACCTTACATCTCGGGAAGTAATAGTACGCCGGAGAAGAAAGCTTCTAGGCCAGGTGCTATTCGATTACCGTCTGGGATTGAAATGTCGGGATCAAAGGGTGAAGAAAAGTTAGAAGGATCAAGAGGAGAGAGAAGGTTTTCTGCACTGAATCCACATGGCAATATCGATTTCTACCTTACAGCAGCTGGTGTTAATGAATACCTAGGTATGTTGATCGGATTCCCTTGGTCAAAACAGTGCCGATTAGCTGATGGATAGATATGATCACGGCTCACGCGTCATATTGGACCGACGCATCTTTCGCCGCTTTTCTCTTGGCGGAAACGTTCTCGACACGGCTGGACTTGGTTCGTACTGGTATGGGACTCGCTCAACAGGTCTTACCTGAAGGAACTACGCTTTAGCGCCTCCTGAGTCATCAAGGTATAGGGACACAGGCGGATAGTCTACAGGTACAGGGGAATGAATCAGGCAAATCAAGCGAATCAAGCGAATCAAGCGAAATCCAGCGAACAGAGATAAGACCGCCGGAACTCGAAAATCACTCCGACAGATCCCGGCCGGAGCTAGCTGAATTGACTTTGACCGGGATACAATGTCCGTAGATGCATAGACTGTAGATGTAGATGACATATATATAATAACAATCAAAGAGATATGTATGCATTATCCCACCTTGAAACACTAATTCAGGCCGACCTCTTTCTGTGCATAGCCCACCCTTATCTGTCAGCGATCTGTGTGCGAACCCCCGTTCCTGCCCATCTACCTATTTATCTCGAAAACTTTGATCCGATATTCGATCGACCAACATGCCTGATATCCAGCTTCTCACCGCCAGGGATGGTCTGAAGAATGGGGAGTCATCTCGGTCTTGGAATATCCAAGTCTCACCCTCTATCGTATGTCGACGTTTGGCTTGGAGAAGGGAGGTGGGGAACTTTTACTGATTCATAGGGCACATCTAAAAACCCAATTCGATCCACTCTAGCTGGAATCACATCTACTCCCCCATCATCTTCCAAAACCATCATCAACCTCGGTCTAGGCGACCCGACGCATTACCCCCTCCACCCCCCTCCTATCGCAGCGACAACGGCCGCACGAGCTGCAATCGAGTCGGAACGTCATAATGGCTATATCAATGGAATCGGCTCTCTACCTGCCAGGCAGGCTATCGCAGACTACCATCAGAGATGGGATAAGGTGGCTTATCATGCCGATAGTGTTGTCCTCACCCATGGAGTCGGACAGGCCTTGGATTTGATTTTTTCAGTGCTATTCCCTCACCATTCATATGGTCCTTCCAATATATTGCTGCCAGCACCTGGCTTCTCGCAATACTCGTCGCTGCTCGCCAATCTCGGAACAGAGATCCGATACTACGATTGCGTAGAAGAGAACGATTGGGAGGTGGATACGAAAATGCTCGATTCGCTATGTGATGAAAACACTCGAGCTATCCTAATCACCAACCCATCTAATCCCTGCGGATCAAATTTCTCACAGGAACACCTGGCCAATATCGTCTCGATTGCCGATAAACACAAGATCCCAATCATCGCCGATGAGATTTACGGACACATGACCTGGTCTTCACCCTTCATCCCACTCGCCTCAATCTCAAACACGGTACCCGTGATTACACTCTCTGGACTTTCAAAGCGGTTCCTCCTGCCCGGATGGCGAGTTGGGTGGATCGCATTACATGATCCACTTGGAGTAGCAGAGGGGATCAGAGAGGGGATGATCGTTTGGGGCAACCGTTTCTTCGGTCCGAGCAGTATAGTCCAAGCTGCTCTTCCCGAGATCTTGGCAACACCTTCAGAATACTTCGATGCGGTTACTGCAAAAGTCGAAAAGAATGCTCAAATCGTACATTCCGGAACGACAGCCATCAACGGCTTATACACAAACATGCCCGCTGGCGCGCTCTACATGTTGATAAGGATTCAACCGGCTGCTTTCGATTTGAACGATGATGTCGAATTCTGTACGGCATTGTACAGGGAAGAAGCGGTCTTTGTACTACCAGGACTATGTTTCGGTGCACCTGGATACTTTAGGGTGGTCCTTGGCGCACCAGCAGAGATAATGACGGATGTCATGGAGAGGCTGAATGTTTTCTGCGATAATCATAGAGTATAGATATAACATAGCACACATAGATGCATTTGGTTTCTAGTCTACAATTAGGCTTGGGTGTTGTTGCCAAATTGATATTCAGCTAAATTGTTGCCCCGGACCATCAGTCCCAGCTTTAATGATATGGAAGTCGCTTACAGGTATACTATATCGACAGGTAGCTTGCCAGCTCGTGCCATATTTTGCGTCATACCGAGTCCCAGGTGCACAAGTCTGGAGATAACAACCGACAGATGTCGTTGACTGGATTTTCAGTAACGCCTTCTTCATTGGGACCGGATTTGCTTACCTTCCAGATCACTTGTGTATAATGGGCTGTCGATTCTGCTTGTCAATTACCTCACCCGACGTTGCCTGGACTATTCACCTTGGAATCGTCCATCGTACAGCTCTGAGGAATCAGCTGATTAATGTACATACACAGTGCTCCACGTACTAGCATTCCCTATCCATTGATTTACTGCGAGCTGTGGGGTCAGTTCAACGGTATTTGAAGCTATGTTCTCCCCTATGACAGCACTACAAATCAGCATTAGAGCTCAAGACTTCATCGGAGCATAACATACGTATGTTCACCCTTACACTGTATCGCATTACTCTTGGCTCCTTTCGCAAGTTCTTCATTCCATTGCAGTGTACCCGCACCATGCTGGGCCCGAGCAGCATTATGAACTCTCAACCACTCGTCCACTTCCTGTTTTGATAATATTCCAACTCCGTGATTTGCAGACTCTGTAACAGGTTGAGTTCCCTGATACTCATAGCTCCCTGCACCGATTTGATCGACTTTGACTTTACTCTGACTCGTTACCGCTTCATTTGCTAGTATTACCCCTGTAGCCGCGGGGTGATAAGTAGAAGTGGAGAATGGCGTGAAGGAAGTACCGTCAAATGTGAGCCATTGACCCGCACTTGAATCAGGATCATTGATGATTTGAACGAGAACTTCGTCTGGCTCATGTTCCGGTGCATCAAAGTAGCCGTCTCGAGGGCCGAGGCGGTCGGCGAGAGAGCGGTGTTTTCGACTTCGTCGATCTACTCGTGCCGAGACGGTGGCGGGGAGAGACAGCAATAGGACAATAGCTGCGGTTCGCATTTTGAGCACTCAATTGGTGACCGGGCTGAGTAAAATAGGGGTAATGTGAGGTAGTCGGCGAAGTAAGGAGTGTTAACGTGTTCTAGAAAAGAGTGTGGTAAGTGTATTGTGGAAATCAGTAGTGGGTGCAAACGAAATTGTTGAATAGAAAGAAACAGTACTCTATCTTTCAATCAATGTAGCGAGTGACCATCGAGCAGGGAAATCACGCGACTGAAAGGTTATCCGCATTCGAAACCAGTTTCAAGATTGCCTTCCTTTCAACCTGAGGTGATTCAAGGCACCCTTTCCTCTTGTGTCGAGAGTGAAAATGTGTCTCATGAATTCAAGAGCAAGGTATGCATGTCCGCACACGTTTTTACTTGTTTTGCGATTGTAGTCGAGCATAGTGTTCTGGTCGTCAGCTTTGCTGTTCGAAAGTCAAGGCCAGCTTACCTTCAGCCTGCTCTAAGCACCTCACATTGGCGCCTAGCTTGTTGATAGTCTCCATGTACTCGTCTTCCTCGACACTATCATGCACGATACCTCCACCTGTTCGTTAGTGAGACCCTTTCTGTGCTGCGGGTCGACGTACCGGCCTGAAGATAGACGACACCATCTTTGCAAGTCATGGTTCTGATGGCGATACAGGTATCCATCTCATCTCGGTCGAAATCGAATCGACCGACGGCACCTGCATAGACTCCTCGCTTCTCCTTTTCCAGGCCAGAAATGAGCTGAATAGCTTTGACTTTCGGTGCTCCCGAGACTGTTCCGGCGGGGAAAATGGATCGGAAAGCGTCAAATCTGATCATCAGTTCAGGAGACTTAATCAGTGAACTGACCTCGACTGGTCATCACGTAGGATACCGCTCACTTGACTGGTGAGGTGAATGACGTGGCTGAACTTCTCCACTCGCATCAAGTCGTCTAGGTTGACGGTCTCTGGCTTGCAGACTCTGTTGACATCGTTCCTGGCGAGGTCAACCAACATGATATGCTCTGCCCGATCCTTGTCGGAGGCTGACAACTCGGCACCTAGTCGAGCGTCCTCTGAATCGTCAGTCATCTCGTAATCGTGCGATTATGTCGGACGCACCCTCGGCAGTCTTCCCTCTCTTAACTGTACCCGCAATGGCGTGATTGTACACCTTCCTCTTCTCCACCTTACACAGCGTCTCGGGACTGGCTCCGACGATCTGAACATCTCCACAATCCAGGTAAAACATATATGGACTCGGGTTCAATCTCCTCAAATGTCGATAAATGTTGAATGGGTGAAGACCTGATTTCCTGGCTAGTCTCTGACTGGGGACAGCCTGAATGATATCTCCTTTGACGATATGTTCCTTCAATTTCGTAACGAATCCTTCATATCCAGCCTTTCCGACGTTACTTTCCGCCTTCTCTCCAAGAGTGATGGGGCCCTGCTCGGGAAAGACGATCTCGGGTGATATGAGCTTCTGTCGTAAAACTTCTATACGGCCGACTGCCTCGTCGTAAAGAGTAGTAATATTCGATGGAGGCGTTCCATCGGGAATGTGGACGTGCGAGACGATTTTGATAGTTTGATAAATATGGTCGAAGATGACGACTGATTGAGCAAGCATGAAGAATGCTTCTGGCAGACCGGGAAGGGGGTTGGCGAGGGGTGTAGCTGGTTTGGTGACTGGTTCGAAATGGTTGATCGAGTCGTAAGTGATGAATCCGACTGCTCCCCCTGGCTATCAGCTCAACCCTGGAAAGAAGTCCTCGGCTTACCTGTGAACGTAGGGACTTGGTGTAATTTGGCATAACGATATGGCTCGAGCTCCTTCTCCAAAGCCTGGAGAGGGTCTCCCTCGACGTCAAAGCCTTCTCCTGTACGTATCGTCTTGACGGGATCTGGTCGTCAGTCCAAATCTAGCGCGAGGGATCTTATATCTCACCAGCTCCAACGAAACTGTATCTCGCCAAGCTCTCTCCTCCGGTGACACTCTCTAATAGGAAACTATGTTCACTGCCATTCGCGACTTTCAAGTAAGCAGCGACAGGAGTCAATAAGTCGGCAGGAATCTCGACAAACACAGGTACAAGATTCGGATTGGCTGGTTGGGGTGTTGATTGAGATTGCGCAGCGGAAGACGAAGTGGAAGGGTAGACGGGGTCGGAAGGTGGCTTGAGAGTGGAGGGAGAGTAGGTGGCCGTGCCGAGGATCGTGATCAGGTCCTGGAGGGTTGGGTATGGTTCTGTCGTCTGTATACATTAGCTTGCATGTCACTGCGAGGGCAAGATGCTTTACAGAGTGATCCATGGTGAAAGGGGTAGGTGTTTAAGTATATCTCTGACTCGACAATTGTCTACTTTCTATCGTCCAAGCGTTGCTTACGTCAGCAAAGCGTCTACGCTTCCTTGTCCCTTGTCTCGTAGTCTTGGCTGTCAATACTATACATATCCTTGTTACTCTATACTCCTATCTCAATCTCGTCATTATCGCTCAGCCTACCTAGTACTCTAGGCGCCTACCGCGGTCGAGACCCACACCCTAGCCGACCTTTTCCCGATCTCGCGTGACATCAGCTACCACTCAGTCTCGCTCCAATGAGTGAACACCGTAATACCTCGCCATACAGTCAGCGCCGCGCTCAGACATACGACACACATGCTGCTGGGAGTTCTGGGGATCCATATGACGGGGTAGAGGTATCCGAGGGAAATCCGAAGCAGACAATGGCGAACCGAGCTCAAAGTCTTCGACATTCTAGTAAGTGTTGTCATGTTCTGAGTGGTCGCGAGGAGAGCCGTTCGGCGAACATGAATAAAGTTTTTTCTCATATCAGTGCTGATGACCAGATCCAACAAATGGTCAGATCATGTCTGAAGAACCTGATCCATCAATGCCTCCTCTCCCATCTTATGACGCTGTAATGCAAGCTACAAATCGCGATTTCACCAATTCCCCTTCTTCCTTTGATGATCAGCGACGACAAAGCCAGGGCCAAATCCCGAGCCAAGGTCATTCACGTACGACATCACTTGAACAAGCACCATATGCACCAGTAGATTACGGACAACCATACTATCAAGCACCACACGAACAACAACGAAACTCACACCCAAATCCGTATCCGCCTCAGAATCAGAACCAACATCGATTGTCAGGTGGAAGCTATCGTCGAGACTCGTCTGATTCGATGAATCCGAATAACCTCGACTTTGGCGCTCTGTCATTCACGCAAATGGATCCACATGGACGCGGGCAGGCTCCCAGCCCGGTCATGCGACACAATACCACTTATCACCCTCAGCAAAATCGAAATCAGCCACAACGCAGGGTCACAAGCGGTTACGCTGGAGGAGCAGTCGATGGATCTGCCAGTGTGTATAGTTTGGATTCGGGGATGGGCGCATATGGTGGAGGAGGAGGAGGCTACGGACAAGGGAATGTACCCCCTTTACCGTATGGTGGTGGGCCACCACCACCAAATCCACAAAGTTTCGCTTCCAACCCGTATTACTCGGCTGCAAGCGACCTTCTTGGTCCCCCACCTGGTCAAAATGGTCCAATGTACGCTTCATCGTCATCTCTCGCCTTGCCCCTGCGTCAAGACTCGACACCATCACTTGCTAGGACCAACACCACCGCCTCGGGCATGTCTTCAATGTCGCAAGTTTCTCTGACTCGCAAACCGACCGAAGTTGTGGGAGCAACATCGACTCGAAGACGAGGTGTCAATGCAGCTGTCGACTTAAACAAACCGCCTTACACAAAACAATACGTCGACGATTACCGTAAACGAATGAAAGACGATCCCGATCCAGAAGCTCAATTCGCCTTCTCGAAATACTTGATTGAAGCTGCCAAGAAGTTGGGAGATGAAATCAGCTCGACCGATCCTAGATTGGGCCGGAAGTATCGAGATCATCTGCTGCAAGAATCGCTTCGAAACATCAAGAAACTTGCAGAGAGTAAACAACCCTATGCCGACGCACAATTCTTCCTGGCCAATCTGTATGGAACGGGACAATTGGGGTTACAAGTCGATCACGAAAAGGCATACTACCTCTACTTGATGGCTAGTAAGCTAAACCATCCAGCAGCAACGTATCGATCGGCCGTGTGCAACGAGATCGGAGCTGGAACCAAGAAAGACCCAAACAGGGCCGTGCTGTTTTATCGAAAAGCCGCTGCGTTGGGAGATACAGCGGCAATGTACAAGCTCGGAATGATCCTTCTTGGTGGTTTACTGCATCAACCTCGTAACTTGCGAGAATCCGGAGTCTGGCTACGTCGCGCCGCTGCTCAAGCCGACGAAGACAATCCACACGCATTGCACGAATTGGCCTTACTACACGAACGACAGAACAACGGCGGTGTCGTCGTCTACGATCCGAATATGGCGCGTGAGCTCTTCTCGCAGGCTGCGCAGCTTGGATATGCGCCTGCGCAGTTCCGCTTGGGAGCCTGTCATGAGTTTGGGAATCTGGGATGCGTCATCGATCCCAGAAGGAGTATTGCTTGGTACACGAAGGCTGCTCAGAAAGGTGACCCAGAAGCGGAGCTTGCTTTGAGTGGATGGTATTTGACTGGAAGTGGTAAGTCGTCAGCATTTGACGCAGAGACTACGCTCATTTGCGCAGAGGGTGTCTTGAAACAATCCGATAATGAGGCTTATCTTTGGGGCCGACGGGCAGCCAACAAGGGTCATGCCAAGGCAGAATACGCCGTTGGGTGTGAGTTGCTTCAGCATTGAGGTTATCAGAAACTGACGTAAAGACTATACGGAACTAGGCATCGGAGTCAAGCAGGACATGGACATGGCCAAGAAGTGGTACATGCGAGCAGCGGGTGAGTTCAGCTACAGTGGGCCCCTGGGTCACCGAGCTGATATCCAGCACAACATCACAAGCGAGCCATGCAACGTCTGACCGAGCTCAATAGCTCGAAGGGCGGTAAAAACAAAGCTCGGCCTACACGAGGTGAGGCTTCGACGGAATGTACAATCATGTAATACTGTATCGAGGAGAGTATACATTTGATCATAATCTATATGCTACATGCAACTTCATGATATCTAATGTCTACGATCTATGACCAATCACCTACGTTGGTCGGCTGATGGGGCTGCATCAAGTTTTCGAACCCAGACGCGACGTCCTGCTTGAGCTGAGTTGTTCAGCTGGTTCATAAAAGATGCTGATAGTACTGACCTTTGAGGAGATGACGTCCTTGTCGGCGAAATAGGCCATCATCAGCTCTTTAGCCATCCAGGGGTCATTAACACTTCCAAGCGTGGTTCCCTATATAGTCAGCTTTATCCGTCTGAAACGACCCCACTTACCTCGTACTCTACAGTAAGGCCCGTTGGCGTTCTGAGCAGAACAAGAGCGTTGCCTTTGGGAACACTCTGAGCAGGGAACAGAGCCTTCAGCTTCTGTAATGACTCCCCAATCCTCACTTCATCCTCCTCGCTTAATTTCTTGGAGGTCCTGGCGATTTTCTGCCTAGCCTGAACGGCCCTCATGAATCCATCTCGGAGGTGAGAGAAGTCGGTGTTTCGGACAGGGACAATCCGAAGGGCACATTTCGCTCCGGTATCTAGGAGATTGTTGATCAAGGTTTCTCCTGTCAATTGTGGAGTATCGACGTCGCTGATTGTAGGTGGTGAGAGAAGCAGATTGGAAGTATAGTTCTAGACGTCGGCTGATGTTCTGGGTCTCGAAGGGGACTTACATTCCACCCTGGCACATGATGAAGGGATTCGATGCTCTCGTCTTCGATGTAGAACCCGGCAGAGTAGACTCGTACGCTGAGGAAGGAGACAGTCCTCACTCCCAAACCCACAAGAGTCAATGGCGTAGTGATCGAGTTCAAAGGTAGAGTAACGGGGTGTAATGTCGATGTATCGGGATCCACTTTTCATCAACTCCTCTCCATTACGCTAGGCTGGTATGATACTCACGCCTGGAACCCTCCTTCTCATTCCTAACTGGCTTCTCGGCGACTTTGAGCTCATCCGCTTTCAAGATGAAGTTCTCCTTGAATTTAGGTAGGTCAAGTGCGATCGCAAGTCCCGTACCAGCCAATACGGTTGCTACAGCGTACACGCCAGTCCGAGGCGCTCGAGCATGAGTTCTAGCCGCGGTTGAGAGCTGTCTCGCTCCTGTTCTCAACGAGCTTCTTATTCTTGATGACATGTTTTATGAAATGACGGTTTGACATCATCGATGAGTCTTGACTTCTGATTATCGATTGCAGGCACGATAATATAATTAACCGAAGCCTCCTCTGTGTGTGTGTGTATGTCTGTCTGTTTCCACGAGCCCGTGCACATGTTTTCTGTGTATACATGCTGCATTCACTATCCTGGCGCAGCATGGACGACATGTATCGCTTACGATCAAGCTCGCGCTGTGGAAGGTTGGCGAGAACAATGACCGGAATACCACGCATCACGGTGATGTCTCGATATTCCTTAAGATCACCGAGACGGACCCGCTTGTCTGACTAGCGGTTTATAATGTTGCCGGAAAAGGGCAAATATCCACGACCATAGAATCTAGAAAACTCCGCATCCCGTCCGATCTGCGCAGATAACCTGGATATCGCCCAGTTAGTAGCAAGGTGGGGGACCACTTGCGAATCCTGTTAGGTGTTGTGGTTCATAACTTTTTGGCTTTTTGGCTCCTGGCCGATCTCTCAACATATGGCACCCTGAAAATCGAATAGTTGCACCTGTAGGACCTGCTTTTATGTTGACGGCTGATCACTTATTTGCATGTTTATGTGACTTCTCCTCAACGTGTGACCTTACAGGTTTTCATATAGCACTCACCCTCAGCATGTTCCGAAAGGTAATTTCACAGGGCCAATCAAAGGCGCGGCCCTCACTTCCCTTGAGCTGTGTCCGCAAGAGAAGGTGATTTCACGGTGGAAGCGACCGAGGTAGGAGCTACTGAGGTGGTAGACGTACGCCTTGATATCAGTGAACCGGGCTGTCTGCTATGTCAGCCGCCTATCACGCGTGGAGCTCATCAGGAGCGTAAGTCAAGATAATACACACGACTTTCTACACTTCACATCATTCTGATCCATATCCCACAAGTTCGGCACGGATGGGTCTGGACTACCATGAGCGTCTGCTCCACAAGGGACATTCACGCTTGTTACATACCGGTGGCTCATGATCTCTGACATTGCCTGAGTGGTTAGAGACGGTGGGGTTGTGGTTGCAGGTTTAGATACTTCTTCTGAACAGGACATTCCGGATACTAGGCGATAGTGGAAGAGTGTGTGAGATTTGGTGTAATGAGAGGAGACGACCGTGATCATGTGTTTGGACAATATCAACATATCAGTATGCACGATGACTGTTCATCGTAAGTCCGATCAAAGGAAGAAGATACCCCACCCTGACGAACGTCGCCATCGGGGTCCGATCAATCCCTTCAATAACTACCAATTCTCCCAGATGAGTGCTTATTGGTGAAAGGTTCGTCAGTATTTATCAACATGAAAGGGTCATCGGTGTGAGGAGCGAGGGCATCCTTTCGGATTGAAACCTCAGTGAATCGTGGCCGCTTGAACCTGAAACCCCGGATTTCTTTGGAGCACTGGATCTCGGTCAGTGACCCTTTCAATGGTAGGCCGGGCACGTTCGCGACATTGACATGACCGTTGATCATCAAATGCAAGCTCCGAGATGATGGCCGATCGCAATCCAGGGAGCGAGATGTGTCCGCAAGAGATCCGTCAAAGAAGATTTATGGTTATACATACGAATAATGGGATTGTCTTCTACATTGCTTGGGCGATAGAGAATCGCGATATGGGCTGGGCGATGAACATTATCGTAATGCCATAATTAAGCGGCATTCGGATCCAAGACCTTGACGAGACCGAAAGCGGCGGCGGCAGCGATTCCACCGACGAACAATGTCGATGTTGCTCCGTAGACGTATCCTCCAACTCCACCGGTCGCTCCGCTTTCCCATCAGCTCTCTTCGCGTTATCTATGAGTTCTTGAGAAGTGGACATACGTGAAATAAGTCTTGAATGCTCCGAAGAGTAACAAGACGACTCCAGTCACTATGCAACTGATGATCAAACCTTGTTCTGCCGAAGTTGCGAATAGGTAAGGTAGCAGTGGGATTAGACCTCCTAGGAAGTATGAGAGACCGATCGTTAATGCTGAAATGTATAGTCGGGATGTTGGGACTTCCTCTAATTGATATTAGCTTTTCTCTCTGCGGCAGATCGATGGATAAACGTACCCATTCCTTCACCAAATTTCAATAGGAAAGCGGTCAATCCCATCTCACCAGCTTCCGTGGCTGGTTTGCCACCTTCTTCTTCCAGCCTAATCCCACCTTCCCTCTTCCAGATTTTCCACCAACTGCCAGAACTCGATGAACGAGAACTAGAGTCTTCCAGCGAATCCTCTTCAACCGTCCTCAAGTCGTTTGCGATTAATCGGGAAAGTCCTTCCTTGACTCCGATAGGACCGAGGATAGAGTGGACTTCACGTTCCATTTCTCCAGAACACGATCGGGCGACTCGAGCATACGTTTGGCGACGTAGGTAGTGGTAGTGGTCCATCTCTGCTTGTGATGCCACTGTTCATCAGCAGTATTTCAGGATGAAGGAAGTACGCAAGACCCACAATAACCACCTAGACCCATCGAGATGGCTCCGGCACAAAGTTCGGCCAGACCACCGGTGACGACCAGCCTTGAGCTTCCTAATCCTGACAATCCAGCGGTGAGAGCGAAAGGTACAGTCAAACCATCCGACAGTCCAACGATACTACTAGTCAGCTCATTTCCTAGCAAAGTCTTCGCGACTTACACGTCTCGAACGACCTCGGGCGAGATAAGGTATCTCTCATCTTCCCCTTTCAAATCCTTACAACACTGGCCCTCCCTCTCATGAACCGAGCACTTCGCATTCAGAGGATCGGTAGGTAGCAGCAACTGATCAAGAGTCTCGGCTCGAGTGGACGGGACCTGCTCGACATTGTTTGATACTTCCCAGACAGGCTTCGAAGTTGATTTGGTTGATTTATGAGGTAACGGGACAGCGTTGGCGACGGGTGCGGAGGTCGAGGAGGAGGATTTGCAGCAGCTGCCGTTACCTGATGAACATGCGCAAGCCATTATTGAATGTCGTGATTGATTCTTTGGTGGAAGGTCGAGGTGATCGAAAGACAAAGGTAGTGCGGGATTGATGACTTAGCAAGAGAGCGATAAGAAATGGCGCCAGAATTTATAATTGAAACCTAATCAGCGGATCACTCCGCGCTTATTTCAAAGGGCCGCGGTTGGCTGACGGCTCAAAGGGAACGGGTATACAGAATTAACACGTCAATCTCGGGCGAGGCACGTTAACTGATAACTGACCGATCGTTCAGACAACGCGAGCGTCGAATTAACATTCAGTGGTGGTAGGCAAAATGAGGATCGCTATAGTAGGATCAGGAGTATCAGGTATCTCAGCTCTATGGGTAAGCTAGGTCGTACCCGGTACCGGGACTGAGCTGATCCAACAGCTGCTGAACGAATATTCGGATCATGAAGTCAATATCTACGAGAAAGACTCTCGATTAGGTGGACACACCAATACCGTCGAGTTCAAGCGTGAGCTGGTTAAGCTTTTCGGCATATTTTAGGCTGACGAACAGGCGATGGCAAGGAGAGCTGCATGGTGGATACGTGAGTCCACATCTCCCCTCAGTCCTACCAAGCTAATGAATTAGGGGATTTGTGAGCTTCTTTGCCCAAGTCGTAAGCGGAGAGCTGATCTCAGATCGTTTGTAACCCACCCACGTATCCGAACTTCCTTCGCTTCCTCGAGCTACTCAAAGTTCCCCTCCTCAAGACTCAGATGACATTCGCGATATCCCGTGATAGGGGATTGTTTGAATGGGCAGGAGAGGGGCTAGGTGGTATATTCTGTCAGATCGGTAATGTGTAAGCTCGTTGTCCTCTACTGCAGACCGAGGGACATAGCTGATCAGTAGTCTGAACCCTAGATTATACAGGATGGTATTCGATGTGCTGCGGTTCAACCTCTTTGCGCTTGATATACTGAAGGAGGAGGGAACGGATGATATGAGTATAGGAGAATACCTAGATCGTGAGGGGTACGGTGATGGGTTCAAGGAGGATTACCTATTGGTGTGTTTCACTGATCTGAACCAATGGAGTTTAGAGCTGATAGTAGCCAATGACGGCAGCTATATGGTCAACGCCAGCCGACCAAGCCGCTCTCGATTTCCCAGCAACAACCTTAATCCGTTTCTTCCATAATCACCATCTACTCCAGATTACCGGTAAACCCAAATGGTTGACTGTCGAAGGCGGATCGTGAGTCCCCCTCGCAGTCGTAGCTGACGGGCAGGAAAAAATACATTGAAGCCGTAACAAAGAAAGTCAACCCTGACACTATACATCTCAATAGTGAGATTGTCGGTGTCTCGACTGTTGATGGAGGTGTGGTGCTGGAAGAGGCGAATGGAGCTAAACATACTTATGATCATGTCGTCATGGCGTGAGTCCGTCTTGATTTGCGCGATGTTGAGCTGACTTGTAGGTCACACTCCGATACGACACTAGCGCTGTTACGGCGCGGTGGAGGTGTTTCTGCTGAAGAGGAGAGTGTACTTGCCCCGTGGGAGTGGAATCACAATGAGGCGTTCCTACATTGGGATGAGCGTGTAAGCTATTTCCGTCAATAGATCCATCGACGCAGCTGACGATACAGCTCATGCCAGTGAGGAGAAGAGCATATTCAGGTAAGGCTTAATGGACACGGGGAGGAACAAGCTGACGGATAGCGTGGAATTATCTGACGTCCACATCAAATCCGTCAGCCGAGCCTGAGACCACTACCTCTGATGTCGATACGATAGCCCTGTATGTCCTGAGGAGTTAGTATCCACATGACCACTAATCTCTAGGACCTACTCGATGAACATTCTCCAACATCTACCCGAGTCACGCCACGGACCAGTCTTAGTGACCCTAAACCCCCCATTCCCACCTGACCCATCAAAGGTAGTCGCTAAATTCAACTACGAACATCCAATGATGACCAATTCATCCGTCGCTACTCAACAACATCTCCCATCAGTTCAGAACAAACGAGGTATATCTTACGTAGGAGCATGGACTAAATACGGTTTCCACGAAGATGGATTCTCTAGTTCATTCAAATTATTGGTCGATTCGCCATTCAATGTCAAACCCCCGTTCCCACTCAAAGAAGCTCAACGGAAATTACCTGGTGCGGGTGTAATCGAGGGCTTCGGTAGAGGCCTGGTGGGCGGTCTAGAGAAAGTAAGGAGAGCAGTGGAGGGAACGGGGATCTGGGTAGTGGTTGGCTGGTTCATGGTTGTTGTCCTCCTGATCGTGGAGAAAGTGTCTATGGCCTTCAGTGTAAAGGATTTAGAACAGGAAGCGAAACGTCTGAGAGGATACTGGGAGCAAGGGAAAGTCAAGCTTGAGTAGTTGTCAATAATACATTAATACATAGTCTGTTGCATTAAGATCAAGTGCCAAGACCACGCGCCACTTCAGCATCTCATGTCATGAATTGACTTTAGAGCGTCATTACCTTTCATTTCTCGTGTTTCACCTATTCTATTCGACAGCCTTGCGGTCGGGAGGGAACAATCGCTGGAAGAACCTAGCATCAGCTGAAGTTATTGAGCTTCGCTAGTGATTCAGGGATGGGAGGCGTCTCTGTTGCTGTAGCGATTGGCGTTGGACTCGTCTCGTCATTTATCCAATCTCTCGGTATGTCCCAGTTCTCTCGCCAGATTACACCATACTCGCCAATTTCAGTCCGACTATCGCATCGACTCACGAAGTCATACAAGTCGCATTCAAGCCCCAGACTGACTCTCAGGCCTGACGATACAACGTAAATCCCACGTCCAGAACGATTCCCTACCCCTTCCCTCCCGACGTAAACCCCTCCGCCGTCCACTCTGGCTCCTTGGTTTCGGAATCTACATAACTTCCAACATATTCAGTACGATATTCCAACTAGACGCACTCCCCATAGTAATCCTCGCTCCATTAGGAGCCGTCTCGTTAATCTATAATGCTTTATTGGCTAGATTAATGTTGGGGGATGTATTTGGGAAAGGAGCTGTAGTGGGTACTGGACTAGTTGCGCTTGGGGCAGTTTTGATTGCTGTTTTTGGAGTTGTGGAGGAAAGGGAACATTCATTGGATGAGTTGTTGAGGTTATTTGGACGGAAGGCTTTTGTGGTATTCTTTGCTGTAGAGGGGTTTGTTATTGTGGTTACTCTTGTTCTGGTGAGTCACTCTGTATCAAAGGATGCCACGACGAGACTGATGATAGGCACATATAACTGCTTGGTCTGTTCAGAGACAACTACGTCAAGGAGGAGCAATCAGATTACCAGAAGATGATAATTATGAAGCAACAGGTCATGGACAAGGGACAGTCACACCGCCCCACTCTGTAGTGGTATCAAATTACGCCTCACCACACGATCCATCTCCTATTCCATTCCGAACTACTCAAGCCTCACGCCCAGACGGTACGGTAACGGGACATACAAAACACGTTCATTTCCACCCTGATCATATCGACCTGCCTTCCCCCAACCTCGCTCTTAACACACCTACACCTGCTCAATCCCATTCACTCACTTTGGCAGGACTAGCATTCGCAGCTGCTTCTGGTGTTTTATCTGGAATGTCGTTGATTTTGGCAAAAGCAGCTGTAGAGTTATTGGTCTTGACTCTTGATTGGTGGAGAACGGGGAATGGGGAAAATCAATTTGTAAGAGCGGAAAGTTGGTTCTTGGTCAGTGGACTTGTGGTTGGGGCTGTGTTACAATTGGTGTACCTCAACTACTCGCTTACATTCGCCTCGCCTGCGTTCATTTGTCCACTGGCTTTCTGTTTCTTCAACCTATCTTCCATCTTCGGTATGCCTTATCCTGCAATTCGTTGATGAGCTCGGGCTGACATATAGATGGACTCGTTTTTTACGATCAATTTGGCCGACTTGCAATCTATCAGATCGTCCTAGTATCCCTTGGCGTCCTTATCCTGCTGGTGGGCGTATGGGTAGTCTCGGCAGTCCAGCCAACAGGACAAGGAGGGGTAGATATTGGAACATGGGTCGAAGAGGAAGAAGAAGGGGATATGGAATTCTCAGAGACTTCTCCCTTATTCCGACATTCAGAGGATCATGGTCATTTCCACGAATCACCCACTGCCTCTTCTCCACCGACTCAATTACCACAACCTCAACCTTCCTCACGGTCATTACCGGGTACTCCAACGTTTCATGCTCCAGGAGTATTTGACGATTCAAATCCCCCATCACCTACTACTTCCATGTCGAATATGAACCGACGAAGGCGTCGGACGAGGTATGGTACTTTAGTTCCTGATTTACCACAGGGTGCTCCGACTGGATTTAGTATTGGTCTAGGAGCTTCATCTCCCGGATTCGTGCTGCGTCCGGCAGGAGGAAGTTTCTCTCATCACAATTCCAATGAAGGAGGGGATGCGATTGGGAGAAGAGGGAGAAGTCGAAGTGAGGATATAAGAGGGATACAAGCTATCATGAGGGGTGATCCCCTCTCGCCGCTAAATCAGGATGGTGTCAATCAGGAGAGCGAAGAGACTGTAGCTGGCAGGGAGCGAGAGAGGAGGGAGAGTTGGTTTGGGCGACTGGTGGGGTCCAGGAAGGGGAGAGTACGGTTAGAAGAAGATGATGGAGGTGAGGGTGGTGATGGCGATTAGAGCGGTTGACAGGAAGGTAATGTCTGTTTGTATGAGTGCATGGCCATGATTGAGATCAGATGGTTATGATTTAGATCACGTAGAGTGCTTGCTTGCATCAATCTGCATTCATCTGTGTATATGTATATGTATTCACATGGCTACGCTACCCTCACTTCCGCTTCAATTTTTTTCCACTGAGACTTGGAACTTGAATCGCATGTGGTTTATTCACCAATAGCAATCCGCCCAACATGATTATATGAGCTATTAACAGGGCTCCGGAGCTTAAAGTGGTTGATGGGAAAGTAGCCCATCCATATTCAATCATTGACCATAATATGACCCTGATCATCAGCTACCGATGACCTTGCTCGCTCATTGGCGGATGACGAAGTGGAAATGTATGAATAATTGGTATAGAGAAGGAAAGAGAGACATACCCTAGGATCACACTATTCCAGGCTCCGCCCATTACTAACAAGAATGGGATTTGATGGAAATACCAAGAATGGAATTGATAATGTAGACTTCTAGCTGCTGTGATCCCGATCAGGTTGGAGGTGAAAAGTAGTAATGGGATATCTATCATCAGTCATAATTCCTTTACCGTGGTTGCGCGATAGAATCGTTTGTAGGTCATGAGAGGTGCCTGGTCTTACAATGTGAAGGAAGCGATGATTGATTGTATGGTGACTTCAACGGATTCTTGAGTCCTCTCCCTAGTGTCTTGAACAGTGATCCCTCAGCCGGAGATGGGAGCCATTTAAATAATGCGAACATGACCAGCAATGTGGCCCGATATATCAGGACATTCAGCAGGTACAGAAAAGAAGGAAGACTAACGTGAAAGAATAATAGATTATTGCTGAATTTCTTGGAGAGGAATACATTCTCCGGAATAAACCTCCAATTGACAGTCCATTCATATAAGAATTGCCTTGAGAAATTGAATGCCGAGGTGAAATACCCTTTACTGAGTTCAGGAGTGGAAATGATGAATGGGTATGCTAATGCCACCTGACCTTTTTAGCTTTATTCGGTGCGTTGGTTTGGTGAGAAGGAAATACCTGGATTAAAGCGATGACTGCTGTTGATTCTAACATTCCGCCTAGACCTCTGATTTGAAACAAGACTACCCAGGCCCCGGGTAGGAAGAGAAGGATATTCATCTTGATTCCTAATGCCAGTCTATCATTAGCTTCCTCCTTCTTCGCGGTTCCCGATGGACATGCAGCAAAGGGGCCAAGATGGAAAAGACAAGACGTACCCATAAAATATCGTCCCAAAAGCCCCCCAAACACCACCCAACATCCAGCATACCACTCCCGCATATAAGAGAACCATAGCAAGTGGATCGTTGAACAATCTCAATAAATATATCGAATGTAATCTCTTGCTGAGCACCAGTGGGATCAATACTGCTTGCGGCAGTCGTCTTGAGGAAGATCGGGAAGCGAGATAGTATATCGTCGAGACTAGTATGAAGGTGATCAAGTATATGGCTAGGAAGAAATACTGGGCGTAACGGATTTGAAGAGCTTCAGAGGTTGGTAAGAATTTTTGGAGGAGGGTGTAAATGTATAGATGTAGAGCTGGGTATCTGATATTAGTTCTTTGTCGTATGTATGATATTAGGGTAAGGCGTACACTAGAGGACCAGTATCACCTTCTAATTTCGTATAATCCCTCTCTCCATCCCTAAATCCACTGACTTGCTGCATATAAGCCGGCCAGTCGATCTTGGTGTCTGAATGTCAGCTCCAATCCAGGAACAAAGCACTCCAAGATCTTACATGGTATTTTGTGGATGATGAGTACACCTAATGCAGCTTCGAAGATCGTCAGAAGGGACACCAGGACCCAGTAATATTTCCTATCAAATAGTAAGGCCTTCCCTAACCCGACAAGGGAGTTAAACGGGGCAGTCGAGCTCGAAGGTCGATTAGTCGGAGGCATTGTGATGTGCGCGGTTCTCCACTCAGCGCTCTGCAGCTTTATATCAATATCTATATGGGCGAGACCAAGATGCGGGCATTAATCCGGGCATGGTCAGCGGTCAAGTAAGGTCAGTCTTAGGTCACACCGTCACTGGGCCCCCACTCTGCCACGTGCAATGATGCATAGACTGACGCGCTTGTTTTGTTTGTTGCTTTAGAGTGACTTACTTTGTTACCTGAGTGTGGCAGCTACTACACCCTGTCACCTTCCCTTCATCACCAAATATCTCGCGACTCTAATCTCATGTTCTCATCTTCTCATTCCATCTCGAATCTGTAGCTATATCTCATCTCATCGCATCGCATTCTATCGCATCCCAACACACCGCTTTGGCTGTTCTTGATTCATCCTCGAATTCTCACTCGACACGGACATTAGACGATACTCGCGCTCGCTCGCGTCGTGACGACATTACAACATTACCTTGTCGCGTGCCAGGTCATTTTCGTACATTCGCGACTCGGCTTGAGTCTCCATATTGTAAAGAATGTCATCTCAATCCATCATGACGGAGATACTAGAACCAAACCGCATACATACACTCCCAGGTATGCCTCGCGACCCTAGTGTGCAGAATCCAGAGAAGCTGACGGCATTTAGTCCAAGTTTCGTACCACCTCCCCTCGACATCACAGATCTTCACTACACTTCTACCATCACCTCAGCAAGTCTATGTCTACCCTGCAGCCCCCTCATCCTCGTCCGCCTCGAGCTCGAAGGAGGCTGAGGAATCATGGGGATCTATATACCTGAAGACAGTCGTTCAGGGTGTCATCATGTCCAGGTACGCCTCACGTCTTACTGATGGGCACAGATTCGCCTCTAATCGGACTTTAACTCATGTCCAGTCCCGAATATTTACCTTTATCAAGTAATCCATCCACCGACTTGTCACTGTACACCTTTGACCCGAGGGAGACTTATTTGAGGAAATCACGCGCGACCATTCATCCACCTCATCTTCGTCGCTCTGCCGCTTCATCGCCTTTACTCGCTAGTCCAGATATCAACAATGGACCTCAACAGACACAGGCAGGAGGGGAAGTGTGGACTGGAAAGGGGCTGGTTAGTAAAGCCCTGGAAGAACCTGGACTGGGAAAGAATTTGATTACTGGACGTCTAGTGCGCCGGAAAGAATTTTCGGTCACTCACGGAAATGTTGATCCGTTGAAGGCATTGATGCAGGCCAATGAAGGAGGGTGTTGGGGTATTGAGGTCTCGTTAGGGTTAAGGAATGGACAAGGACATGTTCAGAGTTTTGGTCTTGGACAACAATCTCAATCTCAATTTGGATCCAGATCTACTTCGCCAATGCCCATGCCTATGCCAACACCTCAAGCTATCGCATCTGGTTCGAGCGCACCGCCAATGTACGCTAGACATTCATACCCAGCCGTCCCCCAGCAATCACGACGACCGACAATCCCAACATCACGCACTACCTCTTATCTACCTCCTTCAAGTGATAGGGTCACATCATCCACACCCGCCAGACCACCCCCTACACGTAAACCAGTGACCAAGAAACGTCCAACACCACCCCCTCGACATCTTTCGACAGTCGATACCAACTCCCGAGCTCCTACCAAGACTGCAGCAGCTGGTCCTGGTCTACCACTTGATATTCCTCGACACGTCTATGATAATCCCGACTTATTAACGAAAGAACAAGCCGAACGATTAATCGCAAGCCCATTCTTTCTGAACAAGTTATCTGAGATGACGGGTCAACCGCTCGTACCCATTGTCAAGAGGGAGAGGGAGGATGATACGCCACAAAGTAGTAAGAAGGCTAGGGCGAAGCAAGAGGAGAAACAAACTTGCTATAATTGTGGTAGAGTCAATAATCATGTTTGGCGACATATGACTCTCGATGATGGTTCCACTACAGTGACCATCTGTAATGGTACGTTATCTCCGTTATCTCCTCTCCGTCTTCGTTATGAGACGGGCTGACGGACAGCATGCGGTCTATACAGGAATCGACACGGCGTCATGCGCCCACCCGCAATGTGGGACCGTGTAGATGAAGAAATCAAACCTCTTCGCCCACCTATGCCTTCGTCCGAATTAGATCTACCCGCCCAAAGGCTCGACTCGGGTTTCAAACGTACTATGTCTTCTGTAGTTGAAAAAGACGCCAAACGACTAGCTTCCAGTTCAGGCAGGAAACCAGTTGCCACACGAGCAATGCCAATGACTTCTCCACCTAGAGGGTCTAGGTCTGTTTCGAAAAGTGCACGACATTCGGCATCTCGAGTACAACAGCAACCAGCGGCTAGTTCACCTGGACCATTCAATCGTGGGAATAGGACGCCTGCTCATCAGCCTTTACAACAGGCTTTCGTGTTTAATCCGGATGATTCGCCCAATACGACATTGAACAAGATTATAGGCGCTAGTATGCCTATGCAATCACTCGATATGCCACTTAGTGATGATGGTCGAGAGAGGGAAGGTCCCCAGATGCCTTGGACCAACAAAACCAACACCAACACCAACACCAACACCAACAGACAAAATCAAAATCACCACAACGTCAATACCCCATACCAGAACAATCATGATAACAGAAACAACAACAACGCTATTGAACGATTCGAAATGTCGGCGGGACCTCATGGCGCTACTTCACTCAAATCACCTTCTCCACCACCTAAATTTCACAGAACTTCTTCCACAGCCTCAAGGAGATTTCAACATCAACATCAACACCAGCCATCAGGCGGTACGGATGAAGATGATGTTCTCTCCCAGCTCTTCAATAGGACGTCATCCATCGGTCCTCTAGGATCTTCTCCTGCGCCATTCGATTTCTCACAATTACCACCTTCATCACCTCCCGCCTCCAACGGTCCATCTTCCGATATCGACCTGGAACTTGGGCATTCGGCGATGCTCCTATCATCACCCGATATCTCCCCCGCATCTTCACATCATACACACAAGAGAATCTCGCCGGAGAAGAAATCGAATCTTAATCAATCGTTTACCCCGGACGACCTGAATCTCAATCACAATATCGAGACGAAGACAGGAGGAGGCGGACAGGAACCACCAAGCTATGATTACGATATAGAGGAATTATGGTCAAAGCTCCAGTCTCAATATGATCAACAACATCAAGGAGGTGGTGGGATGGAGTCGAGTGGTCAAATTGCAGAAGGTCTCTTGGGCCAGATGGCTCAAGGTGGAGAAGAAGATTTTTTGGCTTTATTCAATAGTCTAACTAATGATAATGCCCATTAATCTGAGGCTCAAGGGTTAGGTCGAGGTTAGGAGATGAAGATGAGAGTATGCGGGACCTATACCGAGGGGTTTCCAATACAGTAGTTACGCTTCTTTCACGTTTCACGTCATTTTACGTTCATGTCTTACAATACAATACAATGCATTTTTGGTCATCTTTCAATACAATTCACATGCTACAGTTCGCAAGCTCGCATCAGTCGAACACGCGATGGGTCAGTGGGATGATATATTCTCTAACCTTGGCGATGAGCAGCATAGCATAAATTTGCCTTGGCCGGGAAGCTTGTAGATCCTGAAGATCGCAGGCAAGTATGTCCCCAGATCCGGAGGAGGTAGTTCATTGTAATTCATGTTATGTAGCTTAGAAGCTATCGTCTACTAGCAATCGCCCTACATCCAATCCGTGCGCAGCTTCAAGCCGCATCCTGTTTCCGGCGCCACACATCACTCTGCCAGAGATTAGGCGGGTAACTCGAATTTCTGGCCTCGGAGGACTTTCGTGACGTACTGAGAAGTCAGCTCTAGAATTATATGGACAAAGGGGGCAGGTGCGATAGGAGAGGTCAAGAAGTCGATCAGACGAGAGCGGAGAGAGACATACGATGTAACCGAAGTCTGCGTAGATTGCTGTTTGGACTAGACCTGCGAATACTGCGATAGGGTCGAATGCGCCTTCTGTAAAGTATCTGATTGTCAGCAATAGTAATTGCACTCAGTCGGACAGAAATGGTCAGGGAGGTGTGGGAGTTCCAATTTCAAGCCTCAATTCCACCACGGCAAGAAGATCCCCATATCATTCCCAATCCCAACACCCAGCAACCACTCCAATATCAGAAAGATGACTCACCGGTACATCCAATTAGGAATGTATAATCCCCGATACAACCCCAAAGCAGCAAGGTAGTGAGTCGTGATTGTCTCGGCCTCTCCAGTCCTTTGAAGCATGAATAGTTGAGGTAGGATGGCGACTGATTCAAGCCAGATTGAGAATGCCCATGAAAGTTCACGGAAGTTGTAGCCGTAGTTGAAGATTAAGGTTATCAAGGCGACGGGAGGGAGGAGGTATTCTAGGCGGAATGTATCGAGGGATGAGTCCTGAGTCGGTCTGGGCCTCAGTGGAAGTTTCAGAGAGGGATTGTGGTCAGGAGGTTTGAGAAGAGTTCTGTGAACCAGAAGTGTAGATGTGGATGGATGATAGCAGGTGCGGAGAGGTACTGGTGACCCCTGTCATTTCTTGATTAACGAGAGGGAAGGACTCACCTGAACTGAACTTTCATCAAGAACAGGGTATAAGCCGTACTTCCAATAAAGAACAACTTCATCAAAGAGTTATATAGCGAGACATAATCCGTAAATAAGTCGAGGTAGCGTGTACAGAATACTGTCAAATACAAAGCTTGAGTTTTGAATGAGATTCCCCGACATGAGCGCGAAGTTTGGATTTTATGGAGGAGGATAACGAATGCTGCGAGATGTGATAAATCGCCTAAGAAGCGGAAGATGTTCATTTTGGCGGGATTGATCTGCTCTGGGTATGTATGTCGTGGTCCACTACCTATGGATGAATGTATGTGTAGAGTAGATAGTCACACCCACTTTACAACCTCCGTACTCGTACTCCACGTTAGAAGCGAGACGCGTTATAGCTCGGGGTTAGTCAATGTGGAGGTGTGTGGCAGAATGACAAAGTGGGCCTCCTTGTTTCCGTTACTTAGAGTTACCCTCCACGCAGGCGTCTATACTAGACTACTGTTCATCTATACTGACTATATAGCATTTGGGCATCATGTATGTTCTTCTCTCTCAAACAAGTACCACCATCATGACGCTGACAAGTAGGTCGTCAAGATTGAAGGTCATCTCGCAAGAGATTGACGGGATCTCGCTACATAATCCTATACCGATACAAGCTAGGATTTACGGTCTTCCCTTCTTGAGTGAGCTACATAGGTCTTGTCGCCACTAGAGATCTATCTTATATATAGCCCTATACCCATTACTATACTACACCTACTATCATCGATATGCTGATTGGGTCGTTTCGGAAGAATGGACATTCATCTACTGTGTCCTCCTCTTTGCTGGACATGCCCTTACTTTCCTCACAACAGCATGGAGTACAGGTATCAATCAGAGAGTCGCTTATACTACTGTAAGCTTAACCTCTCTGTAAGATGAACTGACGATAGGCCCGGACCATGAAAGACGCTTCGATCGTTAGGGTCAGGCCTAAGAAGGGAAAAGGAAAAGGAGAGATGATTCCTCTTGAATCCAAGACTGTGAGCTACCTCGCGTCAGCTCGGCCAGACAGATGCTCATATTAGGCACCTGGATCTTCCGAACCAGTCTACCAGTTCATCTACCAGCGAGATACTTATGTCTGGTCCCGTATGTCACCTTTGTAATGACATGGGCTCAGCTGACAAATAGCATTGACCAAGACATTCACATTAGTCCCTTACCCATGTGATGCCAATCCCGCTCTATCAACATTCCAAGCATCTCGAGGTGTCCTCACCGAGTCTCCAGCAAACAAGGATAAAACTGTCGTTACCTCTATGCCGTCCCTCGAAAGCTTGTCCGCGACTTACGGACCTAACGAATGTCATATCCCCATTCCAAGATTTACCGAATTATTCGCCGAACACGCCGTTGCGCCATTCTTTGTGTTCCAGATCTTCTGTGTCGCGCTATGGTGTTTGGATGAATATTGGTATTATTCCTTGTTTACCGCTTTCATGTTGGTGGTCTTTGAATGCACCGTTGTCTTCCAGGTAAGTCACCCTCTGAAGTAATCGAATGGGACTGATGAGTAGCGAGTAAGGACTCTTACCGAATTTAGGACTATGAGTATTACTCCATACCCCGTCCAGGCTTTCCGAGATGGAAAATGGAGTGAAGTCCTGAGTTCCGATCTGGTTCCAGGAGATCTCGTCAGTGTCCGTAAGTCCCTCCTTCTTGCCATCAAGAAATAAGTGTTGATGATAGTTCGAACAAAGCCCGACTCTGGTATCCCATGTGACCTCCTCCTACTCCGTGGAACATGTATCGTAAACGAAGCCATGTTATCCGGAGAATCTACTCCACTACTCAAGGAATCGATCGAACTTCGAGAAGGATCCGATATCTTGGACATGAACGGATCAGACAGGAACAACGTCCTCTTTTCGGGCACAAAGGCATTACAAGTCGAGAAACCTCAAGAGGAAGGCGGTATCCACAGTGAGTCCAAGCTATCATTGGCCGTTGATATAGTACCTGACACCTAGCTCCCGATGAAGGATGTCTTGCCGTAGTACTCAGGACCGGTTTCGGTACGACCCAAGGACAACTCGTTAGGACTATGCTCTTTTCCCAAGATCGAGTCTCGGCAAACAATGTCGAGAGTTTCTTGTTTATTGGTTTCCTACTCATCTTTGCCATTGCCGCGAGTGCCTATGTATGGATCAAAGGTAAGCTGTCGCAAACGACATACGGTCGAAGCTGACAAGTAGGGTTGGAAAGGGGAATGGCAAAGGGTAAACTCCTACTCGACTGTATCCTCATCATCACTTCCGTCGTTCCTCCCGAGCTACCCATGGAGCTATCTTTGGCTGTCAACGCTTCCCTCGTAGCTCTTCAGAAATATGGTAAGCTATTGCCAGCCGAATGGATTTTTCAGCTGATGATAGCTATCTTCTGTACCGAACCTTTCAGGATCCCGTTCGCTGGACGTGTGGATGTTTGTTGTTTCGACAAGACTGGAACGATCACTGGAGAAGATCTTGTGGTTGAGGGTGTTGCCGGTGTCAAGTGAGTTAACCAGTCGTAAGGAAAGTGGTCACAACTGACGAGCAGCTCTTCAAACCCCAAGGAACTAGTCGCAGTGACCAAGACCAAGAAAGAAACCACCCTAGCCCTCGCCGCCGCCCACGCCCTCGTTCTCCTAGAGGATGGAACCATGGTTGGTGACCCAATGGAGAAGACTACCCTCTCGGCCCTCGACTGGAAATTGACCAAGGGAGACAACTTATCGGCAAACTCGAAAGACGCACCTCATAAAATGCAAATCAACATCAAGCGACGATATCAATTCTCTTCAGCCCTCAAGAGGATGTCTACCATCTCGTCGGTCGTTGATGGTAATGGAAGGAAGTTCGTCGTAGCTGTCAAAGGTGCCCCCGAGACGTTGAAGGGAATGTACAACCAAGTACCTGAGTGGTATGATGAGACTTATAGGTGGTATACCAGGCGAGGAAGTCGAGTACTCGCATTGGGATACAAGACTATCAACTTGGACCCTTCGAAGGTCAGCTTTTTTATCCCTGAGTTCGGGACAGAGCTGATAATAGATCAATACTACTTCAAGAGATGAGGTCGAGTGCAAACTTGAATTCGCGGGATTCCTGGTTTTCCACTGCCCTTTGAAGCCTGATGCTGTCGAAACTTTGAAGATGCTTGCCGATTCTTCTCATAGGGTATGTCGCGACACTCGAGTGGAGCTGCGGATGGCTGACGGATAGTGTATCATGATCACCGGTGATAATCCCCTTACTGCCGTTCATGTTGCCAAGGATGTTGAAATTGTCGATCGGGAGGTCATGATTCTTGATCTCAAGGAGGGCACAACCACCGACGGTGATTCTTCTCGAGATACTGCTTATTGATCATGCTGACTTCCAGAACTGGTATGGCGAAATGTTGAAGAGACCAAGTTCATCTCCGTCAACCCATCTGAACCGTTCGACCAGGCCATCTTTAACGAATTCGATATTTGTATCACCGGCGCTGCGCTCAAGCAATATGAAGAACGACCCTCGTGGAAGGTCTTGGTCAAATACACTTGGGTCTACGCCCGTGTCTCGCCATCTCAAAAAGCATTCATCCTCGCTACCCTCCGTGAATCCGGTTATGTCACCCTAATGGCTGGAGATGGAACCAACGACGTCGGAGCCCTTAAGCAGGCCGATATCGGTGTGGCTCTTCTCGACGGTACTCAGGACGACTTGAAGGCTATTGCCGAACACCAAAAGCTCGAACGAATGAAGAAGGTCTATGAGCAACAAGTCAAGATCTCTGCTCGGTTCAATCAACCTCCCCCACCTCCCCCTCCGGCACTCCGTGAAGCCTACCCTGAGCTAGTCAAGACTCACCAGGCTGTCGCTGTATCTCATAAGGCCGCCAAGAAGGATAGTCCTCTTCAGAAATTCGACATGGCGTCCATTACCGAGAAATTGTCCGAGCTTGATGAAGATACCGAAGTTCCCCAAATCAAATTGGGTGATGCTTCTTGTGCTGCTCCATTCACTTCGAAATTGGCGAATGTATCTGCCATCACCAACATCATTCGACAAGGACGATGTACTTTGGTGGCTACTATCCAAATGTACAAGATCTTAGCTCTGAATTGTTTGATCACGGCTTATTCGCTTTCGGTGCAATACCTCGATGGTATCAAATTTGGTGATTACCAAGTCACGATTACTGGAATGATGATGAGTGTTTGTTTCCTATGTATCTCCAGGGCAAAGGTATGTCTCCTTTCCTGGTTCATTGCGGAAACCTGTGCTTATTGTAGCCTGTCGAGAAGCTGTCCAAGGAACGACCTCTCGGAAACATTTTCAATTTCTATGTCCTCCTTTCGGTTCTCCTGCAATTCGCCATCCACATCGTGTTCTTGGTGTACATGACTGGAGAGTCTAAACACCTTGAGGATAGGGGAGAGATTGATTTGGAAAAGAAGTTTGAGCCTACATTATTGAACACTGCTATCTACCTCTTGGGTCTATCTCAGCAGGTCTCGACTTTCGTTCTCAACTTCCAGGTATGTCACTTTGCATTCCGGTTGATGTAACGAGGATAGAGTAGAAGGCTGACAGATAGGGTCGACCATTCCGAGAGGGTATCCGAGAGAATCCACCTCTCTATTACGGTCTCCTAGGTGCTTCTTTGGTCGCATACTCCGGAGCATCCGAATTCATCCCAGAACTAAATTCATGGTTACAACTAGTCAAAATGACCCCTGCCTTCAAGGTCAAACTATCAGTATCAATGATTCTCGACTTTGGACTTTGTTTCGTCGTTGAAAAAGGGTGCAAATTCTTATTTGCGGATCTAGAACCTGCAGAACTAGTCACGAGGGGTAGGGAGCGTAGGGAAAAGAGGAGAGCTATCCAAGAGAAGGAAAAGGCGTTGGTGGCTGGTGAAAAGAAGACGCAGTAGGTGTCTTGTGTTTGGGGTTGGGATTATGGCAATAGATACATGATGAGTTTAGCATATGCATTTGAAACTAGATTTGCTTACTGCTATACTCATACGAGTAGTACGACTAGTGTACGAGTAGTCTACCATTAAATCCGAAGATCTCCTATTCTCTAACCTAGTGATCGATCGGATCCAGGGTGTTTGGCGCAGGCACTAATCGATTTGGCGTTCTTTACGAACCAGTCAGACGGTGAGTAGCAGTCACGGGAGAACGGTTTAAACTGGGTAGTAATTCCTTGGCGACGTACTACGGTAACTAGACAAGCCATTAGTCACTGGTATAGGTACAGGTCCAGTTCCGCCCCAAGAAGTTAGATCCGTAAATAGTATAGTATACTTAGCCGGGATACGTGATTTCTGCCTTATCTACGAGTCAAGTCAAGTCAAGTCTAGTCGAATCAAATATAATCAATTGATACATATAACGCAACCACCACCCACCCACCATACAGTCATTCACTAGGCTCATTAGGCCTTCAGCCTTCACACCACTACCACTACGACTATCGTTATCATCGAGGGCAAGCACAAGCTCGAGAGTATTTGGAAACAGGGGGATATTTACAGCTACACCAATGTCTGAGGTCGATAAACATCTTCATGGCGAAAATGCCCAAGCATCTTCTTCGTCTTCGACACTTTCGCCTATATGCGCTAAGTTTCCGGAATTGAAAGGATTGATGGAGGGAAATAGGGTATGGGCAGAAGGATGTAAGAAGGAAATGCCAGAATTGTTACCCAAGTTGGCAACTGGCCAAGTGAGTCTTTCTCTAAATTACCCTCCTCGACATGCTGGTGCCCGTTCTACTGTCTCGGACAGCATACCGTACCGGGATATAGGCGAGATGAAGTGGATTGAGAGCGAGCTGATGACAGACTCCCAAAATCCTCTGGATTGGATGTGTCGACTCCCGAGTCCCAGAAACATTGATCACTGCCTCGAGGCCAGGAGATATCTTTGTTCATGTACGTCTCCTCCCTTGCCTGGTGTCAGAGAGTTGGGCTAATAGTACAGAGGAACATTGCGAACCAGGTATTTCACTTCTTCACACTAAGGGACATGAGCTGATTAGATTCTAGTTCCAGAAAAATGATCCCAGTGCGAATGCCGTTCTTGAATATGCTTTGGGAGTTGTTGGATGTACGCACGGTATGTCCCCCTCTTGCTTCCCCAGATCTCGCCGGCCCGTCGTTCTGGCTAGCATATCCTTCCTTTCCCTCAAAATTTCCCTCCTCAAACACAATTATCCTCAGGTTCCGGTCTCACGGTCGATGTCCCTGCCCCCCTTAGCCTCTCCCTTTGTTCGCACTCTCCTCTCATAGCGGCCACGATACTCTCTCTATGGCCAGCTAGCTAACATGCAGTGATCGTAGTAGGCCACACAGGATGCGGGGGAGCTATCGCTTCCTACGCTCAACCCAAACCATCCGAATCCGATTCTACACCACCCGATTCTCATCTAATGCAATTCCTAGATCCATTAATCAGGTTCAGGCATACATTACCAGAAGGTAGTGATGTCAATGATTTAATTAGGGAGAATATAAAGGATGGTGTTGGAAATCTCGTTGTTTCTCCCGTAAGTCCCTCCGCCCTCCTTTCGCTGTCCGCGTTCAGAGCGGAATGAGGTCACACGAACACTAGGCTGATGATAGGCTGTTAAAACTGCTTGGGGCGCCGGAAAGGAAATCTGGATTCACGGTTGGGTAAATCTCCCTCGTTGATTGACTGACAACGCGCAATGCTGACGGACAGATGTTCGATATCGAGCATGGTCTACTACATGACCTAGAATGTTCAGTTGGTCCAGACGGCGCAAAGACAGAGTAGAGACCGGGTAGTGTGAACATGAGGGTATACTTAGAATACATTACAAAACATCTCGTTTAGTTGCATATAGATACAAGTTTAGTAGAATGAAAGCATAGACGCTAGCAGTAAATAACAGTCATGCTCTTTGACTAAAAGGACTACCGAAACACAGTTGTCATCCCATAGAATGTCGATTTGACACGCGAGCAAGAAAAGTCATTTCACAAGCCCCTTTTATCCCTGTCCCCAGCTCATATACTGACGACATCAAATCCAGCATCCTACTGATTAGCTCCAACCTGTACACAAAGCAATAGTCAACTCACATCACAAACAATCAACCGATCCCTAGCGAGTATAGTCTTGAAAGGGTGTTCCATAGCTGGATCATCTCTCCCCTCCTGCTGTCCCTCGGGCATAGGGATAGGAATAGTAACACTAGCCTCATAATATGGCATAGTACTCCTTACTGGGTATTCGCCGAATAATTCCGGTCTGAACCCATGATCGATGCTCTTGATGACTTTGTAAGCGTTTCCACCTTGAGCGACATTCATTGAACGGATCAAATCTGACAACTGATGGAGAGGGGTGGCGCCGAATATGCCTGCTGGTTGCTGTGGACCGTTACCGTTCGGAGGAGGAGCCATGTTGATATTCAATGGGAGGTTGTTGATATCATCGAATAATTGATCGAGGCCCGCTATATCTTGAACCAAGGATACAGATGGCTCGGTATCAGGATCAGGGACTCCAGTAGGTTGAGCTGGGGTCGTATCTGATCCAGCGATCGCCGGTCTTCCGAGTGGATGTCTAGTAATCCTACCCTTCTGGTTGACCGTTATCGGATCGTAATTCCTCAAAGTCACATTCATGACCAATGACCGACTTGGTTCGTCCTCGAAATCCATTTCTTCATTCATCAATTGCGATATCCCCACGTATCGCGTGACCAATGCCGTCCGTGTCCCAAACCCAGTGACCCAAGTATTCATAGGTCCAAATTCCCAAGATACATTTCCTTCATTCCAATCTTCATATTCGTATACCGTAGGTCGTTGTGCGTTTTTCAAATCGGCATTAAAAGTTGATCCTGAAACTGTACAGAATGCAATAGACCCGTGATCGTGAGGTGGGCCGTTTGGGTGTGTAAAAGGTCCGAAATCACCTTCGATCGTAATACACAGGATACCTTGCCTGGAATCTGTATCGGTAGTATAGGAAACCGGAGCAGGTTTAGCAGCAACGCTACAGTGATACAACGTGAATGTCTGGCCATCCTCAGCGGGCACTTCGTCGTCCATAGGCGTTGGATTTACCCATTTATGAGTAAAAGCCGGGAATTTGTAAATCGAGTAAAGCCGACAACTGCTAGATGAAATCATGTCGAATCCATTCACTTCAGATGGTCCGTCAATCGAAGGAGCCGTGAATCTCTTGTGACTTTTCGAATAAAGTTCAGGATTGGGTAATCGCCAAGTTTGGATTTCGAGCCTAGTAGCATCCAGCCGGTCCATGGGTGTATATCCATTGGCACCAGTTTCCACTCGTTTCAATACCGCGAGGATAAGGATCTCGGGGGTGAAGAATGTGAAATCATGTGGAATTCCTTCCCTCATTCCACCAGGCCAAGCATAACCGATAGAAAGGCCAAGTTTCCAATCGTATATCAGAGCCGTAGTATCTGATCTATCATGATCATTCTTGGCCCAAATCAAGAGCTTGCCTTCTGGCCCTGCTCTGAGTCGGATAGAAGTGAAGTTTGTCGTGAATGCAAATTCGGCTACTTGTAATTTCGCCCCAGAGTGGGGGATGGGGCTAGCCATTTCGGAAGAGGGGGATAAGGGAGTGAAGGATTCGAGGTGATAGAATGCAACTCTGACCACCTTTGGTTTCGGAGACGAGGTCATTACTTGGTCCGTGGGGCTGGTCATTAGTACGGATACGAGACCAGAGATGCGGTCGGCACCGATGAACCAAATGACAGGACTCACACTATCGTAGCCATGATGATCAAATCCTCATCTGCCCTTACTCCAATATCCGCAATTTCTTCACCCACATCCACAGTCCTCTGACTGTATCCCTCCAAACGATCCTTCCTCTTTGGATTACCCCCCTCCACCTCCTCTTGACTTTCTCCGTTCACATTAAGCTTGGGGTCACGGGGTACCATAACAGTATACCCATCTTCCACTTGTCCACTCTCGATATTCCCTTCTTGTCTATACCTCCCACTCAAACATCTCGTCACGACTGTATAATCCCCAGAACAAAGGACATCGATATAAGGCATAGCACATCTTTGGATTTTCGTATGTCTCACCCTTGAAAGTCGTTCTTCTCGGTCGAGGAGATCATCTAGTTGTCGTTTCTTAGGTTGGCGAGTTAGGTATGTCCGTTGTGATGCTGAGGGGTTGGCTACGGGCGGTAGTTGATGATAATAATTACGAAGAAGGAGTTGGATAGAGGGTGAGGAAGTGATATGTTCTTGGTGGTATTTGGACACCTACAATCAATTAGCTCGGTCGGGTGACATATTAAGTCGGCCAGAACATTCACTTACTTGGGCAACACGGATCATAGTCCTTGGATCACTCAGTAACATGATCCTCTCCAGTAGAGCCGGGTCCATCAACAAAGGTCTCAGAGTCTCCATGCTCCCTTCCACAATAGGGGCGGACTTGGAATCATTCGTGTTCTCCTCATCGTGAAGTCGGATCTGACCATTACGTGGTTGACGAGGCCGGGAACCGATATACCATATCGTCCCTGCTATAATGAGGCCTAGAGCTATATCCAGTCGGAGTCTAGGGAGGATTGGCATGATGAAGGGCAATAGGAGTGAGAAGTACAATGTATGAAAAGTGAAAGAACAAGAATCAACTAAACTCCTTTGATGAATCGTAAAGTATCCGGAACTGGAATTCACTATTCATCCTTCAAACCTCTACAAGAACAAACAAGCATGCATAAAGACCAACCACTAGCAAATCATCGACGCAAGAGTAGTCTTGGGCTTAGCCCTCAAGTCTTCCCTTCTGCATAATTCTCCCGGGATCAAGCCTTTCCTGAACCCCTTTCGATTATCAGCCCCGGCAGCTGCATCTCCCTTGAAAGACCATCGGACCGCGTATTCTGGCGATGGGTTTCGCTGGACTACCTTGAGGATTTCTCGGCCGATTATGGGGGCATATTTGAATCCATGACCTAAGCGTTAGCTACAGACTAGGTTCTGGAAAAGGTGTCTATGAGGATAACGACAGATGTGACTTGACATGACATACCTGAATCACCTGATGCGATGACCAAATTATCGAAATCAGGATGATAATCAATCAACCAGTCACCTACTCGTCAGTCTTTTGAGTGCCCTCTCACCCATGACTCAGTGGAAAGACATACCAGTAACAGTATCACAATACCTACTGATCAGCCAACCTCTTTGAGCAGACCAAAGGTAAACTCACCAACACAACCTAGTCCCCTCGAAATCCTTCTCTGCCAATTCTGGGAATATATCCCTCAACCCCTCTCTTAATTCCTCAACCATCTCTTTGGGGATACAACCATCCTCAGCTCCGGGGGTCAATTTGGTTCGTGGTAAACTGACTCCTTGACCGTCCTTTGATTCGGAAGTGGGGTTGGTGTATCCTGCGCCGTGAATTGCGACTTTGACTATACCCTCTGGATTGGGTGGGAAAACGTAGAATCCGTTATCTATGTTGAAATACTGATATCAGTATACTTCCTGTGGGTGTTATGCAATGTGACGAGCGGACATACGACGGTGGTCTTTGAATACCTAGAGACTTCTTCTGGGGTAAGTTGAATCGTAGCTAGACTTTGGCTCCCTCGTCAGCGGAGTCCTACTTGTTAAAGATGATGCCTTACCCAGTAGCCTCAATTGGTGGAAGGGTGATGTTGACTCCTGACGATGCGCAGAGGTACGGTGTCCTGCCATCAGCACCTCACAACACACAAGGTGTTCAACATACCAAGCTCCAGCGGCAATCTACGAGATTAGCCTTTCGACTCAACCAGAAAAAAATTACGAAAGACGACATACAAGGATAATGTCTCCCTTTACCACCTCCCCACTTTTCAACACAACCCCTTCAATCCTCCTATCCCCCTTCTGTAGCCCAACAACCTCACATCCACCCCTCACCCTCCCACCTTCTTTTTCAACCATCTTTAATCCAACTTTAGTAGCTCTAGCCGCTTCTGCCCAACCTCCTACTGGATTCGCATACCCTTCTCTTCCCTTCAATGGGCCTATGGGGATATCGGTAGGTGCGAGGGCTTTAATGGATTCTGGGGTCGGAGTGAGGGTAGCTGGAATATTATTGGCGATGAGATTCGAGTAGGCTGAAGTAACGAATTTATGACCGTATGTATCTGATGCAGAGGCTAGGCAGGTCACTCCTGATCTATACATCAGCTAACCTGTGTCTTGAGAGCAATGCCATAGCTCAGTTACTCATGATAAGTCCCCTCCCATTCTGGTAGTCGCCAAAGATCAACAGCTTCAATAGCCATCCTAGCAAGAGCGGGATCAGCATAATCTCCAGCTCTGATGATCTTGTTGATATCTATAAGTAAGTCTCGATATCGTGCTGGAGTAATACGAGGAGGGGGCTCACCGGTAGACGCAGCATCAAGAGCTGGTAATTCCTCACATCGATCAAGGATCGTTACTTCATATCCACCCTCCCTGAGCATCCAGAGAGCAGTCGACATCCCGTAGATCCCTTATATTAGCTCCATATACTGCCATAGTGGGCTCTGGTTAAAGTAGCGGCTCACCTGCTCCAACGATCACCACTGATTGCTTGTCTGACATTCTGCTTTTTCTAGATTAGAATTATTTTTGCCTATGACCTGCTCTCAGCCAAGCGATTCCGTTTCAAGGTGGTTAGTCACCCACGAAGATTATAGATCAGGGTAGTCACCTCTCTACTATATTTCCTCGCTGGGTAGAGACAGTCAAGCAGGCAAGTACCAGTATGGATATGGACAACAATGACACATAAATCTCGACTCTTGCATGGACGTTCACTGGGATACATACTCCCCTCTAATACGGCATAGCCGACTCGTGATATAAAGTCAGGTGACTAGTTCGGTTAGGGTTATCTTTCGGACTTTTCCGTCCGGAGTTCGGCCGAATCATGGTTTGTCGTGCTGATTGTCGAGAATGAGGTGCTCAGTTGTACTTCTACAGAGACCTTGACAAGGAGGAAGACGCATCGACGAGCTGTCTCCGAGATTGATTCATATACTCAAATCTACCTGCAAAATCAGTAACTCCAAACCTCACACTGAAAAGTTGGACTCACTAATTCACCTACTACAGCTTCGACGCGTCTCACTTCTTCCCCTTCCTGGCTTTCCTCCTCTTTTCCAAATTCCGCCTTAGCTCTCACATGATTCATGAACTCATTTCTGATCGACAGTTCCCTCGGTACATGATTCCTAAGCGACTTGAAGTCCTGTAACCTCCTGCCTCCTCAGCGAAATCACAACTACGGACAGACGGTCTAGACGAACGAGGAAGAGTAGGAAAGAGAGGACATACGAATCAACAGGCTGTCCTAACCAAACACATCTCTCCCCCTTGATCATCTATCGATTATACTGTGCCATTTCGTAATTCAATAATCTAGGATCCCACCTTAATCGTCCGATCCAAGACGAGGCGAATATGGGATTACACATTTCTGAGGGATTATAATATGGTGATGGGAGAGGGAATGGGAGATTCTAGCTATTAGCTACCCTTACTTCCACCTTACCTTTCGTGGGCTCCTCGAGTTGAGAGAGAAATCGGAGAGAACAGGAATACAGGACCTACCTCCCTTGTGAAAGTTAGATCTGCCAAGATTGATTCTTTGAAGATCTTCCCGTAGAATAATACCTCTTTGGCAGATATCGCAGCTTTTCTAGCTCTATTGTATCTCTCTCTATCGACATCACTCAATCTATCCCTACGTTCCGGCCTACTCCAAAGGAATGGAGCGACGTACAGCTCCTTGTTAACTCGCCTATCTGTCGATATAGATATCACTGCCAATTTGACGCTTTCATTCTTGAATCCCGGCCCAGCACCATGTCGAGGCCCTTGTCGGGGTTGAGTAAGGAGTTTGGCGATATACCATAAGGCCCAATCTAAATTCGCAGTGGTAGAGATCCAAGGTGTCAATTCGTCCGTTTTCGCTTCAAGAGGTACATGGTATCCCAATTGCGGTATAGGAGATCGAGGTACGCGATACCTACCTCCACCCATATTCCCATATCTTTCCGGTGCCGATCGTCGAATAACTTGATTGATATGATCAATAATGACATCCTTCATATATGGTCCCTCAGCCCATCGTCCGCCGAGTGAAGCAGTGGCTTGATGATATTGTTGAATCGTCAGATTCTTGAAAGCGGTATTACGAGCTGTAAATCCGTCTTCTAAGGGACTGTGGGAGGCGGTGTGGACGCGGAGGATTATGGTTCGATGGTGAAGAGCTTCCGTCAGGGATGAGTATGTCCATTGTTGTCCTTGACTCTCGGACATTCCGGACAATCTACCTTTTGAGCGGAACGAGCTAGGGAATTAGCTTGGGTTAGCTAGACTTGTCGTGGATCTCGCCAAGAGGTAATAAGGAGCTGATCTGCTTCAATGAGCGCTCTTGATGAGATATGTTTATTGCCAGAATAAAAAGACAAACAGTGCACGGACCACTCTGTCCGCCTACGACGACGGTCGAGGAGATCGCTCGTGTCCACCACTCACAGTAACGTCGCTCGTCTCCCATCTCCAGTATCTCCAGTATGATCAGTAAGTATGGGCCATATGTCGGACCTCATCACTCGATTGGCGTTAGATTAGGGATGGTCAACCCAACGAACAGATCAGCAATTGACTCATGCTGAACCATCACCGATAACCATGAATCCAATGTCGTGGTCCCTTCGTCGCTCATCATTCATGGTTCATACATGTCATACTCCCTATTCCGCCCTGACCTCCCAAGGCTCAGCCCCACTCATTAACAACTCCAATTTCCCCTCTCTATCCTTCAGATCCCCATACCTCTTCTTACTTTTCCTCCTATTCAAATACCCCCTGTCTAGAGGTACAGCTAACCGTCCCATCTCTCTACTATTTCTATACCAAACCAACCTCTCTTCCGCTGTTCCATCTTCCACTGCCCTCGCTTCCTTTCTCATATCCGCTAGAGCCGCTTTGGTGGATGTATATTCGTACCCTAGGACCGAAGGGGATTCACCGGATTCTAGGCGTGTCCAGTGGTTTTCTAAAATTGGAGTGGGGAGGGTGTATGTGTGAGTACCCTTTGATTTTGATTTAGCGATTAGACCTTGACTCGATAGGATCGGCAGGATTCGGGTTTTCAAGTAACTGCCAATCAGCCCAAGTTCCTCCTTACCGTGTTCTATCTGCGTCTCTGCAAGTTACAAGGAGAAGTAAAGACATACCTAGCAGAGACGAATGGATGTCCCTCGGGAACATGACTTTCCCCAGCAACCAACTTGCCTTTCCCCTTGATCGTTGCCGTATTCGTGTTCGTCGTGGCAGCCGATGGAAGGCCCTCCCTCAGAATCTCCTGAAACGCTCTAGGCCGTTCCGATAAGAGTTGTCGGACTAATTTGAATGCTTGGGGGAGGGTTGAGCCGGACATTGTGGGCGGTGTAGAAGTAGATGGCAGTGGTTATAAGTTGATGGTGGTAGGTGGTAGATAGAATTTCCCGATTTGATTCCGGTCTCGCAACTATTTGGCCTCTATAAGTGTTGAAGTAGAGTATACTTCATACTATACTACCATCACTTACCTACGATGCATCTCCTCGGCCATAATCTTCCAGATCACAAGCTACTCAAGGTGAGTCCAAATTTGCTTTCTAGACATCAGCCACGCCCCGCTCTTTCTCGCTTTCGACCCATCTCTGATCGTTTCTTGTTTCCATCAAGAGCATCCCTCTCTAGCTCTGCTGAGTCACGCCTATTGAGAGCTGACGGTCCAGGTAGCTCTAACCTCCTTCTACGGTTTATCCCACTCTACAACACCTCGACTCCTAGCTCGACTTCAAATTCCCGCTCAATTAAAAGTCCAAGATTTAACAGAATCTCAAATCACTTCTCTATCCGCTTTCCTAAGTAGTCCAGCAACTACTCCATCTCCCGCACCTACCCCTCTAGCCTCCCATACACAGGGGCAGGTGAAAGGGAAAGAGAGGGAGAGGGAGGTAGATCCGCTTGATGGATTGAGGATTGAGACGGATTTAAAGAGGGATACGCAGGGTGATATTGCTCATTTGAGGCAGGTTGGGGCTTATCGTGGACGGCGGTGAGTCTTCATTTTGAGGCCTTGATCTTGATCACCTCCTTCTCATCGCATATGTGTCGATTGCACGAGGGGATCATGTCCCTCTTCTGGCTACTTGGAAGGTCACGAAGAGACTGGCAGATCGCAAATCGCATGGAGGAATCATCGACCGAGACCTATGAACCTTGACCCCTCCCCAACCCTGTCCACATGCTATCCTTTATAACGCCATATACACTTCGAACAGAACGAAAGCTAATACCAGCCACGCCCTAGGTCTCCCAGTCCGAGGCCAAAAGACTCGAAACAACGCCCAAACAGCAAAGAAATTAAATAGAGTCGAGCGACGTCGTTTCGGGACTTTCTCTGGTTCTTTATCATCAACAACATCTTCTCTGTCCCCGTCTTTCTCTACACGGTGAGTTTGAAGAGATTAGGGAATATCGTAAGTACTAGCTAATGGTAGTTCTTCACCTCTGATTTCTTCGGCATTTTCTCAGGCTTTGGCTGCTTTTAGACGCTAAGCTAGTTCCACATGTATATGCTATAACCTGTTCTCAAGTACGAATGCACTCGCCTGCTCATAGCGAGGTAACGGGTTACGAGATGCACGCATCCGGTCAGCGATGCCTGACCCCTTGAAGGATCTCGCAATGAAACAATCATGATGGGTTGCAGCACGGGATCGGACATCGTCCATCTGGCGCTGGTACTAATGCTAATATCACGGACAATTATGATGATGAGAAGTAATACATTGATAGACTAGACGTTCCGTATCAGAGGAATCTACGCAGAGAACCCGCCCTGTGAGACTCATCACTCCCCTGCCCAACTCCCGTCTCCTGCTCCGCTCCGCTCCCCTGCACCCACTCGCAGCTCACTCCTCACACACCATAGGAGGCTCGCCACGCTCGCCACCCCCCGACTTATTTGCTAGCCTTACTAGCAATGAATACACCCAAGATGACCACGCCCAAGAACCCAATAGCAGCCGGCAAAACCATCTCCTTTGGCAGCACCCCGCCCACCAACTCCGGAACTCCAGGTGTACCGGGGGAAGGTCCGTGAGAATGGACTTTAGAACTTCCGTATGTCGGTTCAGTAGCAGGATCGGCTTTAGCCAATTCCATCTTTTCCTCTTCCTTCTCAACATCCTTGATCTCATGTTCGATAACTTTTAGTTTCTCAACAGCTTGATCTCCTCCTGTATCCCTTGCTGCTTCTTCCCATACTTTCCCTCCGTCTACTAGAAGGACGACTCGATCGGATTTCTGACCACGAGCAATTCGAACTGCGTCCGCCACATCTCCATCGGCAGTCATTGTGACTAAATCCCCTTCGTCGTCTGTGTAGCTCAATGAGAAAGTGGCTGGGTCGGGAATATGGACGGTAGTTCCCTCGGGTACGTTGTCGTTGGAGAAGAAAGGGTCGTTTACGAGTTTACCATGAACGATATCCCTAAGTAGCTCATAGCTGTCGTATCGAGCTTGGAATCGGTGAGTTCGTCCCGAAGGAGTTCGGAACTTGAAGACATACGTCCCATCATCGACGGGAAGAGGAGCAGGAGCAACGGACGATGCGCCCCTCTTTCCGATATCAGAAGCTTCCTCATCGACAGCCGAGGCAGAGTCATTGGGCATAACCTCTGAGATTGGGGAAGTGACGGATGAAAGACCTCGGTGGTGAAGTGGACGAGATGGTGTATCCGGTCGATCACTCTGCGAAACCACCGATGCAGTGTCGTCATCCGCAGCGACAGTGTTGAGGGTATCGAAGAATTTGCCCCACATGGGTCCAGAATCGGAAGTCTGTTCCTCGCTCATCGAGTCGATCTGGGATCAGCGTTACCCTTTCAAGTGCCGAGAATTACTCACCTGTTCAAGGGTAGCATAGGTGAGTTTGAGTACATCAACGATACCAACCAATCGACCATCATTCTCGACAACGGGTAAATTGAGGTAATGACCATCTACACATCAGCACCACACGACACGCAATGGCTCACTGTGCATCTTCTTGAGAGCATCCTGGACAGTGGTGGTAGGAGCAGCAGTATCGGGATGAGGAGTCATGACCCTAACAACACTGCATCTCTGAGCATCAAGCCCAGCAGCAATGACCCTCAAGACAACATCTTTGGAAGTGAAAATACCCGCAATTCGGGGAATACCATTTCCAGCACCTGCCGAACCGCTAATCTGAGACGAGGTAGTGTTGGTCTCCATGACACAAACGGCGGTAGTTCGTCGTTCCTTCATTAATCGAGCGGCATCTCGGACACTGGTTCGAGGAGTAACGGTAGGAGGAGCGATATGGAGATCCATGACGGAAGTTAAATCGGGTTGAGCCATTTTCTCCTTGAGCGCATCGACGTAAGCGAGCATAGCAGCTGCTTGGGGGTTTGAGGCGAGTCCAGGGCCAAGTTCGGATTGAACACCAGCCAATGCTGCGGAGAGCTGGGAAGTGGCGGTCGAGCCTCGTTCGACTTTGGCAAGGGCTTCGTGGAAGACTTTGGTGATGTCGAGTAGACCGACAACGTCTCCATCGTCGTTACACACGGGCTGCAGTCAGTGCTAGCCAGAAAAGCATTTATACAAGACTCACTAGATGTCGGAAATGTCGGCTGACCATGAGCTGGAGAGCCTCGGTGGCACTGGTAGAGTCTCTCGTGACCATTGGGTTCTTGGTCATGATCTGAGCGACGGTGGTAACCCTAGGGTCTAGGGATTCGGCAGCGACCTAGGATGTCAGGTCCTACATTCAAGTAATCAGGAGAAAGACACTCACCCTGAAAGCAAGATCCTTTGCGGTAAAGATTCCGCTCAATCCCTCTTCCTCGTCAACGACCAAGACACAATCAGTCCTCTTGGCGGCACAAAGCTGACTAGCGTCGGCAACAGTCATACTCTCTGGAACAGTTAAAGCAGGACTAGGTCTCAATCCGGCGACAGTTCCTTTCTGAGCCTTCTTCCCTTTCTTGGCACCTTGCTGTGCTGATTGTGATTGAGATTGAGATTGTCCATTGGCTGGACCTCGCTTTCTTGATAATTCATTTTCAATCTTCTTGCGCAGAGACTGTAGTTTGCCAGTAAATGATTTAGAACGGGTCGGTTCAGGTGTAGGGACGGTAGGTCGAGTAAGGCCAGAATGATATCGTGGTCGTGTTTCAGTTTCGGTATCAGGTTCAGCATCATTAATGGTGTTGAGTGATGGGTCGGTAGATGTAGATCGTGGTGGAGGGGGTGGACCGGGGAATTGAACAGAGCGACGAGATTCGGATCGTTTTACGGTAGGAGGTGGAGGAGGGGGCATTGATGTATTCAGTATCGAGTTGGGATTTGGGTTTGGGTTTGGTGATATTGATCGAAGGGATGCAGGTGGTGTGGGGAGCGGGGCGGGATTCGAAGTAGGCATGGTAGATGTGTTGACATCGAGTAGTGGTGTTGTATTGGTCGATGAGGGTGGAGTAGGTAATGGAGCATGTGTAGAGGTAGGTAAAGCAGGAGAAATTGTCTGAGCGTTGGACATAATTACAGAGAGGGGGAGTAGGCGTGAGCGGAATCGCTAGGTGTATGGAATGTGTTGGTGTTGGAGAGGTAGAGGAACATGAGATCCACCGGCACACGGCACGGATCGGATACGAATACGGGTTCGGCATACGGATGTCTCATGTCTGACTCGGATAGGTGAAGGGAAGCAATGGAACGGTCGGATGGATTGATATAAGAATTAAACTCACCTCATCCCTCTTGCTCTGCTTCTTTCTAGTATCCATAGCAGGACTCATACTCTGACCCGGAGAATCAGGTCTATTGGTGGAATTGTTATAAGAAGAGGAAGAATGTTGTAATCCCCCGTTGGGTAGTGGTAGTCTAGACATGCTGTGCCAGTGTTATTGTTATTGTATGTTGTATGTATGTATTGGATGGATTAGCTAGTGACTTGTTGACTTCTTTCAGAACAACGCGTCAGGGCTCGCGTATAAAGGATAGACGATTAGGCGCACCGTAGTCGCGTGGGTTTACTTGGCTTTGACAGGCGCGCAGACCCTCCACTTTACTTTGTCTGTGCTTTGGTTCAAGTACTCTACCGTATATCTTGGGAATAATGAGTCTGGTAAGTACACCTTGATACCGTGTAGTCGCCAGTCTGACATTCAGCTACCGCCAGAAGAAGAAGGAGATGGAATCGAGGTCGCATGGGGTGAGCCCATTACTGTTTATCACAAGTAGAAGCTAATGATCAGAGGACCAGCACCGAATCAATACATTCTCAAAACTAAATACCAGATTACAAGATATTAAAGATCAATTACGGACAAAGACTGTGAGTCATACACCGTCTCGATCAGCTTGAAACGAACAGAGGACTGACAAACAGGAGGAGAAAGAGTACTACGATGATCTATCAACAGAACTTGAACTTGCAGATGAAGATGAACCAGTACTATACAAATTAGGCGAAGCTTTCTTCCATCTACCGCTGAAGGATGCTAGGAGACAATTGAAAGGTGATTTAAAGAGGTACGAGGAGGAAGTTGGTGAATTGAGAGGGAAAGAGGGGGAATGTGAGAGGGGAATGAAGGAGTTGAAGGTTCAATTGTGAGTTGTCGTCTCCGCCAAGGGCTGGATGATCTGAAACTTCATCTCCGAGAGATGATATGAGAAAGTCAGAGCTGACTAGAAGATATGCGAAATTCGGAAAACAGATCAACCTTGAAGTATAAAATTCTTCAGGCTGCATTGAGGTTGGATATAATGAAGAGACGATACAACATGCATATTTAGCTTACTAAAGCGAGGTGTCATGCAATATCACAACAGAGCCACTCCACAGCTACTCATCGCCCCCTTCTGATGGTCCATCCGATTTCACTGTCCCATGCTTCTTCTTTGCCTTTTTCGCTTTATTCGATTTCCTCCTTCTCTCTTTCTCCCACCTAATCTCGTCACGCGAGAATTGCTTAGATAATACTCGCTCCTTATCTTTCCTGCTCTGCCCAACGATCCCCGCTTCAGTTCCTGAATGAACAGGACCAGAACCAACTCCTCCAGTCGCGCTCTGCGGCCCTGTCATGTCCGTGTCAGACCCAGCTCTAGCCCTAAGCAGATCCAATCTCTCCCCAAGGATCTTCCTTGCAATCTTCCGATTCTCCTCCCTACTCCTAGTTGGCTGACTCTGTATTCGGATACCCGTCGGGATATGAATTAGAGAAACTGAAGAATTGGTTTTATTGATAGCTTGACCACCTGGTCCTCTACCTTTGACGAATTTCTCGATAAGATCCGATTCGGGGATTGTAGTATCTCGAGAATGGGATAGGAGGCGATTGAGTTTCTTAATTGATGTAGGAAGGGTTGGGCGGGATGGCGGGTTTGGGCGTGAGGCGGGAAAGGGTGTTGTGTCATCTGGCCCGAGCGAGTGTGGGTCGATCTGGTCGATAGTGACGCCTTCGTGTGAATTGTCCACATTCATCGATGTCTCCTCGGTCATGTTTGACGATCCTTCATGGTGGGTCTCAGCGTCTTGAGTTGGCCCGTTGCCCTCGCCTAGCTCGAGCGGATCAAATAGACCACCAGCCTCATCCCGAACACGAGTAGAGAACGGCTGTAGTGGTCGAAATGGGGTCGTCCAATGACTACATCCAACCCATGCTCGTTTGACGACTTGATGTCGAGTTCCCAACCCGAGGCCTTTAGCTTTACCCAAACATCCTATCGTTCCCCTCAGCATGCTATACACACTCTGAAATAGCCTAATAGTATCAGATAGCAGTCTAGTCAAGGTGGACACCTCCACCGCCACATTGACCTTGTATCGGCATTAAACATCCCATCCGTCGCGAGATTTCACTTTTGTTGTCTATTACACCATATACCCTATACTCTACCTCACACCGTCTATCGTATCACAATGGCAGACCCATCAGCATTCTACGAACCAGAAGAGGAGGAACTGTTGTCTTCTTTATCTGTACCCAATTATAATGGTGCAGGTGGATATGAAGGAGATCAGGAATATCAAGCGCATTTACAGGAATTGGAATCTCATGCGTTTGCTCAGCAGGGACAAGATCAGGAAGCTGCTTTGGAAGGAGTACCCAAGGATGTCAAGAGGGTACGTGCGAATGTTGCACCTTTGCCTCATGGCGCCACTACGCGACTTTGCTCTGTATTGAGTGAGACTGATGTCAGTTCCTTGTTCTATTCCATCAGGCGATTTTGGAAAATGATTTACCGGCAATCACCAACATGTACGAATCTGGATGGCAGAAACTTACTCAGGTAAGTCATATCGCCCGCGCGAAAGCACAGTCAGGATATCAGAGAGCTCACATCAAGCTACACTACCAATCAAGTGAATGGCCTGATCCAGAGCTCGTCTCTGTCTTGGTCCAGAATGGTGAGTACACCCCGCTCTAATGAGATGAGATCAGGACGTCGCTTATAGGTAGATCAAGTGTTTTTGACTCTTTATCGAGAAGTAAGCTCAGATGGAAATGTGCTGTGATGGAGCTAATCCTAGCTTTACTTCAGGCATGTATATGCTAAACTCCAACCAACAATCGATGATCGATTCCAATCCTACGAAAATATCTGTGAACTATTCAACTACCTACTCAGTATGTTTATGTCCCCTCCCCCTTCCCCCAAATATCCAAAAACTAACGGGCAGACTCGGAAGAACCAGTCCCACTAGATCTCCCAATTCAATGGTTATGGGATATGCTAGATGAATTCGTCTATCAATTCCAATCTTTCGCTCAATGGCGTGCGAATGCATCCAACAAATCGGAGGAGGAATTGGATCTCTTGACGGAAGCTCAACAAGTTTGGAGTTGTTATTCGGTTCTCAACGTTTTGTACTCGTTGGTACAGAAGAGTGAAATTAACGCTCAATTGAAAGCTGAGAAGGAGGGAAAATCGGCAGAGGAAGTTGCGTGAGTGTTCCACCTCGATGTCGTCTCCCACTCTATGTTGGAGGCTCATCTGAATATGGCGCTGATGGCAGCGAAATCGCAGGTGCATTCGGTTCTAAACCATTGTACAGGAACTTGGGATACTTCTCTACAATCTGTCTATTGAGGGTACACGTCCTACTAGGTGACCCAACTTGTAAGTCAACACCCTTCTCTGAAGACAAGATACACGCTGACAAGTAGTGGCACTACAAACCATGGAGAATGTTGAACTAGGTGGTGGAGCTTTGATCACACGTATCACCGCTTGTCACGTAAGTGATCTGATCACATGGCGCTTGGAAGGAATTTGGAAAGAAACTGATAAATTAGGTCACGACGTATTACCATGTTGGATGTGCTTATATGGCATTGGGACGATGGCCTGATGCTATCAAGACTTTTGTCTCGGTCTTGATCTTCTTTGTCAGGATGAAGCCTTATCATACTAGGAGTTATCAATATGGTTCCGTAAGTACTCCTTGCTCTATCAGGACATATATAGATATATGTGGCACTCGAGAAAGAAGAGATGAGCTAATTGTCAGATCACAAAACAGTGCGAGAGAATGTACGCTCTCTTGGCCATTTGCACTACCCTCTCCCCCGGCCCTACCGACGAATCGATAATGTCTATCGTCAAGGAACATTATTCCGATCAACTCCAAACCCTTCAACGAGGCGGACCAGAATCATTGGAAATCTACAAAGATCTATTCCTATCTTCATGCCCTAAATACCTATCAGTAAACCCACCACCATACGAAGACTCCACACTTTTAGAGGCATATATCGCAAACCCACCAAAAGATTCTACTCTACGACACCTCGAATTATTCTTGTCGGACGTAGAGGCCGTGAGGAGTATTGGAGGAGTTAGGAATTTATTGAAGTTGTATACTTCTATTGATGCTTCCAAATTGGCTGCTTTCAACTCTTCTTCTTCCTCTTCATCCTCTTCGTCCACTTCTACTTCTACTGGCGAGAAGAAGGAGAAGGAGGGAGAGCAAGGAGAGAAGGAGATTCTTGAACAGTTGATGGTACTTAAGGGAGCTAGTAGGACGTACTCGCACCAGACTGGAGAGGGATCAAGGACATTATTGGATGGTGATCGATTAGTGACCAACAACCTCGACTTTACCATTGATGCCGTGAGTCTTTTTCTTTCTTCTTCTCCTTACACTTCTGCTTCAATCATAGTCCCCATCTCCCTCCCCTGCCCTTCCCCTCACTACCCTCCGGAACATTATTCATCGCTCATGTCTACCCCGCGCCCGCGCTAACCTGTAGTCAATGGTGCACGTCGAAGAAACGACTTCTCACAGACGATACGCAGGTTATTTCATTCGAAATGCCGAACACGCCCAAAGAGTATTCAACACCATCAAATCATCTCCACTACCATCTCAACGAAAATCAGTTTCTGCCACCGGCGCTGCTGGCGCTGCTGGCCAACAGGACAAGACATCAGGAGGAGACAAAAAGAATGTTTGGCAACCTAAAAAGAGGGTTCAAATTGCTGCTTAGGTAGTTAGGCCCTTTGAGCGATTGAGGCTAGTGGGGACTGCGATTGGGTAATTGCATAGTTGGATTAGATGCATCTGTATCTGTATTTTGCTGCATTCCTCATTTCCTCCTTGCGTGCAAGTATCGGCAGTCTGGATCTGGAGCTGAGTGCAAGCTCCGGCACTGACTGATGCGGAAGGCTAATCTCGTGGGGTTCGCACATGTATCAGAGCTGTATCTAAACTCAAGCAAGCTGAAATACTCAGAATGCCGACTCAGCGGATACCGATCAACACACTCCTACGAGAACGGGAAGATTAGAGAAGGTGGAATGCAATGTAATTTTTCATGATTTTTTACGCAACCACAACCCGATGATCCAAGTAGATTGATATAAATCAAACTTGTTCTATCCCGACCACTGACCCTCCCCCTCTAGCTGTCACTTTGCCCCACTGCCAATATGATCTAGTGGTGGTGGTCGGCAGCGTGTGGGTCACCTTGGAAGTTGAGTTTGTAAACTGTATCGTTAGTTCTTATTCATCCTTCCATATGAGAGAGAAGAAGGGAGGGTGTCGAGGGAAGTCAAGATTCCAGACCGAAGCTGGCGAGGAAAGAGAAAGTAGAAAGGGACGAGATGAGACATGTGCCAGAAGATAAACTCACCACAACCACATTCAGGACACCTATGGTTCTTGATTTTATCATTGACAAGCATCCAGATTGTATCGTGAGAATCGGCTGGGAAACCTGTACATCCAACGTGACGTTCAGGGAACTATATTATCAGCTACATCGGACGAGACGGTCGAGTGAGGTTGAGCGAAACGACCGTGTGGAGAAGGGGCTATCAAGTCGAGCGAAGTGAAGTGTGGATAGTGGAGAGCAGGGTCTCAGTGGGCAAGCACCGATATGGGGGCCATAAGAGAGTCGCACTGAACGCGAAGGTAGCTGTCCAGACTCGAATTTGTGCGCGCCCCTACCCTACTTCGTCGTGCTTCAAATTCCTCGAGACTCACCAAAGAGTAGATAGGGATGGGATCCTGTGGAGTTCCAATCCTAGTCATTTCCAATGGCTTCATGTCGAAAACATCAACTCCTTCAAGTTTACCAAGTAATTCGAATCGTTCTAGACCGGTTGCTTGTTGTTCACTGAACATCAGTGTCTTGTCTCCTCTTGCTTTGCCTCTTCCCGTGATCCTTTCCATCCCATCTCCACCTAAGCCCATCCATTCACTTCGATTCGACTCGCTACTCAGACCCAAACTGAAACTTACTCGGTAGGAACTTCACCACTCTTTGCTCCTTCTCCAAACAATTGAGGTGGTCCACCTCCAGCTTTCCTAATAGCAGAGAAACCGAAAGCTCGAGCTTGAACAGGGGCATTGGCGGAAGGGAATGATGATCGTAGAGGAGCAGTTGCTCGAGTGAATGAACGTAGGATTGAAGCCATTGTATATAGGTGTATGTATATATGTGGTATTACTATACAGCTACTGGTTGATTAACTCAAGGGGACGGAAGGAAATGCTAAAGGGGGAGGTATATCAAGCGGGAATTTCCGAATATTGGGCGTTTGTGGCACCTCCCTCCTTCATTCCGGACTATCTCTTTGGGCAAGGTACAGTAATCTGGCAACCACACAAACCAAGGTAGCATATGCGTGTACGAAGGGGTAGGGGAAGTTTGGGGATAGGCGAAGACTTCTGACTCCACTACGTACTATCACTACCACTCACAAGGATACCCTCAAGTCACACAGATACTCACGTTGTCTTGACTACTGTAGTGCCCATACCCTATGTCTCACTTGAGCGAGCTTCCAAATGATTATATAACGACCATACGACCCTCGAAGCATATATGACTACCGTCGACTATTTGATATCGCCCCATCACTTGAGCCTACGAATTGAAGTCTGGGTCGCAAGAACAGAATGCCAAGAAGACCACCACCCTCGCATCTACACGTCCTTCCATCAAGTATCCCTGCTCCTCGTGAGTTCAATTGAAATCTCAAATACCCACCCGCTACTGCTTACTGATGTAAGCACGGGGTACACCTAAATATCATATCCCTTCAATCCCACCTCCTATCCCACTAGTTGTCTCTGTATCACATACTATTATCCGACTTCAAACCAAATCGTCATGGACAAACGCCAACCGGGTGGAGATTGATAGACCGGACCAGCGTCAGACTCAGAGCAGGACGGTCCCGCCTTGGGTATCTTCCCGACCCACCATCAAGAACGCTGAAGAAATGAGGGAGGGAGTTGAGCGGGTCATTAGAGCTCCGCGAGCTGTTAGATTAGTCAGCTGATGGATCACATCTATATCTGCATCCAGCTTGTTCTTGGTCATTGACTGAGACTGAACAAGGGAGGGATAGAGGGGTAGAGGATAGGATGTTAAAGATAGTATGCATAGTCATCTCGACAATTGGCGGTTTTGCTATTCCATTTCTCTGCAATCTCGATACCACGGCCTGGAATCTGCCCTAGTCCTCAAGCTCAATAACGACATCGTGTTCCTCCTCATCATCTCCTGGGATCTTGTCAAGCTACTCAATCAGCTCAGACCAGATATTATGAAGGATGGTAAACGGTGGAACATACCTTATCGAGTTCATCTAGTGATTCTCCAATAATCCTAATTGCTTTCCTAACGTCTTCCTCGCTAATCACTAAAGGTGGTGCGAATCGAATACTGCACGTCAGCTCCATTAACCCCCATACAACATCACACCGCTAGGAACTTACATGTTGACGTGAGTTGGTTTAGCCAAAAGTCTATAAATCAGCCCAGCCCAACCTCACACCACTTCCTCAGAAAATGGACATACCCCTTAGACTTCATCAATAGACAAAGCTGCCAAGCAGTCCTCTTCTTCGTACTAACACTCTCATCAATGACCACACCATTGAACAATCCCCTTCCACGGATAATCTTGATAAATGGTGAATTTAGGTCTTTGAGGCCTTGTCGGAAGATTTCTCCAAGTCGTTGAGAGCGGTTTGCGAGGTCTTCACGTTCCAGAACTTCTAGAGCTGTTATAGCGACTGCACATCCGAGAGGGTTTCTGCACGGTCAGCGCTTCACCCTGCGTGCCGTGTAGATGGGAATGAGGGGGAAAAGAGAGAAGAGGGGAGAGGAAAGAACATACCCTCCGTACGTCGATCCATGCTCTCCTGGCTTGATACAAAGCATAATCTCCTTGCTAGCCATGACACATGATACGGGGTAAACTTTAATCAGCGCTGAATCCCTTGCAATCCAAAAAATAGGCTCACCACCACCAGAAAGGGCCTTTCCGAGAATAACCATATCAGGTTTGATGTTGTCCCATTCGTAGCATAGCCTGGATATCAGCTTCGCTCGGGCACAAGTGGCAGAGATGGACAAGTACAGAGTGAAGGACAGAGGGGCGGAGAACCGACTTACATCTTTCCAGTCCTACATAGTCCAGTTTGGATCTCATCACAGATCAACAAGACGTTGTGTTTCTTACAGATCTCAGCGACCTTGGCGAGGTATCCATCGTCAGGTACGTAGATACTGTTCATCAGTGACGGTTTCGTATATGACGTGCGATCCCTCGCATGCTCGCCTCGCGCCGCTCGCAGCTCAAGATACACAAATGACTTACCCGGCCTCTCCCTGAATAGGTTCCACCAAGAAAGCAGCGACCTCTTCTCCATGTTTCTCCAATACCCTCTCTAAATCCTCAGGAGAGTTATACCTAATCTTTAATTCTCCCCACTGAGGTCCAACTCCATCCAAGAAAGGTCCAAAACCAATCCTACTCTCGGGATCAGTACTCATACTGATAATTCCGATCGTCCTTCCATGGAAATTTCCCTCTACGCTGAGTACTTTGGCTTTACCCTCTGGAATATTCTTTTTCATGTATCCCCATTTCCTAGCTAATTTGATGGCGGTCTCGACTGCTTCGGCACCTGTGTTCATGGGTAGGACCATGTCGAATCCGAACATTTCGGTAATCTTCTTTGCGAATGGACCTAGGCCTGAGGAGTAGAATGCTCGGGATGATAAGGTGAGTTTGGACGCTTGAGTTACGAGAGTGTTTACTGCCCGTCAGTGTACTTTTATCACGGAGCGAAGATATCACGTACCGATATCCGGGTGACAATGACCCTGGTTGACAGCCGAGTAGGCAGCTAGGAAATCAAGGTACTCATTTCCCTCTGGGTCCCAAACATGTGCGCCCTCTCCTCGCTCAAAACAGCTGCGGGTCAGTCACCACATAATGCAGATAAATGTATGTTGGGGATATCACGTACACAGGAAGAGGGTGGTAATTATGACTATCAAATCAGCTTCGGCCAGGCGCAATAGAAAAAGAATAGGGGACATACGCAGAATACTCATGTTCCATGTGCATAATCTCTATAGTAGAGTATTTTGCCTTCTGACCATTTCCACCAGAGGAAGCATGAGTCTCGGTATTAGTTGCGATAGGTGCCATTGTATTGAATGTGTGATGTGTACGATAGTAAGAGAAAGGAGTAGAATATCAGAGAGTAGATCGAAAGTCACATAGCCATACAGATACATCTAGACCGGCTACAATATGTACGGCATATCCGCTTATTTACTCTTGTTCTCCTCTTACCCCTAGTGGCGCTTATCATGATCCGCCCGGCGCTTAGCGCTTGTTACATGTCACTGCATCAATCACTACGTATACAACAACAAATCTAGCTCGTCCATCACACAAGTCTGGGTACACTATCAAATTCACTAGACCTCCTATCCTCGAGTCCATCCCACCACGCAGCAGCGGATGAATTCATATTCAGCTCATCCTCAGTTGTCACCGAGCTAGCACTGGCACTGGCGCTGGCGCTAGTACTAGATCCACCATGTCTGGGGGATGACGATGAGGGTTGGACATCTGGAAAGAGGTTTTCATTCTCCATTTCATTATCAAGTTCGTGTTCGTTTCCGTTGTTGTCGTTCAGTGCAAAAGGAGGCCGAGTAGATCGTGTGGCTTCACGTCGTTTCAGTTCCCGTAGCCCGGCGGATTGTAGATCCGGATGAGGAGGTGGCGCTGGAACAGAACGCAATCCTTCCTCCTTCTCATCCTTTTCTTCAGGCATCGCATCTCCCTCCAGATCATGGTCGAAGGGCAGATCATCTTCCATATCCCATTCGTCCTCAAAACCCCTGACCGCCTTACGTGGCTTATCTCCAAAGAACCCGAATGCAGCTAATTTCGATTGTGTTCCGCTTGGAACCGTAGGCGTCTTGCGTTTCTTGCTAGAGCTACTGGGTGACTTCTCCTTCCCAAGGTCATTTCGACGCGATCGAGCAGCCTGCGTCGGTGTCGTGTCGTCAAAGCCGAATGCTGGCCAGGCGGAACCGCTCGGACGTGAGTGTTTGGCGGTATTGGATTTCGGTGTAGGTTTCGCTTGTCCACCATTAGAAGTATTGACCGGTATAACGGTCTCGGCTACGCCCAAGTCCGTCGCGAATCGAGAGATCGAGCGAGAAGTAGGTATACCAGTATTACTCGATTTGTTCATCGGCGTATTGCGTCGGACAGTTTCTGGCATAATTACGCTCGACTTCTTTGAAGGTCCCGCTTGAGGTCGCATTTGATCAAGATGGGCGAATATCGCGGGAACGGGGCGTGTGGGGGATGGAATGAAATTAGGGAAAGACTGAGATGCAGCAGATGGAGCCAACTATACATTAGCTCGATTCAAAAGACAAGACTTACGCTTTGGGTCTCGTTCGAATCAGCGTCTCCAGCCACCGGATTATGATGTTGTATAGGCCTCGGATCAGGCCTAGGCCTAATTGGTGTCGTCTCTCCACCCCACGAGAGGAGCGTCTCAGCTTGCATCGGGACAGCTTTGAAGTCCCTGATGACAGGGGGCGCCATGGGAGTGAATGATTTAGGCGCGGGAGAAGGGGAAGGGGATGTTATTGGAATAGCGGATCGAGGGGATGTACCTGTAGGTATTCGGCGTAATTGACGGGATTTCGGCGGTGTGTTGATTAGTACAGGTGCAGGGGCAGATAATCGGCCGCGGTTGGGGGAAGGTGTAGGCGAGCGGCATAATTCATTATACACCGCCGAGGGACTGAACGCGTTTGCTGGGACGGGGTTTTCTACGTCCCGAGTGGACCGGGCTGGTATGTCGTGCTCCATGGACACAGTATGCCGCAGAGAGTTGACGACAATCGGCGCGAGTCTCGGTGGATCCAATGAGGGAATATAATCCCTCTTGCGCTTTCCGTCTTTCGGCGATATCTCATCCTCACGAGATTGGGATGAACCAACCACTAGCCTGTTCTCATTCTCCTTCTCCTTCTCCTTATTCCTCCTTCGCTCCAAAGCACGATCATGTGCCCGCTCATCAATGACCCTTTTAGCATTCTCTTTCTCTTTCTCCTTCTTTGACTTCAATCTCTTCCTGGCTGGACTCCCCTGTCCCTGTCCCGTTCCACCTCGAGCAGGGGATTTCAGACGGACAAATTCCCTACCGCAAAGCCTTCGATGGATATCGAGGACGTAGTCCGGTACTGGCGTTATGGGTCTATCGGAAGATATATGGCTCGCTACTGGAGATCCAGGAGGGAAAAGGGGGGATGAAGTCCGATATCTTTTCCGAGGTGGAGTGTGGGATTGATCTTGGTCGATAGCGTCAGACATCCCCGAGCTCGAACTCACAGGCGCAGACCGGTGCGTCTGGAGTGGAACGACTTTAGGCTTCATGTCGGTGGTGGTAGTAGTGTTCGTAGGTCGACTACGATTACGAAGTAAATCATCCCGCTTATCCACCTCTTCCTCTGGCTCATCTGGACTTGATCTCCTCTCATCAGCACGGACAGCTAAGCGGGATTTCCGAATCGTTTCTCCCCTCCCGGGCGGTCTTGGAGTGGATGTCGATATCGATGGACTACCCCTTTTCTTCGCACTATCATCCTCTACCTTCTTAATGGAAGTAGGCGTAAAGAACCCTCCAGCGATCGATCCTTGTTTCTTCACTTGGGAAGGAGGTAGACGTTTGACGGTAGTTGGAGGAGTTGCGAATCCATTTCGTAGTGCCGTAAGAGGACGCTGTGTCTTCTTGGTGGAAGAGGAAGAGGAAGGAGCCGTTTGGATCCATTTAGATGGATCGGGCAAGAATCGGGGTTTCTATTTGTTAGCTCTTGTCTCCCCAGGGATCTGCGTCGGGATTGAGGGTATGGATGTACCTTGTTTGAGTTCTCTGCCATGATGACTATACTATGCTATGTAGTTACAGCCACTGATGGTAGCATGATAGGTATGAAGAAGAGAAATAAGATGACATGAATACAAGTCGACGCGATTAAGGTTAAAGATCGTAACTTTGTGAAATCACACGCGTAATCTAGGGTCAACCATCATTGTAGAGTATAATACAGATCATCATGCAAGAAGAAGCTATGCATGCAATACAACTTCTGGTTGGCTAGAGATCGACAATCATACGATAAAGACTAGCCATCGGCATTCCTTAAATGGGGCGGGACATATCTCAGGCCCAGAAAAGTGAAAATCTCTTTCTCGGTCTCGAATAATATTTCTTTACCAGAGTTAATCTCGATGATGCCAGCTTTGAATTTATATCCTCGATCCTCTGCGTATCTCCTACTGATCAGTCTATCGCCATTTTCATGCTCTTCTCTGTCTTATCCCCAATGGCGCGTTTACCAGCCGGCAAATCATGACCAATTTGAAAGGTAAAGATAACAGAGCTCTCGGCCATGGACGAGTGTGACTTACTTGAGATCCCGCTCAAACATCATACTCCCCGACCAACTCAATATAGCAGCTGAGTACCTCTCTTTCGGCGCCGAGATGAAATCGACTCTACGATGAAGACGTCCAGGACCGGGTAATTTGAAAATGACAAAAGCTTTATCGAGATTATCGAAATTATTCGATGAACCATGTACAGAGAGATTATCATCTCGTCTCATGATTTCTGAAATCAGTTCTCCTAGCGCTACGGGTTTGAAAGGAATGGAGTGAGAGAACAGAGGACATACGGAGGACATGGGTGACTATGCTCATCTGTGTTAACCTTCTATAAAGGTCTCGTAAGAGTCCTCGATCATCGCCTTCGTTTGGCGGACAAAAGACTATATCGACATCGTTGGATTGGGCTTTTCCACGTCGATACCTGACATCAGCCTCTTTCCTGTGAGGCACATACCCAAGCTTGAAGACTCACCCTCCGGTCAACGTATATCGACATCCTGGCATTACAGCGTCCAAATGCTCTCTGACACATCGTCCGATCTCCTCGACTTCAGCTCTGGGTATTCTGTCATTAGTGCCAAGTCCCATTGTATCATCAATTTTCGCGTGGAACAGTCCACCCTATGGAATTAACTCACGGAGTGTCAAGCTCCTCCTTCAAACCAATCCAAGCATCAACAATCTCAACTTGCTTCATCCCCCCATTCATTCTCCTTCTCATACGATCCTTCTCCCTCACCTCCGGAGACTCATCAGCAATTCCTTCATAATGCTGCCGTAAATCCTCCAGTGTGCGGCATTGATATTGATCATATAATGTTTTAGCGGTCGTGTGACCTATTGTGAATATTGAAGAAAAAAGGCGGAGGGCTTGAAAGCGGGATGAAGAGAGGATTTCGGCGGATTCGACTATAGTCCCTGTTGCTAGGAATTCATCGATCTGACAAGTCAATACCGTTCGACACTGCGAGATGCGATAAGCAAGGGAAAGGGGAAGGAAAGACTGACTCTGGTCGCTACTCTTTCCCCGACATCGAGGAGTCGTTCAGCTTCTTGACCTGATTTGATCTGTCTCGGTATAGCTTCTTATCAGCCTAAAATTTCTAGACCGGCTCGGCTGCCTCGAAATTGACTTACATTTGAGGACCTGAGCATTAGCGTTGATCAATCAGGTCAGAACCGCTTGATGAAATAGAAAACTCACACTCATACTACGCCTATAAGAGAGTACATTCGAGTTCATCTGTCCCCTTTCCTCAAATAATCGGGATTCATAGATCGGTTTGATAGCTTCAATCTATGATCAACTCTCTCCTTACTTTGAATCCCCCCAATAAGACATACCAAATCCTGATTAACACATATAAGCGGACTTGGCCTTTCAACACACAACCTCGGGACATTTTCTAATTCGATATCCTCGTCCCACATCTCTAAATCAGGTAGCGAATCACCTTGATCAATCTTCCGTCTTTTCCTTGGTGTTGGCGCAAGTCCATCTCCATTCTCGTCCGAGTCAGAATCAGAGAGGAAATGGGGTTCTGATTTTAACTTTATAGGTAAGACGAGGTAATCGTTTATATTTGGTAAATGTGGGATTTGATTTTTCGTAGATGCTTCCAATGCTTGGGTATAGGTATCGTATATAAAGTCTGTACTGATCACAGGCTTCAGATTCTATCAATTAGTTCTTTCTCTTGCTCGGTCCAAATTAGAGTTTGTCAGGTGGACATGGACATGGACATGGACATGGACATGGATATGGACATACAATGAATCTCCCTAGGACTCTACTTAATCTAGCCCGTCCCTTGAGAGCGGTGACTACCCACCTCGCACTCTCTAGACCATCACATCGTCCTCCCAGATCTTCTATACTCTGATACAAGACCCCTAAATCCGCTTCTAATTTAGCCGGGACGATGTGGAATACTAAACTCGCAAAGAGCGGGTAAAGTGGGGCAGAGTGATGATGTTTCACGTGAAGGGTCGAGGAGGAAGATGAAGCTGCCGGGATAGCTTCTAGTGAGGGCCTTTTCCCATTCTTTGGCATGACGTATATATGGCCAAGACAGGATTATCGAAACATAGTGGTAGTGTACACCCCAATGTACAAGTCCGCTGACATGGTTGCAAGATGGGGGGGATCGACGAATTCTATCCGGGTTCCTGGTGACGAAATCAACCGTAGATTCCAGCAAATTGGCCCATCACTGAGTGCAGGCAGAAATCAAGGCGGCGTAGCCAAGAAGAGAGGTGCATCACTTGTACTCCGGATAAAGAGAGCTGTATACACATTTGTTCACTATTCACACTAATCGATATTAAACTATTCACAGAATCTACTGTATCTTCCTTCATCCCGCCCTGTTGAGCCCGGCAATCTACTGGTGCTGCGACTTGTACCACTCGTCGAATTTGGCCTTGTTGGCAGCTGCTTTATCTTTCCATTCCTGCCCGTCAGC